>Ga0214473_10001007_pt1 | contig 38290 bp, 30 predicted proteins | sample RVTome_7_FD_203509 | JGI IMG/M metagenome (GOLD analysis project Ga0214473, IMG submission 203509) | Soil microbial communities from uranium-contaminated site in the Upper Colorado River Basin, Wyoming, United States - RVT98D197 | ecosystem: Environmental > Terrestrial > Soil > Contaminated >...
GAACCAACTACCAGTTAAGAGATGCGGCCAATAATCCTGTAGGAGCCCCGGTAGCAGGTACAGGTGCATTGATCAATTTACCAACAGGCAACCTTGTAGCAACAACTACCTTTAATGTATATGCAACTCTTGGCACATGTTCGGCACAGCTGACCCAGACAGCAACAGTAACGGTTAATCCGTTACCTGATATAACTCTTGCAGTAGGAGGCACGGGTTCAGTCTGTTCAGGAACAGGTACCAATATCACGGTATCAGCCTCAGTAGTAGGAACCAACTACCAGTTAAGAGATGCAGCCAATAATCCTGTAGGAGCCCCTGTAGCAGGAACAGGTGCATTGATCAATTTACCCACAGGCAACCTTGTAGCAACAACTACCTTTAATGTATATGCAACTCTTGGCACATGTTCGGCACAGCTGACCCAGACGGCAACAGTAACAGTTAATCCGTTACCTGGAGCAGCGGGAGTCATAACAGGAGTATCACCTGTCTGCCAGGGCCAGAGCGGAGTAGCCTACTCAGTAGGAGCGATAGCCAATGCTACGAGTTATACATGGGCCTATTCCGGCAGTGGTGCAACCATCAATGGTACGACCAATGCAGTGACTATAGATTTTTCAGCGGCAGCGACAGCTGGTAATTTAACGGTACAAGGGACCAATGCCTGTGGCAATGGTACAGTATCAGCTAATTATGTGATAACTGTCAATCCGTTACTACCAGTCAGCGTGTCAATAGCAGCCGATGCCAATCCTGTTTGTGCAGGCGCAACAGTTACTTTCACAGCCACCCCGGTTAACGGAGGCCTGAGCCCGTCATACCAGTGGTATAACGGAGCAGCACCTGTAGGAGCCGACAACCCTGTATATGCTTATGTACCGACTAATGGAGATGTTATAACAGTCGTACTGACATCGAGCGAGACCTGCCAGAGCGGTGGTCCTGCTACCTCGAATGCAATAAACATGACTGTCAATCCTGTTTTACCTGTCAGTGCATCTATAGCCGCTGATGCCAATCCTGTATGTTCAGGCACAACAGTAACCTTTACAGCAACACCGACCAATGGAGGTCTGACCCCATCATACCAGTGGTATAACGGAGCAGCACCTGTAGGAGCCGACAACCCTGTATATGCTTATGTGCCGACTAATGGAGATGTTATAACAGTCGTACTGACATCGAGCGAGACCTGCCAGAGCGGTGGTCCTGCTACCTCGAATGCAATAAATATGACTGTCAATCCAATACCTACAATAATCATTACTAATCCTGCAACTGTGTGTGCTCTGGCTACAGTGGACCTGACAGATGCGGCAATTACCGCAGGTTCAACTGCCGGACTAACCTTTACGTACTGGACAGATGCCTTGGCAACAATAGTATATCCAACAGAGACTGCTGCAACAGTAGGTACCTACTTTATTAAAGGTACAGACGGATCAGGTTGTTATGATATTCAACCTGTGACAGTTACAGTTAATCCTATTCCTGTTGTTACGATCATAGACCCTGCAACTGTATGTTCACCATCTACTGTTGATCTGACGAATGCAGCAGTTACTGCAGGATCGGATGCAGGACTTACATTCACCTACTGGACCGATGCGGGTGCAACAATATCATATGCCACAGCGACAGCAGCGACAGCGGGTACCTACTATATTAAAGGTACCGATGGATCTGGCTGTTATAATATTCAACCAGTAACAGTTACAGTTAATGCTGCACCTGCTGTTACAGGTACCCAGACAGATATATTATGCTTTGGATCTTCTACTGGTGCAATAGATATTACTGCTGCAGGAGGTACAGGACCATATACTTATGCATGGTCAGGGACCGGAGTTGCTGCTACATCAGAAGACCAGACAGGTCTTGCAGCAGGATTATACTCAGTAATTGTGACCGATGCCAACAGTTGTTCATCTGCTTCGTTACCGGTTACAATAACTCAACCTGCATCAGCAGTATCAGGAAGCATTACTTCCCAGACAAATGTGTCGGTGTTTGGCGGCAATGATGGCGATGTTACTGTTGCAGGTGCAGGTGGAAGCATACCTTATCAGTATTCGCTGGATGGAGGCGCTTACCAGGCCTCCGGCACCTTCGGAACGCTTATCGCGGGATCGTATACTGTTACTGTTCAGGATATCAACCTTTGTACATTCGATGTTCTCGTTACAATAACAGAACCTCCGGCTTCTTTGGTTGGTAGCATAACTTCACAGATTGATGTTCTATGCTTTGGAGCATCAACAGGAAGTGTTACAGTTGCAGGTTCCGGTGGTTTAACACCTTATGAATATAGCCTAGATGGAGGACCTTACCAGCCATCAGGTACATTCGGAACACTTGCCGCAGGTCCCTATACAGTAACTGTGAGAGACATAGCACTTAATACTTTTAATGTGAATATTAACATAACTCAGCCAGCTTCATCAGTAGGCGGATCAATTACCATACAGACAGATGTCCTTTGTTTTGGAAGCAATAACGGAAGTGTAACAGTATCCGGGTCGGGAGGAACATCGCCTTACCAGTATAGTCTCAATGGCGGAACATACCAGGCTTCCGGGACATTTGGATCCCTGGCTGCAGCAGGTTATACCATAATTGTGCAGGACGCAAATCTATGTACATTCGTTATCCCGGTTACTGTTAACCAACCGGCAGTCGTCTTAACGGGAGCAATCAGCACTCAGATCAATGTAACATGTTTCGGATCTTCTGACGGATCTGTTAGTGTAGCCGGATCAGGTGGTACGTCACCTTACGAGTATAGTCTCGATGGCGGAGCTTACCAGGCCGCAGGTACCTTTAATGGTCTTGCAGCCGCAACTTATAGTGTTACTGTTCGCGATGCAAATCTCTGTACAGCTGCTGTTCCGGTAATTATTACTGAACCGGCAGCACTTTCAATTGCTCAATCAACAACTAATGCATCATGTCCGGCTGAACCGGATGGTTCAATTACTCTTACCATCACGGGAGGGACTCAACCTTATAATGCAATATGGTCTGATGGTATAGTCAGCACTAACAGGCTTAATATTCCTTCCGGGACATATAGTGCAGTTGTTACCGACTTGAATGGATGTGCAGCATCTCTTGATGTAGTTGTCGATTTCACTGGTTCTGACAATTGCATTGAAATACCGGAGGTAATTACACCTAATAATGATGGATATAATGATACCTGGAAAATTAAGAATATTGATTTGTTTCCTGATGCTGAAGTGTTTGTATTCAGCAGATGGGGGAAATTGGTATTCAGAACCAAAAACATTCCGGCAAACGAATGGGATGGTATATATAAGGGAAAATTATTGCCAACAGATTCATATCACTATATTCTGCATCTTAATGATGGATCTAATCCGAAATCAGGAATTATAAGTATAATTAAATAATAATTGGTATATTTCGATGATTAAATATATGCGGTTCATCAAAATTATATTTCCTGTAATTACTTTCAGCTTCATGTTTGGAGCTGTTGTTGCACAGCAGGTACCGATGTACAGTCAGTACATAATGAATGGATTTCTTATTAACCCATCACTTGCCGGACGGGATGGATATACTACTGTTAATCTGACAGTAAGGCAGCAATGGGTAGGCTTAGCCGGCGCACCAAGCACCTATGCTGCAAGTTTCCAAACCCGCATTCTCAAGAACAGCTACATCTCGAAATCCACTTCTGTAAGGAAAAAGCTTATTAAACCAACAAAAGGAGGTAAGGTAGGTCTCGGAGGATATATTTTTAATGATAACAATGGAATTATGAAGCGTACTGGTATGCAGGCAACTTATGCATACCATCTTTCTTTGGGTCAAACAGGTGGTTATCCAAACAACCTTTCATTCGGATTGGCTTTATCGGCTTATCAGTATGCCATTAATACTGATGGTCTGATCTATGATCATGATGATCCTTTATTGAATACTTACGACCGGTCAGTATTTATCCCGGATTTTAATTTCGGTGCAAGCTTCACAACATCAAAGTATTATGCCGGATTTGCCATGACAAATATTATAAGAGGTTCATTATTATTTGCCGACACTTCCAATAACCAAAGATCGGAGCTTGGTCATTATTTTTTAACAGGAGGTATTAAGTTTCCATTAACTACTGACTGGGAAATCGAACCATCTGCATTAATTAAGTCATCTGATATGTTTTTTAAATCTGTCCAGATGGATCTTACAGCAAGAGTACGATATAAGGGAGACTATTGGGCCGGTTTGTCATGGCGAACAGGTGATGCAATAGTCCTTATGATGGGATTTAAATATGACAGATTTTTATTAGCTTATGCTTTCGACTTCACCTTAACTGATATTCGAACACAATCATTTGGCACTCACGAACTTACACTGGCCGTCAAGTTTGGTGAAAGCGCTCGAAGGTACCGGTGGATTAATGCATACTAGAGGTGTCTTCAGCAGAGCAGTCTATATCCTTTTCCTGATCATCGTATCCACGAACAGAGGTTATTCACAGGATGTAACAGATCAAGCTTTAAGACTTATGTTTTATAATGTTGAAAACCTGTTTGATATCTATGACGATTCACTTAAAGATGATAATGATTTCCTGCCACAGGGATTGATGCGATGGAATTATTCAAGGTACACTAAGAAAATCAATTCGTTATATAAGACTATTATAGCTGTTGGAGAATGGCATCCCCCAGATGTTTTGGCTTTATGTGAAGTTGAGAACAGGAAAGTGCTGGAGGATCTTGTTTATGGAACCTATTTATCAAAATATAAATTCGGGATTGTACATGAAGATTCCCCTGATGAGAGAGGTATTGATGTTTGTTTGATTTTTAGGAAAGATCGCCTGGAACTTATAAATTATGAATATTGGATTCCTTCGGGGTTCAAAAGTGGTGAATTTACCTCGAGAAGTGTTCTATATGCAAAACTGAGGTCGGCTTCTGATACATTGCATATAATAGTGAATCACTGGCCCTCAAGGAGGGGAGGAGTTCTTTCTGCAGAAGGAGATAGGCAAAAAATAGCTGCTATGGTAAAAACCAGAGTCGATTCAATAGTTAATAATTCAGGGTACAGGTCGAAGATTATAATCATGGGCGATTTTAACTGTTCACCCGATGACCAGGCCATAAGATTACTTGTTGAACAGGCTGATTCTGATCCATTCATGGTAAATCTCTCAGAAAGAGATGCTTCGGATGGCAAAGGGACATATCGGTATCTGGGAATATGGGAAATGATTGACCAGATAATAATCTCCCCCGGCCTCTTAAATTCAGACTATGGATTATATACCAACGATAACTTATTCAGCATTTTCAAACCTGATTTTCTGCTTTTCAGGGACCCAAAATATCCAGGACTCACACCTTTTTCAACATATCGGGGATACAGGTACCAGGGTGGATACAGTGACCATCTGCCTGTAGTGCTCGATCTTATATTCCCCGACCAGCATCAACAGGAGTGAGACCAATCTCTTTACCTATTTCAAACATTAGTTTTCTGGCAGCTTCATGTTCATTGGGAATAATTCCATCCAGTATAGCCTCTCTGATTGCATTTTTGATAATCCCAACCTCTTTCCCTGGTTTTAAGCCAAAAGCCGATATAATTTCACTTCCATCAAGAGGCGGTTGGAAATTTCTCAGTGCATCTTTCTCTTCGATCTCTCGTAATTTGTTTCTTACTAATTTGAAGTTTTTCAGATGTTTTGCCTTTTTTGCTTCATTCTTTGATGTAATGTCAGCCTCGCACAACATCATAAGATCGTCGATATCATCACCTGCTTCAAATAATAATCGCCTGATTGCAGAGTCTGTTACTTCCTCCTGTGTCAATGCAATTGGCCGGAGATGGAGATCAACAATCTTTTGAACATATTTCATTTTCTCATTCAGGGGTAATTTGAGATTTCTGAAAATATCCGGGATCATCTTAGAACCAATAAATTCATGTCCATGAAATGACCAACCCGTATCTGAGGAGTATTTCTTTGTTACAGGCTTAGCAATGTCATGAAGCAGGGCTGCCCATCTAAGCCAAAGATTATCAGTGCTTTTGCAAAGGTTGTCGAGGACTTTGATTGAATGAAGGAAATTATCTTTATGTGCTTTTCCCTCTTTTGTCTCGACCCCTTTAAGATTATTAAGCTCAGGAAAAATTATTTTAAGTAAACCCGACTTTTCAAGGAGGATAAATCCTTTTGAAGGGTGGTCGCACTTCATTATTTTATTCATTTCGGTGACAATCCTTTCAGGAGAAACAATTCTTATTCGCTCTGCATTTTCCTTAATTGAGATAAATGTATTCTCCTCAATTTTGAAGTTAAGCTGAGTGGCAAACCTGATTGCTCTCATCATTCTTAAAGGATCGTCAGAAAAAGTTTGTCCCGGATCAAGAGGCGTTCTGAGTATTCTTTTCTTCAGATCCTCAATACCACGGAATGGATCGGTCAATTCCCCAAATGTATCATGGTTAATGCTGATAGCCAGAGTATTAATAGTAAAATCTCTTCTTTTCTGATCATCTTCAAGAGTTCCATTTTCAACAACCGGTTTTCTTGATCCCCTGTCGTACGACTCTTTACGAGCCCCCACAAACTCAATCTCATACTCATTATTTTTGAACATTGCAGTTCCAAAATTTTTGAATATGGTTACTTTGGTACCGGGACTGATCTTTTTTGCTGCCTTCCTTGCTATCTCTATGCCACTTCCAATGATCACAATATCGATATCTTTATCAGAGTGTTCCCTTTTAAGAAGGCAATCCCTTACCCAACCACCAATAACATAGCCCTTAACATTCTCTGATGTTACAACATCGCGAAGGATTTCAAAAATCTTGTCATTTAGACATATCTTCATATATAGATATGGCAATTTGTTGATTATTCATGACAAAGTTACAATTAATACGCAATTTTTTGTAACTTATAGTGTTTATAGAATCCTGGCATAAACCTTGCAAATAAGATAAACAAATTGAAATTCTATATGTTTAATATATAAAAATAAGATGGTAGAGCATTTAACAAAGGAGACGTTTTTGAATAAAGTATTCAACTACGAAAAAAACAAAGAGTGGAAGTTTGAAGGCGAAAAGCCATGTATTATCGACTTTTATGCTGACTGGTGTCAACCATGTAAGATAGTATCTCCTGTTTTGGAAGATCTGGCTGAAGATTTTAATGGTAAAATTGATGTTTTCAAAGTTAACACCGAGGAAGAGCAGGAACTTGCATCAGCTTTTGGAATAAGAAGTATACCTTCATTCCTTTTTGTCCCTGCTGAAGGTCAACCACAAATGGCAATGGGTGCCTTACCAAAGGAGACATTTATTAAAGCATTCAAAGATGTTCTTGGTGTAGAGAAATAGGCTGTTCGTCAAAAAATATATACTTTTCGTCCGTTTTCTTAATATTCACGAAACATTTCAGGTACAAATAACGTTAAAGTGATAAGAAGGTTGTAACTTTGGGTTACAAGTTTTTTTCATGGGTTTAGGTTTAGGGTAGTAAAGTAGTAAATCAGGACTTCGGTCCTGATTTATTTTTATACTATATCTTTAAAAATACTATTTAACTCATCTTCGGTTGATTTCAATTTCTTGTGACATTGTTTTATAAGTTCCGATGCACGTTTTACTTCAATAGATAATTTATCGAGATCAAGATCCCCGCTTTCGATATTTCTCAGGATATCTTCAATCTCATGCGCTGCATCATTAAACGAAAATTCTTTTTTTGCCATATTATATATTTTAGATAAGAATAGAATGTCAAGTATACGATTACAAATATATTAATCTTTTATCCCCGTTCCATCACTTTATCTACTTTCCGGAATGATCAGGATTATTAGAAAAACGCTCTCAATTTCTATCTTCCGTCTTCGGTCTTCCGTCTTCCGTCTTCCGTCTTCTCAACTACCCTGCTGCCAACTGTACCATCAATAAACTGGGTATCAATAAGATCATTTTTTTTCAGATACTCTCCCTTTTTAACGATTTTCCCGTTTAACAAGGTTATTGTGTAACCTCTTTTCAGGACATTTCCGGGATTCAGAATATCAAGGGAATTGCCAAACCCGTTTAACCAGATGGTCTTCCTTTCCAACGAATTTTTTGTAAAGGAGACAAGGTTCTGTTTCCATCTCTCTATCAGTACCTTTCTACCTGTTGAATATGCTTTTATTTGTGAAACCAGTCTGGTTTCCTGATTTGCCTGAACAAATCCTGCCCTTGTAATATATCCTTTTCCAAAATTTACCAGTTCTACTGCTTTACCTGAAAGTTTGTTCTTTATTTCTGACAATGATATTTTGGATACAGGAATAAGCCATAGTCTGGATGCTTCAATACGGTTCCTGTTCTTTTCAATAATTATTCGTGCTAACTCTTTAATCTCAAAACTCATGTCTTTAAGCTCTTTCTCAGCATCAGCCACACAATCTATCAGAAAATCCGCGGCAGCAGTTGGTGTCTTGAGTGATCTGTAAGCTACCATATCAGTTACAGATGAATCCTTTTCATGTCCTATCCCGGTGATAACCGGAAGGGGAAACTGGGTAACATGATAGGCAATATTATAACTGTCGAACCAGCTGAGGTCACTCTGGGAACCTCCGCCTCTTATAATCGCTACAATATCGAAAAGATTAGAATTTACTGCAATCCTGTCAAGAGCTTCAATCACTCCAGCTTCTGTTTCAGTGCCCTGCATTGCTGTTTCTATCAAGAAGGCATGAAAAACATATCCGTAACTATTCTTAGCAAGTTGTTCGATAAAATCGGAGTAACCAGCTGCGTTTTTTGAGGAAATAACTGCAATCCTTTGAGGAACAGAAGGAAAGTCCAATTCCTTGTTCATAGTAAATACTCCTTCCTGCTCAAGTCTTGAAATTACCATCTGGCGTTTCATTGCCATATCACCGATAGTAAAAGCAGGATCAATATCGGAGATAACCAGGCTCAGTCCGTATAGCTCATGATATTCAATTTTCGTTTTTACAAGTATCTTCAATCCCTCTCTTAATGAATCTCCGGTAATATTTTCAAAAAATGATTTAAGAAATCTGTAACGGTTAGCCCATATTATTGCTCTGACACGTGCTCTGACATTTTTTTCGTCAGGATGTTTTTCAATGAGTTCAAGGTAACAATGTCCTGCAAAATTCTCTTTGATCTCTGAGATTTCAGCAATTACCCAATACATATCAGGTAAAGCAAGATAAAGTGAATCTCTTATGATCAGCTGTAAATCTGTTAAAGAGAGTTTCTCAGTCATTTTCTCAGTTTTTTAGCAGAATAATTTTGTGAACACTGACACCATCTCTTTTTATCAGCCTGATGAAATAAATCCCCTGTTCCCTGTTTTGAAGCTCAGTTAACAGAAGACTTCTCCCCGCAAAATCAGGAATATCTTTTCTGAAAATAATATTACCGGACATAGAAATAATCTCTACAATTAAAAATTCAGGTTGTTGGCGGAATATTATTTCTATGTTACCCGTTGTAGGGTTTGGCCCGGCTATTGTCTCTTCTTCTGGATGTGGGGTGTACCTATCCTGCAGGGTTGAAAGGGCAATTGTCATATCTGGAGTCCCATAACCATAAAGTGAGTCGGGGTAGTTATGATGGTCAGCACTGGAGTGAAGAGCCTCAATAATATCTGCACTTGTAGCCTTAGGAACTGCATTCATAAGCGATGCTGCCATTCCGCTTAAAATCGGGCATGAGAAGGAGGTACCGCTAGACCGGTCAACCGAATATGTTGATACCTGTACCGGTACGCTAACTCCCATTGTTGTATTATCTGGCTTTATTCTGCCATCGGCAGATGGACCTGCGGATGAAAAGATTGATATTTTATTGTCTCCGTCAACAGCTCCCACTGCCAGGACGCTGTCTCCGTCGGCAGGGCATATAATACTTTTCCATGCTTTATTTCGTTCATTTCCGGCGCTGTTGACCACAAGGATCCCTTTTGAGGCAGCAATATCTGCTGCTCTAGTAACAAAAGAGGTGTTGCCATCAAGATCGGAAATCTTATAATTAAGAGACGGATCATCAAATACTGTATAGCCCAATGATGATGAAATAATGTCAGCTCCAATGCTGTCGGCATATTCAGCACCTGCTGCCCAGTAATCTTCTTCGCATGGAAATTCTGAACCAACATCTTCTGTCCTGAAAAGTAAATATTCGGCTCCAGGGGCTGTACCCTGAATCATTTCCGGAATAAACCCGGAAAGGACAGAGAGCACTGCTGTACCATGAGTACTATAGCTATAAACGAACTCTTCATTATTTACAAAATCATAAGTCAACTTAATACCGCTCCTGTTTCTAAGGGAATTCAGGGATGATATTTGATCAGCATTAGTGAAACCACCGTCCAGAACAGCTATTAAGATATTTTTCCCGTCGAAACCCGAATTATGAAGTGCATAGCCATTGACCATTGAAACCGGACGGTCAAAAGCAGGGATATCTGCTTTCACAAGTTCAAAGTCCAGTTTATTTTTAAAACTACTCTTTATCCCGGGGGTCTTTACTATTTCGACCCTACTTACAAATGGCATTTCAAGCAAAGTGCCGATATCTGTTGGAGATTTAGTCTTAAACAGAGCTGTATTCATCCATTTGGATGTACAATGAAGGGTGAATCCTAAATCAGCTATCTGATCCAGATAATATGCAGAAACGGGAATATCCCTCATATCGGGGACAGGGATACCAGCTTTTTCTCTGCGTAAAATTGCTTTTGTAGAAAGGAGATCCTTCGGAGTGTAATTGAACACGACATTATCTCCTTTATCAATAAAATATATCCTGTAAAAATAAGTATAATCACCTGTTTGTCCATACAACCAGCCGGATGAGGATAAGAGCAACAGAGTGATTGCTATACTAAGGAACTCATTTCCTGTCTTTTGGTTTAAATCCTTCATTACCTGATAATTCCGATTTTTTCAGGGTCGGGAACATTCCCTTTGTTTAGTTCCAGAGAGTCCATAAAATCAGATTCATCAATATCCATCTGGTGGTCTTTGGTAAATCCTTCCCTGTATTCCATTTTATATCTCAGAACTCCGTCATTATTATAGATCTGCCATAGTCCGTCTCTTACATCATTCTTGTATTGTCCGGAAAACTGAACCTGACCGTTTTCAAACCAGACTTCAAACTTGCCATTCACTTTGCCATTAAGATAATTTGATCTCACCCATAATTTCCCTGAAGGATAATATTGTAACCACTCACCCTCTTTTACATTGTTAATATATTTGACCTTTTCAAGGAGTGTACTGTCAGGATAGAATTTAAGGGATATACCGTTTCTCTGATTTAGGGTGTAGTACTCTTCTGATATCAGATATTCGCTTATATTGGCGGAAAAGAATTGCCATTTACCCTCCTTCTTCTGGCTAATGAATTTCCCTTTAGAAGAAATATAACCATTTGGATGGTAAATAGTTGCAATCGCTTCATTACCATCATCACTGTATATTAATAATGAAATTAAAGTACCGTTTTCATAATATCTTTTAAATTCACCCACAGGATGATCATCTTTAAAAATTCCATCATATAAGATTATTCCATTTGGATCTTTTTTAATCCAATGTCCCTGTTTCCTTCCCTGCTGATCAGTTTTATTCACATCAGGTACAGACTGGCAGGTTACTATTGATGAAAGTCCTAAAAAAGAGACTATTATAAATATTTTCAGCTTCATAGTAATGAAACGGATAATTTCTTATAAAAGTACAAAAAAAAGAGGTCAAAATTTATTGACCTCTTTCTATATCTACGATGTATAAATCTATTTTACCTCTTCAAAATCAACATCTGTTACCTCTTCATCGCCTGATTTACTGTTACTACCTCCGGGTTGTTCCCCACCTGGTTGTGATGAAGGTTCACCGGTATTCTGAGCTGTTTTGTACATCTCTTCTGAAGCAGTCTGCCATACAGCATTCAATTCAGCCAGCGCTTTGTCTATCGCCTCTATATCCTGCGATTTATGAGCCTCTTTCAGTTTAGCAAGGGCCTCTTCAATAGCCGGTTTTTTGTCGGCTGGAAGTTTATCTCCAAATTCTTTCAGTTGTTTTTCGGTTGTAAAGATCATGCTGTCAGCCGTGTTTATCTTTTCGACTCTTTCTTTTGCTTTACTGTCGGCTTCTGCGTTAGCTTTAGCTTCATCTCTCATTCTCCTTATCTCCTCATCACTCAAGCCTGACGATGCTTCGATCCTGATTCTCTGTTCTTTGCCTGTACCTCTGTCTTTTGCAGCCACATGAAGAATTCCGTTAGCATCGATATCGAAAGATACTTCAATCTGTGGTACCCCTCTTGGTGCAGGCGGGATCCCATCAAGATGGAAACGGCCAATAGTTTTATTACCCGGAGCCATTGGCCTTTCACCCTGCAGAACATGTATCTCAACAGAAGGCTGGCTATCAGCAGCAGTGGTAAATACTTCTGTCTTTTTGGTAGGAATAGTAGTATTTGACTCTATCAGCCGGGTCATTACACCTCCCATAGTTTCAATACCCAGCGATAATGGTGTGACATCAAGAAGAAGAACATCCTTAACTTCACCTGTAAGTACGCCTCCCTGAATAGCTGCTCCAACTGCAACCACTTCGTCAGGATTAACACCTTTCGAAGGTACTTTGCCAAAGAATTTTTCTACAAGCTGCTGTATAGCAGGTATACGTGTGGAACCCCCTACAAGAAGAACCTCATCGATATCGGATACTGAAAGACCGGAATCTTTAAGTGCTATTTTGCAAGGTTCAACACAAGACTGTATCAGCTTATCGCAGATCTTTTCAAAGTTAGCTCTTGTTAATGTCTTTACAAGATGTTTTGGAATACCATCAACTGGCATTATGTAAGGAAGATTGATCTCTGTGGTAGTTGAACTGGAGAGTTCAATTTTAGCTTTCTCGGCTGCCTCTTTCAGACGTTGCAATGCCATTGGATCTTTCCTCAGATCAATGCCCTCATCTTTGAGAAACTCTTCGGCCATCCAGTCGATAATATTATGATCAAAATCATCACCGCCGAGATGAGTATCACCATTAGTGGACTTAACTTCAAAAACCCCGTCACCCAGTTCAAGTATTGATATATCAAAGGTGCCACCACCAAGGTCAAATACTGCAATTTTAAGGTCCTGCGACTTTTTGTCGAGCCCATATGCAAGTGAGGCAGCAGTAGGTTCATTAATGATCCTTTTTACATTTAATCCTGCTATCTCTCCTGCCTCTTTTGTTGCCTGGCGCTGTGAATCGCTGAAATAGGCAGGAACAGTTATGACAGCATCAGTTACCTCCTGACCCAGATAATCTTCGGCTGTCTTCTTCATCTTTTGAAGGATCATTGCCGAGATCTCCTGAGGAGAATACATGCGGTCATCAATTTTTACCCTTGGAGTATTATTATCACCTTTTACAACAGTATATGATACCCGTTTAATCTCTTTTGTAACTTTATCATAGGATTCCCCCATAAATCTTTTTATCGAGAATACAGTCTTCTTCGCATTAGTTATTGCCTGCCTTTTAGCAGGATCGCCTACTTTCCGTTCACCATTCTCAATAAAAGCAACTATTGAAGGGGTGGTCCTTTTACCCTCACTATTAGGGATTACAACTGGTTCATTGCCTTCCATTACAGCTACACAAGAATTTGTTGTTCCCAGATCGATACCAATAATTTTTCCCATTTTATGTTTATTTAAAATATTTCATTTTGAAATAATGAATACGCAATGATTATGCCATTAGGGAATTTGGCCCCTTTCGAGTGACAAAACGACAGAAAACATGATAAATACTGCCAAAAAAAAGTTGTAATCAGACATGTGCATCATCCGATTCAAATCTGTAACTTTGTCACCTGGAATTATTACACTTATAATTATGTCGATACATAAAACTGTAAAAAGGGTTACTACTCATGTTCTGAATGAGATGAAGCTTAAAGGTGAGAAAATAGCAATGCTGACAGCATACGACTATTCAATTGCAAAGATTATCGATGAAGCTGAAATTGATGTAATACTTGTTGGTGACTCAGCATCAAATGTTATGGCCGGTTTTGAGACTACTCTTCCTATTACTCTGGACAATATGATCTATCATGCCGCTTCTGTTGTAAGGGCAGTTACCAGGGCCCTGGTTGTGGTAGATTTGCCTTTTGGCACCTATCAGGGTAATTCAAAAGAGGCGTTAGCTTCATCGATCAGGATTATGAAGGAGACGGGAGCACATGCAGTTAAACTTGAGGGTGGTAAGGAGGTTGTTGAATCGATAGAGAGGATTTTGTCAGCAGGGATTCCTGTTATGGGCCATCTTGGTCTGACTCCCCAGGCGATACATAAGTTCGGTACATATGTTGTAAGAGCCAGGGAAGAGGAGGAGGCCCGTAAATTGCTGGAGGATGCCAGATTACTTGAAGAGACCGGTTGTTTTGCGATTGTGCTTGAAAAAATACCTGCCAGACTGGCGGAAGAGGTTACAAATAGTCTTAAAATTCCTCTGATAGGTATTGGAGCAGGTGGCAAGACTGATGGTCAGGTACTTGTTCTGCATGATATGCTTGGCATAACACAGGAATTCTCTCCGCGTTTCCTTCGAAGGTATCATAATCTGCACGCAGAAATTAAAGGAGCAGTTAAAGCATATATAGCTGATGTAAGGTCACAGGATTTCCCAAATGAGAAGGAGCAGTATTAATCTAACCTGAGATGACAGAGATACTGTACGAAGACAATCATATTATTGCTGTTTTCAAAAAATCTTCCGATCTCTCCCAGGGTGACAAAACTGGGGATGTTTCCCTTGATACCGAAGTAAAACGATATATTGCCACAAAATACAAAAAACCGGGTGATGTATTCCTTGGTGTTGTTCACAGGCTTGATCGTCCGGTAAGTGGTATTGTCCTGTTTGCACGAACATCGAAAGCACTTCGGAGGCTAAATGAGATGTTCAGAACCAGGGAGGTAACAAAGACATACATGGCTATTGTAAAGGAGAGACCTCCGTCGGATGAGGCTACAATTTCTCATTTCATTAAAAAAAATGAGAAGCAAAACAAGAGTTACGTGTATGATAATGAGGTAAAAGGATCAAAGGAGGCAAGTCTTACATATAGGATTAAAGGCAGGTCAGACAGGTTTTATCTTCTTGAAGTTGAACTTCATTCCGGGCGGCACCATCAGATACGGGCGCAAATGGCAAAAATAGGATGCCCGATAAAAGGGGATCTTAAATATGGTTACGCCCGGTCGAACGATGATGGGAGTATAAGTCTGTTTGCGAGAAAACTCGAATTCATCCATCCTGTTAAACAAGAAGCTCTTTTGATAACAGCTCATTTCCCGGAGGGGGATATATGGCCGGTATTTGTAGATTCAGTTTGATTTAGGGTTATCAACCACCCCGTCCATCCGCTAGGCCTCGGCGTGAGCTCAGCCGAACGTTGGCGGATGGCCACACCTCCTTGGAAAGGAGGGGAAAGTGTTGTATTACAGTATTTTAACTTTCTCCTCCTTTTTAAGGAGGAGTACCCCTGACGTTTATCGTCAGGGGGGAGGTGGTTGATTTCAAAACTTATAATATTTGATTTCTAAATTAAAATCAATCATTTCGTCCATGTCATTGCTTTTGAACATTACTATGGAAAAGTGTTGTATTTTTGGGAAAACCCTTGTATTTCTTCTGAAGTGACTAAGCAGTAGCAAAGATAGTTCTTATTTTTTCTTTACAGCCTTTCTATCTGTTGCTTCACTGCTACTGTCAATTTTGGCTCCGATCTCATCTGCAAGTTTCTTAACCTTAGCGTAATCCTGGCCTTCAACTGAAATCACCATTCCATCTTTTCTTATAACATATTTCGTGCTCTCAGCATCAGAATCCACTCTTACAGAATTACCACTTCTGATTGTGTATGTATACGACTCTTCTCCCTCTTCATCAATAGTTTTTCCATCCTTGATGATAACGACTTTTCTACCGGGACCATCTTCATCATTTATTGACCATGTCATCATTTTATCACCATTAAATGCTTTTCCTTCAGCAGATTCAGAATTGCTGTAAATGTAAATCTTCCCGGGTTTCCTTTCAGCAGTCCAGGAAAGAGAATCAGATTTTACTATTGTAATCTCTTTTTTGTTGTCTTTACTATCCGAGGATACCGTTACAAAAAAATGATCAGAGCCATCTTTTGATAGAAAATCATCATGATCACCATGCTTCCCGATAAACATGAATGTGCCATCTTTCAACTTTATGGAATCTCTGATCATATCGTCAGTAAACACAGTGTCAATCAGTACTTTTGTGTCTGAACCATCAGCTATTACAACTTTTATCTTCTGTTCGCTTTTTTTTTCCTGTCCTAATACAATTGAAAAAGAACAAATTCCTATTACCAGAGCAGCAGAAACAATTTTAAAAATTCTTTTCATGGGAGACTCTTTAAATTAATACTATCACAAAATTACTTTAATGTCAGCATGGTACAGTTAATGTTAGGTTAATAAGAGTTAATGAAAAGTTAAATACTGCATTAGTAATTAGTTAATAAGTTAATTTTGCATCATGAACAGGAAGAAATTTGCCGGTCTCATCATAATGATGCTCTTATCTATTATTGGTATCATATGGGTTCAGATTGTTTGGATCGGAAATGCGGTGAGTATCAGGAATGAAAGTTTCAATTATAATGCCATTGTAAGTCTTAATAATGCTGCTAATGGGATTGAGCAATCGAGGAAAATGAATTTCTTCAATAATTTTATGTTCCCGGATCCTGTTATCTTTTCCGGATCATCTGCTCAGATAACAGGCTCCTGGAGCATCGGAAGCTATTCTTCTGAACCGGGCAGTAAGGTTAGTGTTCAGATTACCAACCAGTCATATTCCGGTAATTTTGATACCGGTCATATTACAACAGTAAATAAATCATTTGAGTTCACTGGCGATACATCTGTTGTTTCAGATTCCGTTATTTTTCTCATAACTGCCCCTGATGAAACAGGCAAGATGAATGTTGTGAAGAGAGGGGAAGATAAGAATACCAATTCAAGGGCAGTTTATATCCGACAGAATGAATTCCTCGATTTTGTTAAAAAGAGATCATCCGAATTTCAGAATATGAGTGACCAGATGATATCGGAGATTTATCAGTGGGAGAAAACTCTTGAGCTTGACAATCAGGAGATTGAAAATACTTTGAGGAGATCGCTTGTATTCTCGGGAATTCATACTCCGTTTGAATATGCCATTATTAAAAACGGGATAGTACAGGATGGAACCTTCAAAAAGTCAGGAAAGGCTGATTTTCTGAAAAGTAACTACATGGTAAGACTCTTTCCGGATAATATTATCAGGCAGGATCTTTTGTTGTCAGTGATTTTCCCTGAACGGGCAAATTATGTTCTTGGATCAATGGCCTGGATCCTTGGCGGATCTTTACTCTTCTCTCTATTCATCCTGGCAACTTTTGCATTAAGTCTTTATTTCATTATAAGGCAGAAGAAGATTTCAGAAATGAAATCAGATTTCATTAACAATATGACTCATGAATTTAAGACGCCAATTGCTACAATTTCGCTCGCTGCCGATACAATAACCAATCCCAAAGTGATTAACAATGAGATAAGTATCAAACATTTTATCGGGATGATCAAAAAGGAGAACAGCAGGATGAACAAGAAGGTGGAGACAATTCTGCAGATAGCGTCGCTGGATAAAAAAGAGATTGAATTCAGATTTGAAAATGTTTCAATACATTCTATTATTGAACACGCCATTGAGACGATTGACATACAGGTACAACAACGAAACGGGAAGATAAGAACCATCTTCAACGCAGAAGAGGATATAATTTTTGGAGACAGTGAACACCTTACAAATCTTGTGAATAATCTTCTTGACAATGCCATAAAATATTCACCTGATATCCCTGAGATATCTGTTTCTACAAATAATAATGAGAAAGGTATCATTCTTTCTGTGGAAGACAAAGGAATAGGAATGACTAAAGCAGTTCAGGCAAAAATATTTGAAAGATTTTACAGGCTGAGTTCAGGTAACGTACATGATGTTAAGGGTTTCGGCCTTGGTTTAAACTATGTAAGGGCAATAATTGATGCCCATAAAGGGACAATAAATGTCTCGAGCGAACCAGGAAATGGAAGCCGGTTCAATATTTTCTTACCTTTTAACTGGGATAACTAGTGTCTTGATAACTCAATTTTTAATTTCATAAAAGGACAAAAGTTGGCAAAAAGCAGTTGGCAGTTGGCAAGAAATAGTTTGCACAAAGCAGTTGGCAGTTGGCAAGATGCATTTGGCAATATTCGGAGAAATTAATAAAACAAAAAGTTTTGCCAACTGTTCATTGCCTATTGCCAACTTGTAAGTATTGAAATAGTAAATTTGATATAGCATTAGATATGAAGAACAAATCCGTAAAAATATTTTTGGTTGAGGATGATTTAAGTTTTGGATCTGTTCTTAAATCATACCTCGAAATAAACGACTACACTGTTGAGTGGGTTGACGATGGTAAATTTGCTCTCGACCACTTCAGAAAGGGAAATTTCAATATCTGTATACTTGATATTATGCTTCCTCATGTAGATGGCTTTACAATAGCTAATGAGATAAGGAATATAAACGTTGAAATCCCGATAGTATTCCTTACAGCAAAAAAGCTCAAGGATGATGTCCTTAAGGGATATGGAGTCGGGGCGGATGATTATATAACAAAACCATTTGATACTGATATTCTGCTTGCAAAAATACGGGCTATTCTTTCAAGACGTGATCTTCAATCACCAACGAGGGATATCTATGAAATAGGTAAGTTTATGTTCAACTCCAAACTCAGAACTTTGAAAATAGGCGATATTGAATATAAACTCTCCCCAAAAGAGGGTCAGCTTCTTGAATTACTGGCTGTTAACCCAAATGCTCTGATAAGCAGGGAGATGGCACTAAAGAAAATATGGGGATCTGATGACTACTTTACTGCCAGAAGCATGGATGTCTATATCACAAAACTGAGAAAGTTCTTATCTGATGATCCGGAATTAAGCATCAAGAATATTCATGGAACCGGATTCCAGCTGATTGTCAGGGAAGATTGACTTTCAGATTTCTGTTATTGAATTGTAAAGGGAGCAAAGTGGCTATACTTTCAATTATTAATGTCTTGTTTTTTCCGGCGAGAATAATTCTGATCTTTTTACCTGTTCTTGATTCCTCCTCAGCAATTACCTGCCGGCAATTACCGCATGGTGTTACAGGATCATCCGTAAGTCCATCTTCTGTTATAGCTGCTATTGCTATTGCTATTGGATTATCATCAGGGTGATTCGACACAGAATTGGAAAGAGCACTCCTTTCAGCACATATTCCGGAAGGGAAGGCAGCATTCTCAACATTTGCCCCTGTAACTATTATCCCGCTGGAAAGCCTGATGGCTGCCCCAACTCTGAAATTTGAATAGGGAGCGTATGCATTCATAGCTATATCTCTTGCAGCATATAAAAGTTCTCTGTCGAATCGATCTAACTCCTCAGGTTTTTCAAACTCCTGGTAGGTAGATGAAATACTTTTAGTACTTCCCATAACGCTCTTATTACTTAAGTGTTACAAATTTAACAATTATTGTTAATAAATTGATTAGTTATCGACAATCGGGGAATTATAAATACTAAAGTATTAAGTTTGGAGTTCCTGAACTTGACAGGTTGAGCTTCGACTTCGCTCAGCTGTAAATGTTGATAGATTTGTAATATGGGTAGGAAATTTTTATATGTAGTTCAATTTGTCCTGTTTGTTTTTCTGATTTCATGTAAGGCATATAAGCCTATGGTCTCTAACTCAGGTTCAGTGGGTAGTGCCCAGGATTACATAAACAGATATAAAGATCTGGCTGTAAGCGAGATGAAGAGAACAGGGATACCTGCCAGTATCACCCTTGCCCAGGGTATTATTGAGTCGGACTTTGGAAGAAGCCGTCTGGCGAAGGAGGGCAATAACCATTTTGGCATTAAATGTCACAATGACTGGACCGGTCCGACAATCAGGCATAATGATGACAGGAGGAATGAATGCTTCAGAAAATACAGTAAACCTGAAGAGTCATTTTATGACCATTCAGATTTTTTGAAATCAGGATCACGGTATAGTTCTCTCTTTTATCTGAATCCTACTGACTATAAAGGTTGGGCCATGGGATTGAAAAAAGCAGGATATGCTACAAATCCCGACTATGCTAACATGTTAATCAGGAAAATTGAAGAGAATAATCTCATGTATTTCGATCGTATTGACAAGAGATCAAGCCTTCAACCTCCCTACACAATTACAAAAAAAGATTCAGGCGCCGTAAGTGAACCTGATAACAAGAGGAATCCTGTAGCTGTTTTTGATGAAAACACTGAAGTTGCAGCACGAGTTCAGAGAGTTATGGAAAATAACAGGATTCAATATATTGTTGTAAAGGAGATTGATACCAGAGAGAAGCTGGAAAAGGAGTTTCAGTTATTAAGATGGGAGCTTCCGAGATATAATGAACTGGACAACGATTTTAAGCTTATTCCTGGTCAGATCCTATATCTGCAGCCAAAAAGAGACAAAGCTGAGCCAGGGAAGGAGTATCATAATAGTATTGAAGGGGAGACAATGTACCTTATCTCACAAAAGTATGGAATAAAACTAAAAAGCCTTTATGAAATGAACAGAATGACAGAAGGCTCAGAACCTGAGGCAGGTACACAGATATGGTTAAGAAAAATTAAACCGGTCAGGTAACTGGAATGAAATACTCCTCAATGCGGAATCCTCTGAGAAATTCAACGGAATTCATCCTTTTCTTTCCTTCCAGTTGAAGGCTTGATATGCTTATGAAGCCATCTTTACATGCAATCCTTATGAAATGTTTTCCATCTGAGATTATCATTCCTGGTTTATGTGTATGTGACACATCCTCATGCTGACTTTCAAATATTTTAAAGGAGTAAACTGATGATTCATTTTTAAAGAACGATTTTGCACCCGGATGCGGAGAGAGTCCTCTTATTAAATTGTGGATTTTAACCGATTCATTATTCCAGTCTATTATACAATCTTCAGGATGGATCTTGGGAGCTAATTTCGGCCCCTCTCCCTGTTTTATTAAATGCGACTGAGGTAGTGGTTTTAATTTGTTTTCGGCAAGACCGGAAAGAGTTTTTATCACAAGTCTGGTTCCGAGTTTCATCAGCCTGTCATGAAGATCACCTGCATTTTCAAACGGAAATATATGAATCTCTTCTCTTAAAAGTATCTGTCCCGTATCAACCTTTTCGTCAATAAAGAAGGTTGTAACTCCTGTTACTGTCTCACCGTTTATTATAGCATGGTTAATGGGTGCAGCGCCACGATAATCAGGCAGGAGGGAAGCATGTAAATTAATTGTTCCCATCGGTGGCATTTTCCAGACAACTTCCGGAAGCATCCTGAAAGCAACTACTATAAAAACATCAGCTTTAAGATCTCTTAAATCAGAAATGAAAGCCGGATCTTTAAGATTTTCAGGCTGCAAGATGGGCAGGTAGCTGAATTCTGCAAATCCCTTAACAGCTGATTTGCTTATTTTCCTTCCCCTGCCGGAAGGTTTATCGGGTGCCGTTATCACCCCAACGACATTAAATCCATTCATCAGAAGTGCACCTAGTGTCGCTACAGCGAACTCAGGTGTCCCCATGAATACTATCCTGAGACTCTTCATGCATGTCTAATTTGGATTAACATGTAAAGGTACTATAAATTTCAATCTTTGGTTAGATGTTTATAGCAGCTCAGGTTATGCCCCATTTTGTTGGCTTTGGTCTCCAGGTAAAACTGATTATGAGGATTTGACTCTACTTCCAGAGGTATAGTCTCCACGATTTTGATGCCATATCCTTCTAATCCTGCTCTTTTAACAGGATTATTGGAAACCAGGCGAATTTTACCAAGACCCAACTCACGCATTATGCTGGCACCTACACCATAATCTCTTTCATCTTCACCGAATCCAAGTTTCAGGTTAGCCTGAACTGTATCCATACCTTCATCCTGAAGCCTGTATGCTTTAATCTTGTTCAAAAGACCGATACCTCTTCCTTCCTGACTGAGATAGATAACGACACCTTTTCCTTCAGCTTCAACCATAGACATTGCTTTATGCAGTTGTGCACCACAGTCGCATCTCATGGACCCGAATATATCACCAGTAAAGCATGAAGAGTGTAGCCTGACCATAACCGGTTCGTCTTTTGTCCATGTTCCTTTAACGAGGGCTGCATGTTCGATCCCGTTACTTATTTGCCGAAATGGAATAAACTCAAAGTCTCCTTTATCAGTAGGTAATGAGACTCTCACTCCCTTTTCAATAATTGAATCTCTTTCAAGGGTATAAGTAATAAGGTCTTTAATTGTAATTATTTTGATATCAAATTTTTTACTGATCTTTATCAGGTCGTCTAACCGGGCCATCGAACCGTCATCATTCATTATTTCGACAAGTGCACCTCCCGGAAGTAATCCGGCGAGTCTTGTAAGATCAACAACAGCTTCTGTATGACCTGCTCTTCTGAGTACTCCTTTTGCTTTTGCCTTCAGAGGAAATATGTGCCCGGGCCTTCCCAGGTCAGATGGTTTTGTCTCCGGATCAACAAGTGCTTTTATCGTGAGTGCCCTGTCATTTGCTGAAACACCGGTTGTCGTCTCTTTGGTCAGCAGGTCGACTGACACTGTAAACTGTGTTTCATGAAGAGAGGTATTAATTCCGACCATAAGATCCAGGTTAAGCTCTTCGCATCTCTCTTCAGGTAACGCGGCACATATAAGCCCGCGACCCTGTTTCGCCATAAAATTCACTAATTCAGGAGTTATAAGTTCAGCGGAACAGATGAAATCACCTTCATTCTCACGATCTTCATCATCAACTACAATTAAAAGTTTTCCTCTCTTTATATCTTCAATTGCCTCTTCTATTGTATTCAGTTTAATATCATCCATTGTTACATTAATTTTGGTCCGGTGCGGATTGGTGGGTTGGTCCGCCAATAATAATCCTATATAAATAATCTTTTATCTTCTTAATAAAAACAAGGTATGTGTCAATATTCATTATGACAGAATCGGTAGTCGCTTTATAGGTAAGAAAAATGCCTATCGGTAATAAGATATATGAAGCTGCCCACATTCCTGCGAATGTACCAACAACATCCTCTTCAACCATTTTTTGCCCGGAAAGCGATATAACATAATAGATAACGAAGAAAAAAATCGATATAACTGCCGGAGTGCCCAGTCCCCCCTTCCTTATTATAGCACCCAGTGGAGCGCCAATGAAAAAGAAAACAAGGCAGGCGAATGACATTGTAAGCTTCTTGTTCCACTCCACTTCATACCTTTTAATGTTCTTGACATCATAGTGGAGAGATTCATTTTTCAGAGAAAGGACACTGCTGGCGTCTTCAATATTCTCAATAGCAGTTGCCAGGACGGTTCCTCTTTCTATTAATGAGATCGAATCAAACAGGACTTTTACATTAAATTCTGTCACTTTTTTAAAGGTGTCTGTGTTCCCTTCGATGACATATCTCTGGGCGAGGACTTTGTTATAATAGATTTTATTTTTGCTGAAATCATTGAACTGGTTATTTATTCTATCAGTATATTTTTTATTAAGCGAGTCTATATCATGTGTCAGCTGTGAAATATTTTTTGTTGCGACATTGGATTTGAAAAGTCCCTCTTCGCTCCGTTCCAGATCAAATCCTGTAAGAGAGATCACAAATGTCTGTTTTTTAAAATAGTCTGTTCTCGACGGATATCTTCTGTCATCTGGCATTACATTTTTCTCAGGGATCTCATTCAGAGCATAACCGTTATAAATATCCATTATAAGACCTGTTCCATCGCTTGATGTTTTCATATAACCTGAATCGGCAATTATAACCGACGTATTTCCACTTCTGTTGCGGTGATCGTAAATAATCAGTTTGTCGAGCCGGTTGGTAACGGGATCTTTGGAAGTTATCTTAATGCTGAATCCTGGTACTCCGTTATAGAATGTTCCCTCCTGAATGTTTATATCAGGCTTTTTGCGTCGGATATCATAAAGAAGGGTTCTGGCCTTTGCGGTTGAATATGGCAGAACATTGTTGGAAAAAACGAATGAAACTATGGCAATAAAACATATGAAGACAATTAATGGACGCATTATTCTCTGGAGGGGTATTCCTGAAGATTTAAGCGCAGTGAGTTCGCTGTATTCTCCCATATTCCCGAATGTCATAAGCGATGCAAGAAGTATCGCCAGAGGGAGTGCCATAGGTACAAAGGTGAGCGCAAAATGGTATAAAAGTTCAGCGAGTATTTTAAAATCAAGTCCTTTCCCGGCAAGTTCATCGACGTACATCCAGAGAAACTGCAATATAAGGATTATAAGCACGATGAAGAAGGTGAAGATCACCGGGCCAATAAATGATTTTAATACAAATCTGTCAAGCTTTTTCACTGCCATCTCCGTTTGAAGTGCAAAACTACTCGATTTTTATCAAATATCACTGATAAAATTTATATTGATAACTCAAATCAGCCATACATATTTTAATTAGATTGGATGATCAGTGAGGAGGGTCACACCCTTCGATAAGCTCAGGGTGAGGCACAACGGCTCAACAGCACAATGATGCGTATAGAATCACAATGCATTGTGATTCTACACGCATCGTATCGTTTCGCCGTTGTGCGGTTATATCCCCAATAACCTCTTCAGATCCGAAATTTGTGAATCCCACAGACTAACTGCATCCTCTTTTTCGTCGGTATCTGCAAAATCTGTAATATGGAGAGCGAGATCGCTGGTTAGTTCATCAATAGATAATCTGAATTCAAAGTAGTTCTCCTCTTCGTCTACCACATCGAGCCATTCAAACCGCACCAGTTTATTTTCCTTCAGGGCTGAGAGTCTGGCTTTTGTTTCTGTATTATTCCAGATAAAAGTAAAGAGATCACCCTCAACGTTAACATTCTCTGCAAACCATTCACTTAGCCCCTCCGGTGTACTGAGCCGTGAGAAAAGTACCTTTGATGAACAGTTCATTGTATATTCCAACTCGTACTTTGATCTCATGATAAAAATTTGTCCGGGATACTTTACTTTTCTGCAATATAGAAAAAAAACTGAAACTAAAAAACCTTATTGTTAATTTGTATCAAACTGATTATATTTGCACCCTCAAAAAGTGATGGCGAGATAGCTCAGATGGTTAGAGCGCATGATTCATAATCATGAGGTCCGGGGTTCAATTCCCCGTCTCGCTACAACGGTAAGCCCGTCCCGATTTATCGGGACAGGGCTTATTTGTTTTGAAGCCTTTGAGCTTGCTCAAAAAGGCGTAAAAACAAATAATGCCCTATGCAATCCGCCATTCAGCGGATTGCAGGGCTTACCGTTGTTAAGCACCCCCACAGAGAATCACGGCACCGTGAACGCGGTGCCGTAATTCTCCCTCTCGCTACAAAGATTATCAACCACTTACATATTCAAACATGTAGGTGGTTTTTGTTTTGTGCCAGGTTTGTGCTAGGTTAGGATGATTTTGATTGGATCGTCTTACTTATGAATTCATCCCTTGTAGACAAGAGGCTTGAAATATCTAACCTTGATCTAACTAAAGACGTTTCAAGAATTATTGGACTGGAAGAGGTTGTGTATAAAGTCACCGAAATCCTGACCATGTTTTTTATTGGGTTTTTGACTTCGGCCTTATTCATTTACAATAAGATCATCCATTAAACATTTTCGAATAAGTACTTTTATCCGTTTGTTATCTCATTCTCTGATATATTTTATAGAGCTTTATTGCTATCAAAATTGGTAATCCAATGAACCGAATTAAGGAAGTGCTCGAAGAAAAAGGAGTCAAGCAAATATGGTTGGCCAAAAAACTCGATAAATCCTACAATATGGTGAATGCGTATGTTCAAAACCGAAGACTATCTATTTCAATTGCAAACCAATTTAAGTCGTTAAATGAACCCGATAATCAGAATTTGAAAGAAAGTAATTGAGAGGTTAAAAAAAAGAATAGTGCCACCCACCTTTGTTTAAATTTAAACAGATACCAATTAGGTTAGGGTGTATCTGATTTTGTTCAAAATCCGTCCTTCTTTGACCACTTCGAAATCCGGTCAGATTAACATTTTTATATTTATCAATGCGACAGAGAATTAACTTCGACTTTATATAGTCAATAGAAATCGGCGAAGATTGGTTAACCCCTCTGGCTTTTCCAGCAGATAATTATTTTATAGATAATACTTATTTTCTATAAAATAATTGTTGCAACTTCATCTTCTCATATGCTAATGCACTAACTGGCAGGGCGTCCGATTCTGGATCAGAAGAATACGAGAATATAATATTCTTGTCTTAACACATTGATTATCAATGGTGAGTTATAAAGACAAAATCATTACATTTCCATTATTTAATACCTGTTATCCCCAAAATCTGGCAAGATTTGATTTACAGGGCCTATTGAATTGCCATAGACCATAATTTGAAGTATGACATTGATCAGATTATGTAAAGAATGGTGACATAAGTTAAAATCAGCTAAAAAAATAGAAAATATTATTCTTGCAGTTTTTTGATCTCTTTCAATTTCTTTTGGAGGATTTCTTCAAGCTTGATTTTGTATGCAGCAGAAAGATCTATGTCGTTTGGCAGCAGTTCAAGTGCTTTCTCCATGGACTTTACCGCAAGATCATTTTCCCCTGTTTTGATATAAGCACCTGACATACTATCATAACAAAATGCGGAATTCGGGAAAAACTCGATATTCAACTTGAATACTTTTACTGCATCTTCCATTCGATGCTTTCCCATCAGGGTGTACCCCAGGGTATTCATCTCAGACATTTTTAAATAATAGATGTCACTAAAATTCTTTTTTAGCTTTCTGATCTTAATTACTATATCTTCAGTGATCCCTGCCTTACCTCTTTCTGAAAGCTCTGTAACCAGGGATTTATATCCTTTATCTCTCAAATACTCTATTCTCTGCAACAAAAGATTAAGCGACGCATCTAAGGTATTCCTGTCATGATCGCCTTGTATTTCGTGGTATTCATGCAGTGCTCCATAGGTATTCAGAGAATCGGATAGATCCCTCTGTGCAGTCATAATTTCAGGATAAAAATCCTGCAATCCTGTAATGAAGAAAATATAGGGCAACTCCACAGGTGGCGTATTTTTGTAAAGAAGAAATGGGTCATGCTCTTCACGGAATACATTTGGAAGTTCACCGAAAGCCAAGTCCGTGGAAGGTTTGGCGAATTCGTATTTTGGACTACCCTCCAAAATTTCTGTGTCTCTGGGATACATTATGGCTCCGGATATACTGGCAGCAAAGACAAATCTGTCAGGGTTGCGCAGGGCCAACACAAGCGCCCCGTATCCTCCCATAGAAAACCCCGCGATGTACTGTCTATCAGTATCAACGTTGTACTTTTTCTGAATAAATTCGGGTAGGTCCTTCATCAAATAGTCTTCAAATCGATCTGCAGATTCTGAGTAGGAATTGATGAACCATGAATTACCTCCCTCCGGCATCACGCAAAGTACTGAAGATTCTTCGACATATTGTTCAATGTCTGTAACTCTGAGGAAGTTTCTGTGATGTAGACTATGTCCGTGTAGCAAGTACAAGATGGGTATGGGCTTCTGATCATCATATGAGGATGGAATGCTTATTGAAAATGGCATCATTCTGCCAAGACTATGAGAAAAGATGCTATCCACGAAACTCTTTGCCTGTCCAAAAACGGTTCCCGTAAACAGGATAAGTGCTACCGTAATAAATATTTTTTTCATGATAGAAATTGTTAGGATGATTAATAGTATACAAGTTACTGTAAATTCCAATATAAATCAAATATATACCGGATATGGTTCTGTCGCACTAATTCAACTTGCTTATCAAAATTACATATTATGTTTCATTAAGCTGCCAAAGAAATGAATGCTTTATATGTTGTTGATTTAGAATCTATAATCTGATTCTTTCTAATACTGTGACAAACTTCTTTTATTCAATGCTGTAGCGCGTTAGTTTCTAATTGTACAGTAATTAAAAAGATTTTGTTTTTACCGTCTGAATGTTTATCATTCAACAACAGGAGGGCCGTTGTAGTTGACCATATCAATATAAATCTTCCAGGAACCATCTGTCTGTCTTTTATCAATATCCAACCATTTACCATCAAAAGTAGTTGTTGCACCTCCTTCTTTAGGTGTCAATGATAATGTGTAAGTTCCACGAGAAAATGCCATATCTCCTGATATCTGAATTTCTATATCGCCATATATCTTGACATTAACACTGAACAGTTCGAATGAAGGCTTAAAAAACTTTGTTATGTTTTCTTTTCCAATAATGGAAGGTTTATCTGGATCCATCCGTATCGCATTGTCCTCCCACAAGGAAAGAAAGTTATCAAGGTCACCAGCATTAGCCTGAATACAATACTGATTGTAAAACTCCTTGATTGCAGCGATGTCTTCTTCAACTGAAGGCTTCTTTTCTTGTTTGGCACAACTGAAAGCAGTTAAAAGCAACAATAATACAAAAGCAACTTGGGAATGAAATCTTAATTTTTTCATTTTGACCTCCGTTTATAATTAATAATTAATTTAAGTTGTATTTATAGATTAATAAGAATCATGATTCTGCTGCTTGCTCAGAAAATTTACAAAATATAATAATATAATTTGCTTTGTCCGCGTTACCTCTGCCTTTTTATTTTTGGGCTCTTAGTTTAGCTTCACTTGGTCTACCATTTTCAACATAATATTTGAAGTCAATTATTATAGTGCTGAACATTTTGCCCAACATTATTTTCATCATAGGTTGCATTAGTTTTCCCATAAAACCACTTAATGCAACTTCCATTTTCATATTTAGTTTGGTTTGAGCAGCATTAATTGAAGTGAGCCACCAAGTGTTAGTCGCGTGTGTTACAACTTCAGGCATTCCTTCTACTACATAGTTTAAAGAATGAGTGTCGTTGGAAAATTGTAATAGTTTTTCTTTTGTTTTACCGGTACCTTTTATATCACAGATTCTTTCTGTACACGATGATCCATTAAACGATTTATTATCATTAGCTTGACAATTAATAAGTGGCGAAGCCCAAATATGTGCAGTAGCAAAGTCTGTTCCTAATACTTTCCAAGCATCTTCAATGCTTTTATTTACGATTATTTGTTTTTCGATTTTCATTTTAATTAAATTTTAAAATTTAATTTTATAAATACTTGTCTGTTGTTTTATAATTGGCTGCAGAGTTGCAGGTAACTAAATAGTGTTTTATACACAGTTTTATTTAATCTTATCCAGTTGAGGTTTCGATTTAGCTCAAATTACCATCAAATTTATGCCATAGTGTTATTAAAAACAATTTTATTTTACGCCTCCCAAAGTCCCAGGTTGCATAAAAGATCCTTTCCTATATATAGTTAAGATATATTGCGACTTGAAACATCCTATTTAACAGATTGTTATTAAGTGCTTTAAGTAACATTATGGGTTGTTATTCATATACAATAGTACAACACTGTTCGTGTCAGTTTAATCAGGTTTAGTGACTTAGATACTTATTATACAGGCCATACGGCTGATCTTAATGAGAGGATTAAAAGACACAAAAAAGGTGAGAACACTTATACAAGCCCAAGGAGACCTGTTATCCTGGAAACATATTTAGCTTTTACAGATAAATATAAAGCTATTGCCTTTGAAAAATATCTTAAATCAGGTTCGGGAAAAGCCTTTGCTAATAAGAGGTTAATATAATCGTGATACGTATCGGGCCAGCTACCCCCTGATTATGAGTCTATGGTTAGTAGATATTTATTTTATATAAAATAGTTATTTTCTATAAAATAGTCGAGCATCCTTAATAGTATTTGGGGTATTTTATATGCATTTACGGGTACAAACTATAATATACCTGAATTGAAAAACTACATTCTAACTCCTGAAAACTTTCTGAGTAGGAAAGAACGTCAACAATTAATGAAAATCTGTCGGGACAATCCTAATTGGATCTAATAAAAAGACGTCAAGCCTGGCCTGTTCGTTTTATGTTAATTTGCTCCGGTCGATTGTGGTCTTGGGTACTGGCTTTTCCAAAGCCACCACGGACCTTCGTTTAATTTCAAACGGATTATCAAAAATTTAAGCAAGAACCTGTAAACAAAGGAAAGATCACCCGTAGGTGAATCGGAGTAGGATTTGGAGTAGGAAAATTCTTAAAAAATCACTTATAGAGTAGGATTTAGAAATTATATTTGATTGATAATCAGGTGTAAAAGTAACTACAAGCGTGTTTCATAATCATGAGGTCCGGGGATCATTCCCCCTCTCGCTACAAAGACAATAAATCATTTACCTGACGATGAATGATTGACGGACAGATAACTTTTCTCCGGTTTCTGATATACCCTCTATTCTTACAGTATAACTGCCTGGAAGGTCTGATGTCCGGAATTCGATCCTGGTCTCTCCGTTTTTGTTGGATCTTACTGAAGGATTCCAGTAAAGGGTATTTCTCAGGTCCGGCTTCCTGCTTCTCCTGACTGTTTCATTTTCGTAATCCGGAGAAATAAAGGTTGCCGGACTCTCAACTACTCTGTAGGGAAGAATTACAGCATAGTCGGGCATGGTAATATCGCTGAAATCCCCTGAACGGGTTATAACATTCACAATCCCGTACAATATCATATCTCCGACAAGATATGGAGTTCTTACAACCTCTATCTTTTCAACAGTTTCAGGATTTAGCTCAACAAGAACCGACAGATCATTTATTATCACCCCGTCAATCATGATCAGGGGAGGAATACTGTAAAAGATGCCGGTAAGAGGATTGGTGATCAGAATCTCATATCCCGTTTTTCGCGATCTGATTATTATCCCCGGAAGAAGTTCAAAAAAGACCTCCTGCATTGTGGGAAGCATAATATAGTCATCAAGATATATCTCCATCTCCGGGATACCGTAAAATCTAACCTTTTTCGGGTTTTTGTTAACACTTGTTTCATCCGGTTTTTTGGAAGAAATATTATAGATCTTTGCCGCCTGGTAGTTAAAGCTCAGACTCGAAAACACACTGGTCAGGGAATTCGGCAACTTATCCCTGAAACTTTGAGAATCAGGTAATTCAGGCGAAAATGATGGTTCAATATCAAGCATCATGTCCTTGTTAGCATTTTCAGGCTGAAGTATCAGATTTCTCGTTATGTCGTCAACGGGCAATATAAAACTGAAATGCCCTGAAGAGTCAATTCCTGCATTATAAAATTCGGCTACCTTACCTTGTATCGACATAAATAGAAAATCTGAAGAATCAGAGACTCCTTCAGTCCTGTAATTCACCATTCCTGAAAGGTAGTGTCCCTCGGTTTCAAAATCATACTCTCTTTCAGATTCTCCTGTGAATTTCAAATGTTCCCGGTTTACCTTCATGCTATTCAAATAATCCTCAATTCCCGGAGATGATGAAATAGCATCAGTCATAGTTACAGAAATGCTCATATTAAAGACTCCTGACAACCCTTTATTATTATTGCCGGTTGCCAGATTAAGGGTAACTTTTTCACGTCTGCCAAAGATGCTGTCAGACAGCCGGCAGAGATTAATTCGATTTTCCAGGATGGTATCAGGCTCCTTTGTATAGGGGCTACCCGGTTCCAGACTTTTCCTTATGAATTCTGTGCTATTTCGGAAGGGATTATATATTTCAATATTGCTCATGAAACAGTTGGAGGGGAGGAAATTTTTCATCCAGTTTGTATAGGCACGGATTGTGTAGGTACCTGAGGTAAGTGAGTCAGGAAGCAAAAAGTTGCCTTCGCCTTTTCCGCCAAAAAGCCTGAATCTTGACTGAATTACCGGTTTATTCCACGGATTTAGCAGCTCTAAATAGACAATAATGCTCCTTTGGGATAGTTTGCCTGTTTCCATATCGATGGCATATATGCTGAACCATGTATCCTCACCGGCTATATACATCTGCCTGTCGATTTGCAGATAGACTTCCTCCCACAGAAGGTTTTCAGGTAACTCAGACACATTTTTGTCCGTCAACAGAGAGGCCATTCCCTGTGCATTCGCCGGGAACGCTGACATACAGGTTATAAGGAGAAGATTGAAATAGTATAGCGCTGCAGTTTTTATCATAATAAACAAGGTCAATCAATAATACAACCAGAAGGATGGCCTTACTCTGCTTCCCCTGAATGTGCAGTCAGCACATTCCCGGTATGCTGAAATTACCCAGAATGGTGGTATTTCATCTCCATAATCTTCAATAACCCAGATCTCAGTATTCAGACCTGTTTCAGGCAGTTCTCCAATGGTATCAGTAGCACAGTAAGTATAAAAATTTGGTAATCCCATGAATCGGTCATGTATAAATAGTCTTTTTTGTGTGACCGCTGAAACACTGAAGTAGCCAAGCACTAATTCATCAGGGTAGGTGATACACCTGATATTGCCCCTGACAGCATAAGGAATTATATCGTAAGGACTGCCCACATTCTGTGAAATATTTTGTACCTGTGACCAGAAATCAAACTCTGACTCATTAAGGGAATACTGGTTTACAAGAATACTGTATGTCTCTTTCAGCCTGTCAGTTTTATTTGAGATGAAAAGGACTGGAAATTCTGTTATTCTTGCCTGGCTGTATTGAGACGTATTTTTAATTAATACTTCATCAGATTCCTCAGTAACCCAGCAAACCCTGTTCGCAGTCATATAAGGAATTTTATATTCCCATGTTTCAGTATAATCCCATCTGAAGAACTGACACTCACCTGTTGGATCATAACTGTCAACATAGATTTTACAACCTTCATCTATATCGCTGGAATCTTTTGATGAGGTTATAACCACTTTTTCATAATATAAAGAATTTATTGGCGGGACGGGTTTCATTTCAATAAAGTCAGTTTCATAATATACACCGTTTATCTCTACCCTGAGGGCATAACTATTACCTGTTTGCCCGGTGAAAGTAAGTGAATCTGTTGAATAGATCCCTTCTGATGTTTCTTCAAGCATAGTTAAAGTCCCGTTATTATCAGTGATAGTAACTAAAGCTCCTGTTACTACTTTGTGTTTTATTGGCAGACCTATTTGAGTTGATTTGGAAAGCTTAATTGTGTTTACCCTGTTCTGGTCGGTTATCATCCCTTCTACAACAAGCTTTTCCTCGTTTCTGCCTGTTTCGGGAAGGAACTCAACCGTGCACCCTGCTGCCAGTGAGAGAAATAGAACAATTTTTATGTATAGTGTCTTCATACCTGATCAGAAGTCAAAGTTGAATGAGAGTGATGGTATTGGTCTTGAAAATATTGAGAGATAGTATCCTTTTACCTTATTATTTACATTACTGAAGAAAACTGAATAAACATTTGTCCGTCCCGTTAAATTATAAACGGAAAATATCCAGTACGGGTGCGCTATTTTTTTCGATTTAAGTGTTCCGCTGATCTTTACCGACAGGTCGAGCCTGGAATAATCAGGTATCCTGAATTCATTCCTGTCAGAATATTGGGTTATGACAATTTTGCCGATTGAGTATGAAGAGAGAGGATAGGTCACTGGTCTGCCCGAACTGTAAGTGTAGGTAGCCGATAAGCTCACCCGTCTGGAATAGAGATAATTTAGCGAAAAGACCAGGTCGTGTGGCTTATCAAAATTTGCAGGGAACCAGTGCCCCGAGTTTATTAATTCCTCACTGAAGGATCCTTTGCTCCTTATCAATACCCTGGAGTAGGTGTAACCTAAATTCCAGCGGACCCTGCCTTCTGGCTTCTTTATCAACAGCTCAAGACCATAAGCCTTACCCTTAACATTAACAATATCTCTTTCAATGTATTGATTCATTATAAGGTCAGTTCCCCCCTTGAAATCAACCATGTTATCCATTTTTTTATAATATGCTTCGGCAGATACCTCGATCTTTTCTTTTCTGAGGACCCTGTAATAACCTGCAGCTACCTGGTCACCTGACTGTGGTTTGAGGTGATAGTCGCTCAACTTCCAGGTATCGCTTGGAGAGATTGATACTGTGTTTGTAAGTAAATGAATGTATTGCCTTGTGTGATTGTAGTTAAGCTTGATGGAACTTTTCTGATCGAGTCTGAAATTTAGTGAAAGCCGTAACTCGGGACCGGCATATGTCTTATAGCTCTCCCCTTTGTTAAACGAAATAGTGTCTATGATGGATGAAAGGTTTGTGGGAGAAGCTGAATTATAGACAAATAATGACTGTGGTCCCATCGCAAAGAATGACGAAACTCTTATTCCGGTATTAATTGAAAAGTAGTCAGTAACAATAAATTTATCCTCAAAATATACGGCAGTCTCGATGCCTCTTTGCCTCTGGATTGAATTTGGAAGAACAATAGAAGAATCTCCCGCTGGCATATTCTCTCCCGGGATTATACTGTACCTGTTCAGGTCAGCACCGAAATTCAATTCGTGCCTTCCGGGAAACCAGTTGAAATCAGCTTTAAGGCCTGTACTGTTTACCCTGTGGGTAAGTGCGAAGGCCTCTCGTGCTACTCTCATACTTGAAATTTCATAGCCGTAGTAACTGTTGTTAATAGTAAATGTCGAGAAGAATTTGCTGCTGAAAAAATGACGCCAGCGCAGAGAAATAATGTTATTCTGATATTCATATGTTGTGTCTGACCTGAGCCTGAAAGCATCATAACTGTAATAAGCCGATAAATCAACCTTGTTTTTCCTGTCAATATCGTAAGCTAGCCTGGCATTAAGGTCACTAAATTTTGCCCTGCTGTTCCTTAATCCCGGATTCTCCATTACTTTTAGTACCCAGTTTGAATATGTTGTCCGTCCCGTTATCAGATAGAAGATTGTGTCTTTCTTTACAGGACCCTCCAAAACAAAATGTGTTGTTATCGGGCTTATTCCTGCATTACCTGCAAATTCTTTCCTGTTGCCCTCCCTTGGGACAATTTCCAGGACAGATGATAACCTTCCGCCGTATTTGCCTGGCATGCCGCCTTTATAAAGTGTTACGTCCTTTATAATATCTGAGTTCACAGCTGAAAAGAATCCAAAAAAATGGGAGGAGTTGTAGGAAGGGGCTCCATAAAGAAGAATAAGGTTCTGATCGGCAGATCCTCCCCTTACATTAAATCCCGCTGAGCCCTCGCCAACTGAATTTACTCCTGGTATAAGCAAGGCACTTTTTATGATGTCCGATTCGCCAAGGGTTGTTGGCATCATCCTGAATGAAGGCATATTGATCTTTTCAACGCCTACTTCAAAGCGCTGCAGGGTAATATCCTTCTCAGCAGTTATTATAGCTTCCTGCAAAGGGACCAGTACGCTTTTCATTTCCATATTGAGTTCTCCGGAGCCGAATAGATTTACATCGATGCTTTTCTCCTTCATACCAATAAATGTGAACCTGACAGTATAGGATCCCCGGGGGAGACTCAGCTGATAATACCCAAATGCATTCGAAATTGTGCCTGCAGTCAGTTTTGGGATATAAACAGTCACTCCTGCAACCGCTTCCCTCGTTTCCTGAGTTGAAATATAACCCGACAATGTCACATTTCCGGGTATATTCCTCTCTGCAGACTTTCCGAAATCAACTACAAGGTTGCCATCAATATTTCCGACACCTTTATTCTCAGAATAATCCATTCCGGGAATAAAGCTTATGTTATCCGCAGCCTTTACAAAAATTTCCTTTATGGCATATCCTTTTGTAAGAATAATATTCCCGGTTGAAGAGCTGTAATAATAAATTGATTTACCCTCAAAAATAATGTCCAGTATCTCATTCAGCAGCCTGTTGTTACCATAGTCCTCCAGTATAAGATTCCCTATCCACTCCTCATTGTAAAAAAACCTGAGAGGGTACCTGAGTTCTGTTTCACTGACAAAAGCATCAAACGATTTACCGGAATAATCCCAATCAATTATATACTTCTCCTGTGAGAAGGCCTTCACTGAAGTTGAAATGAGGACAACAGCTATGAAATATCGGATTTTCACACCTTCCTGTTTTAATTCATTATACTGTCGTAATACTTCAACACAGGGATAAAAGTCTCGGGATAATTAAGTCTTGGTTTCAACCTGTTCGTCCTGATAAAATTACTGATCTCCTTCTCTTTATCCTGTAACAGTCTGAGAAGCTTTCTTGTTCCGTTAACCTCTACTGGTTTTGTACCTATTCTTAAATAAACATGTTGTTCAGGATAAAAAAGATCGTACTTTCCATCAACTGCCAGTGGTTGAATTGTTTTTATATATTTGACATACAATGTGGAAGGACCGTTATAAAGAATATTTACATAGCCTTTTAAAACATCAGTAGTATCATTAACGGTATTGATAACAAGGTAGTTCCTGTTTTCAAAGACAAGAGTGAAACTGTCAACCATCTCCTTATTCAGTATTATTATCGGATGAGTTTCGTTTATTAAGATAAGTTCATCATTGGCTATATCATACTGCAGTTTAAGGTTGTTAAATTTCTGTCCTTTAAAAGTTACAGAACCTCTTAGATATGTATTTGTCAGAAAGAACTGGTCACCAAATTTTTTTGAATATTGATTATACCATATCCTTCCATTGAGCAGTACCTGCTTATCTGAAGGATTCTGCTGAATAACAGTAGAATAAATTGAGGTTGCCCGGACGATCACAGGGTACAAGCCAAAACTTATAAAAAGATACAGAACTGATATCAGATAATATGGAGAAGGTTTTGTCATTTTTTCATTTGACATAAGAACTGGATGATGTTCTCCGGAAGAATCAGGTATATAAAAAAGCCGCATAATCGCGCGGCCTTTTCTTTCTTATTCGAGAATGTTTCTCATGTATTCAATACATTTTGTGACTTCTTTAACTGGATCGGATCCTTCCGGAATGGCGTATTCAAGCTCAAGGTCAACATTTATGGGCCACTTCTCTTTCTTTATTAGCAGAAGAATGTCTGCAATTGGTGTCTCTCCTTTGCCAAATTCCCTGTTGGCGTTTGGATCCGCATGTTTCGGACCTGTTTTATCCTTCACGTGAATGCTCGGTATAATCTTATGATATTTCTCAATCATATTATTTGGATGGTCTCCAGTAGAGCCATAATAATGACCAACATCAAGATTGAGCCTGTTAGATGGTGAGTAACCAAGATATTTGTCGATATCGAAGCCAGGCATTCCGAATTGCCCATGGGTATGGTAAATAGCCAGGCTTTTGTGTTTCTCGGCAAACTTACCCAGACGTGCAGCGGCCTCATCGGTGAATTCATCGGTTATACCATATGCTCCGAGAGCGATAGCTGCTTTATATGCATAGTCGATCTCTGCATCAGACCATTTTGATGGAACAAACTTCGCAATATGGATATCAACACCTGCTTTATTGTACATTTTGCGAACATCTTTATACTTAGAAACCGGTAATGATAACCTCCACTTGCGTTGATCCTCCCTCAGGTTCTCCGACGCTTTAGCGCGATCAGCTTTTTCTTTATCTGTAAGCTCAACTCCGCGTGGTATGCGACCAGGAGCCTGTGGAATACCTAACCCTTCTTCTAGTACGCTTCTCATTTCCAGGGAATTAACACCAGACTGCAGGACGTACTGCAGTGTCTCTTCAAGGCTATGGGGAATGCTCCTATAACAATAGGTTGTGAGTCCCAGCTGAACTCCGTTTACCTTAGAGTTAGGTTTTTTTGACTGTGTACCGATAGCAAAAGAATAACTGAAAGGAACAGAAGCAAGAGCGGTCGCAGCTGCAGCGGTCCCGATAAATTTTCGTCTGGAAATTGTCTGTTTTTTCATCTTCCTGGTTTATAATATTTTATTAAAAGATAATATCTGGTCTTCCGGATTGAAGCTATAATAGTTAATGTATGACTATTATTATAATTTGCTCCAATATACAATTTATTGGAATCGAAAAGAGCAGATTCTGCAATTTTGAATATAATTTTAGCTATTACCTGAAATTCTAAATTAAAAATTATGCCACAAAAAATTTACGCTTCAGCTTCGCACCTGTGGTTTTTTGCGAAGGTAGTCCCTCCTTTTGCTTCAAAATTAAAGTAACCAGATGGATTTTCATCCG
>Ga0214473_10001008_pt1 | contig 38257 bp, 54 predicted proteins | sample RVTome_7_FD_203509 | JGI IMG/M metagenome (GOLD analysis project Ga0214473, IMG submission 203509) | Soil microbial communities from uranium-contaminated site in the Upper Colorado River Basin, Wyoming, United States - RVT98D197 | ecosystem: Environmental > Terrestrial > Soil > Contaminated >...
CGGTGGTAGTGGTCTTGGCGGTAGTGGTCTTGGTGGTGGTAGTGGTCTTGGCATGACGGGTCTTGGGGGGATGGGTTTTAGCGGGATGAACATGAGTGGGATGGGGGCTGCTGGTGTGGAGCAATTTACTCCAGGTGGATTGATAGATGCAATTGTCGGAAGAGTGTTGAAGATAAATATCAATTTGAAATTCATCAGTTTCAGAATTGAATCTCTTTTTCCTGATATAATTGAAGTCCTGATAAGACAAAAACTAAGAAGCGATATCGATAATTACATAAAGGAAAAGATGGATCTGACAAAGCCTGAAAAAATAACCGTAATAATTGATAAAATATTGAATGGAATGGAAAAGGATGTCAGGGATTACTCTGCTGCCGAAATTGGACCCGAGTATGTAACCATGATCGATAGTTTTTGGACGAATATACTTACCGAACTTGGCGGTGAAGGTGGATGGATGGATAATCTAGCGAACGCGGGATCGGTATTTCTTGGTCAATGGTCGATTATTGGCGACAAAGCTCCAATGTCGTTCGTTTATTCCTTGTTTACCAAGTCAAATAACGGACCGCTCAGGAATGATCTTCTGACGATGGTGAATGCACTAATAGGATCTCCGATTCCTAAATGGTTGATCGGAGATACGGTCGGAGCCCTAAAAGGAAAAATAAAAGAAGAATTAATAAAAGTGATGAATTCCGTAGCTGAACAATTTGGAATTGAAGGTCCAGGTGGTGCAGTAGGCGATGGAAGTCTGATGGGTGACCTTCTGCCCGCTTGGATTGACGGATATGTAAATAAAACTTCAATCACTATACCAATCGAAATCTGGTGGAAGGAAAATTCCGGCAGGGTGCAGCAAGAATTGATGATGTTTTTGAATAAATATGTGGATATAGAATCAAATCGAATGATTGCCGAGGGTCAAATGCCGAAAATAGCAAATCTGTTTTCGGCAAAAGCCGCCGGAATGATACTTGTGCTGTATAGAACTAATTCAACTTTGGCGGTAAGTTTAGCAAAAAGAATGACGCAAGTTGGCATCAGGGGCACCATTAAATCCAAATCCGGAATGGACATCCTTCCGGTTCTAGCTGTGGCTGGTCTTGCAGTACTTTATCTCCTGAAGAGATAAAGATAGAGATAGGGAGATAAATCATGAGCTATACACTAGGATTGGTAGCTGCTCAACAGCCGCGCACCATGGATGAAGGATATGCAGATCCTCAATTGGCACAACCTTCAGGTGAACGCGAATCGACACAGCCTTCAGGTGGGTACGGTCCGCCCATAGGTGGAGCACAGGTAGATTTACCTGGCGACCCTGGACTTACTCAGCCTAGTATGGATCAGCCTACTGGGCAATCTGGACCACTCGAACAACCTTCCAAGATGAATACATATTTAATGATTGCTGGTGTTGCAATCCTTATTCTCTTTTTTATTAAGAAATAAGATAGGAATAAAATAAGGAAACAATCATGAGCTACTTCGATATATACGAATCCAGAGGTCATGGGATGTATCCAGAGGGAATACCATTAGATGGTGATGAATTCGTGACACCTGAAGATACTGAAGTTGGCATGGATGTCAATAATCCGAAATTCGACAAAAGAGTAGAATTAGCACTTCAGAAATCCAGAGCCATATTTGTAGTCAATTCTGTTAGCGGAAAGAAACTCGGACAAATCATAAATTTTGATTCGAGGTATGAGCGTAGAGTTCCGGAAGAGGATGAATCCCTGAAGGACGAAGACAACAGACAAGGAGATGAAGACATGTTGATCACTAGAAGTATTTCCCCGACACTGATCGGTCCCGCGCCTGAAGATAGAATTGGTGAATCGAAGGATGTCATCATCGGTGATGAGCAGTCGATTCAGGATTCGGGAATTTCCGACATCGAAGTGAAGAACGGAAACGGCGACACCATGGCGGCTGCTGGTCCTGATGTGATTGCTGGAGATCCTGGAGCGTCGGCTGCACCAGTCGAGAAAAAATTCCCATTCATGACCGTTGCCGTTGCTGCTGGATTGGGATTTTTGCTGTTGAAGATGCTGAAGAAGTAGTCAATCACAATCAAGCTACACGATTGGGTCAGGCACGATGCTTTATAGCGTCTGGAACACGTCAAGAAGATCTTATGACGTGTACGAAAGTAATTCTCTCCCAATGGAGAGGATTGGAGGTAATCTATCTGAGCTATCCGGACCTGGCAATACTTTAGGATTCTCCCCAAAGGATGAAATTGGTGTGTTGCCGGGAAATAGTAGGTATCTTGGAAGCTCTGAGGAAGCCCAGGGTCAGATAGTTTTTTCAAAATCCAATGTAACTAGTTTTTTTATCGTGCTTGTTGCATCAGTTTTTGCAAAATGGATCTATGACAAGATTATCAAGGATTAATCCATGACCATGCGCCAAGCCAAATACATGTACAAGGAATTCCACCTGAAAGATCCGCGTAGCATCATCAAGCTGAAAATGTCAATTCCCAGATTTCTATACCCAATCGGATATGCCATCCAGATTTCGTATAAATCAAACAAGTGGAATAGAGATGAAAACAACTGGATGGATTATATTCACTGGTGGGAAAATGAAACTCTGGTTTGCATATCCAAGGAAATGATCGATGAAATAGTTCATCCAAGAGATAGATCGATAACAAAGCAAAGTCCGATTGATCTGGGTCCCAATAGAAATGAAGTGACTTTTCTTGGATATTGCATAGACTTCAATATATCCAACGATGATAGATCCGGATTGGATCTGGATGAAGGGTTTGAATTTGACGAAAAGTTTGATTCTGAAGATGTCGAGTCGATGGAAAAACTTCAGGATTCGGTTTGTTTCGAGTTCTTGTTTGAATTCTTGAATGATCCCAGTATCACAGGTAAGCCAGTAACCAAGGGTTACGTGGTGTGCTCCCCTAATGGGAAAATAGTGTACGTCATCGATGACGATACTGGCGAAATATATGCGTTCATGAATGAAAAATGCAGGATAACGAAACATGGGATTACTGGTTAGGCTGACTACTGGTTAGGCTGACTACTGGTTAGGCTGACTACTGGTTAGGCTGACTAAATGTCAGGCTAACCAAATAGGGGCTTTGATGAAACATGGGGTTGAAACAACTATCCAAATAGGAGTCACGATGAGAAAATTAATTTCATTTTTTTCCTTCATCGCAATCTTCCTTTTGTCATCCAGTTACTTCGTCGCAATTGCCCAAGATTTACCATTAAGTCAAAAACAATGGTACGAACTCGGAGTTATCGGTGCTCCACCAGACACCAGTAACTATAACGGCATCGTTCAGCAAATTGCAAATCAGACAGGATTGGTAAATGCCGCCGGAAATGTCTGTTTCGCAACGGCTGATGCGGGATGTAGAATCCTCGTCGCCTTAGGTGGGGCTCTTGGGGCCGTTTCGCTGAAAGCCATGGATGGAACTGCAATAAACGTTGCAAATATCGGACTTGAAACTATTTCCGCAAATTACTTCTGGAATACCACAACTGGTTCCTTTGTAGCTTTGAACGGATTGACTGCAAATAATGGTTTAGCTTTACCCGCTGCGCCATGGAACCTATCCATGATGATGTTGTACGATGGCGCAACGGCAGACATGGCCGTAAACGGTCCTGGAACTGCTACACAAGCACTGAGAGTTACTTCTGCATCTGACGACCCGGCCGTCGCTTCCCTGGCCAAGAATCCATGGGCCAAGCTGGACGACGACGCGGCTGTAAACTGCGTAGACATTACAGCTGGTAGTGTACAGTTTAGCCTGATAGCGACGATGCCGGGTTGGACCGAGGGTGACTGGGTGTGCATGGGAGCAGATGGAAACATGGCGTATATCCTTTGCGGGGCTGCTCCTGTAGCATCGCTTGTTACCGGCGTAGGGTTCGCATTCAAAGTCCCATCCGGGGCGAGTAGATGCCGTCGTCTCGTTGGTCCAATCTGCGCCGTTATCGGAACTGTTGCCGGCGGGACACTTTGTTTCGAGCATCTGGACGGAGATCTCTAGGAATTGTGGGAGCAGAGAAATCCATGATCCGCATCGAGAACAGTTTTCCTCGCGCTTTGTTAGTTGCCACCCTACTCTGTGTATTCGGGTTCGGCGCAGCGATGTCTGGAGGTATCGGTCCTGGCAGACTGGACGATGATTCTCCTATCATCGACATGTGGGACCTGGAGCACAGTGGCGACATCGATCCAGCCGGCGCGGGATTCCGAATTACTTTTGATCGCCCGGTCGCCGCTACTTACGAATCTGAAATAGGCGGGGTGGTGCTCGATGTCAACGGCGCCCCGGTGAGAAAAACCGACGGTACCTACCCAGCGGGTGTTGCAAACGCGCAGGGCTACGGGTGGCAGTTCGACGGTGCGGCCGACTACCTCTCGATCACCGACGCCGCGAGTGGTGGGGTCTTCGATCCAGCCGGCAATTTCTCGGTCATGGCGTTCGTCACCCCTGATACTGTCGCGGCCGGCGAGGATTGCATCCTCGGCAAGTGGGAAACTACGGGCAACCAGCGCTCATGGAAACTCTGCCGGGATGCGGCGACCGTGGTGCTCTCGCTGTCGGCGGATGGGACCGCGATCACTACGTTGGTCAAGGCCACACTCGCCCAGGGCCGGCCGGCGTGTATCGTTGCCACATACGACAAGGCTGCGACCACGGCGGCGATCTACGTGAACGAGTTGACGGCTGCCACGTCTGCCGCCATGAGCGCCGCAATTTTCGACTCGACTGCGCCGTTCGAGATCGGGGCATCGGACACGGGGGCGACGCTGTGGGATGGCCGCATAGATCACGTCGAATACGCCGATGGCATCGTCTGGTCCGAAGCCACGGCCCGCCAGAAATGCCGCCAGTATCGCGGCCTCATTTCCGCTGCGACCATCCCCGTCGGCCCAGTCTCAGCGACGCCGCCGGCGATCCTGGTGGCCCCACCCGCATCTGGGACCGAGCCGTTCCTGGTACCGATGCCCGTGAATGCAACCCAGGTATCCTCGCCAGCCGTGGGGCGCGGTGGGTTGTACGGGGCGAGCGCGTTGACAAACATCGCTCAGCGATCCAGCCTCGAAACCTGGGCAGCGGGTGTGCCGACCGGCTGGACCGAGGGCATCACGTCAACTGGCGACTGCGCCCAGGGCACCACCAGGATGGCCCACGGGTTTAGCTCAGCACGATGCACTCTGGCCGACGCCGATGATGCCGTGACGCTGGTCAGCGCGTGCCTGACCGTGACTGGGGCTACAGCCTACCGGCTGAGCGCGTGGGCGCGGCTGGAGAGTGGGACCGGCCTGCTGGACCTGGTGCTGATCGAGGACGACTCGACAGACTGTGCCACGCCGACCACCACCACGAGCGTCGTTGATGACGCTGTGCCGACCGGGGATTGGGCCAGGCACTCCGGGACGATCACCACGCAGGCTGGGACAATCCGGGCGCAGGTGCGCGTGAGCCTGCCGCCGGCTGCGGCCCAGGTGCTCGACGTGGATGCGATCATGCTGCGGACGCCAGTGCTTGCCGCCGACCACTACTGCGGAACGGATGCGGACACAAGCGCGACGTGTGGTGCGCTCACGCTGCCGAAGCCGAGCGCGCTGCGCAACCACTTCAACGGGGAGACGCAGATCGAGTTCGTGGCGTCGTCGCCGTGGGCGGGGGTGGACCTAGCAGGGCAGGCTTTGCTTTTCACGGATGGCGCTGCGGCGCCTAATTTTTTGCGGATAACCGTTGATGCTGTTTCGGACGAATTGCTCTGGGCTGTTTTTGATTCAGCTAGTGGCGTTAAATACAACAACAACAACGTGCTCAATTGGGCGGCCAACACCGACTATCAGCTCAAGGTGCGCTTCGACGGTCGCAACAACGGTGCAAATCGCAACCTCTGGCTGTGGTGGAACTCGACGTGGATCACCGCGACAGCCGGCGCGGGCACGGGCATGCGCTCTGCGGGCCAGGCTACCAGCTACCTGTGCGGCACGGCAAGCGATGGCTCCGGCTGCTACATCCGCAAGTTGATCATCCGCAACCGGTTCGTGGACTAGGGGTGGAGACGACGATGAATGAGACGATGAATGAGGAGCAAAACGACGAGGCTTCTGCTTTCCAGTCGTTCCTGGATGATGGGAAACTGCGCATCAACGCGGCTCTATATTCGATGGTACCCGCCGGGATGACCATGGGTGAGTTCGACGAGCTGACTGGCCGCCTGTTCGATGCGATCCGAGATGCTTGGAATCGGCAGATGGGAAAGACATCATGAGCAAGCTCGCATCAGGCATCGCCGCCGCCGCGTTCCTTGGAATCGTCGGCACGGGCATCGTGCTGCTCGACAGCCAGCCCGGCCCCGATGTCGTGACCACTGAGAGCGTGACCATCGAGGCCGAGCCCATCGAGGCCAAGGCCGAGCCTGTGGATCTCGCCAAGCGCCGGCTGGCCGTGGCGTCATGGGCTTGCCTTCAAGCCGCTGGCGTGAGCGCTGAGACGCTGCACGAGGTCTGCTTGTGGGGCAAGCGGCGGGGCGACTGGATCGCGTGCCTCACGGACCGTGAGCAGGTCCACCCGTGCGAACGGGACCCAGAAACGCTGCCGGACGAGTATTTGAAACGATTCGCGACTTGCAGATACCGCGACGAGTCCGGGGCCTGGGTGACGTGGGCCGGCTGGGCAGGGCTCAACGACCCGGTGCCAGCGGGCTGGACGTGCCAGATCATTCTGCCCAGGGCCTGGTGGGTGGACCATCTAGCAGGTGTCGAGGACGAGTTAATCGCAGCCTTGCGGATCAAGTGTAACTGGCCAGGCGAGCAGATCACCCCCGGGAGCTGGGGCGCGTGCCCCCATTGCTCGCATTGGCCGGAGGGGTGCGGGCCTTGCCGGGCAATCGCGGACAAGTACGGTCGCGGGTGGCCCGGCCATGAAGAAGAATGCAATCAGTAATTTTGTTATTTTCGTAATGGTTTGTTTATCGTTGTTACTGTTCACGAAAGCGGCATACGAATTGGTGGTTCCAGATGATAATAAAAACAGTGATATACTATTTATTACCAAAAAAGGTTTTTTCAGGAATCAAGTTAGTTTACTCGGTCATGATGCTTCCAATAGTTTTCGGAATTGCGTTGGCGGAAATTTCAAAAATAAAAAAGCAATGGTAACGGGAAAGAAAGATAGTGAAAATCTCTTCAATGCCAGAATAAAAAAGCAATGGTAACGGGAAAGATAGTGAAAATCTCTTCAATGCCAGAATAAAAAAGCAATGGTAATCAACTATGATTAGATATTACATGTCATCCAATAAAATGACTTTCAATGTAGATGTTGACAATAAGGGAAAGATAGTAAAAATTTCTCCAATGCCAGTAAGGGCGATGAAGCACTTCATAGGTTCTGATTTTTCAATTCTTGAACAGATGATGATTGGACATGGAAAATATATAAAGATTATCAGGCGTGCGGGAAATCCATCAGAAGAAAATAAAGATTCAATTACACTGGTCCATGGCGATGAACTTTTTGACATGGATATTGTCAACAATGATCCATGGTCATTGGCGAATAGACATGAAGTAAGAATATCGAGCGATAAGGAATTGCTTGCAAGTTATGTAGATCTCGAAGAAGGAATCGTGATAGCTGCTGTCTTTGATTCTTTCTCACTTAGGTATTACTCTTTTGATGTTGTAGTGGATAGAAGATATCAAAGGATTGGATTGGGAAAAAAACTGATAGACATCGCGATGCAGAAGTTTTATGAACTACAGGATGATTGCGATGATTGCGATGACTGTAGAAAAACCACCCTTCTCTTGCATGTGATAAATCCAGTCTTGGTGCCATATTTAATCAAAGAATACGACCTGGTTGTCACGAATGAATTCAATAATGAATCCATTATGTCAGATAAGTAAGGGATGAAGCTACTATTGAACCGAGTAAGTAATTTTCGTGACAAATTAAAGAATCTTAATATTCTGTAGATGCGGACCTTTGTAGATGTAGACCAAGGTTCACTGACAATTACAAGAGCAGTCTAACTGACCCCACGAGGAGAATTTCCATGGCGACTATCAAGTTTCAGGATGTGAGAGAAGTTACAGTCACGATTCCGAATGGCGCGGGCATCGCTTTTACTGATGTTGCTCCTGGAATCACCAATCAGGATGGAACTGTAGTTGCTCCAGACACAGTAATCGGTGAAATGGTAAACGGAGTTGGAGATTTGCTTTATCCTGCATCTGTCCTTACTCCAAGAATAGGAACATCCGTAAGGGTATATGTTGCAAAAGCAGTAAACGCGACTGGAGATGATCAGGCCTATACGGTTCGATTGACTTCTTTGAGATGGCATTCTATTCAGGGTGATGATCATACTGCATAAGTAATAGGGTGGGACAGAGAAAAAGGATGATCATACTGCATAAGTAATTTCGATATGGGGTAGGACGGAGGAAAAAGAAACCATGTCGCCATCAAGAGATGACATGCTTTTTGAATTAGTAAAAAGCGCCAGTGACCGTGTTCTTGCTTTATCGAGCGACATAATAAAGACCGGCGGATCGATAGATAATTTAAAAGAATCGATAGATGAAGTAAAATCAAAACAAAATGATCTCGAAGGCAAGCAGGACATGATGGTCAGAATTCTTCAAGGCAAAATGACTCCGGATAGATGCGCCATGGTTCATGATGAATTAGGCGAAAGGATAAAAAAGGAAATAAAAGAAGGAGTCAAGGAAGGTGTATCCACCTGGAGTAAGCGCGCCTTGATTGCTTTGAAGATTGCGGCCTGGGCGGCGGTAGCACTTGGCGGCGGATCGGCAGGGGCTCATTACCTTGGATTGTTGAGGTAGCCTACAGCCTACAAGGATAGCCTACAGCCAAGGGTGGCTTACAGCCTACAAGGATAGCCTACAGCCAAGGGTGGCTTACAGCCTACAAGGATAGCCTACAGCTTACAGCCTACAAGAGTAACCCAAAGGAGAAATCATGATAATCAGTAAATCAGAATACGAAGATGTGGTGAATGATTACATGGGATGGTGTCCCGGATGTGGAAAATTCACCAGGGATATGACCGAACCGGATGCAGAAGGATACGATTGTCCAGAATGCGGAGAAGAAGATGTAATGGGGGCAGAATTGGCACTGGCAAGTGGAGAGATCGAGATTGGAAATCCTAAACCTAGAAGCGTATTGAGTAAATATATCAGGAACGAGGTTACATCCAGGACATCAAGGACCAATAGGGCTACATCCAGGACCGATAAGGCTGCATCCAGGACATCCAGAACCAAAAAAAGAAACATGTCACCGACAGTAAGGATTCCAGTAACGAAGATGTCAGAGGATGAATTAATTTCAAAAGCACTAAACAAGGTAGATGAAGCAATCTCTAAACTGGAAACCGCTGAAAGATATCTGTCAATGGCCGGTTCCGAAAGAAGAAAGCTGGTCATAGTGAAAGAAATAGTAAGAAATCTGAAATCAGAATTTTACGATTAGGAATTAATTAATGAAACAAAATTACGAAAAACCAAGAATCATCAAGGCGAAAAAGATGAATCTTTCAGTTCAAGTAATCACAAAAGAAGGTAAATACATCATGTGCCGGCAATGCTCTGGTTGTCATGGGTGTAGATAGATTCTGACAAATTATTTACAAGGAGAAAATCATGCCAGGTGTTTGGCAATCAAAATTCCACGATTAAGGAGATCAAGATGCCTGGACTAGAAGAAAAAGTATGGAGTATCCTGATGGAGCCGTCCCACTTCTATTTGATGATAGGTGTATTTTCCCTGATCATGCTCCTGAAGTGGATGAATCCCGTAAACGAATTTCTATTCAAAAAGTATAAATTCCTGATTGCACCGCTGAATGTCGTTTTGAGCTTTATCGGAATTTTCGCCCTGAAGCTGACGAATGCCGAAACATTCGGGCTGAAAATTGTCATCGCATTGCTGATTTCGGCGGTAGTTACCTTCACATACGAGTCAATCGGAAAACCATTGATGGATGGTATCCAAAAGAAGATCGAAAACAAAGCAAATACAGGAGGATAGAGACAAGAGTACAGGAGGATGGAGACAAGAGTACAGGAGGATGGAGACAAGAGTACAGGAGGATAGAGACAAGAGATGAATAACAAGTGAGCGAAACTGAAAATCAACGAATATTCCTTGACACATTTTCCAGTAAAGCTAGGATAGTAAGTGGATGATGAGCAAAATCGCAGAATGCTGATTTTAGCAAGGAGATAAATCATGCCTGGACCGCTACTGATGGTAAATCCAAGACGCAGAGGAAGAGGTCGTCCCCGTGGCCCTGGTCGTCCTCGTGGTCCCGGTCGTCCCCGTGGCTCCAGTGGTAGATTTCTGGCAAGAGGTGGAGCGAGAGGCAGAACAGCAAGAAGAAAGAACGCCAGAAGTAAGAGAAAGTATCAGAAGCCGTCTTCTGCTCTGACCAAATCTTTTGGTGCTTACGGTGCATTAGGAAAAAAGAAAACCTCCAGGCGAAAGTCAACTCCCGCATCGTCTTGGGCAGGAAAGAAGATTTCCAAGATGAAGCGATCCGAGGCAATGAAGAAATACTGGAGAAAGCGCAAGCGGGCCAAGCCTGCTACCACAACCAAGCGCAAGAAGGCCACAACCAAGCGCAAGAAGGCCACAACCAAGCAGCGCAAGAGTTCCAAACGGACCAGAGCCGCGAAAAAGGCTTGGAGAACGAGACGGGCGCGAATGGCGGGAACTGCCAAGCGCACTTACAAGAAACGCCGCAAGCCCGGCCGGCCCAAGGGCTCGAAGACCCGCAGGTCTACGACCAGACGCAGACGGCGCAAGAGTCCCAGACGCAGATCTCGCTCCCAGATCATGAAGTCTGTCTGGAGAAAGCGCAGACAGGGTGCGTATCGCAGACCCAGAAAGGGTAAGCGAGCCTATCGTAAATTGTACAAAACTAGAACCGGCCGTCCGTTCAAGCGTGCCCGCAGAGTGGGCAAGAGCGGGCGAAGAGTGAAGAGATTCCAGCTTTGGAGCAACCAGTCCAAGGATTTTTTCATGACCGCCGGGATTGCTGCGCTGGGCGTAATTGCTGCTGCGTTTCTGGTGAAGCAGCTAAATGAACAAGCTGCCAAAAACGCTACTTTGGCGAAAATCGCTCCATACGCTTCCATCTTGATTCCTGCTGCTGGTGCTTTTTTGATGTTCAAGTACGGCAAGAAACTGATCAAAGATCAGAAGATTGTCAACGCTCTGAGCATGGGACTAGCCTTTGCTGGAGCATTGGCAGTAATCAATCAGTATATCATCCCTCAACTTCCCGCAGACCTGAAATCCAAGCTGGGTCTTGGTGGATATGTCCTCGGCGGATACGTTCACGCTCCCATGAGAGGATACGTCCAATCCAACACAAGATCTAACGTGAGAGGATACCTGACCGCACCTAGAAGCATCGCTCCTGGAAGCATGGGTGCCCTGAGAGATATCGGTATCGGATCGGCAGCCAGTTTCGATACGGCAACCGAAGGAACTGAAAGACAGTACGATAAATTCCGCTGGCAGGGAGTTTTATCGAAAAGCGTTTTTGAGTAATCTTTTAATATATAGGATAGAGACATGGCCAAAAAGAAAAGAAAACTCCCCTCAGCCGTAAGACAGATGGCAAGAGAGGAATACCGCGCAAGACTCGCAAGCGGCGAAGAACCGTCGCTCATATACCGTGCAATGAGGGGACTACCAATAGGAGATGAGAACATGGCCAGAAGAAGAAAAAGAACTAGTAGGATGAAGAGAAGAAATCCCATCAAGCGGCGTCGTTTCGGTCGCAAGTCAGCCAAGCGTGTTGCAGCTGGTAAGAAAGCGGCACGGACCCGCAAGCGGCGCAAGAATGCCCGCAAGAGCAATCCCGTCAAGCGGCGTCGTGTAGTCCGTCGCAGACGGCGCAGAAATTCGTGGCCCCAGCAGCCGATTCGCCACAAGCGCGCATCCCGCAAGGGTTGGGGTCGCAGACGGCGCGGAGTAAGAGGATATCGCAAGCCCCGCACCTACCGCCGCAAGGGTAAGTCGCTATTCGGCCTGTGGCGCAACCAGGGTAAGGAATTCTGGATGTCTGCCGGCCTGGCCGCCGTTGGTGGCGTGCTTGCAACCATCCTGGTTGCTCAGATCGCGAAGAAGATGCCTGCAACCGTTCCTGCTGGGGTTGCCAAGTATGCGTCCGCAATCGTCCCCATCGGATTTGCGTTTTTGCTGTTGAAGTTCGCAGCTCCGAAGGTGAGCGCATCGAACAAGAACTTGGTCCACGGGTTGAGTCTCGGCTTGGCGATTGCCGGAATCCTGGCAGGTATCAGTACCGTTCTTCCTGCCGATTTGAAGGCGAAGATTGGCATGGGCGGATATGTTCGCTCCATGCGCGGATACACGAATGTTCCGATGATGGCCAGCTACGCCCCGAACGGTCTGAGTGGGATGGGTAGAATGGGTAATAACAACGGTGGCAGATCCGTGAAGCCGTATGGACTGGGATTGCCATTGGAAACCCGCCAGTACAATGATTTCAACTGGCAGGGAGTTCTGTCGAAGTCGGTTTTTGAGAATTAATTATTCTTGGTAATTGTACCAAGAATAATTAAATCATAACGGCCCCATCGGCAGGACTAGATTAGAGGTTAAGGTCAATCAGGTTGAAGTCAGTTCCATAACGGCCCCATTGGCAGGACCAGAGGTAGGATTAGAGGTTAAGGTCAGTCAGGTTGAAGTCAGTTCCATAACAGCCCCATTGGCAGGACGGCACCTGCTATAACAAAACGGTAGGGGCAAGGAGATTGAAAGTGGCAAATCTACCGGGATACAGAGAACAGATTCACGAGATGAAGTATGACACCCTGGTTCGCGGTGTCGGTACTTCCACCGTTGGGCAGAAAACCAAGTTGTTTTCCGCCCTGAACACTGGTCAGCCTCAGTTGACCAATATGCAGGAAGGTGGCCGCCTGAGCAACGAAGAGGTTTTTCTCTGCTTGGCCATCCAGTTCTACGTCCAGTTCGCGACCGCCCAGTTGTACCGCTTCATCGAGGATGGCGTGATGTGGACCTTCCTCGTGGGAAACAAACCGATGATGGGCGCGCTGCCGTTGTGGACCGCTCCCGGTGGCGGCGGTATGTACGGAAATGATGTCAATGCCCAGGCGCATGTCATCACCAACGGTCTGCCCTCGTGGGAAGCCATCTTGAAGCTGGCCAAGCCCATCAAGGTGGAGAAGAACCAGCACTTCGCGGTTGATATCGAGTTCTACGCTTTTGCGTCCCTCGATAACGCTGTGACCCCGGCGATCAACCCACTGACTCAGTTGAACGCGGATACCGGACTGAAGATCATCAAGTGCGTGATCTCTGGTATCCTCGAACGAGCCGTGCAGTAAGAGCAGTTCGTTCTTTGTGAATTGACTTTTCCTCCCTCTCGGTATCTTGTGCAGGACTCCTATACAGGATGCCGAGAGGGAGAGTTCTTGCGCAAGCAAGATACCCCTAACCCATAGGGAGAAGATAGAAAGATTCCCCCTGTATAAAGGAAACAACAATGAGCGAAAATCAAATTTTTTCCTTGATTAGACAACTGGATAACAAGTTGATGGCCATGGAGAGCTATCTCCAATCAATCAAGATTCAAGGAGATGTTCCGGCCTCACTACCTGGTCAATATCCTGGAAAACCCATCCCGGACATCGAAGGCTGTGAAATCACAATCGCCGCCAATACGAACATGAGCCAGGGGAACATCGTTCTTTCTGCCGATGGCCCATTCCTGGCCAGAGCGATCCATTTTTGTTTCCGGCCAACTGCTGGCAACCAGACCGGATTGTGGCGTCCGATTTCATCGGCCAGAAGTCCTGATGTCGGAAACGATGACGATGTAATCAATTTCTACTGGGAATACCAAGTAACTGGTTCCCATCGCAATCGCCAGAACATTCCTGTTCCATCGGCCATTCCGCACCAGGCCGAACATGGACATGGATACTTCGATTTCCACGTTGAGGATGTTTTTGGGGCTACATCCACCGTATCAATCAAAATCACTCCAACCGTGGCACCTGCAAACGCTGGCATCATGTTCGTGGGTTTCAGTGGCGCCTACTTGCTGAGATAATCGCTTCTTTTTTTGAAAGGAGCGAGGGATGAAAAATAGATACAAGACTTCAAGATTAGTAAGTAGCGTCCCGTCAAGACTTTCTCAGATTGCCCATGAGAGAGAAAGAGGATTGGTCCAGGCGGAAGCTGGGGTGCCATTACCCATAGGGCCGATAGTTAAACCGGAGATCGATTACGATAAGAAACATTACAATCTAGTAAAAAGCGTAACCCCGGGTCCATTGGATACACAATTTGATAAATTTGGAATAATCACTACGCATGGATTTGGTGGAATTGGAGCAACATTCCGTCCTGCCGCTGGAAACCAAATTACAATTCATTCATTCAGAATTCCAGTTGGGCAAAGATTGATACTGTCCCAATACTGTTTTTTTATGCTAGTTGATGAACGACCGGCAATAATTAATCCAGTTCTTGCAAGTCCGCTAGAACTTCATGACATAATGCAACTTTGGCTAGCAAGAGCAGATTTTCTGATTTTGGTAAATGGAATAGTTCCAGGAGATATGACATATACAAGAGCACTTGCAGTTGATTTTCTTGGAAATGTTACCCAGTCAGAAGATAGAGAAGGATTTACTTGCCTAACTGAAAATCCAAATGAAGCATCAGATCCAAATCATGGTGGAATATCATTTTCATTTGGTGGTGGATCATTGATCGAGGTAATATTTAGAAATCGTACATACGCATTCGGACAACCAAACACAAGAATGTGGGTTGGAGTTGGTTTTAGATTTCGCGGTTTCTTATCTCCGGTCAATCCGGAGGAAAAATAGCTCTTGGGTTTACTCATTTGGGTTTTACCTATTGAGCGTAACGAAAGGGAGATCAGATCATGGCTTACCAGCAAAAATTGATTCACATCCACACCATCACAGCCGCAGGGGCCAACGGAGCCGCTGCGGTTGCGACTGGTTTTCGGATCGTGAACGAGCAGCAACCCAACGGGATGGCGCTTGCCAGACAGAACGTGTCCGTTGAAGTAAGCGCGGCCGATCCGAGCGGCACATTTAGATGGTGGTTGACCGCCATCACCACGGCAGGATTCACATTCAACTGGGCAGGTGCGAATGCGGGCGTTTGCGATATTCGCGTAGTCGCTCAAGTGTTCCACAGCATTTGCTTCGACATCAGCACGGTTCAGGCGCAGTACTAGTTAGGCGCAGTACTAGGATCTGATCCACCAAGCCTTCAGGTGAGGGCATCTTCGCCTGAAGGGCTTGGTAGGTTGTTTGCGGGAGCTTGACAGATGAGCCGTCTTGTAAAAAATACTTGGGTAGCTTCAAATCTTCCTACCCATTCAGGATTGGGATCAACTTCGGGATCAGGGGGGTTTAATTATCTTTCCTTGATCCAAACCATCTTGATGGGCTATGGTGCTTACTGCTTGATGACGAAAACCTTTTCGTTCATCAAGAAAATGATCGTCGGCGCGAAAAAACTTCCGGTGCATGAGGATTAAGAGGGAAGGATTGACATACATGTACACCAGGAATCTTGGCAGCAACTTGGGATCCGATTGGAGCATGAGTAACATCCTTGGTAACATCATGGATGTTATCCAGGATCCAAAAGGATATCAAGATGCAATTGAGGCATATAGAGATTTAACTTCATCCATCATCGATCTATTCTCCAGAGTCAGAGAAAGACACAACGCGAATGTAACTGGATTGGATGGGCTAAAGGAAGCACTGGTCGGGAATACTGACTGGATGAATTTCTACGATATTGCAAAGGCAGCCCTGAACTCACATTTTGAAAGAGCCAAATCGATAGAGCAAAGATACGTATCCCATTTAGACAAGGAACAACTTGTAAGATCAGAATTTGAACAAGACAAGGAAGACTTACAAAAACTACTTGAAGATTCTGCTGACTATGGAGTCTACCTTGAGAAAATACTTGCGGACCCTTCTCAAATAGTGAAAATAGCTCCACCGGGAAAAAGCATATTCGATCAGGCGAAATCGATGGCAATGCTTGTACTGGCTGGTGGTTTGTTGTTGATTTTCGCACCGACGATCAAAGCAATGATAGAAAAGAAGAGTCAATAATTAACAGAGTCAATAGTTAATTTCGACAAGAGGGAAAGGAAAATAACATGATCCAACACGTAATCAGAACAGTAAACGAAAACATCGAATGGTTGGCGAACGCCTATGGCGTAACCCCACAATCCATTGCTTCCGCAAATGGGTTCTCCTACTCGATGTCTTCAATTTATGGATGGCTATCGGTCAATGGCGGAACCAGACAGGCTGCTGCCGATGTTCCTACAGGGTATCACTGGTCATTTACTCCCGGAATGGTGGTAAATGTTCCAACAAGTAAACCAAGCCTTTCGCCTGTAATCAGTATCGAAGATACAATTCCAGGCGGGCCGGCTGTTGAACCCGAACCGGATGATCTGTCAATCGGTCCTGAGCCTGGCGAACCCGGAGTACCCGGACCCGCCCAGGCTGCCGCAGGTGGCGGATTGACGATGTGGTTAATCTTGGGTGTGGCTGCTTACTTTTTCCTAAGTGGTAGCGGAAAAGGTAAAGCAAAGAGCAAGTCGAGAAAGAGATCCACCAGAAAATCCACCAAGAGATCCACCAAGAGAAAGACGAGTAGAAGACGGAGAAGATAATCAAGCTGTCAGGTGAAAGACAAGTATTCATGATCCTTTCTATTCATGATCCTTGACATATACCTGGAAACACTGGGATAATTGACAATAGGATCTATTCAAGTCAGGTTTAATTTGAGTTTGGTTCAAGTTCTATTCAAGTCAGGAGTTCTTCCATGCACCTGAAAGTACACTCCGGGGGTCTCGGCGGCCTGTCCGAAGAAGTTGCAGGCGCGATTGATCCAGCCGCAGCAGAGAAAGCAAAATCCAGCAGCAAGGCAATCTGGCTCGGAGTCGCGTCAGTGGTAGGATTTTACTTTCTATCGAAAATGAAACCGAAGAAGAGAAAATCGGGTGGATGGATGAAGGAACATTATTTGTACACCAGATAGACACCAGACAGACATCAGATAGCCAGGAGTAATCATGTTTTTCCCAATTTTGTCTGACCTGCAAGGTGTTCTGGATCATCAAAAAACCAAAACTCCTTACGGGAATATAGCTTCGATTGCACAATGGGATTGGGGCTGGAGAGAGCATCCAATAGATAAAAAAATGAAGTGGCATAACGGAATAGATCTTCCATCCCCGCAAGGAACGCCAATTTATGCACCAATCGAAGGAACCGTAAACGTATTGGGAAATGATAGTACCAGTGGCTACTACATGAAGATAGGCCACGAGTTCAACAAGGAACATCCTGAAATTCTCGAAACAGCCTACGTTCATCTAAGAGATTACCCGTTCGGTGGGCCATATGGCCCTGGAATTTCAAGAGGTGTTGCCGTAAAAAAGGGTCAACTGATTGGTTACGTCGGAACCACTGGAGCATCCACGGGTCCACATCTCCACTTCATCGTCCGGGTGAAACCGGAATATCAAATTTCTGTTCCAGATAGATCAGACAGTAGAGACACTGATCCACTTCCCTACCTGGAAGATTCCCTTCAAAAAAAAATATTCGGGGCTAGCCTTACTAGCATCATGGCCATATCGGCTTTTGGTATTTATTGGTGGTTATCGAAGACGAGGTGATGGTCTTCAGTGACCATTAACTTCAGTGACCATTAACTTCAGTAACTATTGACATTAAGGAGTAACCCTCATGAGAAGCTCAACACTTGGGAAAAAAATCCAAAAACAATCATTTATACGCATTAGCGGTTACGGATTGGCCGGAAATATGAATGAAGTCATCTTTGGTGTACTTCAGAATATAGCTAGATTGGTGTTTGAAGCACAAGGATTACAAGAAAGCAGATCTGAATACGACATGGGAAGTCGTGGACCAGCGTTCTGGATTGAGCATTCACCAGGAACAGAAGAAAACTGGATTGATGTTACCCTAATTATAGAAAAAGACGATGAAGGACTTTTCTGCCTAATTGAAATGGTGTCACTAGATGAAGATTTTCCATTTAGGTCAAGAAAAGAACTTACGTTCTCCAATGATAGTGATTTTGATAAAATTGTTTGGAGAATTTCGGATATAATGGATGAAGAACTCAAGAGAGCAGGTAAGTAGCCTATGAACCCCACCACCCAAAAAATCATAAACTTCGGAAAACAGGTATGGACAAAGTATAAAATCTGGGTTATTCTCGGATCAATTCTGGCAGTAAGTAGTTTGACGGCAATGTGCGCGACTTGCAGATAAAATCCAAACAGGAGATCCCCAGGTGAACATAAATCATTTCATTCACAAAAAAGACAGGGCGGTTGAGTTATTGCAAGAGGGAATCGATCATCTTGAGGAAGCCTACAATTTATTCACTGACGTAGAGGATTCCATGTCTTTCAATGAAAATAAATTCATGGACAAGCTAGAGTCCTTGATAAACCAGATCGCGTCATTGGTGGAAAAAGAAGAAAAAGACGATAAGAAGTTGCGAAGTTTTGAAGATGACGATGAAGACAACCAAGATGGCGATGATGATGACTTGACCACGGATGAAGACAACCAAGATGGCGATGACGATGACTTGACCACGGATGAAGATTAGGCGACGGTAATCGACCCAACCACACCTGGTCCCATGTCTGGCCAACCCAAAAAAACCATCAAGAATAAAAAAATCGCAAATCATTCCGATCCTCCGGAAGCGGTTTACGATAAGGTCAGAGAATTAATCAAATTAAAAGATAGAAAAGAATTTGATGCAGTTGCCGAAGAAATAGAAACAGAAGATGAGCTTGAAGAGTACATCTTTGACGAAATTGCCGATTACGTCGATGAAGAAATATGCCCAGATGGATTTGCATTCGGTGTTCACGAGATAAGCCAGGATATAGGGATTTGGGAAATAAACGAAGAAACAGAAAAACTTGATAAACCATATAGCAGAATGGTAGATAGGATAAATGATACAGCACCATCCAAAAAAGGCACCAGTCAAAAAGGCACCAGTCAGAAAGCACCATCAAGAAAAGGCACCAGTCAGAAAGCACCATCAAGAAAAGGCACCAGTCAGAAAGCACCATCAAGAAAAGTAAGTGCAGACATAGTGGACGACGAGATGAAAATCTCTGAAACGATCAAACAGTCAAACAAGTATAGACCGTCCACAAAGGATGAAGTAATCAGAGAAATAAGTAAGATATTCAACAGACAAAAGATGGAAATAATGAAGTTGATAAAAGGGATGCAAGATGAGGATCGATTTCCTGAATGAGAATCCAATTTCATTCCTACTTCGACATTCCCTATAACAGTATTTGCAACCTGTCTGCTCAATGGGTACTTCAACTAGCCAACGCAGGATTCGACATAAAAGTAAATGACTACTCGGGCCACGAAGAACCACGATTCGAAGAAGTAATTCCATTTCTTGGTATCCATAATCCACCTGCACCTGTAGGGATCTATATTGGATACCCATCACACATAAAAACAATAGGAAATCTGATTGCCAATAATCTATTCAGGATCGGAGTTTTCACCACGGAAACAAATCTCGCGGGAGAGCAAGTAGACTTTCTGAGTCCACACAATTGTCCGTATGGTCTGATCTGCGTTCCCTCGGCGTACTGCAAGACGATATTTTCAAGAACCAATCCATGCGGTATAACCATAATCAACCATGGGCTGGATGAATTCATGCAGCCGATATTGGTTGACAAAAAAGAGAAATTTACTTTTCTGTTTGTTTTTTCAAATTCTCCTTCAGGTGGAACAACTGAAAGAAAAGGACTCGATGAACTGATTGATGCATTCAAGATAGTAAGAAAAAGCCATGACGTAAATCTACTAATCAAAACGAGCGGAAATATAGATAGAAACACAGTCAAGCTAGAATCGAAAAATGAAGGTCTATCGTTCGACATGCGGTTGAAGTCAAGACAAGAATTGGCTGAACTTTACAATTCGTGCCATGTGTATGTCAACACCAGCAGAGCAGAAGGATTTGGAATTACTCCACTAGAAGCCATGGCATGCGGAATGCCAATAGTGTCCCCAATTCATTCCGGATTGACCGAATACCTGAATCCATCCAATTGCGTCCAAGTGGAATGCGAAAAATCAAAACACAGATTCCACTACGCAACAAACAACGGTCCAATATGGGACATAAAACCAAAGGATATATCCAGGGCAATGATTGAAGCGCATGATAGGTATTTATTTTACTCCAAAAATGCGATAGACTACTCTGAGTACATCAGAGAACGGTTTAGCTGGAAAAATGTGATAGCTCCACTTGTAGATTGGTTGAATAAGCTGAACGTGCCTGACACCTGGAGGGGCGGCAGATGAGGATCGAAGATCCCAGGTCCGCTATGGTGGATCAGATTTTCCTATCGATTCTTGATGTGCCTGACACCTGGAGGGGCGGCAGATGAGGATCGAAGATCCCAGGTCCGCCATGGTGGATCAGATTTTCCTATCAATCCTTGGCAGGAATGCGACGCCTACGGAAATGAGCCTATATAGACTTTTGGGAACTGATGCAATCAAAGATATAGCCAACACGATTCTTTACGAAGATAGTTCATTGGGATACACGTTGAAGCTACTAAATGATACATCGAAAGTAAAAAAGAAAAAAGGGGTTACAATTGTAAGCCCGTACAACAAGAGATGCGGGATATCGACGTATACGGAAAATCTGTTTAGACACTTGAAGGAATTTGAGCACCTGGGTAAATCTGAGCACCTGGGTAATATTGAAGCGATCAATATTGCGTCTGAAGTTACCCGAAACAGGGATGACAATTCAGATGCAGATGGAGTAGTCAGTTGCTGGAGTTGTTCCAGTGATGATTTCAACTCCAAGATATTGGAGCAAGTTGCAAAATTTGGAAACAAGATAGTTCACATCCAGCATGAGTTTGGACTTTACAAGAATAATGACTTACTTAGAATACTTATTTCTGATCTGAAAAGATGTGGATTCAAGGTAATGATTACTCTGCACACTGTTCACAGTGAACCCATTTTTGATAGATATTATTCACATGCCGATGTGATCATAGTTCATTCGGAATTCGCAGCGGTAAGATTGTACGCAAAAGGCATAAACAATGTAACAGTAATCAAACATGGAACCTACGATCCGATCAAAGTAGGAAAGATAGACTCGATAGAGTTCGTCGAGCAGTTCATCAAGCTGAATCCAGATGACATCCTGGGATGTTCAGTTGGATTCATAACTAAAAATAAACTCCAGGAAGAAACTCTGAAAGCCGTCAAGCTAGCCCAGGAAAAAGTAAAAAATCTGAAATTTTTGCTGATTGGCTCTACCGGCAGAAGAGAATACGATTCAGATTATTTCCCTTTGCTTGAATCATTAGAAAGCGACAATATCAAGGTAGTCAATGAATACATATCCGATAAAGAAATTGCTATGATCTTGACAGCTTCGGATTTTGCAATCATGAATTATCACCCGACCAATCATAGCACCAGTGGAGCAAGTCACTTGCTGATGGCATACGGAATTCCAAGCATTAGCTCAACATCGAAAATCCTTGACGATCTCGATCCTGGCATGAGCATCAAAGTCGATGGTGGCAGGATAGACGATATAGCAAATGCAATAATCCAAATGTGTAGTAATGATGAAATGAGATTCAAGATGGGTGAAAATGCAAAGTCAGCAGGGATTCAAACATCCTGGAAGATATCAGCAGAAAATCACATCAATGTTTACAAATCAATCGGGGAGTTTGATGCAGATTGAAAAAACAACTAGCGCAATCGGAGAGATTGATGCAGTTGGAGAGATTGATGCAGTTGGAGGGATTGATGCAGTTGGAGGGCTTGATGCAAATCAAACCTAAAGATTGGTACAATGAGGATTACTTCTATCCTCACAAAAGAAAGTATTGTGATCAATACGGAATCACAAGAGAATATCCAGGTCCAAGTTTGGATTGGCATGGAATGACGATTGTTGCCAAATTTATAAAAGAGATATTTCCTGACGTGAATACCATTTATGATATTGGATGCTCTGCCGGTAGTTTCGTATCCAGATCAATAGATGTTGGGTTCGATACTACAGGATGCGACATAAGTACATTTGCGATCCAAAACTGCCTGGAAGGAGCAAAAGGAAAAGTAAAGATAGTAGATATCACAAAAGTACAACCATCGAAACAACATGACATGGTTGTGGCTTTGGATCTTCTTGAACATATCTACATGAAGGATTTGGATCTTACATTGAGATACATCACCGAAAGCATCAAGCCTGGTGGATTTGTTTTCTTCTGCATAGCGACAGTCAGAGCAGATAATGAAAGATACGTTCATCCAGACGAAGACACAATCGTTCCACCTGATAGAACCTGGCAGCTTGTGTCAGGTCATGTCAATAATCAATATCTTGACTGGTGGATCAAGAAAATAGAATCGTTCGGGATCAAAACCGACTACGAAAAGATGATGAAATTCCAGTTGGCCAGGATGAATAACATGGAGATGAAAGACGTGGAGTCTTGGGGTATCAGAAATGTGTACGTGGGAGAAAAGTCATGACAAATTTCATTAAAAAATTGAATAAATATCTTCGTCTCGAAGATTATTCTGATTTAGATATATATGACATTATGTATAATCTTGAAGATTTGGAAAGGATATATGAACTTACATACATCTATCAAAATTTGAAATACGAAGAAAAAAGACAAGGTGGAAATTTAGGAAATGATTCAGCATATAAGTTATTATTAAAAACAGAATTTACACTAAGAGAAAAAATACAGAACTGGTTGAATATATTCATAAATGAGATTCTTATTTGGTTCGGAGAATTTCCAGAATACCATGAAACACTAGATAACGCTATTGATTATTTCTATAAAATGCAAAGAGGAATAGAAAAAGAGAAAAAAAAATCAATATCCATCAGTGAAACTAAAAAGATCCTAAAATATGCAAAAGTCGATAGATATTACATTAATTGCGCTAGAAATTTCCCAGATGGAGAATATTGGAGTATTGTAAATTACAATCCAGAAGAATTATTTATAGATGTATTACGCCATTTTGGGGTTGTTCCTTACAGATTGAAAAAGTCCAATAGGACATTGTATAAAAAAATAAAAGAATTGATTGAAACATACTCATACGATTTTCAACATGAAAGCAGAGAAGAAAGAGTACATACTGTTTTAGAATTTTCAGATGAATTAAGAACCATATTAACTAAATATATATCCACAATAAACAAAATGATCAATCAAGAAGCATTAGAAAATTCAAACATTCATTATGAAATTTGCATGTCAGTAATTTCTGCAATAGAATCGTTACTCACTGAAGATATTTCAGACATGATAATAGCATTTCACTATTGTCTAAATACGATGCACTGTGGCGGGCTAATACTTGATAAAGTAATAAAAATTAATAACAAACTCCTGGAGGAATACCTATCAAATCTATCTAACGGGATAGGGGAGTTTACTGGAGGCGTGGAAGATTGGAAAACAAAAATAAACAACGCAATTGGATACAACCCAGAAGAAATAAAAGAACCTGACTTCTATGATCCAGAAGAAATTATTAGAAATCCTGAATTTGAACCAGGCACACAAAACAAAATCATAGTTTCAATAGAGAGACTTTTGATATGACCCTAAAGGTAGCCACCATCTTGGATGATTTCTCCTGGCATTGTTTCAGGTTAAATAGATCATGACCCTGAAGGTAGCCACCATTCTGGACGATTTCTCCTGGCATTGTTTCAGGAGAGAGTTTTACGATTGCGTAAATCTCCGCTGGGATGATGACTTCGACTCGATCATCCCAGGTCTTGACTTTCTCCTGATTGAATCGGCATGGGAAGGAAAAGATAAATCGTTCGGTGGAGTAATATTCGGCCCACATCACCACGTCTTGGAAAAACTGGTAATGATTTGCAGGGCTAATAATGTTCCAGTTGTCTATTTTTCGAAAGAAGATCCGATAGATTACTTGAGGTTCCGAGACAGAATAGCCAAGTATGCTGATTTCATTTTCACTACCGCCGAAGAATGTGTAGATGATTACAAGAAAGATTTAGGAATAGACAATGTTTTCGTGATGCCATTCGCCGCATCTACCTATCTTCATTACCCATCAAGCAACGAAAGATTGAAAAAGATTGCATTCGCCGGAACATATTGGTCAGGCGCACATCCTGAGAGAAAGAAATACCTCGACATGATGCTTGAAGTTGCTTCCGAAATGGACATCCTACACATATGGGACAGAAATCATGAAACTCCTGAATCAGATCGACTTGGAAGATTATTCCCTGATAATTGGAGAAAACATATTCAAGGTGGTTTACCATTTGACAAAATTTGCGATGCTTATAGATCGTACCTGGCCTTTTTCAATTGCAACATCATCAGCGGATCGAAAACTATGTTCTCTCGCCGCGTATTCGAGATCATGTCGTGCGGGACTCCAGTTATCACTTCCCCTGCTGCTGGAATTGATAATCTGCTCGGGAGTGCGGCGATCACGGTAAGATCGAAATCAGAAATCAAGAACGCAATCAACAACTTACAGAAACCGGAAATATGGGAAAATGTTAGCATCAACTCTGCAAAGGCTGTACTATCCAAGCACACATACACACATCGCGTGGTTCAAATCTGTGATGCGATTGGAATAGACTGGAAGAAAGGGAAAGAGAAAGTAAAAAGACTTGAATCGATAGGTAAATGCAAAAGTTTTGCAGAGATTGAAAAAATAGTGAAAGAAATTAACAGCCCATTAACCATCTAGTCAGTGAAGGAGATAAATCATGAAAGTAATTGATGCGCACACCGGAATAGAAGTAAAAGAAGGAATGACATTCGAGAACATCAACGGAATAAACAGAGTGATAAAAATATATCCATGCCACATAGAAATGGAAACAAATGGATACATAACGAAAACTCCACTTGTGATAAGATGGCTACATCCATCATTCCTGTTTAGAAAAATTGGATTCATACCGAGTTGACCAACCAACCATCCAACAGTGAAGGAGATAAATCATGGACATCGCTAACACAAACATCGCTAACACAACTCTACCCCATCCTCTGATTACCGAACCAGTAACACTTGGCGAAGCGACCAGGGCGAAGAAGTATTGGGCGAGTCTTGGAGATACAAATCTTGGCTTTTACGAAATCGAACAGCATTGGAGTGTTCACCTGGCAGAATTGGTGGAAAAACTTGGCGTGATGAAAGTATTTGAATTCGGGTGCCACGTCGGACGAAATCTAAGATGTATCAAAGAAAGAAGCCCAAATGTCAAAGTTGGCGGAATAGATGTAAATTCAACAGCAGTAAAACATGGAAAAGAAAAATATGGATTAGATATCAAGGTTGGAGATCATAACTATCTATCAAAGATCAAGGCAAACACGTTTGATGCGGTGATTACCGTATCGGCGTTAGATCATGTCGTATCGGTGCATAAATTAATCAAAGACATGATAAACGTAGCATCAAAATACTTGATCTTCATCGAACCTTCCGAAGAAGGCGTAAGTGGAAAACTGATTCAATACTTCAATCAGTCACACAATAAAATGATGAACGCTACTCCATTTACTTACATTTGGGATTACAAAAAAATAATCGAATCTCTTGGAAAGAAAGTAACCATCACGCCATATCCATTACGTGATGTTGCCTTGGGTATGTACTACAAGAAGATTGTCGTGGAGATTTGATTCATGTTTACTCTTGAGAAGATTATCGTGGAGATCTGATTCATGTTTACCCTGGAACGCTGGCCTGGTATTACCGATTCGGAATGGGATACCTATCATTCCCAAAATGATCAAAAGCGTCTTGAGTTTTTGATGAGGTACATTCTACCCAAGTCCAGGATTTTCGAGATAGGTTGCGGGTGCGGGTTCCAGGCTGGCGTCATAGCGAAAAACATACAATCGGAGCCGAGCAGCAAAAATTCAAGACAGGAAGTAGCATATTCGGGGTTTGATGACGATCCGATGAAGGTTTTATCTTGCAGGAACATGGCAGTAAAAAACAAAATAAATGCTGAATTCTTTAAATATAACATAATGGATCTGGACGAAGACTATTTGGATGGATTCGATCCGGACGTGATTCTGTTCACGGAAGTATTGGAACACATCGAGAAATACGAAGAAGCATTCGCGAAAATATCAAAGATAGTAAAAAACAAAAGAACAATGCTAATGACGATTCCACTAAAGGATAGACTAACTCACGTTCCCGGACACATAAATAATTTCAGCGACGAGGATATCAAAAATCTTTGCAGAAAGAACAAACTGAACTTCAACGAGAGCGCGACCATAGCTGACACATTCTCATTCTTCTTGATCAGAAGAATAGAACAATTTTACACCATTGGAGGATGTTCGGGAGGATGCATGATACCTGGAGGATGCACACAATGACCCAACCATTGATGTCTGTAATCTTGAACACGGCCAGATCTAATTTTCCAATGATTGGGTTCCCGAATATCAATCATTTGTTTTACGTGATCGATTCCCTCAGAAGACAGACCTTTAAAGATTTTGAGTTGATCGTATCTGACTACATCCACGGTTCGAGAAAAATAGACTGGAACGAAGCAGGTCCGGTGGGTTTTTCGATTTACCATGTCCCGATTGAACACAGCAGCGCACACTCCGGAGGATACTGCGCCATATCCGGAGGCAAGAACAACGGTATCATGTATTCATCTGGAAGATATCTTGTTTTCCTGGATGACTGTTGCGCTTTCGAGAAGAACTTCTTGTTCATCATCTTCAACAATTGGGCACAAAGAAAACTATTCACAAACGCTTTACACAGAAAAGAAATAGGATCGCAATCCTATTTTGACGGATCAGGTGAACCAGTAGTCGATTGCAGATATAAACTACTGGGCGAGCAACAGGAATTGATCGATTGTTTTCACATGTATGGATATTCTTCAATGAGCATAGATGCCGCATTGAAGATAAATGGATTTGATGAAATGTTTGACGGGTCCAGACAATTGGAAGATATCGAATGTGGCGAAAGATTGAAGCTGAATGGGCATCATATTCTCCTGAATAAAAGCTCTTTTGTAAATGAACAGGAACACTTCGAGATTGGAAGAGGACCAGAAAGGAATGACTGCCCTTGGCACACCAAGAACGACGGGGACGAGATCAAGCTAAACCCAAATTTGAGATGCAACGGACCTTACTACTATTTGAAAACTCAAAGACCTTCAAAGAACCGGATGGTGGCGAACATTCACGGATTGAATCAGGAAGAAAAGAAACAGATAAGGCCATGCTACAAGCTAAACGAAGGAACGTGCATGGTGTCAGGTGTTGGTTGTAATTGGCTTGATGAAAATGGCAAATTAAAGTACATGGATACCAAAGATTTCATCTATGATAACCCGCCAATTTTCGATCTGAGGAACATGCGGGAACAGAGGATGCAAAGGAAGGAAAGTTTTAGAGTCAGATGACTCCAAACTTGCTTAACGTGAAGACATGACCCCCAAAATATCCATAATTTTGAATACCAAGGAAAATCTATACCCGATCAGGGGTCTTGACGTGGATATATTTTCTTTGCTCTATGGGTCCCTGAAGGAACAGACCTTCAGAGATATAGAATTAATAACTGTCGATCATTTCTGGAAAGAACGAAAAGATGAAATAGGTAATTACAAATTACCGTTTCCGTACAAGTATATTCCGCCAAAACCAACCTATTGGGATTCGATTCCAGTAGCCCCCCAAATTTCATCATTCAGGAACAGCGGATTGATGTTTGCAAGAAGTAAACTTGTGATGTGCATGGACGATTGTATCTTCATGGAAAATAATAGAACACTCGAACAAATTTGGTGGTGGTTTGAAAACTATGGGATGGTCTTGAGGCCAATTCTCGACTTCAGGCACTACCATAACACCGAACACGTATTCGATAGAGATCCGGATAGTCAATGGATTGAAAACATCCCAGATGGTTTGATGTTCAAGGAACTGAATGCCCATCGTGGTGGAGTCTTTTGTTATCCAGTCGAACTATACATGCAGCTAAATGGATTTGATGAAAGGTTTGATGGTGGATGGGGAAGCGAGGATTGCAATTGGAGTAAAAGAGTTGACATGTTTGGAGTAAAGAGATTTGTGCTATCCAATGGGCAGCATAGATTTACATACTGTACTCATTCTGGAAGAAAACTGGAATCCATCGGAGTCAGATGCAATGAATCCTACGCACAATGGATGTACAGAGGAATTGATGATTTGGATTTAGTTGCAAATTCAAGAATCCTTACCGAAGAAGATATCTCGAAGATTGACGAAATCTGCATGTCGGAATCATGCCCACCATTCAAACTGAAGGATTGCAAAAAAGAGAAAAAACTAATCCTGGATCACTTCAGGAAATACCAACCAGTGTTCAACCTCCGAGAACTTAGAGGTAAAATGCTCGTCAAGCATGGAGATAGAAACGGAGCATTCAACCCGTGGTGATGACCTGCAACCAATGAAAAAACTCAACCAAAATAAAGATGCGTTGACAATTCACAAGGTTAGGATAAAATGGACTGTGGTGATTGGACGAAGATGATAATCTATGGGAAGGTTCAAGATGCAAATCATACCACCTGAAGACAGGCCGCTTACTGGAACAAACAAAGATGTGTTTATTTTTGATAGGCATGTAGTGATCGGAGCATACTACAATCCGAAGCTGACTCCACCTGAAGAAACCATGTTCGAATCCGGAACGATATTCTATGACTATCTTGATGCAAGTGAAAAATTCTCAACAGTGTCTCAAGATATGATCAATCAAGGAAAATTGAAAATAAAATCAAGAAAAAATGATTTTAGACATTTTGAAAATGAAGCAGCATTGAACATACCTACAGATTTGGTATTTGAAACAGATAGATTTGAGAAAATGTTTGCTGCTTGGTCCAGGTATTTAATTCAAACAAGATCCATCCCAGATACAAAAATACTTCCAGCGATAGAAAGAGCTTCGGGATGGAGAGACGAGGAAACAAGCATACTCTACAGGACAATAATTCAATTCAGTGTTCCAAATGATCCACTTGGTTTCATGAATATAATAAGTGGACAGGTCGCCGTGCATACAATTTTGAAATCGCTTTTTCCGGGTAGACCAAATCTTGACAAGTTTAGTGATATAGATAAAATTCTTCTCAACTCTCCATTGGGACATTTTCCACCAATAACTCCAACCTGCAACTATTTGGATGAGATTGTTTTCTTTGATCCAGAATTTCCACAAGTCAGTCTATCTAAATTCCTGAATCAATATGGACTCGCAGGAAACGCAATTCACCAAAAGATGGTTGCATACGGGAAAAAGGTTCTTTATTCGGACATCATTACCGGAAGGACCGGATTTTTTGGATACAATATAGATGTTGATTTCAGGAAGTTTGGACTTCCGTACTACTATGTAATCGATTATGATAAATTCAGACTTGGAAATAAGTATAGTTGGGATAGTGTTTTTGAAGACATGAAAGAACAAGTAAAAATAAACAACAAAATGTACAACATAAGAGAAAGATGGTTGACGGATAAAGTAAGCACTCAAGAAAAAAGACTTCAAGTATATTTTTCAAGTAGTAGAGATTCATTTATTCAATGGTTGCTACTTGGCGGAAGAATACCATTAGAATATTCGGTGGTTGCGGAATCCTTACTCAGACCTATATATCCGCTCTACTTTGAAGAAATCTACCAAGATTTCATGAAGGCTATAGCTATTAAGATAGTCGGATTGATAATTACCGCTGCAATCACATACTACACAGCCGGAAGCGGAACCGCAGTTCTTGCAATGCTTGCATCTGTAATTGTTCCAAAATTGATTGAAAAAGTAAACATTCCATTCGCAAAAGAAGAAATGCAAATGGTGATGAATTTAGCATTTTCATCAGCATTGAATAAATTCAGTACAGAAACAGATCAAAGCAAAAAAGTAAGTGCCGCTGCTAATTTTCTTGTAAATTCCTTAGAAGTGGATCTTCAAAATATTAAAGATCAATCAATATCTTTTTCTGAATTTCATAGAGCATTGACTCACTATGATGATGTTGTTCTACCAAGACAACAAATGATCATAGAACTGATCGGAAGAAATAAATCCATAAGGTATGGTGAGTTTCTCGATGAAACTATGAACACAGGAGTAAATGCAATATCAATTGCCAGTAAGGAAATAAAACCAAGACCATCTTTCCAAATAGCACAAGGAATGAGGATAGCGGAAAACCTATCCAAAGAAAACAAACTTGATGATATAATGAAATTCGGAGCACTTGGTTTGGCTGGATTTGTCCTATACAAAATGCTGAAAAAGTAACTGACAAATCAAATAGGAGAAATCATGTTCAACGCGAATGGAAATAACGTTTTTGGCCAGTCTGATGTTTTCGGCCAATCAGGCGACAACCCAGCTTTCGATCCAGGTGGACCAATCGGCCAAGAAGGATATGATGACCAAGCAAGATATGACGGGCAAAAAAGATACGACGGAGGTACAAGTATGGTTACTGGCAATGACAACCAACAAGAAGGCCAGCAAGAAGAAGTAATCGTCATGCAAGACGTTGGACCACTCAGAGCATGGTGGGAAGGATTAAGCCCAACAACAAAAGTCATGTTCAAAGCCGTAGGCGTTGGAGCGTTGATATTCGCCGGGAAGTATGCAGTCGAAAAGGCGATAGATGGGATAAAGAAAAAGGGAAAAGAAGAATTGATCAAAGAATCAGAAGACGAAGATTCGGAAGATGAAGAAATCGAAGGTGAGGAATAGTCATGGCCACCATAGAAGAACTCGAAGTACAATTAGCTCAAAGGCTATCCGTTATCGACCTTCAGCTTTCCAAGTTTCATGACAACCTCGGAAGGATAGGAAGCGTCATCGGCAAAGACTCCAGTTACGTTTACGATGTCCTGAAGAAGAAATATGATTCCTTGGTATCGGATTACTCATCCCTAGTAAACAAAAATGTGGAGATACTTTCCACGATGATCGGGAAGGCAGACAAGATACTTTCTGTTTTGAATGAGGTGTCCAATGTAATCGACACAATAGAATCATCCCACGATGATGAAATGTTGAGCGTGCGGGGAGAGGTGGATGAAAAAATGGAATCTTTAGCATCTACAGTTGAGGAATTAACATCAGAAATCAGCAGTCAAGCCAAACCATCCATACTCAAATACGTGGTCCCAGGAGCAACGGCATACATTCTTCTCAGGTTGATTGGGACCGGCAGGACAGTCAGCCTTGTTGCGGCAGCGACAGTAGCGTACATAATCAATACCGATAAATGATCACCTGGAGTAACAAGGTAGCAAAATAACAAGGCAGCGAAATAACAAGGTAGCAAAGCAATAAAGTGCCAAAAAGAAAATCAAAAAGACCGTCCGAGGCATCGATCAGGAGAAAATCGTTTTTACATTCATGTGAAAGTATTCCAAGCGTGTTAATAACTACCGTCATAAATACGATTCCGAAAAGTTACATGAATATAAATCTCAGTGAAGAGATAAATCCCAGTGAAGAATACGGCAAGAAAATAGAAAAAATAGCAACAACTTTGAGAAAATTCCTGACGGACGCAAGGATGAAATTTCCAAATATGTCAATCTTGGAATGGTACGAAATAACCTTGGTATGCTTCAAAGAATCTTCAAATGAAGCCATGGAGGCAATTGAAAACAGCGAAACAAAAACATGGATAGAATGTAAAAGTAAATTCCAGGACTCACTTAGAGACTCACTTGAGTTTGCAACCAAGGTAATCAAAAAGGTAAAGAAGATAAGGAAAAAACGTGAGATATTCTAAAAAAGGAACATAAAATGATTGGGTACATTATTGATAACAGAACACATGAAGTATTATACGTGACAGACTTGCCCGGTCATGGTGGAAAAGATTGGGAATATGGAAACAAAAAATACGCAATAGATCTATCAGAATACTGGCAAAGAAGATTCAGAAAAGACATGGAACGCATTGGCAAAGTTGCGTGTTTTATTGAAAAAAGATATGTGAAAAATCCACAACATAGAATGCGTTACGTCAATAGAAATGACAATGACGAAGAAGTGGAAAATGCAGACGAAGAAGAATCAGACGAAGAAACCATCGTAGTCCGTCGCGGGGATCGTTTCGTTGTTGCAGAAAATTTCAGTGAATACTGCTACGACATCCCCGGAACACAAGCAAGGCACAGAATATCCGGCACAATAGAATTCCTGGAAGGAGATCAACTTGTATTCAACGGAATCATGCGCGGAGAGTTATACGAATTCTTATACTACCCGAAACTGAGCAAGAAAAGAGCAGCAGAGTTCAAGTTTGTCGTAAAGGATATAGATGGAATAATGAAACATCTATACCCATTGAGTTAAATTGAGTTGGAATAAGTTGAAAGAACCAGACCAGGAGAACTACATGTACCTTGGACAAACAGAAGATAGCGCATTAAAAAAAGCAGGTGCCGGAATCCTGAATTCTTTGATTCTGGTAGGAGCGGTAGTAGGATTCTACTTAATGAGCAGGAAGAAAAGTTTCAAGCAATACAAACCTGGATACTCCAAAAGGAAACATTCAAGAGGTAAGACATTACCACTTCCCTAGCTATGCTTAGTTGTAAACATGTACATCCACATCGTCATAGGAACCAGACCTAATTTCATCAAAGCGGCACCATTATGTTGGGCCGCGAAAAAAATTGGAATCAAGATTCACCTGATCCATACCGGACAGCATTACGATTTATTGATGAATCAAGTATTTTTCGACGACTTGGATCTTCCAAGACCATATCGCTACCTTGATATTGGTTCCGGAAGTCACGCCAAATCTACTGGAAGATGCCTGGAAAGATTGGGAAATGTATTTTCCGAGGATAAGCCAGATTGGGTAATTGTTATCGGTGACGTAAATTCTACAATTGCAGGTGCTCTGGCAGCGGTCAAATTAGGAATCAAATGTGCTCATGTGGAATCTGGATTGCGCTCATTCGACCGAACGATGCCGGAAGAAATAAATAGAATTGCAACCGATTCGATTTCCGATCTTCTATTTGCAACAGAACCATCTGGAGTTACAAATCTGGAACACGAAGGACACTCACCTGGATCAATCAAGCTAGTCGGAAATGTAATAATTGATACGCTTGATCATTTTCTGCCGATTGCTCGCAAGCGTGGCGCGTTCAATTTATTTGATCTAAAAGTAAAAAATTATGCACTACTCACACTGCACCGACAATCGAATGTAGATATAGATTCAAGCCTGAAGGCATTGATTGATAAAATAGATCTAGTTCAACAATTAATACCAGTTGTTTTTCCAGTTCATCCACGGACTCGTAAAGAATTACATTCTTTCGGATTTGAAAATAGATTAGAAAAACTATCCAATCTGAAAATTGTCGATCCACTTGGATATGTCGATTTCTTATCATTGATGGGTAACTCAAAAATGGTGATAACGGATTCAGGTGGAATTCAGGAAGAAACAACGGTACTGGAGATACCATGCTTGACCTTACGAGACAATACCGAAAGGCCAATTACCTGCGAACAAGGAACAAATCAACTTGTTGGCTCTACTGGAAGTAAATTGATGTCGGCAATTGAATCTGTTATGAACAATGAACAGAAAATCATAAAACGACCAGACTTATGGGATGGGCACACGGCGGAAAGAATCTTAAATGAATTGACAATCGGGAAGATATCATGAACGAATCAACAATCAAGGAAAAAACATCATGAACAAAAGAGTTGAAAACATTCTCGAATCGATCAAGGAGGCATTGGTCGATATTTATGGTGTCGAGGCGGAAATCCTTTACAGCATTAAAATAGTAAGATGCTCTCAGGCGGATCGCGACCATCGGAGAGAAGAAAGAATCCATGCCCACGTTGGATGTATGGATAGAACAATCTGCATAAGCAACTCAATTGATCTGCTTGATGATTGCAACATCACTGGATTATTACTTCACGAGATCGGGCACCTGATACACCTGGAAGAACTGCTCGACATAGAAATACCTGAAGATATAGGCGATGATGAAATCATAGCAGATATGATAATCGACAATATATTCGGGATTCATATCTACTATGACAAGAAAAAAATACAATGGGTGATCAATACATCATCTTGATTAAAATCTTGATCAGAATCTTGATCGGAATCTTGATTGAACTTGAACGTCGCCTAACACCTTCTTGGGCTTGTCATATCATTTGTCATCGTCACCCCTCCAACGCCTTAGCAGCGATGCGCCACGCGCCCCAAAGCATAAAAACATCGGCGGTTTGCGTTTCGTCGTAAGTCCCGCGATCCCAATTGTTAGGTTCGGCATACTTCTCCAACGCATCCCGTAACCAGTTAATCTTGAGCGTGAGGGCTTGGTTCTCTGCGTCCATCGCATGGGCTTTATCGGCCCAGGGTCCAGTGGCCGTGGCTCCACACTGGACACAGCAACCATCCTCGTCCACATCCATGTCTGGGCCGCACTCCGGGCACCACGTCATGAGCGGAGCATCTTCCTCGGCCGCGAGCTTCCGACGGCCCTGGTCACGTTCCAGTTCTTGAATCTGATTCACTACCTCTTCTTCGCCAAGCAGCCTACAGACAAATCCGAACAATGCGATCTGCTCCCCAATATCGAGGCGACTGTATGCTTCCGATAGCCCATCGTGGTAATTCCTGATTTCTGCTTCGAACCCGGCAAGTGCGGCATAATGACCGTGCTCTTCCTGGTAATTGGAAATCCACCTTTCGATCACATGTGGTAATTGATTAGGTTGTTTGGATGATGATTGATTAATTGCGTTTTCGGATAGTTCACTCATCTCCTTCTCCTTCTCTTTTGTTTTTTATCTTTTCACCATCATACCAGTTTTCAACTGGTGCGAATTCAAAACTATAGTAGTCCAATCCCATCGCATTGAGAATTCCTTCAACGACTTGTTGTCGGCCGTCTCGAAATCCTCGATTATACCATTCACGCTGTATGTCGATTTTCTTCATTTTTTTCTTCTCCTTTTTTGTTGTCTCGGTGGTTTTAGTTTTCTATCCTTGAACTTTTTCTCAAACGTAATGATGACTCCATCTACAACTGCCATCCTATAGCACTCGAATTCAAAATACTTGGTTTCCTTTATTTCTCCACCATTTCTGATTTTACTCCTAAGTATTCTTTGTGCTGAAATATAAGGACTAATCCTCACTTCCTTGGATTTGTAATACATTTCTATCAGTTTTTGCTTTGCGATATCCGCATCCTCGCAATTGAACATATTCATAAACTTGTCAATTGCATGATATGTTACATAGATCATCGATACTCCTTTAGTTGATTAAATTACTCACCAGCTTTCTCAGTCAGCAATCGGGCAGCACTCGCCTGCGGTAATTCAATAAGTCGTGGCTGCATGATCTCCCAAACAGTTCTTCCAGAATTGTCTTCAAAGAACGGCAGGAAAATCTGCTCTGCTGAGATCATCCCTGCTTCAATGGCAAAGAACGCACCCTTTAGAAACAATAGCAGGAGCCGATGCGCCTCAGAATCCCACTGGGATAACAGTTTTTCCAGTTTAGCGTTAGATACATTTCCAGATCGACCGTCGATTGCGTTCTTGGAGATCAACTTATGGTCGCAGACCATCCGAATCTTCGCCATGAGATGCACGCCCTCGTGGATCCATGTAAACCGCAGGGTCGCATGTTTCACTGGCGTCCACTCATTAGTCCACTGGATTCCCGTGGCTCCGAAATCGCGAAGCAGATTGTCAATCTGATTTCTGGACCTGGCTACCCCGACCTTGGTTCCACCGGCATATCTTTTCATATCTAACACACCTTTCGAGTCCACTTTAATTACCATCCCATGGCCAATGAACAACTATCCGGTAGGATGTACTCGCATCCATTTGCCGGTTTTCTCAAATCAGAATAGCAAGCAATCCATATCGGATCGTCAGGATCTGGATAACAAAAAGATTGTTCAATAATAAAAGAACATACGCTTTCGCTTACTGAGTCATCATTATATAATCTCGCAAAGCAAGTACAGTTAGACCAGTATTGAATTGCTGCCTGGTTACACCAGTCTTCATCTGACGAGCAAGATGAAAACAAAAAGCAAAACAAAAACAAAAAGGAAAAAACAAGAAATAAATTTTTCATCAGTTATCTCTCCTGTAATTCATGATAGCATCTAGCAGTTCTTGATAATTATCTACCCATTTCACCATTCTGCGCATCAATCCAGCTTGTTCGCCTTTGGCGTAAAGACCAAAAATCGGAATACCACATCCCCAGGCTGCTCCAACTTCGGCCCAGGCGTCCACGCCTGATGGTCCGACGTAGATTACCAAGTCGGATTTTGTTGCTCCGTTTGTGTCGTATATGAATTTCTTGTATCCATCTTCAGATTCAATCCATTTATCAATATCAAATTTACCTTTCAGATGTAGACCTTCCACTTCGACTGCTTTTTCGACAAATGAAATCACTTCATAATCCAGATTCCTCAAGAGTGATGTCAACATCTCTACTGCGTGTTGATTCTTCCAACTGGAAGCAATGTAAATTTTCATTGGTTATCTCCTGTATCTCCTGAATGATTACTCCAGTTATTCACCGAACAGCATTCGTTGAATTTCATCTAAATCTCCATCCTTACTGCCTTTTCGTTTTCTCTTTTTAGTTTTTTGATCTCCTTTTTTGGTTTCCTCTTGTTTAACTTTTTCTTTTTGTTCTTCCTTTTTTTCTACAGGTGAATCTTCGGGTGATTCTACAGGTAAATCTTCGGGTGACTCTACAGGTGAAGATTTCTCAACCAGTAAGGATCTAGCGATCTCGATCTTGTCGCTCTTGTGGCCAAATGAATCAATCAACACCAATTTCAGGGATTCCACATAACCACAACTACACCTTTGCTTCATGCAGTATTCGATATCGACAACTTTTCCAATTTCTACCCCGACTGGTGATTTACTACTTGATCCTATGCAGACATATTTGAAATCCAAAAGATCCTGCTTTGTGTTGAATTTTCTAGTCATTCAATTTCTATCATTTTCCTTGCAAGGGAACTGCCATCTAAATATCAAGATCATCTTGTCCTCTTATTTTATTATCAAAGTAAACGAACACATTCGCGGCAATTTTTAAGATAGAATAGCAAACCGAAAAACTCATCATCATTAAGAATGCTAATGTGTTTTCCTTGTATACGTATGATAAAATCAGCAAAATTACAACTAATCCATTGAGTAAACTTTCAATTAATAGATTTTTCGCTGATAGATTCTTCATTTTGTCCGTCCTTTCCTGGATCTTGGTTTTCTTTCTCATGGGCACATGTTTTTTCGAAATATTCACACTGTCTGCCCCTGGCGATATCATTCTTTGCGCTGACTGAATACATTTCGCAATCTAAAGCGTTATCTGTTTTCAGCCCACACGATTTGCAGTCTTTGATCTTCTTCTTGGTCGAGTTTTTTCTTACGCCAGGCATTGAAAAATCCTTTCTTGAGATTGAATATCGTCTGATTTATTCATTCAAAAATATCTAACTTCAATCATCTTTCGGTCACCGTCATATGTTCTCATTACGAACTTTGATTCTTTTCTGGATTTCTTCAGTTTCTTTACTGATTCAATTGCTTCAGTTTTTTTCCAAAATGCTTCATCGTTCCAATGCTTTCCATCTTTTAGTTCTTCTATGATATAAATTTTCACTTGATTGTCCTCACTTTGATTATCCTTCTTTTAATTATCTCTATCTGGACACAGACCTGAACCAAGATCTAGACTCGGATCTAAACCCGGACCAGGACCCGGACCAGAACCTAGATTGCTCAAATCCCTTCATCAATATCGCTTGATTCATTTTATTATCCTTTCATTGGAACCTGGTTCCCGACCTGGACCTGGACCCGGACCTGGACCCGGACC
>Ga0214473_10001009_pt1 | contig 38243 bp, 31 predicted proteins | sample RVTome_7_FD_203509 | JGI IMG/M metagenome (GOLD analysis project Ga0214473, IMG submission 203509) | Soil microbial communities from uranium-contaminated site in the Upper Colorado River Basin, Wyoming, United States - RVT98D197 | ecosystem: Environmental > Terrestrial > Soil > Contaminated >...
GCCCCGGCGGGCCGCCCGTACAAAACCGCAGGAGGGCACTTGCGCGCCGGGGCGGCGCGGTTTAGTCTTTCGGGGCGACAATCATCGGGTTGGAGGTGTTATTTTGGCCAATCGCGGGTTCCTTTCCCGGGCGAAAGTCCGTTGGATCATCCTCGCTGTTCTCCTTCTCTCCCTCACCCTCCTGTCCGGATTTGGCTGCACTATCACGACCGACAAGGCCTCCACGACCACCTCCTCCTCGGCCCCTTCCTCCACCTCCTCCACCCAGGAGACCTTCGAGCAGCAAGAGGGAGAGGTATTCCTGGAGGCGGCGGGACAAGCCGGGCCGGACTCGTTCGCCGGTGAGGTGTTTCTGCCCCCCGGTCCGACCTCCACGCTGTCCATCCCCACCTCGACCACCACCACCCAGGCTCCCACCACCACCCAGGCTCCTACTACGACTGCCGCCGGGACTGTGCAGGTCGCCTCCTTCCCCGGGGACACCCCGGCTCTGTACGGCGGCTCAAAAAGCAAGGTCCTGGCCGACAAAGAGGGTCAGCTGCGCTTCCTAGAGCAGAATCCCGACAAGGCCAACGCCTTCTGCATGGCCCTCAACAGCGACCCCACGCTGCGCTGGAGCGGCGGTAACCAAGTGCGGCCCGACCAGTTGCGCGACTACTTCGCCGAACTGACCCCCATGATGCTGACCCGGGACATCCGGGTTACCAACCACGGCTACCGCAATGGCCGCCCCACCCCCCGTCAGTCGGTACTCCAGGCCGGCCAGTTGGTGCTGGTCGACCGCTACGGTGTGCCCCGAGTGCGCTGCGAATGCGGTAACCCCCTCATCCCGCCCAAGCCGGTGCGGACCAAGCCCCGTTATACCGGTCCCCAATGGCCGGGTTTCGATCCGACCACCATCATCATTATCCAGCAGACAACGGTGATAATCGACATCTTCGTGGTCATCGACATCAATACCGGCGTGACCTTTACGCGCCCCGCCGGGACCACGGGGACCCAGGACGCTTCCGCCACTACGACCACGGCTTCGACCGTCACCACCATCGCGCAGCCCGTCGAGCCGTCGGCTATCCCCGGCACTTGGAACGGCACGTTCACGATCACCGACATCACCTTGGATGCGGAAGCGGCTCAGGCCGCGGGCGAACAGGGCTGCAGCCCGGAGTTTCTCGAGGCTATCGAGGGCAAGGCCGCGCCGATGCGGATGGACACGTCGATGGACGGGAGCGGCAGCGGTACGGCCACCATGCTCATCGACTTTTCGTCCCTGGATCCGGAGGGCAGTAGCGGCACCACTAACGAGCCGCAGACCATGAAGTTCACCTACTCCGGTAACACGCTCACGTTCCAAATGGACCAATCAGAATTAGTGTCGAGCATGACCGGCACGGTGGGCAGGCAAGGGGAAAGTCTGGTTATCTCGGGCTCGATCAGTCAGAGCGGCCAAGGCTTCTCCATGAAAGGCGTCTGGAGCGTGACCAAAGGATGAAGCGAGACCTCTCCTGAGACTTCAAGCACTTCCACGAGCATGGTGTGTGACCCTCGAAGAAGGTTGGCGCGCGGCTTGAGCGGGGGCATGCGAATTCCGCGTGAGTCTGTGACGTCAGAGCGTGTGGTCGTTGTGGGGGCGGGCGATATCTCGAACAGGTGGTTCGGGCCGCTGAGCGAGGAGAGCGTCGAGGTGGTGGCGGTAGTCGATTTGCGCCTTGAGTCCGCCACGAGCCAGATCGCCAAGTACGGTTTGGCCCAAGCCGAGGCGTTTACGGACTTCAAGGAAGCGTTGCGCAGACACGGGCCTGATTTCGTGCTCGACCTGACAGTCCCCACGGCGCATGCGACAGTGGTCGGCCACGCACTCAGAGCTGGGTATCACGTGCTGGGGGAGAAGCCCATGGCCACCAGCATGGCCGAGGCGCGGCGCATGGTGGCCGCTTCCGAGAGATACGGCCGCATGTATATGGTCGGCCAATCAAAGCGACTTGACCCCCACGCGGACACGGCGCGCCGCACTCTTGCCGCAGGGCGAGTCGGCCCGCTTACGACTATCAACTGCGATTTTTACGCCGGGCGGCACTTCTATGCGGATCGGCCTCAAGCAAACTATCGTGAGCATGATCCCAATCCATTGCTGACGGACATGGCTATTCATCACTTCGACTTAGCCCGCTTCTTGACCGGGGCCGAGCCGGTAACGGTCTACGCCAAAGAGTTCAGCCCACGGGGCTCGTGGTTCGCCGGCCCTGTGGCCGCCACGTGCATCTTCGAGATGTCGGACGGCTCATTGTTCACGTACCGGGGCTCGTGGTGCGCCGAAGGCTGTGAGACTTCGTGGAGCGGTAATTGGCGGCTCGTCGGGACCGAAGGGACCATTCTCTGGGAGCAAGACGAAGAGCCGCGCGGAGAAATCACAAAGCCGGGTGGCGATCGGGACGGCATCCACTGGGAGCTTGAGCCTCTGAAGTTGGAAAAGAGCGATATGCCCTTCAGCAGCCAACGGCAGGTCTTGCGTGAGATGCTCGAGTTTCTCCGCGGTGGAAAGGTGCCCCGGAGCGAGTGCCACGATAACATCAAGACCCTGGCCATGGTGCTCGCGGCCATAGAGTCCTCAAGAAAAGGACGCCGGGTGCCGGCTCCACGACCATGACTGCAAGGAGGCCTTTGACTTGAACCTTACACCCAAAACGGCTCCAGCTATTGATGTGCATTCTCATTACATCCCAAATGCCTATAGAAAATGGCTGGTAGATTCTGGTTTGCTCAACACTGATGGGTTCGCATTGCCGCCGTGGGACATGCAGCAACACGTCGAGGATATGGACCGGATGAATATTGGCGCAGCCGTAATAGGCCTGTCTTCGCCGGACATACATTGGGGCGACAGTAGTAAAGCCCGTTCACTGGCACGAGACGCGAACGAAGTAGCGGCTGGGGCCGTTGAGGCTTATCCAGACCGGTTTGGTTTCTATGCCACCCTACCCGTGCCGGACGTGGACGCTTCGCTGGCGGAGATCGAGTACGCCTTCGACGTACTGCATGCTGACGGGGTCAAGTTCTACAGCAACAGCAATGGAGTCTATCTCGGTGACCCGAAGCTTGAACCGATATTTACCGAGCTTGGCCGTCGAAACGCGGTAGTCACGGTACATCCCGTCAGGTCCAAAGTGATTCCCGATAACGTCTTAACGGGCGTACCCTACCCGTTGTTTGAGTTCCAATTCGACACCACCAGAGCTGTGGCCAACATGATCTTTAACGGCACCCTAAAGCGCAACCCGGGGATCAAGTTCGTCTGCCCCCACATGGGAGCGCTGTTCCCGCTCTTGGGGGGGCGTATGGAGGGAATAGCGAAGCTAATGGTTCACTTCAATATGGCACCGGAAGGTTTCGTGCCACCGGACGTTAGGGGCGAACTCGCCAATTTCTATTACGACGGGGCCGGCGGGTTCAACTTACCGGTGCAAATCCCGGCTCTTAAGGGAATCGGCAGGCCTGAAAGAATGCTCTGCGGTAGTGATTATCCGTTTACCCCGGTGCCCGTTGGCAGTCAGATGCTGGACGATCTGCGAAACACGGGCCTATTGACGGAGGAGCAGAAAGTGGGCGTACTTCATACGAACGCCCTGGAGTTGTTCCCGCGGTTCGCTATATAGCAGGTTACACATACAGCGCATATTTCGTGGAGCTAAGCCCGGAGCTTCAGGAAGACATCATATCCAGAATGGAGTTTGAAGAGCTGTAGGGCACGGAACCGGAGGCATCCTCAGTCCAGGTAGTTTACTTCACCCTTCCTGGTTCGCTCACCAAGGGTAAACTTGTTCTCGGCCGCGGCGTAACCCACGATGACTGCGCACTGGAACGCAAACCCATCCGGGATGCCCGCTTTTTGCGCCAGATCACGATTCTCCTCTCCATTTAACGCCAGAGCGGGTGAGCGGAGGAAGCACGAACCCAGACCTAATCCGGTCGCTTCAAGCAGCATGTTCTCCGCCGCGACCGCTACGTTGAAGGCGGTGTAGGGGGCTTCAGTCGGTCCCGAAAGCAGGATCAGCACCGGCGCGCCGTAAAGCGGCTGATAGCCTGGCAGGGCCGCCCTCTGTTGCTGGAATTCAGTGCCGAAATTGACCATGGCGTAATGCGTTTTGTCGTTGATCCTTTGTCGTAACTCCGCGTTACGGATCACCGAAATCTGAAAGGCTCCGGCATTCGGTGCCCATCGACCGGCCTCGATTATTTTGGTCAGATCATCGGTGAGAACCTGTCTATCCAGGTATGCCCTCACGCACTTTCTCTTCGCGACTGCTTCTGAAATATCCATGATCATCCTCTTTGATGTTTGCTCAGACATGTCACTTTACTGTGTATTTGCCCGACAACCAATACTTAGTCAACACAGCGGCCGGCTTTCGAGGGGCCATCCGGTCGCCAGCTCGGGCTACAGCTCGGGCTAAGTCCTATGGTAGAAGCTGGTCGACCGACGAGGCGGTTAGCAGTCCTTCGATCGCGGAGAAGTGGGCATCGCGCGTGAACAGGACCAGGCCGTGTTCTTGGGCACTGGCGGCGATCCACATATCGTTCGATGGGACCGGTCTGCCTTTTCGGCGCAGTTGACAGAAGACATCCGCGTAGTGCTCGGCAGTCTCCGCTCCCAACGCCAGCACGTTCACGCGAGGGGTGGACAGGAAGCGGGCGAGGAGTCGCCGGTTGGTTTCGGGGCGACCCCCGATTGCGAATCCCGCGAGCAACTCACCGAGCACGACGGTATTGATGGCTAATGTGCGGCTGCGCTGGAACGCTTCCACCGTGTCGGGATCTCCGGCGAAAAAGTCTGCCAGCACGCTTGTGTCCACTAGCACATGTCTCATGGAGCGTCAGGACGGGGCTGCCACAATGAGGGGTCGATCTCCTCGAACTCGCGGATAGCCGCCGCGAATTCCTGGGCTTCGTCGCGCGACCACGCGCCGGCGAGCGCATCCAGGTCGTGAGAGATTTCGACGGCCCGTGCCAAGCCCAGGGAACTCCGGAGGACCTGTAGGATCACCGCATTGAGACTCATTCCCAGCTTCGCGGCTTGCGCCTCAAGGGCGGAGCGGAGGGCCGGGTCGATGCCCCGCAGGGTCATCGCGCTTGGGGCCTGGGCCCGCTTAATGATAGCGTTTACTGATGCCTCTTGCATGCTCAGGATGATATCAATCCGTCACCGCCGCGGCAACTCTGACGGACGGTTTGCCGGCGCGTGGTTCGGATTGGGCGCATTTAAGGTTTGCACTCCGCCGCGGAATGGAAATCAGAGGTCAATAAGTACGTTACGGCTGGGGGAGGGCACCATGTGGCATCTTCATGATCTCTTGGCAATTGCAGTCGCTCTCGCGGTTATCCTGGTCATGCTCGTCTACGGTAACCTCTTGAACCCCAGCTCGCCGTTGTGGCGAGCTCTCACCGCCCCCGCTCGGGTCTTAAGCAGAGACCGTCGGAGAAATCGTCAGTAGTCGTCGCCTGCCGTCATAACACCTGCCGTCGTAACCGAAGACGGCCTTCGTCTCCCTCCTAACCGGAATGTGACAGAATCTGCGCAGTGGGGTGCAGAGGTGGGGCCGCTGGCCGCCGGCTCACGAGCAGACGTTGGATGTTCGGGTCAGAGACTTTCAGGAGCGGGTCCATGCGGGGCCGGGCCAACTGGGGTCAGCAAAGATGAGGAGGGCACCAGTGTCGGATGTGACGGCTTTGAAAAGAGTCTTTGAGCCTCTTCAAATCAGACAAGCGACGTTCAGAAACCGGATCGTAAAAAGTCCTCAGGATATGAATTTCGCCGACTTCGCCGATGGCAGCATTACGCAGAACCTTCTTGATTTCTATGGCGCGCTGGCAAGGGGTGGAGTCGGAGGAATCATCGTCGAGCAGTCAATTGTGGACTCGCAGGGCCACCGTGACGGCACGATCGCCGTCTTTGACGACAGATTCCTGCCAGGGATGACCGAGCTCGCCGCGGCCGCTCATAGGTACGACTGCCCGATAATCCTACAGATCAATCACCTGGGTCCGTTCGCTCATTTCCCGCCTAATGGAAGGCACGTCGGTTTCGAAGCAGTCGCTCCTTCCGTTCTTAGCGAAGAACAAAGGCGCCAGGTTTACCTCGGAATACCCGCGGCGAGCCCGCGTGCGCTGACGGTTACTGAGATCAAAGACATTGTCGGGCGGTACGCCGTCGCAGCAGAGCGGGCCAAGAGGGCCGGATTCGACGGGGTCGAACTGCACGGCGACCATTACTACATGATCAACGCTTTCCTGTCCCGAGTCTACAACAAGCGGGACGACGAGTATGGCTGTCAGACGCTTGAGAATAGAGCGCGTTTTCCAATAGAGGTGATGCGCGCCTGTCGGCAGCTTGTCGGCGAAGATTTCATCGTGGGCATGAAACTCAAGGGGGCTGAATACGGCGACCCGCTGGGCACCACTGTCGAGGAAGCGCGGGATTTCGCGAAGATGCTCGAGGCGGCAGGCGCGGACTATTTCAACATCACCGTCGACGGCTACTTCGATCGCTCCGGCGACCCGGGACATTGGCGGGTGATCATCCCTGAGCAGATGTTCTACCCGGAACCGCCGAGCCCCTTGATCAAAGATCTTGAAGGCATGCGAGTATCGCCGGCGTTTGCTGTTATTCCGGCGGCCGCGGCGATCAAGGAAGTGGTCTCCGTCCCCGTAGGCGCCGTCGGTGGGCTGGACGCCAAACTTGGTGAGAAGATTCTCCGGGAAGGGAAAGTTGATTTCATTATTATGGGCAGGCAGCTGCTTGCGGATACCGACTATCCCGCAAAGATGGCGGCTGGACGAGAGGAAGACGTCCGCCCGTGCATCAAGTGCATCACCTGCGAGTCCCGGATGGTGGAGTACGAGGGCTTGGCCTGCGCCGTCAATGCTTCCATAAGCCGAGGGTGCCAGACCGAGTTCGAGCCTGCCGCTTCCGCCAAGAGAGTCGTGGTAGTGGGCGGCGGGCCGGCGGGCATGGAGGCTGCCAGAGTAATGTCTATGCGGGGCCACGACGTGACCCTCTACGAGAAGGAGTCCTACCTGGGCGGATTGCTGAACATGGCCGCCCTTGTAAAAGGAAACGAGATCTTTGACCTCACCGAGCTGATCGGCTACTTCAAAGGCCAAATGGCCAGGGTTGGGGTCAAGGTCGAGCTTGGCCAGGAATTCACGCCTGCTGTGGCCGAGAAGGTCAGTCCAGATGCGATTGTCATCGCCGCGGGGGGATCGCCCGACACACCTGATATCCCGGGCATCGGTGGGCAGAACGTGCTCTCGAGTGCTGAGCTTCGGGAGCGTGCCAAGTCGGCCCTCAAGCTTCTGGGGCCAAAACGGCTGGGACGGGTGACCAAGATGTGGCTGCCTGTCGGCAAGAAGGTTGTGATCATAGGCGGCGGCATTCATGGTTGCGAGACCGCCGAGTTCCTCGCCAAACGAGGTAGAAAGGTGACCATAGCGGAATCGACCGACAAGGTGGGCATGGAAATACCGCTCCTTCAACGGATTTTGCTTCTCCCGTGGTTCGCCAAGAAGGGGGTCGACATACTGACCGAGGTTTCGTACAAGGAAGCGAATGACAAGGGCTTGGTCATAGTCGATAAGGAAGGGCGCGAAAGAACCCTCGACGCGGATACGATTCTCGTGACCGTCCCACTGAAACGTGACGCCAACCTCTACGAGGCGCTCAAGGGGAAAGCTCCAGAGGTCCTCATGATCGGTGACTGCAGTCAGCCCGGTCTGATAATCGATGCAATTGCGGCCGGCTTTACCGCTGGTGTGACGCTCTGAGACAGGAGCTTGGTCAGTGATGCGCCCGGACCGTACCAAAGGGGAAAGGGATGGCTGAAAGCGAGAAACACACTGGGGGAGAGGTGAAGACGGTTCTCTGCAACTTCAGCTGGTGCGGCGTCCACTACGGTGCGAACGCCAGTATGGTGGATGTCCAGGACGGCAAGATGCTCCGCATCCGACCCGCCCGCTACTACGAGCAGTACACGAAGGATGAGGTTAAGCCCTGGGTTATGAAGGCTCGTGGCAAGACCTTCGAGCCGAGCGACAAGAGCCTCATACCTCCACTTTGCATTGCCTACAAGAAGCGGGTCTACTCACCGGCCCGCATCCGCTACCCGATGAAGCGGGTGGACTTCGATCCCAAAGGCGAGCGTAACATCCAGAACCGGGGCGTCAGTAAGTACGGGCGCATCAGCTGGGACGAGGCCCTCGATATCATCACGAGCGAGCTGAAACGCGTCCAGAAGATCTACGGGCCCACGGCCGTCCTCTACCAGAGCGACCAGCACGGCGAGGACAAGGTGGTGCACGGTCCCCACGGCTGCGGCCGCAAGCTCCTCAAGCTCCTGGGCGGCCTCACTCTGCAGACGCGGAACCCCGATAGTTGGGAAGGTTGGACGTGGGGGGCCAAACACGTGTGGGGATGCGAGCCGGTCGGCAAGCAGATGCCGCAGAAGAACGTGCTGTGGGACATCTCCAAGAATGCCGAGCTGCTCCTCTTCTGGGGGTGTGACCAGGAAACCACCACCTGGGGTTGGGGGGGACAGCTCCCCAGCCGCCTGAGCTACTGGTGGAGCGAACTGGGCATCAAGCAGATCTACATCGCCCCTGACTGCAACTACGCGGCCGCGGTCCACGCCGACAAGTGGATTCCCGTTCTTCCCAACACCGACGCCGCTCTCTACCTGGCCATCGCCTACCAGTGGTTCAGGGAAGGCACCTACCACAAGGAGTACCTCGAGACCCACGCCAACGGGGTGGACAAGTTCGAGGACTACGTCATGGGCAGGGAAGACGGCGTTCCCAAGGATCCGGAGTGGGCCGCGCCGATCACCGGCGTCCCGGCGCGGATCATCAAGGCCCTCGCCCGCGAGTGGGCCTCCAAGCGCACCACGGTGTGCATCGCCAACGGCGGCCCAGGCATACGCGGGCCCTATGCCACCGAGCCGGCTCGCCTCCAGGCTCTCTGCCTGGCCATGCAGGGCCTGGGGAGACCGGGCTGCAACCAGGCCACCATGATCGAGTGGGGCGTGTTCGACGACATGGAGCAGATGTCGCCGCCGGCTCCGTCGGTGCTGACCGACCTGAGCGCCGCTTACACCGGCACCATCCCCGCGGAGAGCAATCACCCCTCTTTCATCCCCAAGACTCTCGTACCGAAAGCCATCCTCGAGGGCTCGTGCGATTGGTTTGGGAACGAGAGCTTCACCGTTCGCGAGAATCAGTTCGTCCACTACAAATATCCGGCCGACGGCTGCTCTCAGGTCCACATGATCTGGACCGACTCCCCCTCCTGGATCACCTGCTGGAACTGTGGGAACGATTTCATCCGGGCCATGCGCCATGACTCCATAGAGTTCATCATGTGCCAGCACCCGTGGCTCGAGAATGATGCGTTGTTCGCGGACGTCCTCCTCCCGGTGAACACCAAGCTGGAAGAAGACGACATCGGCAACGACCTTCCCAGCGGCCAGTTAGGCATGTTGTTTCCCGAGCCCAAGTGCATCGAACCGCTGGGCGAATCCTTCAGCGACTATGAGGTCGTCTGCAAGATAGCCGAACGGTTCGGACTCCTGGAGGAGTACACAGGTGGCAAGACCGTACAGGATCTGATCAAGATCGGCTACGAGACCTCTCGGGCCGCACATCTCATCAGCTGGGAGGAATTCAACGAGAAAGGCTATTACGTGATCCCACCCGACCCCGACTGGGAGAAGATCCCTGCCGGTATGATCGAGTTCTATGAGGACCCGGACAAGCATCCGCTCTCGACCCCGACCGGCAAGATCGAGTTCTACTCCACCGGCCTGGCCGAACACTTCCCCGATGACGAGGAACGCCCCGCGGTGCCCAAGTGGATCCCGCGAGGGGAGAGCCACGAAGAGACCATCGGCACCGAGCGCAGCAGGAAGTTTCCCCTCCTGGTTATGAGCAACCATCCGCGGTGGGGCATCCACTCGCAGCACGACGACGTCACCTGGCTGAGAGAGATCGAGACCTGCAAAGTCAGGGGCGTGGACGGCTACCAATACCACCCGCTGTGGATGAACCCCAAAGACGCCCAGGCCCGAGGGGTCAAACACGGCGACGTGGTCTCCGTCTTCAACGACCGGGGCACGGTCTTGGCCGGAGCCTACATCACCGAGCGCATCATGCCCGGAGTGGTGGGGTTCGACCACGGGGCCAAGTACGACCCGATTGTGCCGGGCGAGATCGACCGGGGCGGAGCGATCAACACCATCGTTCCCCGCAACACCACCTCCAAGAATGCGCCGGGTATGGCCGTGAGTGGCTTCCTGGCCGAAGTGGAGAAGGCCGATTTGGAAGCCCTAAGGGCGAAGTATCCCGAGGTATTCGCGCGGGAATGCCACCCGACTGCCGGCCCTTGTCTTGCCGGCTTCCTGATGGAGGGAAGCGAATGAATGGCAGGGTGGTCGCTGTAGAGACGAGCATGTGGTCGAGCATATTTGACGTGCCAAGGGGGGTTCAGCGATGAGCGACATGGCTGCGGTGAAGATTGACGGGTACTCTCACATTTCACCGTCAAGGTACACGGAAGCGCTTCGTAAAGAGTTTCCTGGATTCTACAAGCAGATATTGGGGAGTACTCCGCCCCTGTTCGACATGGATGCGAGATTCCAGGTAATGGACGCGTTTGGACCTCTTGCTCAGGTCTTGACTGTTGGGCCGGTCCCACCCTTGGAGGTGTTCGCGGATCCTGGACGAGCAGTAGCGTTGGCCACGTTGGCAAATGATGAGATGGCGGAACTAGTGAGCAAGTATCCGGAGAGGTTTGTGGCCGCGATCGCCCTTCTGCCGATGAATGACGTCGAGGCAGCCATGAATGAGGCCGACCGGGCGATCAAAGAGCTGGGATTCAGAGGGATCTACGTGCATAGCAATATCAACGGCAAGCCACTGGACGCCCCAGAATTCCTGCCGTTCTTCGAGAAGATGGCGGCATACGACCTGCCTATCTACATCCATCCTTGGCGGGGCAATGATTTTCCAGAGTACCTAAGTGAGGTCGAATCTAAATACTCCATATCAAGCACTTTTGGTTGGCCATACGAGACGACTGCCGCGATGACACGCATCGTGTTCAGCGGCCTCTTCGAGAGATTTCCCGACTTGAAGGTGGTTACGCACCACGGTGGCGGGATGGTGGCATTCTATGAACAAAGGATAGTCCAGCATTTTAGCCAGCTAGGTATTTCATATCACGATTATAGTGAGTACCTGCGTGAGTTGGAAAAGTCGCCCGTAGAATACTACAAGATGTTTTACAACGATACGGCTATTCACGGTAATACTCCGGCCTTGATGCTTGCCTATAGTTTTTGGGGAGCGGATCACCTCATTTTTGGAGCAGACATGCCCTTAGGGGATCCCGCTTTTGGTATGAGAAGCTATTCGCAGACCATCAGCGCAATCGAAGCGATGGACATCACTGAAGCGGAGAAGCAGATGATATTTGCAGGTAACGTTAGGAGGCTTCTGAGGCTGGATGCGTAAATGCTCCGATTCATCCACGCAGCCGATATCCATCTCGATAGTCCTCTGCGCGGACTTGAGCTTTACGATGGTGCGCCGTCCCAAGAATTACGCGGCGCCACCCGGCGCGCCCTGAGCAACCTGGTCCACCTCGCTGTTGACCAAGAAGCGGCCTTTGTGATCATTGCCGGCGACCTCTACGACGGCGATTGGAAGGATTACAACACCGGGCTCTTCTTTGTCAAGGAGATGACGCGGCTGAGGGAAGCCGGTATCCCGGTAGTCATCGCCGCGGGCAATCACGATGCTGCCTCGCGCCTCACCCGGGACTTGCGCCTGCCAGAGGGTGTCAAGTTCCTCTCTCCTAAAGCCCCCGAGACCGTCATTCTGGAAGAACCGGGGGTGGCCATCCACGGGCAGAGTTTTCCGACGCAAGCAGTGACCGACAATCTTGCGGCGGCCTATGCCTCCGCCCGTGACGGGCTTCTCAATGTGGGTGTCCTTCATACCGCTCTCGACGGGCGCGAAGGCCACGCTCCCTATGCCCCCTGCTCGTTGAGCGAGCTTCAGACCAAAGGCTACGACTACTGGGCCCTCGGGCACGTGCATCGTCGAGAGATCATCTCCGAAGATCCTCACGTCGTGTTTCCTGGAAACACTCAGGGCCGTCACGCCCGAGAGCTTGGCCCCAAAGGAGCGACCGTTGTGGCCGCGGACAACGGTCGGATCGTGTCCGTTACCCCTGCCATCTTGGACGCGGTGAGATGGGAGACATGCCATGTGCCGGCGGCCGAGGCGAACTCGGGCGCCGAGGTACTCGAGCTGGTGGCCGGCCAACTGGGGAACCTGGCCGAATCGGCGGACGGTCGTCTTCTTGCCCTTCGGGTCGTTGTCACCGGTCGATCCGCCGCGCATGCTGATTTCGCCACTCGGCCCAAGCATTGGGAGAACCAGATTCGCGCCTTAGCGCTGGACTCTGGGGCTGAGATCTGGGTCGAAAAGGTCAAGTTTGCCACCCAAACCGCCCTTGATATCGATGCGCTGGCGGAGCGAGATGACCCAGTTGGCAGTCTCATTCGAACACTGAGGGACCTGTCCGGTGATGATCCCTCTCTCCAAGACTACGCCGCCGTTTTTGGCGACTTGGCCCAGAAACTACCGGCGGAGTATGGGGAACTTGAGGACGCCCTCGATCTGAGGAACCCCGGCGGACTAAAGGAGATGCTTCAGTCGGTCGAAGGTCTGCTCCTGCCTCGTCTTCTCGAAGGGAGCATCCCGGAGTGAAGGTCCTTTCCCTCGAGCTTCTTCGCTTCGGGCCCTTCGCCGGGTTATCCCTCGATTTTGGGAAAACCGGGCGGAACTTCCAGGTGGTAGAAGGTTCGAATGAGGCAGGCAAGAGCACGGCTCTTCGAGCGTTGACGGCCGCCCTCTTCGGGATTCCGGAGCGGACAGTTGACGGTTACAGGCACGGCCTCGCCGACCTGCGTGTAGGTATACGCCTGATCGATAGTCTGGGGCAAGAGCTCTACATTGTGCGGCGCAAGGGGCGCAAGAACACCGTCCTTGATCGAGATGGCAACCCACTTGACGATGCCATCCTCGCTCCGTATCTCCGGGGTGTGGAGCTCGGGGTGTTCGAGGCGATGTTTGGGCTCAACCATCAAGCGCTGATTGAAGGGGGAAAAGATCTTCTTGCGGGTAAAGGTGAGCTTGGAGCGAGTCTGTTTGGCGCGGGAGCCGGCTTCGCCAATTTTCATCGCATGCGGATAGGACTTCGCGATGAGGCGGATGCCATCTTCAGCCCCCGGGCCCAGAAACCGCCCCTCAATCTTGCCCTCGGCGCGTTTGGAGAGGCTCGTCGACGTAGCACCGAACTCGCGCTGAGACCCAGCGCCTACAAGGAGCTCGAGGGCAGGCTGTCGGCCGCCGGTGAGCGTTTGGCCGGATTGGAGGAGGAGGGAGGCAAGCAGGCCACCACCCTTTCCCGGCTGGAGCGACTGGATCGGGTCTTGCCACTGGTGACGGAGCGACAGGAGGTCCTTGGCGGCCTGAGCGGGTTAGGTGAGGTGCCCTCCCTACCAGACGGATGCTCCTTGGCCCGTGTCCAGGCACAAACGGAGATTGGCTCGATTACAACTCAGGAGAGCCTCTTACTGGCAGAGAAGGACAGGTTGCGTGCTGAGCGAGATGAGCTGGAAGTTCCCGAGGTTTTGCTCACAAGAGCAGAGGAGCTGGAGACCCTTCGGGATCTCCTCGGAGCCCGGCGGAAGGCGCTCACCGACCTTCCCGGAGTACGGGCGAGGGTGGAGGCAGCCGAGTCGGATGGCGTCGCCATTCTGCGGGACCTAGGTCATCCACCCACTTTGGCCGGGGTGGAGAAGCTGCGAATCGACGTAGCGACCCGGACTCGCTTGAGTCAGCTGCAGAAAACTTATGTCGGCGTTGAGGTTGACGGCAAGGCCATCAAGCGAAGCATTCTGGAGGCGGACACCGCGCTTGACTCTCTCCGGGGCGAACACAAGGAGATCCCGGAGCCGAAGGACGCCGGGGCTTTGAAGAGGGCGATTGCCCATGCCCTGAAACAAGGGGATCTGGAGAAGCAGTCACGGAGCCTGGGAACTCAAATCGAGGTTTGCCAGAAAAGGGCAAGTGACCAGCTTTCCGCTCTTCTACTATGGGATGGCTCCTTGGACGAGGTGTCGCGGCTTGCCCTGCTCCCCGTGGAGAGCGTTGACGGCTTCGAACGAGACTTCTTGGCCCTCCAGGCGACCAAAGATAGCTGCGAGATAAAGGCGAAGGACTTGGATGACGAGCAGACAAGTCTCAAAGAGGAACTCGACCAGCTTGTTGCCGAGGGATCTCTACCAAGCGACGAAGACCTGGAGGGGGCCCGCGAGGAGCGCCAGGGGGTGTGGGAAGTCATCCGCGCTGTGGTGACCGACGAAGGCGTTCGTGAGGCCCAGAGCCCCGGGGATCTGCTACAAGCTTACGAGCAACTGGTGCGGCGCGCGGATGATCTTGCCGATCGCCTGCGACTAGATGCCGATCGGGTGGCGGGCGAGCGCCGGCTACGGGTAGAACTCGGCCGAAACGACGAGGCCCGCCAGAGGCTAAGTCCGGATTTGGCGGAGCTCGGGGAACAAGTCGATAACCTGAACCGACTCTGGCTCGAAGCCTGGGAGTCGGTGGGCATCGTCCCGCTCTCGCCGGCTGAGATGCGGGGGTGGCTTGTACGCCACGAGAAGTTGGTCGCAACCGTTCAGGCCCTTGACGAGCTCCTGGCCAAGCGGGCGGAGGTGGAAGCCGAAATCGAGCAGTTGCGGGCGCTCGTGGGAGGCGAACTTGCGAAGCTTGGGGAGCCCTCCGCTCAGGATGCTGAGAGTCTGGCCACGCTCCTGGACCGGGCCGCGGCCGTGGGTCTTGTCGTCGACCAGGCGGAGCAAGAGCGAACCCGTATTGGCAGAGAACTGCAGAGAAGCGAGGAGGCTCGCAAAGGGCTGGAGGAGCTCGAGGCCGCGTGGGCGCGCGAGGTGAAGGAGTGGGGGAGGGCTTGGACGGAGACCGTAAGCGTTCTGGGACTTCCGGCGACGGTGAGCCCGGAAGAGGTCGAGGCTGTTCTCGGCGCTCGCGAGAGTCTGTTTGAGAAGGTCGACGGTGTGGCGAAGGAGCGGCTCCGGATTCGGGGCATGGAACGCGAAGGCGAAGAATTTGCCGGTCGAGTGGCTGCTCTCGTTCGGGAGTGTGCCCCTGACCTGGGAGAACTCCCAGCCGAGGAAGCAGCTACGAGCCTGCTCGCCCGCTTCGGCAAAGGTCAGAAGGCGAGTGATCGTAGGGCCACCATCGATGATCGACTGCTGGAGATCCGCGATGGGCTCGGGGAGTTGAATGATCGGCGGAGGTTAGCCGAAGGGACACTCAGCGATCTGGTTCGGCAGGCCGGATGCCAGGCGGCCGATGAGCTCGCGGAAGTAGAGGAGCGAGTGAGGAGATTCCGCGAATTGACCGGGAAGCGGCACGATCTCGAGAGACAGTTGCGGGCCGAAGGGCCGGCGCTCGAGGATCTGCTGGAGCAGGCCATCGCAGTCGACCGGGATAGCTTGCCCGGGGAGATCGTGGTGATCTCCCAGCGGATCATGGATATAGACTGTGAGCTCAAGGAGGCGCGTGAAGAAGTCGGCGGCCTCAAGGCAGAGTTGGCCAGAATGGACGGTAGCGACGAAGCCGCCCAGGCGGCCCTCCAAGCGCAAGAGAAGCTCTCCACCATTGAGCGGTTGGTGCAAGACTACGTCCGGCTCAGGCTGGCCGGCCTAGTGCTTGAGCGCGAAATCGATCGGTACCGGGAGGAGAGTCAGGGTCCGGTTCTCCGCCGTGCCGGCGAGATGTTCCAGGCCATGACGGGCGACGCATATCAGGGCCTGACCAGTGGCTTCGAGGCGGATGACCGGCAGGTGCTCCTCTGCCGGCGGGCGAACGGTGAAGTGGTCGGGGTAGAGGGCCTGAGTGATGGCACGCGTGATCAGCTCTATCTGGCTCTGCGCCTTGCCTACCTCGATCAACATCTGGGGCAGGGTGAACCCCTTCCTCTGATTGTTGACGATGTTCTGGTGAACTTCGACGACACGAGAGCGAAAGCCACACTCACACTTCTGGGGCAATTGGCCGAGAAGACCCAGATATTGTTCTTTACGCATCACAGACGTCTAGTGGAATTAGCTAAGGAATCGATTCCGGCAGGCCTCCTGGAGGAGCATGACCTGGATATGCTCAACCGGGCCGCATCGTAGTTCCGCGGCCTCCGCCCCTCACTTCTCAGGTTTGGTTGTATGGGTGGCGGGTAGAACAGCTTCCCCGTAAATAGTCGTCATAAGGAGGAGGTGCCAGGTGGATGACAGTGTGTACAAGGTCATCGAGCTGATCGGGACGAGCGGCGAGTCCTGGGAGGCAGCCGCAAGGTCGGCGGTCGAGACGGCGGCCATGAGCCTGGAGGACATCCGAGTGGCCGAAGTCGTCAAGATGGACATGCGTCTCGAGAACAACAAGGTTGTCCAGTTCCGCACCAAGGTGATGGTCTCGTTCAAATACCACAAGGATTTGACTGAGTAGCGCGACCGTCGGCGCGCTGGGGCGGCGACCTGCGGGGCACTTAGATCCATCCCGGCCCGCCGCGTCGAAGGCGACGATGTGAAGCTGGGTGAGCGAGGCGCATCAGCGCGCCTCGCGGCCGGGGCGAGCCTACCGCTTGGCTAACGCGAACCGGACGAATCGGGAGCGGACCTGCTCGCTCGCCATCAGACGCTCCGCGGGTGGAAGCGACAGCAGGGCGCCAAGGACGGCATTGGCGAACGCCGGTCCTCGGCCGGCGGTTCCGTCCACCAATAGATCGGCCAACCGCCCCCGCTCGATCATCCGGCGGGTCGCAAACTCCACTACGTTCAGCGGCACTTGCGGAGGCTGCGGACGGCGCTCCATCTTGAGGGCGTCGTGACGGCAGGCGCCGGCACAGACGCCGCAGCCCAGACATCGCCCGTAATCGATCCGGCTGAGTAGTCGCCTGGAGCTCTCGCCGCCATCTGCGCCACCATGTGTCCCACCATCTGTCTCGCGGACGCCGCGGGACACCAGGGAGATCGCCTGCACGGGACACGCGCGGGCACAGCGTCCGCAGCCCGTGCATTTTTTGGCATCGCCCGCCGGTTGAAAGCCGCTTGGCAGGACGATGGCCTTGTCTACTCGTACCGACTGGAGCTCGGCGCAACAGCAACTGCAGCAACTGCATATGTACGCGATATCGTGCTGGACGTTGTCGGCGATGTGCACGAGGCCACCTTCTCGCGCCGCCGTCAGCAGTTCGACGCCCTCCTGCCGGCTGATCTCGCGGCCGAGACCGTGACGGATCAGGTAGTCGGCGGCTCCCCCGAGGCTCATGCACGACTCCAGGGCGTAGTCGCATCCGGCATCAAGGTGCCTAGCCTTGTGCCGGCAGTAGCAGTTGGTTACGCTCACGCGCCGCGCCTCCCCTACATGCGCCGTCGCGAGCTCCCAGTCAAGAACCGTTGAGAGAAGGTCGTCGTAGAGCGTCGACTCATGAACGAGGGTACGGCTCATGAGAGTGTCGGCCCCGGACAACTCGTCCAAGAAAGACAGATCGTCTTCCAGGTAGGCATGGTACGCAGTCGCCAACCGCTCTTTTGGCAGGCCATCCGACAGCCGCATCATCGAGAATTCGAAGAAACCGATCATGGGAGGTGCAAGCATATATGTGGTCGTGCCCGCGGCGTCGGTGAGATCCAACACCAAGCCGCGGTCGGCCATGGCGTCGAGCTGGCGGCGCACCGACTCCCGGTCGAGACCCGTCCGCGAGGCCAGCGTCTCAAGGGGCGTGGGGAGGACGGGAAGGCGTGCAGCCAGCGCGGCGTCCTCCGGCGAGAACAGGATCTCGAGGATCTCCTGCCAGGCCGCCTGCGCAGCCGGGTCGTGAGGTTCGACCATGGCAGCTGTGCCGTGCTGCAAACGGTCCGCTAGGTCCCGGTGTTCGCGCCCGAGCGACGCTCCGTGGCCCACGACGCCCCCCTTATCTACGCGTTGCGCGCCGTCACCCGCATCAAGAAAGGCGGCCGGCTACGGCCAATGCTAGTAAATGAGCAAGTCCGGCGCAATACTTTCCCATCCGCGGAAGGGCACAGTCGAGATGCACAACGGACTCCTCACGGAACCTGGGCGATGGTAGTGTTATCGTACTGGCTGCAGGCACCGGCCGGGTGAGCCCGGGTGCCCGCGAGTGCCTCGGGGAGATCGGCGTCACCGAGGAGACAAAGAGTAGAGCCACAGCAAGAAGGGGAAAGCATGTGAAGATCAGAGCCGCCGTCCTACGAGAGGTCAAGAAGGGCTACAGCATCGAAGAGCTGGAGCTCGAGCCGCCGCACGCGGGCGAGGTTCTCGTCAAGTACGCCTACACCGGCTACTGCCATAGCGACCTGAGCAATGCCATGGGCCGGATCCAGATGGCCCTACCCATGGTGGCCGGCCACGAGTGTGCCGGGGTGGTCGAAGCCGTCGGCCCGGGCGTGACCCGGGTGAAGGTGGGCGACCATGTCGTCGGCACCTGGATGATCCCCTGCGGGCACTGCCCCGAATGCCGCCGCGGCCTGGGCAACGTGTGCACGGGCAACTTCACGCACTTCGTGTCGGGCACCATGCTCGACGGCACCACCCGCATGAGGGACGTCAAGGGCAAACCCGTCCTACACGGCAACTTCGTGTCCGGCTTCTCCGACCGCACAGTTGTCCCGGAGGGCGGTCTCGTGCCCATCCGCAAGGACATGCCTCTCGACTGGGCCGCTATCATGAGCTGCTGTATTCCCACCGGTTGGGGATCCGTTACAAAAATGGCCAACGTCCGGCCTGGGGACAAGGTCGCAGTGTGGGGCTTGGGAGGGGTGGGTCAGAACATCCTGCGAGCCGCAAAGATGCGCCAAGCCAACCCCCTCATCGCGGTGGACCTCGAGGAGTCCCGGCGCGCGCAAGCCCTCGAGCTCGGTGCCACGCACTTCATCTGCAACGCCAAGGACGATCCCGTCCCCATCATCCAGGACCTCACCGGCGGAGGCGTGGACTTCGCCTTCGAGGCCTCCGGGGATCCGGGCGCTATCGTACAGTCCTGGTGGACGCTGGCCATGGCCGGACGGCTGATGGTCGTCGGGATCATGCCCCAGGACCAGGTGGCGGAGTTGCCCCTCACCTTCATGGCTCTGCAACAGAAGTCGATCATCGGCACGCTCTACGGCTCCGTTTCGGTCCAAGACGACATACCCAGATTATGCGACCTCGCGATGACCGGGGAGATGAAGCTAGACAAGATCGTGGAAGGCAAGTTCAAGCTCGAAGACCTCAACGACATCGCCGAGAAGATGGAGAAGCGGCAGCTCGGTGGGCGCTGGGTCTGCGAGTGGGACTGATCATCTGAAGCGCGCTTGCCAAGGGAGGTAATCGATGAATCCGATGTGTGACGACGCCGAAGTCAACGCCAAGGTCAACCCCCAGACCAACCCCCCCTACCCCGCCTGCACCGAGGAGCCGGCGATCCTCGAGGAGATCGAGGTCGAGGACCTGGCCGTGGACGGCATCTGTGGCGTCTACTGATCAGCCCGCGGGTACTCGCCGGCCGGTCGAGTACCTCGTGCCTGACTGGGTCCGCGTGCGGCGTGAGAGCTTCGGGCTGCTCTTCTACGACACCCGGTCGACCAGGCTGACGTTCGTGCGCTCTGGTGACAACCTGGGTTCTCCGCCGTTCACCGGCCCCCGGCGTGTCCTCCGTGTATGCCCACTCGACGAGGGACGGGGTCCAGCGGTGTCGCGACTCCTGCGGAACCTTGCTGCCAAAGGCCTGATCGTTGCTGCCGAGCCTTAGTAACACCCGCCTCCGCGCGCCGGTCAACGTCACGTGGGAGATCACCGAGACTTGTAACCTCCGGTGCACCCACTGCCTGGCCGCCGAGCTATGGGCGCAGAGACGCGGGGAGCTCGACCTCGGCCAATGCCGCGCTCTCATCGACGAGCTGGCCCGCATGGAGGTCTTCCAAGTGAACTTCGGGGGCGGAGAGCCATTCCTGAGGGACGACTTCCTCGACATCCTCCGCTATGCTCACTCGCGGGGCATCACCACCTGCGTGAGCACCAACGGCACGGTGCTGAACGACGCCCTTGTCGATGAGCTGCTGCGGATGGCGCCCGTCTACCTGCAGGTTAGCCTTGATGGCGCTCATGTCGAGACAAACGACGTCATCCGGGGCAGGGGGACCTTCACCCGAATCATTGCAGGGATCGAGCTGCTGTCGGAGCGGGCCTATCCCGACTTCAGCCTGAACATGGTGGTCACCCGCCTGAACGTGGGCGAGATCGCCGACTTCGATCGGCTCGCCCGGCACTACGGCGCCAAGACGCGTCTCTCCCGTTTTCGCCCCTCGGGAGCGGGGTGCGGTACCTGGAAGGATTACCGGCTGACGCGGGACCAGCTTCTGGAGCTTTCGGCCTTCCTGGGGGCCCACCCGGAGATCCTGACCGGCGATTCGTTCTTCGCCCTCACACCGGACAGCCGTCGGGAGTTAGGGTTGAACATGTGCGGCGCGGCGAAGATGACTTGCGCCGTGGCGCCCGATGGCAGCGTCTATCCCTGTGCTTTCCTCTGTCACCGCGACTTTCTCGCCGGCAACGTGACGGCCGAGCCGCTCTCGGCCATCTTCCGCTACTCGCCGGTGCTCGAACGGTTCCGCGAGCTCGAGGTGGAGACCTGCCGCGCGTGCGACCGCTTCGCCGTCTGCCACGGCGGCTGTCCGGCGGTCGCGCGTTTTCTCACCCAGTCCATGGGCCTTCCAGACCCGGAGTGCCTGCGCACCGCGGTGAGCGCTAAGGAGGTAGCCTAGGCCATGCAGTTCCCCAACCTCTTCAGCCCCCTGCGGATCGGGCGGGTGACCGTGCCCAACCGCATCTCCTTCTCCGCCCACCTGACGAACCTGGCGGGAGACGGTCTACCCACCGAGCGGCTCATGCACTATCTGGCGGCCCGGGCTCGGGGCGGGGCGGGCCTGATCATCACTGAAGAGCAGTCCGTCCACCCCACCGACCGGGCTTACGAGCACCTCATCGAAGCCTTCCGCCCGGAGGTGATCCCGGGTTACAAGCGACTCACCCGGGCGGTCCACGCCTACGACACCCGCATCTTCGCCCAGCTGAACCACAACGGGCAGCAGTGCAGCGGCAGCCTGTCCCGGCTCCCCGTCTGGGCTCCCTCCCCGATCCAGGACGTGCTCTACCGGGAGACGCCCAAGGCGATGGAGATCGAGGACATCCAGGAGGTGATCGACTACTTCGCCCGCTCAGCGACCCACGCCCGGGAGGGCGGGTTCGACGGGGTTGAGCTGCAGTTCGGCCACAGCTCCCTAGCCCGCCAGTTCATGTCGCCGCTCACGAACCTCCGGGACGACGAGTACGGCGGCGACTTCGAGAACCGGGTGCGGTTCGCTCTGGAGCTGATCGCCGCCGTCCGCGATGCGGTGGGCACCGATTTCACCCTGGGCGTCCGCCTGTGCGCAGACGAGCTCATCCCTGGGGGACTCACGCTCGACGACGCGAAGCAGATAGCCCAGCGGCTCGAAGCGACCGGGTTTTTGGATTTTTTCAACCTCACCCTCTCCACCTTCTACAACCTGTATCTGGTCGGGGGCAGCATGCACCTGCCCTTAGGCTACGCGGTCCCCTTGGCGGCCGGCATCAAGGAGGTGGCTACGCTTCCGGTGTTCGCCACGGGGCGCATCAACGATCCGACGATGGCCGAGCGGGTACTGGCGGAGGGGCAAGCCGACATGATCGGGGTTGTGCGGGGCCAGATCACCGACCCCGACTTCGCCCGCAAGGCCCGCGAGGGTCGGACCGAGGAGATCCGGTACTGCATCGCCTGCAACCAGAACTGCTACGGACGGGTGGGGCTCAACAAGACCATCGGGTGCGTCCAGAACCCCTCCGTGGGCTGTGAAGACACCGAGGGAGAGTCTCACCTGCGGCCGGCCCTGCGCAAGAAGCGGGTCATGGTCGTGGGCGGGGGCCCGGCGGGCATGTGGGCGGCCAAGATAGCCACCCTGCGGGGACACGACGTGACCCTCTACGAGAAGGCTGAGGAGCTTGGCGGCCAGGTGGTCCTGGCCGCGAAGGGGGCCGGCCGCGAGGAGTTTGGGGTGATCGTGCGCAACGAGCGCAACCAGCTGACTCGCCTGGGGGTGCCCGTCGAGTTCGGCGTCGAGGTCACACCGGAGCTTGTCCTCGAGCGGCGGCCGGACGCGGTGATCGTGGCCACCGGGTCGCGTCCCAAGGCCAGCCCGGTCGCCGGCGCCGACGGCGCCCACGTCTTCAACGTGTGGCAGGTCCTGAGCGGAGAGGTAGTGCTGGGCCAGCGGGTGCTCTTCATCGATTACGACGGCCACCACCAGGCGACGGCCAGCGCGGAGTTTCTCGCCGAACTCGGCAAGACCGTGCACGTGGTGACGCCGAGCCTCTTCGTGGGGGCGGAGTTGGGTCCGACGCAGGACCTCTACCTCACCCGGCAGCGGCTGCTCCAGAAAGGGGTCACTTTCACCCCCGACTTCGCGGTCATGGAGATAAAGGGCATGGAGGTCCACGGCTTCAACGTGTACTCCAACGTCTGGGAAGTGTTTGCCGATCACGACTGCATCGTCACCGCTATGGGCAACGATGTCTGCGACGGCCTCTACTTCGCCCTGAAAGGGAAGGTGCCCGAGCTCTACCGCGCGGGCGACTGCGTGGCGCCCCGGAAGGTCGACATGGCCATCCACGAAGGCTACATGGCCGGCAAGCGCGTGTGAGCACGGCCGCCGAAAGCACGCCGCCGCTGGGGGCGGTCAACTCCGAAACGGCGGCCGCCCAAGTAGGAGGGCAGGCAGGCGCGGGCGGGGCCGGCAGCCTTCTTGTGGTAGTCGAGCCGCCGAGCGATGGGTGCGAACCGGTCGGCGCAATACTCTTGGCCGAAGGAGACCGGCTCGCTCGCAAGCTGGGCGTGGACCTACACTCCGTCACCTGGCCGGCTGGTCCCAACCTCGACCTTGAGCCGCTTGCGGCGGCGCTTGCCGACATCGTGCGGCGGACGGAGCCGGCGGCCCTCGTGCTGGCCGACACCGACATCGGTCGCCAGCTCGCGCCTATGGTTGCCCACCGACTGGGCTCCGGGGCCGTGCTGGGCTGCAGCGATGTGCTGGTACGCGAGGGACCTCAGGGGACCGTCGGGGAGGGACGACGGACCCTCGCGTGGGTGAAGCCGGTCTACGGCGGCTGGTTGGAGCGGGAGATCGACGCCGTGGCCGGGGTCGTACCGGTCGTGACCCTCGACCTCGCCGGGATGGAGAAACCGGAATCTCCCCCGGACACGGTGCCGGCTCCGGAGGTCGCGGAGATCGATGTCCAGGAGCCCGACGCCCTGGCGGAGCCGCGCGTCCGCCGGTTGGAGCTTGTCTCCCCGGAAGCACGGTCCGTGGACCTGGTCCACGCCAAACGCATCGTGGCCGCCGGCTCGGGGAGCGCGAGCGAGAACCTCCTGGCCACTGTGTGCGAGCTTGCCGAGCTGCTCGAGGGCTCGGTGGGAGCCACGAGGCCGGTGGTAGACGACGGGCGCCTCCCTAAAGAGCGCCTGATCGGGCAGACGGGCAGGACCGTGACCCCGGAACTGTACCTCGCACTCGGCATCTCGGGCTCACCTCACCACGTGGCGGGGGTGCGGAGGGCCGATCGGATCCTCTCCATCAACCGAGACGCGCGTGCTCCCATCTTCCAGTTCTCCGACATAGGCTACGTCGCCGACCTGGAAATGGTCCTGCCCGCGCTCGTGCAGAAGATCAGGGAGTGGCGGGATGCCCCCGGCAGCCCCGAGCCTCGGTAACCGCCCGCCCGCCGCCGGCGGCTTTGACGCTGTCGTCGTCGGCGCGGGCCCGGCGGGCACGAGCGCGGCGCTCGGCCTAGCGCGGAAAGGGGCGAAGGTCCTTATGCTCGAGCGGGGCGAGTACCCCGGGGCCAAGAACATGTTCGGCGGGATGTTGGCCTATTGCGCGGCTCCGGAGCAGCTGGTGCCCGACTTCTGGGAGCACGCTCCGTGGGAGAGAGGGGTGACCAAGCGAGTACTCTCCCTGGTGGGGGAGGCTTCCTCCACGTCCCTTGTCTTCCAGGCCGGCTCCGGCTCCGAACGACCCTCAGCGGGCGGAGGCTCGACGTCCGACCGGACCCTGACAGGGTTCACACTGTTCCGTCCCCTCTTCGATCGCTGGTACGCCGAGCAGGCGGTGGCCCAGGGAGTGACCCTGCTCACCGGCTGTTGCGTGGAGGGCCTGATGGTGCGCGACGGAGCCGTCCGGGGAGTGCGGGTGGCGGGGGTCGATGACATCGTGGAGGCTCCTCTGGTCATCGCCTGCGACGGAACACTGTCGTTCCTAGCCCAAGAGGCCGGGCTGCATGGAGGCTTCAAGCCGGAGCAAGTGGCGCTTGGAGTCCGGGCTCTTTATCGGCTCACCGAAGATGAGATCAACGACCGCTTCGGCCTTAACGGCCGGGAGGGCGCCACCTACGAGTTCCTGGGTTGCACCGAAGGGATCCGCGGAGGCGGCTTCATCTACACCCAGGCCGAGACCCTCTCGGTAGGCCTGGTAGTGCACCTCGACTCGCTAAAGTCACGCGGGATCCCGCCCTACGAGCTTGTAGAGCGCTTCGTCGCGTCCACCCCGGTGGCCCCAATGCTCCGGGGGGCCCGGCTGGTCGAGTACTCGGCCCACCTGCTGCCGGAGGCCGGTCTGCGCATGGTGCCCCGCCTGTCCACCGCGGGGTTGCTGGTTGCGGGCGACGCCGCCGGTCTCTGTTACACGAACGGCCTGACCCAGGAGGGGATGAACCTGGCCATGACCTCGGGCCTCGTGGCCGCCCAGGTGGCCGCGGAGGCCCTCGCTGAGGGTGACTTCTCCGCGCGCCGCCTCGCCCGCTACGCGGAAGAGCTCAAGCAGAGCTTCGTCCTGCGCGACATGACCACCTTCGGCCGGGCGATCGACTTCCTGCACCATGACCGGCTGTTCACGGTCTATCCCCGGGTGGTGAGCGCGCTCATGGAGGACCTGTACCGCTCCGACGGCCGCCCCAAGCAAAAGATCGGCCGTCTGGGCCGTCGGGCTGCGAAAGACGCGCTGCCACTGCGACAGCTGATCGCTGATCTGTTCGAAGGAGGGAGGGCGTTCCTATGGTAACCGACGAGCTGTTCGACCTGGTGAGCTACCGTATCCACCCCGATGCGCACATCCGCCTGAATCAGGATGCATGCCAGGGCTGCACTCAGCGCGCCTGTACGTTCGCCTGCCCGGCGCGCTGCTACACCTGGAGCGAGGAGCGGGCCCGGGTGGAGTTCGCCTACGAAGCCTGCCTGGAGTGCGGTACGTGCCTTCTCCTCTGCGACCGCGGGGCCCTGGACTGGCATTACCCCCACGGAGGGTACGGTGTGCGCTTCCGGCTCACGTAGGTTCCGCGACGCCGCGCCGGTCGCCGGTGGGGCCGCGCGGCGCCATCGACGGCGGCGATGCGCGGTGGCTGTACCCGCGCTGGCGGAGGGAGTCGCTCGATGAGGCTACTCGTCTTCCTGGAGCTGGGTGCCGACGTTCGCATCCCGCCGGAGTGCGACCCGCGCAGCGGGCGCGTCCGCGGGGATTGGCTGGTGCACGAGATCGATCCCGCCAGCGCCCGTGCTCTCGACCTCGCCTTGAGGGTGAAGCCGGCCCGGCCGGGTACGGGGGTGACCCTCGTCCACCTCGGGCCGCCGAACGCGGAGCCCTGGCTCCGCCGAGCCCTAGCCCGGGGCTGCGATTGCGCGGTGCGCATCTGGGACGACGAGGCCACCGAGGCCCGCACCGCGGGCAAGGCGGTCATCTTGGCCGCCGCCGCGCGGGCGGCCGGCTTCGACCTCGCCCTCACCGGGGCTGTAGGTGTCATCAACGGCGACGGTCAGCTCGGAGTGCTTCTCGCCGCGCACCTTGGCGTGCCCTGCGTGACCCAAATCGTGGACATCACGCCTCTGGACCGTGCGGAGGGCGTTGAGCTCAGCCGCGGCCTGGACGGGGGCTTTCGCGAGCGGGTGGAGGCGTTCCTTCCCGTCGTGGCGACTGTGTCTGCCTCCGGACTCACCATAGAGGGCTCGGCGCCTACCGATATCTCCACCTCCGCCCTCCTCGCCGCCCATGACTGCGAGATCGATGTGTGGGACCTGGCCGACCTCGGGGTCCCACGCGACCAGGTCCGGCGCGCCGACCAGCCCCTGAGATGTGGCCCGCTTCGCTCCCGCCGCCCCCGGCTCCACCGTCTTGTCGCTCCCGACCCGGCGCTCCCGGCATTCGAGCGTATACAGAAGCTGGTGCAGGGATCGGTGCGGCACCGCGAAGGCCGCATCGTCGAGCGGCCCGCGGAAGCGATCGTGGGGGAGGTCTTCCGGACCCTCAGGGACGAAGGCTGGCTGGATCACCTGCGACCTGGCGGCGGCCGCGGCGCAGTGGGGCCCGAGGTTGCCGGCTCCAGCGGCGGCGAGCGGAGCAGTGCCGGGATCCCAGAGGCCGACGGCCCGACCACGCAGCGCGCCGGCCCGACCGCGGAACGCGCCGAGCGTTCATGATCCCCCTGGAGTACCGACTGCGCGACTCGGTGCGGCTCGAGCCCACTCCCGCCGGTTCCTGGCGCGTGCTATGCGTGCAGCCCCTCAGCGTTGTGTCGGTCAACGCGGCCGCGGCCCGGCTCTTGGAACGGACCCGCCATGGGGCTTCGATCGCGGATATGGCCGGCGACCTGTGCAGCGGCGAAGAGCGGATCTTCACCGTGTGCGAGTACTTTCGGGCCCGGGGGATCCTCGAGGTTGGCCGGGCGACGGTCGATCCCGACGTGGCGCCTTCGGTGACGGTGATTGTCCCGACCCGCGACCGCGCCGGCGACCTGGACGAGTGCCTGCGCGCTGTCGCCCACCTGGACTACCCGCGCGACCGGCTCGAAGTGATCGTTGTCGACGACGGTTCCGCCGACGCGGCCACGGTCGCGCGAGTCGTTGCCCGCCGCGGCTGGCGCCTGCTCGCCAATGAGCGCAACCGAGGCCCCGCCTACTCGCGCAACCGAGCGGCCCGCGAAGCAGCGGGCGAGATCCTGGCCTTCGTCGACAGCGACTGCGTGGCCGGCCGGGGCTGGCTCCGGGAGCTCACACCCTACTTCTCCTGGGACCGGGTGGGGGCGGTGGGAGGCCGCACGACCGGCTACTACACCGAATCGCGGCTCGACAGGTACGAGGAGGTCGCCTCCCCCCTCGACATGGGCGCGCATCTGCTCCTGGAGGCGCGGGGGACGGATACGTTCTACGTCCCCACGTGCAACCTCCTGATGCGCCGCTCGGTGTACCAGGAAGTGGGAGGCCTGCGTGAAGACCTGCTGGTGGGCGAAGACGTGGACCTCTGCTGGCGCCTTCGGGCCAGGGGCGTCTACCTCGTTTACGCCCCGGAAGGCGTGGTGCGCCACAAGCACCGCAATCGCCTGGGTGCAATGCTCCGGCGGCGGGCCGACTACGGAACCTCCGAAGCTACGCTCCACGCCCTCCATCCCGACAAGCGCAAGCGCTTCCCGCTGGCCCTGGCCCCTTTGGCCACCGTGGCCATACTGTCAGCGGCCATGGTCGCGCTCGAGCCCTGGTTGCTGCCTGTTTGCCTGGCTCCGCCGCTGTGGGACGGGACGCGCCGGGCGCTGCACCTGCGGCGGAAGGGGATCCATCTGCCCGCGCGACGCGTGTGGTCCACCGTGCTCCGCGGTCACCTCTCCATGCTCTATTTCACCTACTTCCATCTCGTGCGGTACTATCTCGCACCGCTGGCTGCAGCCGGTCTCCTCGCCCCGGGTGTCTGGCTGCTCACGGCCTTCGCCCTGCTGTACGCCGCGGCCGTTGATTACTCTACCCGCCGACCTTGCATGGGCTACCCCGCGTACCTCGGCTACTACCTGGCGGAGCATGCCGCGTACCAGAGTGGTGTCATCGCGGGCTGCGTCCGGTCGCGGACCTTTCGGTCGTACCTCCCCGCGATCCAGCGGGGCTATGCCTGGCGGCCGGGGCCGGGTGCAGAGTAGTTCGTGCCGAGCGGCCCCTCATGCAGTGTCCAAACACAGCCGTCCTAGGGTAACCTGGGGGAGACAGCGAGAACCGATACGGGCAGTCGATAACGGGGTGGGCTGACGGGCTCGAATCGCCGGTGACCGCCTTAAGGTTTGTCGGGGCGGCCGCGACGTGGTAGTAAGAGCAGGACGATTTTCATACCGAGGTCGCTGCACGTGTAGCGCGTTCACCCGCGGCAGTGCTCCTCATCTAAAGGAGGCGCCATGAGAAAGGTACTCCGTGTCGATGTCGCGGCTGGCTCCGTCGTGTTTGAGGACCTGCCTGCTGGTCTTGAGAACTCGGGCGGCCGCGCGCTCACCTCGACCATCGTCGCCAAGGAGGTGGACCCTAACTGCGATCCCCTGGGCCCGGCCAACAAAATCGTGTTCGCGCCGGGTGTCTTGGCCGGCACCACCGCCCCCAACTCCAGCAGGCTCTCGGTAGGCTGCAAGAGTCCCCTGACCGGAGGTATCAAAGAGGCCAACTGCGGCGGGCAGGCGGCCGGTCGTCTGGGGCGCCTCGGCATCGCCGCCATCATCGTGGAGGGCGATCCGAAGGACAAGAAGTGGATTCTCCACCTCTCCAAGGAGGGCGCCTGCCTGGATGACGGGGCGGCCTTCTGGGGCAGGGCCAACTACGACTGTGCCGCCGCGCTGCGGGCGGCCTACGGCCCCAAGGTGGCCTCCATCCAAGTGGGCCCGGCCGGCGAGTACGGCATGCGTAACTCCTCGGTGGCCTGTACCGATCCGGAGGGCAACCCGGCCCGCCACGCGGGCCGCGGCGGCGTGGGCGCGGTCATGGGCGCCCGGGGTCTCAAGGCCATCGTGGTGGACGACGCCGGCACCGAGCGCCCGTCTCCGGCGGACCCCGAGCGCTTCGATAAGGCGCGCAAGATTCTCGTGGACGGCCTGAGGGCCCATCCGGTGACCAGCAAGGGACTGACCAACTTTGGTACTGCCATCCTTATCAACATCATCAACGAAGCGGGAGCGCTCCCCACCCACAACTTCCACTACGGCCGCTTCGATGAGGCCGAGGCCATCTCGGGCGAGACGCTCCATCAGAACTGCGAGGACCGGGGGGGCAAGCGTAGCCACGGGTGCATGACCGGCTGTGTGATCCACTGCTCCAACGTCTACAACGACAAAGACGGCAAGTACGTCTCCTCGGGCGTGGAATACGAGACGATCTGGGCGCTCGGGGCTAACTGTGACAACGGGGACCTCGAGGCCATCGCCCAGATGGACCGGCTCTGCGACGAGTTGGGGCTGGACACCATCGAGATGGGCGACACCTTCGGTGTAGCCATGGAAGGGGGGCTCCTCCCCTGGGGTGATGCCCAGCGGATGATCGGGCTCTTCGAAGAGATCCGCCATAACACCGAAATCGGCCAAAAGATCGGCAACGGTACTGGGCACTGCGCCCAAGCCTACGGCGTGACCCACGTGCCCACCGTGAAGAACCAGGGGATGCCGGCCTATGATCCCCGAGCCATCAAGGGAATCGGGGTGACGTACGCCACCTCCACCATGGGGGCGGACCACACCTCGGGCTACGCGGTGGCCACCAACATCCTCAAGGTGGGCGGAGACGTGGATCCCCTCAAAGCCGAGGGGCAGTGCGCCCTCTCCCAGGGCCTACAGGAGGCCACGGCCGGCTTCTTCGATTCCACCGGCCTGTGCGTGTTTCTGGCCTTTGCGTGCCTGGACCAACCCGATTCACTCGCTGCCATCCCCGAGATGGTCTCCGCGTTGTGCGGGGTGGAGATGTCGGTTGCCGACGCCGTGGCCCACGGCGCCAAGGTGCTGGAGATCGAGCGGGGCTTCAACACGAGGGCGGGCATGACCCAAAAGGACGACCGGCTACCGGAGTTCTTCTACAAGGAGGAGTTGCCCCCCCACAACGTCATCTGGGATGTGCCCGACGAGGAGCTCAACCAGGTGTGCGGCTGGAGCCCGGTGACCGAACTCGGTTGACCTTGAGTCTGCAGGCGGGGGAGGGGCGGACCGTGCGCGTGACCGTCAAGCTGGGATCGGTCCTGAGGGGTAAAGCCCCGGGCTTCGTCGGTGGCGAAGGCCAGGTGGAGCTGCCCGATGAGGGTCCGGCGGCGGTCGCCGACGTGATGGCCGCCCTCGGCATCGCCCCTGACGAGGTAAACGTGATCTACCGGAACCACGTCTTCGTCGCCTCCTCGGCTCCCGTGCAGGACGGGGACCGAGTGGCGTTCTTCCCGCCCAACTTCATCCACTTCTCGCAGTTCTATCTGCGGCGCAGCGAGGAGTGAGCTGAGATGGGTTGGGTCTGTGTCAGCGCCTATGGAGGTGCCCAGCGGTGATCGATGTCCGTCTCTTCGCCACGCTCCCCATGCATTCCACGACCCACCGGAAGCACTTCGAGATAGAGTCGTGCTCCAGGCTCACCGTGCGCGAGATCGTCGAGGCGGAGGGTCTGAAGCCCACCGACATCCACATCGTTATGATCAACGGTCTCCATGGAACCCTGGAGTCGCAGCTCGCAGACGGAGATCGGCTAGGCCTCTTCCCGCCTGTCGGAGGAGGCTAGCGGTTCGATGGACGCCGTGATCGGGAGTACGGGTGGGGGAGCGGTGGAGGCGCGCGCGTTTCTCGACCTGGCTCTAGTCGCGGGGGGCGTGGGGCCATGGTACCTGTCGTTGAGCGAGCTGGCGGCTGCTCATGCGGCGGGTTCCATCGTGACCGCGGGGACAGTGGCGACGGGACTCGGATTGGAATCCGCCCGCGTAGGGATGGTCATGATCAACGGCTGCAAAGCGACCCTCGACTCTCCCGTGACGGCCGGAGATCGCGTGGCCCTGTTTCCCGCCTACGTGCCCTATCACCGCGCGTACGGGATGTGCATCCTCTGAGGAAGCGGCCTCGGCGGCTGGCAGCGTGGGTGGCCAACGCGGCGAGAGCTCTGATCCATCGCAGTAGCAATACATACCGTGCATACGCAACGTATAGGTGACGGCACCCGGGAAGGGTAATGAATACGAGAGCATGACAATAACCGGCCCGCCCGATCATATCGGGCGGGCCGGTTGGGCCTCAACTCTTCGCGGTGCTGCCGATCAAGTCAGTTGAGCTCTCAATGGCCGCCAGCGGCAACATAGGCAGCCAAAGCTGCGATCTCCGTTGCAGTCATTGAACCGGATTCAATGGACATGCTGCCGGAGCCATTCGTGATCGCGTTCGTGATCTGACTGACGGTTCGGCCGGACGGCGCACCGCCCGAGTGGCAACTCGAGCAGTTTTGAGCAAAGAGCAGGGCCGCGTTGATGCCCGAAGTGGTGGTAGTGGTAGAGGCCCCGGGTGCCGGCGTGGTAGTCGGGCCGGTGGTCGTTGTGGTAGTCAGTCCGGTGGTCGTTGTGGCGAGGTTACCACCGTCGTCGTCATCGCCGTCGTCCTCGTCATCGCCGTCGTCCTCGTCATCGCCGTCGTCCTGGCCTCCGACCTGGGAGTCGTTGTCCTGGCCTCCGACCTGGGAGTCGTTGTCCTGGCCTCCGACCTGGGAGTCGTCGTCCTGGCCTCCGACCTGGGAGTCGTTGTCCTGGCCTCCGACCTGGGAGTCCTCGGAGTCGTCTCCCTGGCCTCCGATCTCGGATCCGACGTCGTGGCTCTTGGAGTTGAAGAGACCGACGTCTTGTCCTATGCCCTGAAGCCCGCCGACTTTCCCGGCGTGTTCAGCCGTACGACCATCGGGGGAATGCTCTTGCGAGTAAGAGTGCTCAGCGGAGGCCGTCGCCGGACGGGCGTATCCCCAGCCCGCGATCCCGATGGCTACCGCCCCGATCAACACTATGCCCAATGCAAGATATCTTCCTTGTTTCATGTGGAATTACCTCCGGAGTTGGGGCCGGTCTGCGCGCAGCCGGCCAATCATCGCTGTCCCCGGGAGCCTGCCGGGCCCGAGCAGATCGTCCCAAGCGACACCACCGCCGAACATGGTTCTCGCTGTTGTGCCGGCGGATGGCGGCGACATCCGCGGCGATCCTCTCTACGGCCTTCTCCGTAGACTCATTTGGGGCCAGCTCCGGCAAGCGGAGCCGGCTCATTGCCGCCCTCCTCGGTTTCCTCAGAAGTCGAGGAGGGTTCTGCGCCGAAGTCCACCGATGCCAGCTTTACTGCGGATTTCTTGGCTTGGGGACAGTCTTCGGCCTGGCAATAGTCTACGGGGCGGGCCTAAGAGAACGATGACAAAACCCTAAGAATGCTCTTATGCCATGGGCCCAGAACTATCAGGAGTCCCTGTTTGAAAAGGGCCAGTCCCAGAGGTGGATCTGCTCGCTGTCACGAATGGTCCGCTTCAGATCAACGTCGCCCTGGAGGAACTCACCGCTGATGAACAAGGAGAAGTCACTTCTCAGGCCGTTTTCGTCAGTGACCAGATCGTAGAGAGTGGCTTTGTGAACCGCGCCGGGTTCATTTCCTGCCTTGAGGGGGGTAGCCCTGAGAATGTCTTCCAGGGTTGCAGTAGCATTGTCGACGATGATCTCCCGGGCTCTCCATCCGGTGGCGGTAACCGCTCGAGCGGATGCCATGTTGATTATCGCCCTCATGAATAGCCCTTATACAGAGGAATGTCGCCCAGGTTTACGTCCAATTCGGTGGTCACGGCCTCCAGCTCCTTCGCGAGGTAACCTGCCTTTGCTATGGCAACGCCGTAGACGCCTTTCTGCAACCCATCCACCAAGAAGTCGCCGAAGTCGTCGGTCTGGACCGTCGCGCCGGCGTCGACATCGTTCAGCTTCAAGGTGACAGTGGCCCCCGGGATGATCTCATCGGCTTCCGGGTCGTAGACCGTCCCGCCGATGAATCTCTTGGGCAGGCCGATGTAATAGACTCTCGGTCTTGTGTCGAATTCGGGATGCAGCACTTCGGCTTTGGCGATCAGGTCCGCTAACTCCGCTTCCTCCCCGAAGGTGAAAGCACCGGTGGGGCAGGCCTCGGAACAGCGGGTGTCATTCCAGCCCTTGTCCACCAGGTGGGCGCAGAAAGTGCATTTTTGGGCGATCTTGAGGTCTTCGTTGAAGTAGACGACGCTCTTGTAGGGGCAGGCTTCCACACAGTTGTGGCTGCCTTTGCAGGTCTCAGGGTTGATCACCACGAGCCCGTCTTCTCTCTTGTAGATGGCCCTTTCCGGGCAGGCCGTGATGCAGGGAGCATCGTCGCAGTGCTGACAGATCGTGTGTTCGTATGCCACCTTGACCTTGGGAACCTGGCCTCGGACGCGATCGACGACCCTGGTCCAAAACTGGCCGGTCAACGGCTGGGGCTTGGCGATGGGAGACCAGTCGTTGCCACAGTGCTCGTCCTTGCAGGCCACCTGGCAATTGTGGCACCCGTTGCATTTGGTGATATCGATGATCATGACCTTGCCCACGTCACTCACCGCCTTCCAGGACTCTCTCCAGGCGGAGGCCGGCGTCTGCACGGTACGGACGGCTGAACGCGTCGGGATACGCCTTGCGCAGCCCGTCAAGATCGGCTCGCTCGACTTCAACCAGGAAGCCGCTGCACACCATGCCGGCGGCGTTCTTGGAGGTGAGGTTATGGGGGGTGATGGTGTTGATGGCGCCGCCTCTATCCAGCACTCCGAGTACGATTGGATCCCAGCGCGCGCCATGGTCGATGTAGACCGCGCCCGGTCTGATCCTCTCGGTCACCCAGGCGCCGGCCAGGACCGCGCCCCTTTCGTTGTAGATCTTTACGACATCTCCGTCGGCCACACCCCTAGGCGCGGCGTCAAAGGGATGGATCCACAGCGGCTCGTAGTGGTAGCCATCCGGGCCCTTCACTTTGCAGGTGTGGATCTCTCGCAACCAGGTCATGTCATCGTGCTGCGAATGGACCCTCCATTTGGGATGGTTGGAGATCACGAGCAGAGGGAACCTCGTGCCTCGCTCCCCATCGCGGTCCTCTTGGTGCGTTTCACCGGCTGGTATCCAGTGAGGTACCGGCGGCCTTTCGTCATCGTCTGGGAAATGTTCGGCCAGACGGGCGGAGTAGAACTCGATCTTACCGCTGGGGCTGGAGAGGGGGTTGTTCTCAGGATCCTGGTAGAAATCGATCAGGCCCGCTTTGCTCTTCTCCCAATCCGGGTCCGGAGGGATCACGTAGTACCCCTTCTCTTTGAGCTCTTCGTAGGTGATGTCTCCCGCGGCACCTGAGGTCTCGTAGCCGCACTTTATCCACTCTTCCACGGTCTTACCCTCGGTGTACTCGTCCAGGAGGCCGAACTTCGCGGCGATGGCGCAGACGATCTCGTAGTCACTCTTCGATTCGCCTCTGGGTTGTATCGCCTTGGGCTGATCGAAGAGGCAGCTGAATTGGCCGCTCATCATCTCCACGCCGATGTCGTCGATCTCCATTACCGTCAATGACGGCAAGACCAGGTCGGCGAGCAGGCAGTCGTTCTCCATCCAGGGGTGCTGGGCCAGGATGAACTCGATCTTGGGATCCTGGAGGGCCCGGATGTAGGAGTTGGTGTCGTTCCAGCAGGTGATCCAAGAAGGGCTGTCCGTCCAGATCGCATGTACTTCCGTTCCCCCCTCCCGCGGGTAGGTGTATCTGATGAACTGCTGGTCGACGGAATCACGCGAAAGCGTCGTGCCGTACCAGCTGATGGGCGGATTCAAAATGGCATCGTGGATCAGATCTTTGGGGATGAACTGGGGCGGAGTATCGGTGTATTTCCATCCCCGGTTGGCGCTGTGCAGGATCGGGACGTATTTTGGGCCGGGCAGGGGGATGTTGGACTTCTTGTTGTAGAGACCCCACTCGATCATCTTGAACTGGTGGACGCCGGGTTTGCCCACGCCCTGCATCGCTAGAAGAAGGATCTGTAGTCTGGCCGGCTCGGTAGCATAGGGACCTCTGATTCCCGGACCGCCGTTACCGATGGCGATAGATACCGTCTTCTTGCCCCAGTACCGGGCCAAGGCCTTAATCGTGTAAGAGGGCACACCGGTAATAGGAGCGGCCCATCTGGGGGTCTTGGGGATGCCGTCCTCCTCACCCAGGACATACTCCTGGAACTTGTCAAACCCGACCGCATGGCTCTTCACATATTCTTCATCGTAGGTACCTTCGGTCAGCCAGACATGGGCGATAGCCAGATAGAGGGCGGCATCGGTGTTAGGCAGTACGGGTATCCATTTGTCGGCGTGCACCGCGGCGCCGTAGTTCAGATCGGGAGCGACGTAAATGGACTTGATGCCGATCTCGGTAAACCAGTAGCTCAGGCGACTGGCCAACTGCCCGTTAAAACCCCAGGGAGTGGTCTCGGGGTCGCAACCCCAGAAAAGGATACCGTCGGTGTTCTTGGAGACATCCCACATGACATTGGATACCGGCACCATCTGTCCCAGGTTTTCGCAACCCCATACGTGCTTGGCGCCCCAATACCAGCCTTCCCAGCTATCGGTGTTGCGGGTCTGCAGGGTGTACCCACCGAGTAGCCTGAGTAGCCGGCGGTGACAGCCGTGAGCAGAATGGACACACTTGGTCTCACCGTGGCCGTCGGATTGGGAGAGAATGGCTTCCATGCCGTATTGCTTCTTGATTCTCCTGATTTCGGTGACCACGATATCCAGGGCTTCGTTCCAGGAGATGCGCTTGTACTTGCTGATACCGCGGTTCTGCGGGTTTCTCTCCCCATTCGGGTCCCAGTCCACCCTCTTGAGGGGATACAGGACTCGATTCGGGGAATAGACGCGGTTCTTGTAGCCGAGGCTGTAGGGAGGGATCAGAGATTTCATCGACGGAGAGAAGGTCTTGCCGCGGGCGTTCATCTTCCACGGCTTGAGGTCGGGGTACTTCCAGTCATAGTGAAGGGGCCGGATGCGGATGATCCTACCGTCGTTGCACTCGACCTGCACACTGTTGGAATCGGCGGCGATCGAGCAGAAGGCGAGCCCTCGGACGACTGTCTTTTCCCCGCCGGTTTTTTCGCCGCCTGCCCTGTCTTGCATTCTTGACATCTGTTTGCTCCAGGTGACCTGACCCAATTCGCTGGCCGATTTTCTATGATAGTGCGTGAGCGGGTTCTCGTGTGAACGCCGGCGGTGCGTATTCTATGCGGGCGCGCCCGGGTATGGGCCGAGAGAGCCGATGAGAGGAGAGGCCGAAGATGATGCCGATAGGACCACTGATGATCGAGCACCGTTGGATCGAACGCGTGATCAACGATGTGGAGCTGAGACTGCGCGGACAGTCCTCGCGAAAAGCCATCGACCCGATCTATGTCGAGCGCGTGGTCGATTTCCTTCGCACCTACGCCGACCGTTGCCACCACGGCAAGGAAGAAGATATCCTCTTCCGGGAACTCGAGGGGAAGGACCTGGAACCGGCGTTCGCCGCCTCGATGCGCCGATTGGTTGCCGAGCATGAATGGGCGCGGGCTACCACTCGGCGCCTCGTTGCCGCCAATACCTCGTATGCAGCGGGTGACGAGGGCTTCCTGCAGGAGGTTCACCGATTGCTTGGTGACCTTGCCTCCTTCTACCCGAGACATATCGAGCTGGAGGACAAGAGCTTCTTCCGCCCGACCATGGCCTATTTCACGCAAGACGAACAGGCCGCTATGCTGGAGGAGTTCGCCAAGTTCGACGCCTCTCTCATCCACGAGAAGTACCGGCGGATAGCTCAGGATTTTGAGGCAGAGTCATAGGCGGGCGGGGGGCGCACCCACGCAACAGAGGACTACCGATAAAGGGGGCGAGAGCCATGGCCATCCCAGTACGCGTCTTTTCCGACTATATATGACCCTTCTGCTATATCGGCACGGGTATTGTCGATACGCTGAAGCAGGAGTTTCCGCTGGAGGACACGTGGGTGAGCTATGAGATCCATCCGGAGACTCCACCCGGGGGCGTGCTGCTCGAACGTCTTTTTGGCCCCGGAATCGTGCAGATGCAGGAAAGCCAGCGCCGGCGCTGTGCCGAACTCGACCTGCCCTTCGAGGCGCCCCGACTTCTCGGGAACTCGCGGCTCGTGATCGAGGCCGCCGAGTTCGCCCGAGATGCCGGCAAGCATCACGAGTTCCATCGGGCCGTGCTTGCCGCTTACTTTGCGCGCTCTCAGGATATCGGGGATCTCGACGTGGTGAGCGAGATTGCGGCGGGGATCGGACTGGATACCGCCGCTCTGCGGCAGGAACTGGCCGCAGGTCGATACGCCGGCAGCCGCGAGGCCGCCCGCGACGAGGCTTGCGCGCTTGGAATCACCGGCGTACCCACGTTCATCTTCGCCGAAGGCGCCAAAGTTGTGGGCGCGCAGCCGCTGGACGATTTTCGGCGGCTGGTTGAGGCCTTGGTGACGGACGAAGGGCGATAAGGGTGGACGGGTGAGCTATAGGGCCTGCCGGTCGATCATGTAATTGGTCCAGCCTTGCACCATCGCCTCCGAACGCTTCCATAGTTCCCGCGCCGATTGCGCATCATCGGCCTGCGGCGAGGTCGCTCCTCTCGGAGTGAAACGGTTGAAATAGAGGCCGTCTGCCGTCTCCGGATCCGGCATCGTCGCCAACCGGAGCAGTGGCTCCGCCCCCTCTTCGGCACTGAGGAGATAGAGCTTCCTGATCGGGATGCGGTAGAAGATGCCGGGCATGAGCGAGCCGGCGGCGAAGGCTGTGGCGACACTGCCGGGGTGGACGGCCACCGCGATCGTGGAAGTTCCGGCGAGGCGGCGGCTCAGCTCTCGCACGAATAGGATGTTCTCCAGCTTGGCCGCCGCGTAGGCGGCGAAGGCTCTGTAGCGGCCCTGTAAACGGTCCAGATCGTCCAGATGAACACGGCCGGCGCGGTTGGCGGCACTGCTGGTAACGATGATGCGTGAGCCGGGCGTACGAAGCACGAGATCGCCCAGCAATCGATGGAGTAGGAAGGGGGCCAGATGGTTGGTTTGGAAAGTTAGCTCGTGGCCATCTGCCGTCAGCGTGCGCCTGGCCACCAGCGCACCTGCGTTGTGTAGAACTACGTCCAAACGGC
>Ga0214473_10001010_pt1 | contig 38238 bp, 29 predicted proteins | sample RVTome_7_FD_203509 | JGI IMG/M metagenome (GOLD analysis project Ga0214473, IMG submission 203509) | Soil microbial communities from uranium-contaminated site in the Upper Colorado River Basin, Wyoming, United States - RVT98D197 | ecosystem: Environmental > Terrestrial > Soil > Contaminated >...
AGAACATGCCGCACAGCCCGATCAGTGATTCCGCAGAGATGCCTCAACTGCCGGCGCAATCCGCCGCCACTTCGCCGCCAGATCCGCCACCCCCGGTGGGATCTGCCCGCGGTGGGATCTGCCCGGAATCCGCCGCCACTTCGCCGCCAGATCCGCCACCCCCGGTGGGATCTGCCCCTCGGTGGGATCTGCCCCTGTGGGCAGCTTGCCCCTGTGGGCAGCTCGGCGGTGGGATCTGTGTGAGCTAGGTGGGATCTGGCAGCTCGGCGTCGCCGTCCCCGCTCCGGCGCTCAGCGCCGGCGACGCAGGCGCGGCGCCCATAGCGCGACCAGCACGAGGAGGGCGAGGAGCCAGGTCCCGTCGCGCCGCGATTCGGCGCCCACGGCGCAGCTTGCGCATCCGGCCCGCGCCGCAATGTCGCCGTCGTCGGCGGAGCCGACTGTGGCCATCGTCTCCTCTGCCATCATGGGCTCCGCGGAGCTGCCCGCCACGTCGCCGCCCGCGCCCGTCGCGATCGTGCTTCCTGCGGAGCGTGAGAGGGCCATGGCCTCCGGGTTGGCGGCGAGGGCGCGCTGGCGCTGTTGGCGCGCCGCCTCGAGCGTGTCGGCCGCCTCCCACGTGATCTCGCTCTCGGGGATGGCCAGCATTGCCGTATACGGCGTGACAAAATCGTAAGCCAGCGACAGGTTGATGACCTCGTCGACGACCTCCGTCGATTCGCCGTTCAGCGCGATCTCCTCGAGCAGATCGTCGACGCGGGCTTGGGCCCACAGTCGCCCGACCCAAGAGCGTCGCGCCCGCTCCGGCACCGTGATGCTCGTCTGGTGCGCGACGGGCCGCCCGCGCGAGTCGCGACCGCGCAGGATCACGCGCACGGCTCCCTGGCCCGTCAGGCGTCCCACGATGCGCAGCTCGTCGTTGACGAACAGATCGGGCAGCGATCGCGGGTACGCGCCGGTCAGGGTCGCGCCCGTAACCTCGAGGGAGATCCCCACGAGCACGGGAGACTCGATCTGCGAATAGAGCGCCGCCATGCGCGGGACAATCGCCTCTGCGCTATCCACGAACGTGTAGCGACCGCGCTTGACCGCCGCGAGGCGCGATAGGAAGGGCTGATTCACACCGCTGCCCACGCCGATCGTGAACACGCGAGCATCCCCAGGATCGGCGGCCGCGACGCGCAGGGCCGCCTGGGCGTCGGACTGCCCGTCCGTCAGGAACAGGATCACCCGCGGTCGCTCGGTGCCCGACTCCTGGGCGGCGATCGCGCGCTCGAGGGCGATGGCGATGTTGGTGCCGCCCCCGGAGCGGACGCGCTCGGCGAAGGCCAGGGCCTGGCCGAGGACCTCCGAGCCCATGGGCCGGGGCCGATCGAAGAGGGCGTCGACGCCGGTATCGAAGGCGATGAAGTTGACGCGGTCGGTGGGCGGCAGCCGCCGGATGATGTCGATGGCGGCCCGGCGCGCGTTCTCGATGGGCTCACCGGCCATGCTGCCGGAGCGGTCGAGCACGATCGTCACGTCCTTGGCGACGATGGCGCCCGCGGGCAGCTCGTCGGGAGTGGCGAGGGTGACGACCACGAACGCATCGTGTCCGGGATCGCGGTGAACGAGCCCGGCGACGCTCCACGCCGCCACGTCCACCTCGTAGGTCAGCACCAGCTCGGTGGGGTTGCCGATGGGCTCGAGGACCCGGACCACGTGGCGCCCGGCGTGCGGGTCGTCCACCTCGATGCGGTGAGTCGAGGACGCGATGCGCGTGAGGGGCCGCTGGTCGAGGAGCTCGATGTCGATCCGCGCGTCCGAGCGCCCGAGCGGCACGCGGTACTCGACGGAGCGGCCGTGGCGGGAGAGGAATTGGGAGAAGCGGGTCTGCACGCGTTTGCGCTCGCCGGCTTCGATGGGGAAGATGCGGAAGGAGAACTCGCCGTCGCCCTGCTGCTCGAGGAGGCCAGGGTCGCGGCGCTGCGTGGTCACGACGCGGTACACCTCCTGGGCGGCGCCGCGCTCGAACACCTCGCCCACGACCTTCTGGTCGCCGTTCCAGTAGGTGAACCCCTCCATGCGGGAGCCGCCCCCCGTGCGCAGGTGATATTGCCCTTCGACGCGGGAGCCGATCTGGTTCTCGAAGACCTGGTCGAGCGTCGTGCTCGCGTGCTGGTGGTCGATTTCGATCCGGAGCGACTCCGAAACCAGGGGCAATAGGGCCCTCTCATTGCCCCCGGTCTGGGCGTCGAGCACCCCCTGGGCTGATGCCCCGCCCGTCCACAGCAGCGAAATCACGGCGAAGAGCGTCCCCTTACCCACGCATGCTCCGTTCACGGATCCCTCCCTCGGCTGCCGGCCCGAGGCCATAGTACGATCCTCGCTCGGTTTCGATCTCCCCCGGTTGCGATCAATCTCGGTCGGGGGCCACGGGCCCCCGGGCCCGCTTGCGCTCCGAAACGCGGCGCTTGCCCTCGAGACGTTTGCGCTCGGAGGCCCGGGTCCGGCGGGTGGGCCGGCGTTTCTTCGGCGCCACTAGGGCTCGGCGGACGAGGGCGGCGAGGCGCTTGCGTGCGTCCTCGAGGTTGCGGGGCTGCTCGCGCGTGGCCTGGCTCGTGATGATGATGGCCCCGTCCGAGGTGAGGCGACCGCCCGCGAGGCGGCGCAGGCGCTCCTTCGCAGCTAACGAGAGCGCCCGGCAGGACTCGAGGTCGAAGCGCAGCTCCACCTTGGTGGACACCTTGTTCACATTCTGGCCGCCGGGGCCCGAGGCGCGCACAGCCTTCCACCGTAGGGTGCTGCCCGTGAGCGTCACGCGCCCGGAGACGACGAGATCCTCGGCCACGATGCCATTATGCACGCCCCGAGGCGCCGTGCTTGCACTGCTCCACCGGAGCCCTATGCTTCCCCGCCATCCGATGAGCGAGCCGCCGCCCAAGAGGGCCCCTGGGACCGTTGCCGTTCATGGCGGCGAGCAGCGTCCCCACGCCGCCGACGCCCTGACCGAGCCCATCGCCCAGACCGCGACGTACGCGTTCCGCGACACGGCCGAGCTCGTGGCCCACATGGAGGGGCGCCTCGAGCGCCTCGAGTACGGGCGCTACGGCAACCCGACCGTGTCGGCCCTCGAGCGCAAGGTCGCCGAGCTCGAGGGGACACAGGACGCTGCGGCCTTCACCAGCGGCATGGCTGCCCTGGTCACGGCTACGATGGCCCTCACGCGTTCGGGCTCCCACGTCGTGCTCTTCGACGACTGCTACCGTCGCACGCGTCAGCTCGTGACGGGATTCCTCGAACGCTTCGGCGTGTCCCACACCTTGCTACCGCCGGCCGACGTGGGCGCCCTCGAGGGAGCGCTGCGGCCCGAGACGCGTCTGGTCATCGCCGAAGCGCCCACCAACCCCTACCAGCGTGTCCTCGACCTCGACGAGCTCGTGCGCGTCTGCAAGCCGCATCGCGTCAAGACGCTGGTGGACTCCACCTTCGCCACGCCCGTGAACCTTCGGCCCGCCGACCACGGCGTGGATCTCGTCGTCCACAGCGCGACCAAGTACCTTGGCGGTCACAACGACGTCCTCGGAGGCATCGTGGCCGGCGGCGGATCCCTCGTCTCACTCGTGCGCGACCTCCGGCACGTCTTCGGCGCCATCCTCGATCCGCACGCTGCCTTTCTCATCGCTCGCGGCACCAAGACCCTCGCCCTGCGCGTGGAGCAGCAGAACCGCTCCGCCCTGGCCATTGCGCGCGCGTTCGAGGCGCACCCCCGCGTGCGGCGTGTGTGGTATCCGGGCCTCGAGTCCCACCCCGATCACGCCACGGCGTCCCGGCTGATGACCGGCTTCGGTGGTGTGGTCACCTTCGATCTCGTCGGTGACCTCGCATCCACGGGGCGCTTCATCGACGCTTGCCGCATCCCGCAGATCGCGCCGAGCCTGGGCGGCGTCGAGTCCCTCATCGAGCAGCCGGCGCTCATGAGCTACTTCGAGCTCACGACCGAGGAGCGGGCCCAAGTCGGCATCACGGACACGCTCGTCCGGCTCGCCGTCGGCATCGAGGACCCACAGGACCTCCTCGCGGATCTGCGTCAGGCCCTCGAGACGGGGTGAGACCGGGGCGTTGCGTTCAGATCTGGCAGACGCCCGTCACGTCGCCAGCGGCGACCACGCACGTCTCGCCAGTGCGGCAGTCCAGGTCGTCCGCGCACACGGGAAAGCAGACCTTGGACGCGGCACCGCCGGTGAGCCTAGAGCACGCGTGACCCGGGCTGCAGTCTTCGGCCGTCGTGCAACTCAGCAGACATGCCGTGACGTTGTCGAAGAGGAGGACGCACTGCGTGTTGGGACCGCAGACGTCAGCGGGCATCCCGGGGGCGCCGCAGTCGAGGATGGTGCAGTAGCCGGAGGGCGGCCAGAACCCGGTGTTCTCGCACAGGCCGGCCCCGTAGGGCGAGTAGCAGTCCGCGTCGTCGGTGCAGGGCGCTCCGGTGTTGGACGTCGTGACCGTGTTGTAATTGCCGGGCACGCACGCGCCATTGCCCGGCGTGCCCGCGGGGTCGACGCCGTTCCACGCGCACGTGTAGCCGGCCCGGCATCCCGCGCCATGGCCCATGATGCTCAACCGGTCCACCACGGGCTCCTGACCGAAGTCGCAGGGAGCGAAGCACCCCTCGACGCCGATGCGGCGCCGTTGGCAAACGCCGTCGCCCGCGCAATCGTTGCCAGACACCAGGCAGCCATCCTTGGTGCAATAGCCGCCCGGCCAGCCGTCCTCGCCGGTCTCCGAGATGCAGCGGCCGTTGCGCTCGCAGTCGCTCGACTTGATGCACGGATCGCCCGCCGAGGCCGTGGCTACGCCGGGGTGCGCGCAGTGACGCGTGGTGATGTTGCAGGTCCACATCCCCTCCGCGTCATCGCCGAAGTGATCGCCCAGCCACTGGTTCGAGCACTCGGCGTCGCTGCGGCAGCCGTCGAGGCAGACGTTCGAGCCGAGGATGCACTCCTGGATCGGCTGGGCACACGTGTTCTCCGTGAGCGAGCCCGTGCACTCGCGCAGGCACATGCCACGTCTTCGCCCATCTGCTGGCCCAGGACCGTGCACACCGCGCATGGGCCGCAGCTCGCGTCGTCGTCGGGATCGCAGGACGCCGGATCGCTCGCGAGCGTCGGCCCCGAGGGCGTGCAGTATCCACCCTCAAAGAGCGTGATGGGATCCTCGGGCGGGCCGTAGCTGGTCTCGGTCACGCACACGCCCGAGAGACAGCCGCGATCCGGCGTGCACGCCACGCCGAAGCGGCAGCTCGGTGGGCCATCCGGCCCGGGGACGTCCTGCCCCACGTCGCGGGGAGTTGGGGCGTCGAACCAACCATCCATCGGGCCAGCATCACGAGGCGAGCCGTCATCGCCACAGCCCGCGAAGGCTAGCGCTGCACAGCACAGAACCGGGAGGGCCCCCCTTGCCACGGCAACCTCGATCATGCTCGCAAGCGTCGAGCCGCGCACCGGGGGTGGCGGTCGCGCGCGCCGCGTCCTTTGCGCTGGCTCGCTGTAGTCTCGTCCGCAGGCCCGGGACCCCCGAGCCCCGGGCGGTCGCCCAGCACGACGGGTTCGAGCCGTCGCCCCCGACGTCCGGTTCAGAAATTTGCCTGTCCCCAAAATTGCAGCGCGGGCCGAGCCCGGGGCGGCGGCCACGCTTCACCGCAGCTTGAGCCGGCGGCGCAGGTCGCGCGCCGCCTGGCGCGAGACTTCGACGCGCTGACCCGCGGCGGTGATGGCGACGTAGCCGCCCGTCTCGATCGGCTCGAGGCGCGTGACGTGGGCGAGATTCAGGAGCGCCCGGCGATGGACGCGCTCGAAGGCATGGCGTTCGAGGCGCTGAGCGAGATCCTGCAGGGTCATGTCCGTCAAGATCGTGCCGCCTCGGAGGTGAATGGTGACGAGTTGGCCGTCGAAGACCGCGTGGCTCACCTCCTGCGGATCGAGGAGGACCACGCCCTTGGACGTCGGCACCGCCAGGCGGTCGATGTCCGCCGCGCCCTCGCCCGTGGCGGTGTCGCGGTATCGGCGTGCCCGCTCGAGGGCCTTGGCGAGGCGGGCCGCCTCGATGGGCTTGAGCACGTAGTCCACGGCGCCCACGTCGAAGGCCTCGAGAGCGTGCTCGGGGTGGGCCGTCGTGAAGATCACGTAGGGCTGTCCCTCGGACATCAGCGCCTTGGTCTCGAGGCCGCTCAGTCCCGGCATCTGGATATCGAGAAGGAGCACGTCGACGTCGCCCCCGCGCACGCGAGAAAGCACCTCCTCGCCGCTCTGGCACTCGCCCACGATCGCGACGTCGGGCAGGGCCGAGACGAGGCGGAGGAGACGCCGGCGGGCCATGGCCTCGTCGTCCGCGATGAGCACCCTGAGCGGTCCGTTCATGGTCGGTGCCTTTCCGTTCGCGGAGACCCCATCGACCTGGACCGTCTCATGTTCGTACCTCCGGGACGCGCGCGTCGCGCGGAATGATGATCTCCGCGGTCGTTCTTCCCTGCGCAGTGCGCACCTCGAGCTTCGCACGGCCGCCGTAGGCGAGGGCGAGCCGGCTCTTGGCGATTCGCAGACCCTCGCCCCCGGGTCGATCCCCCTGGAAGACGCCTGGGTTGCTCAGCAGTACATGCACCGCCTCGCCGTCGAGCGTCACCTCGACCCGGATCTGGCCGCGGTGGCCCGAGGCCGGCCCGTGCTTGATCGCGTTCTCCGCCAGGGGCAGGAGCAGCATGGGGGGCACTTCCACGTCGGGCGGAGGATCGGGGACGTCGGTGACGAGCTCGAAGAGGTTCTCGTCCCGGAACAGGTGCAGAGCGAACAGCGTATCGAGCAGGGAGAGCTCCCGAGTCAAGGGCCAGGAGCTGGTGCGGACGCCGTCGAGCACAGAGCGCAGCATGGCCGAGAGCTCGAGTGTCGCGCGCTCGGCCACTTCCCCGTCCTCACGACACCACTCCGCGATGGCATTGAGCGTGTTGAAGAGGAAGTGCGGATCGAGGTGCGAACGCAGCGCGAGCAACTGCGCCCGCTCCGCCTCGAGCTGAAGATCCCGCCCTCGACGCCGTTCGAGCTCGAGTCGGTCCTCGAGCTCCACGTCGCGGCCGAGACCCCAGCCGCCCGCGATGAAGAGCGCGCATGCGATGGACAACGACCAGGGATCGGTCAGGAACGTGAAGCCCATGCCGAGGGCGCGGGGCAGTAACCCGCCGATGACGAGGACGGTCCCGGCGCTGATGACGAGATAGGCCGCAGCGCGCACCAGGGGCGCCCGATCGGGGCTCGGGGTGAGCGGAAAGAGCCAGCGCCAGCTCAGGGGCGCGACCAGGACGAACGCGATGCACATGCCGATCGCCAGGGCGGACGCCGCCCAGGGCTCCTGGCTGAAGGTGGCCTGGGCGACGACCATCGGGACCGCCACGACGAGGATCGGGACGAGGCGTCGCGGGGATATCAGCGCCCGCAGGGTCTCGACGGTCAGATGGCGATCGGTGACGTTCACGGCCGCACCCCCATCATGCCCCGGAGCGGGGCGCGACGGGGACGCGGGAGGTGGGAACGGTCGCAGGAGAGCCTCCAACGGGCCCGCACGGCGCCCCAGCGGCGGCCCTGCACGCCCCCCGAGCGCTCAGTCCTCTTGGGGCCGATTCATCGAGCGCAGCTGCGCGCGTGCCTCGACGGCCCCATTGCCCCCGTCGTCGCGCGCCCGCAGGAGCAGACCCCGCTCGCGCATGTCCGCGAGGGTCGCGGCCGCCAGCACCCGGCGTTCCGAATCGTCCCCGGTCAGACCCTGGTAGATCCGCGTGCGGGCCTCCGCGGGCTCGACCCCGTGGGCGCCATCCCAGCCGCTCGAGAGGACGGCCAGCATCTTGAGCCACGCGTAGCCGTAGCGGTTGTCGCCATCGCCCTCGAACAAGACTCGAGATACGGCCATGCGCCGCCACACCTCGCCAGACTCGAACATCTCCTCCGTGAGGAGGCTGTACCAGGTGTTGTCGCCCATGATCATGTACTGCAGGACCTCGCGCGAGTCGTTGTCGTCCGCCAGCACCTGCACGAGCTTGTGGGCCGCGGCTACGCTTCCGCCGAGCGAGATCGCAATCGCTGCCTCGGCCCGCGTGGCTGGGTCATCGAGCATGGTCATCAGGCGCTCGTCGTTGGCCGGATCCGCCGCATATCCAACGGCCAGGGCGGCAGACCGCCTAATCTCGGTCGGCGCGTTGCCGGCTATGAGCGACAGCAGGTCCTGATTGAGCTCGCGCCTCGGCCTCTGCCACAGGCTTTGCACGTAGTAGCGGCGCGTGTCCTCCGGGACACTCTCGTCCTGGATTCTCCCGATGACCGTCCGCATCACCTCGGCCGACGCCGCGAGCCCGAGCGCCGCGGCTGCGAGCGCGCGCAGCTCGTAGTCGTCGTCCACGTCCTCAACGACCTGCATGAGCGTCTCGGCCGAGTCCTCCCGGGCGTATCGGCCCAGGCCCCACAGCGCACCGCGGCGCTTGCGCAGCAGGTCCTCGTTCTCGAGACTGCGGTCTGCAGCGGTGGCCGCCGCCATGTCCACGTCCCGCGGGCGCGCCGCCAGCTCCTGGAGCTTCGCGTACGCCGGCTCGTAGTTGAGGTCGGCCAAGGCTTGCGCGGCCGCCGGCGAGTCGTCACCCGCGAGGGCGGTCTCGATGCGAGGGCCGACGCTCTGGTCCCCGGCGGTTCCCATCGCCCGGAGCAGGGCGGCCTGCCGGAAACATCCCTCGGGCATGCCGGGCTCGGGCACGTCCGGACACGCGGGTGGCAGAAGCGCCATCAGACCCCGGCCCGCGCTCGGGGAGCCCAGGCGCCGCAGCGCCGTGAGTGCCGCGTCGGCGTTGCCCTCGTTCTCCTCCCCTGACAGCCCCGCGAGCTCGACGAGCGTGTCCACGGCCCGCTCGTCGCTCAGGTCCGCGAGCGCCAGCGCCGCGGTCGTCTTGATCTCGGAGTCGTCAGAGCCGAGGAGCCCTGCCAGGGTGTCGGCTGTCCGAGGGTCATGCGTCTGGGCGAGCAGGCGGACAAGATCTCGCTTCACCGATACGTCGGTCGCGGCGCCGATCAGCACGGCGATGCCGGGGCCGGCCGTGGAGCGCTGTAGCGCGTCGAGGACCCCCTGGCGCTGCTCGGGCACGCGCTCGAGCAGGGCGAAGAGGGGACGAGCCGCCCGTGCGTCGCCGGCGCGGCCGAGGCCAGCCGCGGCCGACCGCAGCACCTCCGACGAGCGATTGTCCGGCTCGCGCGCCAACTCGGCGTTGATGAGCCGCGACAGCGGATCGATGACGGCGGGGGACGCCGCCTCGGCCAGCGCCTGTGCCGTCAGCACGCGCACGGACTCCTCCCGATGCGTCAGCAGATCGTCCGAGCCGAGACGCTCTGGGCCGAGCACGTCGGTGATGATCTTCGGGTCGAATCCCTCCTGCCCCTGCAGCAGACCCGCGGTGAAGGCCGTGATGATCTCGTCGGCTGCCTGGCTCTCCCCGAGGACGGCCAGGGCCCACACGACCTGCGGCCTGTCGCGCTCGTCCGTGTCCGGAAGCACCTCGAGGAGCTTCGCCTTGGCCGATTCGGCCCCGGGCAGCCCGATCCGGGCGAGAGCCAGGGCCGCGGCCCGCCGGACGATACCGGCGTTGTCGAGCATCTCGATGAGCGTCGGCACGGACTGCTCGTCTCGGAAGTGGCCGAGGTTGCGGATGATGCGCTCCTGGACGTCGTCGTAGGTCGTCTTGGAGAGCTCGTCGCGCAGACACGAAAGCATCGCGTCCTGTGCCGCGACGTCTCCGCACGCGCTGACCCCGTCCATGCGGTGCTCGTAGTTCTGGTTCCCGCGATAGGCGAGGTAGCCGGCCGCGCCGCCTCCCAGGAGCAGGAGCACCGCCGTGATGCGACCGAACGTGCTCGTCCTCTTGCCCATCTTGCGAAGCGCTTCGTCGTCGCTTCCGATCGCCATGGCCCCGTAGGGCTCATCGGTGTCGAAGGCGCTCAGGTCGCCAACCGGCGCCACATCCGGGATCTCCATGAGCTCCGGACCTGGGGCGAGCGGCTCCTGGGGCAGGGCCCCCCCCGCTTCGGGGACCGGAGGCGGTCCCGCCTGTGGTTGCGCTTCCGCCTGCTGTGCCTCGGGCTCCTGCCCTTCCGGCGTCGGCTCTGCTTGGTCGTCCTGCGGCTGCTCGTTCTCGGGACCGTTGGCCATCTAGTACCCCCTCCGATCTCGGAGCGGCGCAACCATAGCGGGCAAAACGCCTTTTGGGAATGGTGAGGTGGGTTTTGCCAGAGCCGACGCGACGCTTGGGTCAGGGCGCCTCAGACCGATCCGGGAGGGAAAGCCCGAAGACCCGGGCCGCATTGCGCCAGTAGAGCTTCTCCAGCACCGGTCGGTCGAGCCCGATCCCGTCGATGGTCCAGCTCCCCTGGATCGGCGTGGGGTGGGCCATGTGTCTCCCATTCGTCTCGAAGTACTGCCAGTGCGCAGCGAAGAACGCGGGAACACGGGTGCGGTCGTCCGGCGCGTCGCCGCTCGAGCCCAGAATCAGGCCCGAGGACGTGACGGAAAGGTCGGTGCCGAACAGGATCCGGTCCTGGAAGCGTTCGAACATCCGGCGCATCTCGCCGGCGGGGTGGCGGCCGATCTCGGGCACGCGGGCGGCGGTCTCGACGACGTAGTTGGGGTGCTGCTCGAGCATGAGGGCGACCCGCCGGGGCTCCTCGGGCGCGTTGCCGAAGTGCGCCCCCACGAAAGTCACGTCCGGGTGCCGCGCAACGCGCCGCTCGAACTGTGCGAAGATCTCCTCCCAGCCGGGCCAGTCCCCCGGCCCGGTCCTTCGCTCGCCGTAGAAGCTCCAGCCCGGATGGGCTGAAAGCTCTGCGAATCTCTCGTTGTCCTCGGTGGGCGGACGGAAGAACGCCTGTGGATCGCCGCTGTGAATCAGCACCGGCAGGCCAAGCCGTCCGGCCTCCTCAAAGACCAGGTCGAGGCGATCGTCGTCGACGGGGAGCAGCGCGCCATCGGACAGCGTGACCCCGAGGCCGAGGGACTTGAAGATCTTCAGACCGACCGCCCCGAGCCTCTTGCAGCTCCCGAGGGTCTCCCGCACGTAGGCATCCCAGTCCGGATCTTCCGCGCGGTTGAAGGCCAGGTTGCAGTAGGGCAAGACGCGGCCGCGGGTCTGCTGGGCGATCTGGGCGGACCGTTCGAGCCCAGACCCGGGGGTGCCCCCAGACGCGTTGAGCGCGATCTGGATGCCAGATTCATCCATGATTCCGAGGAGCTCGCCCGCGAGTGGCAGAGCGAGGTGCACGTGCACATCGATCTTGGCAATGGTGCGCTGGGGGGCCGTGGCGGGGGTGGTGGGAGTGGGGGGGGCCGTCTTGGGCCACAGCAACAAGGCCAAGAGGCCCCCACCGACCACCGCGAGTAGGGCTGCGAACCACGCCCTGGGCAGCCGTTTCCACGCGGCCGGGGAGCCCCGCTTTTCCGACCTTCCACTGCCTTCGCTGGTCATGATTGCAAGTGTCCGGAATCGCTGTTGACTTGGGTAGGCGGCCGATTATACTCGCTTCGCGTTGACGGAGGGTCCCATGCCGCGGTCATCGATGACCAAGTCCGAGCTCATCGACGCTGTAGCGCAGCGAACGAAGATCACCAAGAGCCGCGCGGAGCAGGTGGTCAACTGCGTGTTCGAGTCCATGACCGACGCCCTGGCCAAGGGTGAAGGTATCGAGATCAGAGGCTTCGGGAGCTTCACGGTCCGGCACTACAAGCCGTACAACGGTCGCAACCCGCGGACCGGACGGCCCGTACCCGTTCCGACCAAGCGCCTCCCGTTCTTCAAAGTCGGCAAGGAGCTCAAGGAGCTCGTGAACACCGGCATCGTCCCGCCCGGCGGCGCCGCGGGGGGCTTGGCCACGGCCCCGGTGACGACGCCGGACGACGAGTAGCGCCGCTCCATGCAACCGGAGCAGCAACTCGCCGAGCTCGTGCGCGGCGTGGTGGACATCCACGTGGAGGCGGACCTGCTCGCGCGACTGCACGAGGGTCGTCCGCTCAAGGTCAAGGCGGGGTTCGACCCGACCCGACCGGACCTGCACCTCGGGCACACGGTCCTCATGACGAAGATGCGACAGTTCCAGGAGCTGGGGCACGAGGTCGTGTTCGTCGTGGGGGATTTCACCGCCCAAATCGGGGATCCCTCGGGCCGCAACAGCACGCGTCCCGTGCCGACGCGGGATGAAATCGTGGAAGGCGCCCGCACCTACGCGGAGCAGGCCTTCAAGATCCTGGATCCGGACCACACGCGCGTGGTGTTCAACAGCGAGTGGCTCGGAGCCATGCGCTTCGACGACGTGATCCGGCTGGCCGGCAAGTACACGCTCGCGCGCATGATGGAGCGGGAGGACTTCAAGCAACGCTTCGCGGAGCACCGGAGCATCTCCGTTCACGAGCTGCTCTATCCGCTGGCCCAGGCCTATGACTCGGTGGCCCTCGAGTGCGACGTGGAGCTCGGCGGCACCGACCAGCTGTTCAACCTCATGGTGGGTCGCGAGATCATGAGGGAGTACGGCCTGCGGCCGCAGATCGTGATGACCACGCCCATCCTCGAGGGGCTCAATGCCAGGGAGGAGGGCGGACGGATCGTCGGCGACAAGATGAGCAAGTCACTCGACAACTACGTCGGGGTGACGGAGGCGCCGATTGAACAGCTCGGCAAGCTCATGAGCATCTCCGACGGGGTGATGTGGCGCTACTACGCGCTCCTCTCGGCGCGGCCGGTCGCGGAGATCGCGCTCCTGCGCCAGGCCTGCGAGGCGGGGCGCGAGAACCCCCGGGACGCCAAGCTCGCCCTGGCCGGGGAGATCGTCACCCGGTACCACGGTCCCCAAGCCGCGGACGTGGCCAAGCAGGCGTGGGAGGCCCAGTTCTCTCGGCGAGAGGTCCCTGCTGATATGCCAACCCGCGAGATCACGGCCGAGGGCGGCGCGATCTGGATACCGAAAGCGCTCGCCGAAGCGGGGCTCGTCAAGAGCAGCAGCGAAGGGCGCCGTCGCCTCGAGCAGGGCGGTGTGACGGTGGACGGACAGCGGGTGACCGATCCGAAAGCGACGCTGGTGCGGGGCGGACCCTACGTCGTGCGGGCCGGCAAGCGCGCCTGGGCATCCATCACGGTCAAGTAGCCGACGCAATTCTGGGGAAGCGCGCCTGGGCATCCATCACGGTCAAGTAGCCGACGCAATTCTGGGGACAGGTAAATTCCTGAACCGGACTTCGGCACTGGGACGGGCGCCGCAATTCTGGGGACAGGTAAATTCCTGAACCGGATTTCGGCACCGGGACGGGGACTGCGTCGGGTACAGCGTCAGGCGCAGGGACGGGGACAGGGCAGGATCGCGTACGACGGTCGGTGCGCTGGTCCGCCGTCACACGCGCGCGCGCTCGATCACCTGACGCACGAAGTCTTCGCCAGGTTCGATCTGCGCGAGGAGCTCCTCCGCCGGCGTCCGCCCCGCGGACACGAGCGCACGGAGCCCGGCCAGGTGAACCGTTTCGTCCTGGCCCGATCGGTTCAGGTGCGAGAGCCGCGTGAGCCCGCCCCCGGCGAGCTCGGCGAGCTCGGCCGCCCACTCGCGCACGGGCCTGCCCGCGAGGGTGGCGCTGAGCCCCTCGCGCCCGACCGCGACCCGGCAGGAGAGCACGTCCTCGTAGCTCAGGTGTTCTGTCGCTCGCTCGAGCGCGGTCAGCGTGTCATCGCAATAGAGCAGGCCCTTCCACAACGCGGGCAGCGCGCACACGAGCGGCGTGGACTGCCCGTCGGCCCCGCGCACCTCCAGCGTGTTCTTCAGGCGCACCTCCGGGAAGACGGTGTTGAGGTGCGTGACCCAGTCGGCCTTCGTCGCCTCGGCGCCCTGGTAGCCGTCGCGCATGAACTGGCGGAAGGTCTGCCCCGTGTTCCGCACGAGACTCTGCCCGCGCTTGACGAAGAGCATGGGCACGTCGAGGGCCCATTCCACGTAGCGCCGGTAGCTCATGTCGTCGTCCCACACGAAGGGCAGGAGGCCCGTTCGGTCCGGGTCGACCGCGAGCCACACCTGGGCGCGGTGGGAGACCTCGCCCGAGGCTCGGCGCTCGACGTACGGGCTGTTGGCGAACATGGCCGTCACGACCGGCGTGATTCGCAGAGCCACGCGCAGCTTGCGCACCGCGTCGGTTTCGCTGTCGTAGTCGAGGTTCGCCTGCACGGTCGTCGTGCGACACATCATGTCGAGCGCCATGGAGCCGCGCGTCGGCAGGTACTCGCGCATGATCGGGTAGCGGAGCTTGGGCACGAGCGGCATGTCGTCCCGCCGGGCGAACGGATGAAAGCCGACGCCCAGCCAAGCGATGCCGAGCTCCTTGGATACCGACGTCAGCTCGACCATGTGGCCGCGGAACTCGGCGCAGGTCAGGTGCACGGTCTCGAAGGCCGACCCCGAGAGCTCGACCTGCCCGCCGGGCTCGAGGGTGATCGATGCGCCCCCGCGCTCGAGGCTGATGACCGGTCCCCCCTCCGCCTCCGGCGGCCGCGCGTACCAGCCGTGCTCCTCGACCAGGCCGGCGAAGACCTGGTGGATGCTGCGCGGGCCGTCGAAGGGCAGGGGCGATCCGTCCTCCGCCAGCACCCCGAACTTCTCCGCCTCCGTTCCGACCCGCCAACGGTAGCGGGGCTTCTCGGCCGCATGGAATGGCTCGAGCAGGTCGGAAAGGTCGCGCAAGGGCTCGGGTTTGGGGGCGGGCATGGGAGGCTCCGGAAAGCGGCCACCCTAGCATGGGGTCGGTTGGGCAGCCCGAGGAGCGGGTGGGGCCCGGCTTCGTGGTATGGTATGGTCCCCCAAGGCCCGGATGCCGGAAACGTGACCTCTCGAGCCAGTCCCGGTTACATCGGACCCAACCTCGTGATTCGTGGACGTCTGTCCGGCGAGGGTGGGATGCACATCGACGGGAGGCTCGAGGGCGACGTGGCAGTGCAGGGCGACGTGACCATCGGTTCCCCCGGATCTGTCCGCGCGGCGGTTCGGGCGCACCGGCTCGTGGTCGCGGGCTCGCTCCGGGGACCGGTCCTGGCCACCGACGAAGTGACGGTGAGCGAGGGCGGGCGCCTCGACGGTGACGTGCGCGCGCCGCGCGTCGCCGTCGACGACGGCGGCGTCCTGCACGGCGGCATCGACATGGAGTTCGACCTCCCGGACGAGCCGATGGAGGAGCCATGACGACAACCACGCCGGGCGGGAGTGTCCAAGCGAGCGCCAGCGAGCCCGAGCGCGCGAGCGCTCGAGGGGCGCCGAAGGCGCGGGGCGTAGCCCCCGAAGGGATGGGCCCCTCGAGGAGGACTCGGTGGGGGTGGGCGGGCGGGAGTGTGAAATGAAGCCGTCGGTCCTGCCTCTCGGGATGCACCTCGTGGGCGACGTGGGCGGCGACGAGGACCTGGTCGTGGCCGGCACGGTGGACGGGGAGGTGCACATCGGGGGTGCCCTCTTGGTGGAGGAGACCGGCACGGTCCGCGGAAACGTGGAGGCCCGCTCGGTGGCCATCCGGGGCGTGGTCGTCGGAGATGCCAAGGCCAGGGAGACTATTCGGGTCGACTCGGGCGGTCGTGTCGTGGGGGACCTCAGGGCGCCCCGGGTCAACATCGTCAAGGGGGCCCGTTTCCGGGGGCATGTACACATGCTGGAGGCGGCGAAGGCGGCGACCGCGACCGCGACCGCGACCGCGATCGCGCCAGCGCCAGTCCCGGCGCGCGCGCCAGAGCGTCGCGACCGGCGCATGCGCCGCGTGCGCCCCTCGTCTCTGGCGACCCGCGACGAGCGGCCCACGGCGGCGGGCAGCATTCGCGCTGCCCTCGAACGGCAGACCGTTCCCGGAGATCGAGCCGCGGAAGTGGCGGCGGCGGGGCCGGTCCTGGGTCCGCCCATGCCCCGCATGCCCACCCTGAGCCGACGGCGCGTGCGCCGACGGCGCGACCTCGAGTGAGCGCCGTGGATCGGCTTCTCGAGCTGCTCCGCGAGCGAAGCTTCGCGCGACGGCCCGTCGTGTTGGCCTCCGGGCGCACGAGCGATTGGTTCGTCGACTGCAAGCAGACGGTGCTCCTCGCCGAGGGCCACGATCTGGCGGGCAGGGCGCTGCTCGCGGCGATCGACGGGCTCGCCGAGCGGCCCGTGGCGGTCGCCGGGGTCGAGCTCGGCGGCTGCCCCCTCGCATCGGCGGTGGCGCTCGTGTCCTTCCGGGAGGGCCGCCCCCTCGATGCGGTGTACGTCCGCAAGGCGGCCAAGGACCACGGCTCGGGACGGGCCCTCGAGGGCGATTCGACCCTCACCGCGGGCTCGCCCATCGCGGTCGTGGAAGACGTCCTCACCACAGGCGGGTCCACGCTCGGCGCCATCGAACGGCTCCGAGCGGCGGGCCATCGCGTGGTGGGTGTCGTGGCCCTCGTGGATCGGGGCGAGGGGGGGCTCGAGGCGGTGTGCGCGGCGGGGTTTCCGGTGGTCGCCCTTTACACTCGCGGTGATTTCGTGCCTATCTGAGTCGCAGTGCGCGCTCTCCTGCCGCTGGCGCTCGCCGCCGTCGCGCTCGGTTTCGCTCCAGGATGCTCCGAGCCGCTGCTCACACTGCGGCCCGAGTCTCGCTCATTCACGGCCCGGGACTACGAGCAGGTCTACCAGGCGTGGACCCGCGAGGCCGACGCCTTCGCCTTTGGCCGACTCTCCGACATCCTGAACGTCACGGCGACGTTCCAGGCATGGGAATTCCGCTGGGCCTACGTGGTGCGCTACTCCACGGACCACAGCCTCCTGACGGAGGCGCGCACCGAGATGCTCCGGGCATCCCTCGCGGACGCACAGGAGAACCACCGCTTCTTCGTCACGCTGTCCGGACAGAACTACCGCGACAGCGACCTCACCGGCGAGGACACGGCCTGGCGCGTGCTCCTCGTGGACGAGGAGGGAGCCCAGTCGGTGCCGGTCGAGATCGAGCGCGTCGATCGGCCGGACCCCAACACGCGGGCGTATTTTCCGTCGGTCTCGCCCTTCCGTCACGCGTTCCGGGTCGTTTTTCCGGCGTTCCATCCCGATGGGCGACCCCTCATCGCCCCCGACGCCGGACACTTCATCCTGCGATTCACCGGGCCCGTCGGAACGGTGGACCTGCGCTGGGACTTCGCGCCCTGAAGGCGGGTGCGCCTTCCCCCAGCCGCCCGCCGGTGTGAAGCGACGTGTACTGGGGTCCTTGTTGACACGTTGGGTGGCGCATCGCTATAGTGCCCCCGCAGGCCACCTAAGCGCCCGTTAACGATAGGGAATCCAAAGGAAGCGGAGACTTCGGCGGGCGTTCGCTGGGAGACCGGGAGGTTCACGATGAGGAAGCTCATGATGACGGTGGGGCTGAGCGCCGTCTGCGCGTTCGCGGCGATGGCGCTATACGCCTGTCACGCGGAAGACGATGACCCTGCTGGTCAGGCCGGCGAGCTGCAGGATCCGGTGAGGCGACAGAACGCCGTCACCAACATCCACCGGCTCTACACCACCGCCCTCGCCAACCACACGGGTGACCGGAACCATCCTGCGGTGAAGGCCATTGCGGACGTCACTGTGGAGCAACTCGCCCAGACCTACATCGACCACCCCGAGGACACGCAGAACGGCAGCTCCATCATCAACCTCTTCTCCGAGATGCGCGACCGGCGCTCGATCCCGGCGCTCCTCAAGGCGCTCAATTGGCGGTCCGAGGTGACCGAGGAGCACGCCATCGCGGCGTCGCGAACCCTCAAGGTCATGGACCTGCCCGACGACACCAAGGCCCAGGTGATCACCGGCCTGTCAGATGCCCTCGACAAGATCACCGGGGCGCGCGCGGTGGACAACCGCATGCGGATCGAGTTCATCCGCGCTCTGGGCGCCATCGGCGACCGGCGAGCCACGCCGATCCTCACGAAGATCGCCCTGGCCCAGCGCGAGGAGCAGAACTTCCTGATCAACCGTCTAGCGGCGACATCGCTCGGCGAGCTCGGCGACCCGGAGGCGGTCCAGCCCATGATCGAGTGCCTGTTCCTGTTCGCGCCCGGCAACCCCGCCATGCGCATGAACGACGTGGCTGCCGAGTCCCTGGTGCGCATCGGCCGGCCCGCCCTCGAGCCGCTCCTCCAAGTGTTGCGCGGTCAGAACGCAGAGGTCAACGCGATCGCACAGCAGTACATCGAGGCGGTCCGTGTGCGTGACGAGCGCGCCGCGAGGGACATGAACGTGCGGGCGCTGACGAGCGCCGAGGCGACCTTCGCGCTCGGCGCGCTAGGCTTCCGAGAAGCGCTCGCGCCGATCCAAGAGGAGATGGCCAATGAGGACGTGGGTCGCAAGATCAACGCGGCGATCGCCATCGTGCGCCTCAACCTCGAGCCCGCCGAGCGGGTGCGCGTGCGGGACTCGCTCAAGGCCGTCTACGAAGCGGCGCCCCTCGCTGCCAAGGCCCAGCTGCTGGCCGCCATGCGCCACATGTACGACGCGGACCTCCTGCCCTTCTTCCTCGAGCAGGCCCGCGACTCCGATCTTCACCCTCAGGTCCGCGAGCAGGCGGTCATCGCGTACGCATTCCTTTCGAACCGCGCAGAATCCGCGGCGCTGCGGACGATGATCCAGGCCGAGCCCGCCTCCGAGGACGGAGGGTTCCGTGAGAACTTCGCGTTGAACGACCCCTCCCTGAGCGCGGCCCAGGAGTGCGACACGAACATTCAGTGCTGGATCGGCAAGCTGAGTGACGCTGACAACATGGTCGTCAAGAAGGCCTCCTACATGCTCGGGCGGTACGGGCGGGCCAACGACGAGGCAATCACTGCGCTCGTTGAAAAGCTCGACCACGATGACCTCGAAGTGCGGCTCGCCGTAGTGGGTGCGCTCGACTTCATCGCGGTCGCGGGGAGCCAAGCGGCGCTCGACAAGATCGAGCGACTGCGCGAGACCGAAGAGGGTCGCTCGATCTGGACCAACTTCGCCCGCGAAGCCCTGCCCGTGCAGGCGCGCCTGCGCACCCGCATGCAAGGATGAGGTAGCCCGCGGGCGACCATGGGATCCGGCCGTACATGATCCGTCTCGAAGTCTTGGGCGGCACGGACGCGGGGCGCGTCGTCGAGTCCCACGACGATCTTGTTCGGATCGGGCGCTCGGACAGGAATGACCTGTGCGTGAGCGAGTTCCACGTGTCCGGCGAGCATGCGTCGATCTTGCTCGCCGGGGACGACTACGTGCTCCGCGACCACCAGAGCACGAACGGGACGCGAGTTCGACGCGGGGACGAGACCATCGTGCTGATCGGTGATGGTCCGCGGGAGACGACGCTCGAGTCGGGGGACGAGCTGTGGCTGGGGGACCCGGAGCAGCCCGTGCGGGTGTCGGTTCATATCGGTGAGGAGCCGGACGACACGCGCATCGTGTCGGTGCGCAAGGTCGCCGAGATCAGCCGCGTCGAAGCGGAGGTCGGGGCCGACCGGGAGCTCCTCAGGGGTCTCTATGAGGCGCAGAAACACATCAGCGCCGCGCTCGAGATCGACGATGTGCTCGGCGCCGTGGCCACGCAAGTGTTCGCCTTCCTGTCGCGGGCGACGCACGTGACGGTCGCGCTGAGGGACGAGGATGAGGCCGCAAGTGGGCGACGTACCCAGCGCTACGTTCCCGTGGGCACGCGCATCCGCAACTCGGGTGGAGCGGGCGAGACGATCCCGATCACGAGGAGCGTCTTTCGCAAGGTGGTCGCCGAACGGGCCGCTGTCTTGGCGGCGGACGCCAAGCGGGACGTGGGCGAGACGGCGTCGCTGATGGCGGCGCAGATCCTCTCGACCATCGGCGTGCCGCTCTGGCAGGGGGACGAGATCCTCGGCGTGCTGCAGGTCGACAACCGTGCTTCGAGCGGCATCTTCAAGGAACGGGACCTGGACATTCTGGCGGTGCTCGCCCAGACGACGAGCCAGGCGTTCAACCACGCCCGGCTTTTCCATCGTCTCCGGGTGGCCGAGCAGCGGGCGCGGGCCGAGAACGTCTATCTGAAGAGCCGCGACAAGAGCCAGCGCTTCGGCGGGATCATCGGCGAGAGCGCGGCGATGCAGAAGCTGTTCGACCAGCTGCGAAAGGTCGTCGGCACGCGGGTGACCATCCTGATCGAGGGGGAGACGGGCACGGGCAAGGAGCTCGTCGCGAGCGCCGCCCATCACTGGTCGAACCGCGCGGACAAGCTCTTCGTCGCCCAGAACTGCGCCGCGATGCCGGAGAACCTGCTCGAGAGTGAGCTCTTCGGGCACAAGAAGGGTTCGTTCACGGGCGCCACCGACGACAAGAAGGGGCTGTTCGAGCTCGCCGAGAACGGGACGCTGTTCCTCGACGAGATCGGGGAGCTGCCGCTGAGCTTGCAGCCCAAGTTGCTGCGCGTGCTGCAGGAGGGCGAGGTTCGGCCGGTGGGGTCGAACACGACTCGGCGCGTGGATACCCGCATCGTGGCCGCCACCAATCGCGACCTCGAGAAGGAGGTGCAGGCGGGGCGCTTCCGCGAGGACCTCTACTATCGGCTGAAGGTGTTCCCGCTCCGGGTGCCGGCGCTGCGCGAGAGGCGAGACGATATCCCGCTTCTCGCGGGGCACTTCCTCGCCCGATATGCCGAGGAGTTCGGGCGGGCCGTCGGTGGGTTCAGCCAGCAGGCCATGGAGCTGCTCCAGGCTCACTCGTGGCCCGGCAACGTGCGAGAGCTCGAGAACGAAGTGCAGCGGCTCGTCATTCAGCTCGGCGACGACGAGTTCGTCCAGCCCGAGCACATCAGCCCGCGGATCCGCCAGATGGAGAACGTCATCGACCGCGTGCGGCCCACCAAGGGCACGCTGAGGGAGATGGTGGAGCAAGTGGAGAAGTGGCTCCTCGCCGAGGCCCTGCGCGACCACGACAACAACAAGACGGCCACGGCCAAGGACCTCGGCATCACGCGCGAGGGGCTCCACAAGAAGCTCAAGAACTACGGGATGGCCTGAGGGCGCCGGCCCGGTCGGCGCGCTCGCGCAGGGCCGGGCACCGCTCGCTCGAGCGCTCGAGCCGGGCGGAAGGCCTTCCTCGGGATCGCCCGCAGCAGCCCACGTCGCCGGCATCCATCGGGAATTCGCGGCGGAGCGACCGGGCGCGTGCTAGGTTCGGCGAGTGGACGCGCTCGATGACGTGCTGCGTGTCATTCGGAGCCTCAACGAAGCCGGCGTCGAGTACGTCGTCGTCGGGGGTGTGGCCTTGAACCTCCACGGTCTGATCCGGGCGACCGAGGATCTCGACCTCTTCATCCGACCGGATCCGGAGAACGTCGCGCGGCTGCGCAGCGCGCTGAAGGCGATCTGGCAGGATCCGAGCATCGACGAGATCACGGCCGAGGACCTGTGCGGCGACTACCCCGCGGTGCGCTACGGGCCCCCCACGGGAGACTTCTACCTGGACATCCTCACCCGCCTCGGCGAGGCCTCGTCGTACGATGACCTCCGATTCGAAGTGAAGACCATCGAGGGGCTCGCCGTGCGCGTCGCCACGCCGCAGACTCTGTACCGCATGAAGAGGAACACGGTGCGGCCGATCGATCGCGCCGACGCGGACGCCCTGCGAGCCGCGTTCGACCTCGGCCGAGAGGGGGAAGGCTGAGTGACGGTTCGGAAGTATCGTTCGGTGGCGGCGATGCCGCGTCCCGAGCCGAGCCGGACCGAGTCGCTGGCCTCGCGAATCCGCGTCCTGTGGACGCGTGCGCGCTTGCTGGCGCCGCCGCTGCTCGTCTCCCGAGGCGTCACGCGGTTCCGGACGATCGAGGAAGCCAACGCGGCGCGCACCGCGGCTACTGTCCAGCGCATGCGGGAGTCCGTCAACGGCGGCTGACTGAACGCACCATCCTGTGCGATAGCGCGCCAACTTCGTCGGTGGCTACGACGTGTGGACGATGCGCAAGACGATGTCTGTGACGAGCACCTGGACCGACGTGACGCTGGCGAGCACGCATCCGGACCCGGCTGGCGCTGAGCTCGGACCACTACGTCGCCGGCAACCTGCTCCAGGCGAGGGATCCGGTCGGGTTCCCGGCGCATTCTCCCCCGAGACATCGGTTGCCGGCACGGGCCGGTGATGGCTAACTTGATGACGATGTTGGCTTGTCACGGCTGGGGTGTGACCGCGATGCTGGTCCTGTGGGGCGTATCGCAAGCGTCCGGCTGCGGCCGAGTGGGCTTCCAGGCGGCCGACGCGGCGTCCCGAGACGCCGGCGGCGCCGACGCGCCAGCCGCCGATGCGGCTCCTGACGCCGCGGCAGCTGACGGCGGTCCCATCGACGGCGGCTCCGAAGACTCCGGGGCCGCTCCGGATGGCGGACTGCTCGGCCCCTTCGGATCGCCCACGCTGGTCGCCCGCCTGAGCGACCCCGTTGCTGATGATGACGACCCGACCCTCACCTCCGACATGCTAGAGATCTACTTTGACTCGGACCGGGGCTCGCCCGGCCGCGGTGACGTGTGGATGTCGAGGCGCACCAGCCTGACGGATCCATGGGATCCGCCCTGGAACGTCACCGAGCTCAATACCAGCTCCGACGAGAGCGCGCCCGAGGTGAGCGGGGACGGGCTCACCATCTATGTCGCGAGCGATCGACCCAGCGCGATCGGTGGGCGGGACATCTATGTGTCGACGCGATCCAGCCGCGCCTTTGTCTGGGGCACCCCGGAGCGGGTAGCCGAGCTCAGCTCCTCAGCCGGCGACGAGGCCGCTGTCGTGTCAGCCGATGGCCTCACGGTCTACTTCGGATCGGACCGGCTGGGGTCTTCGGATCTCTTCGTGGCCGTGCGGGCCAGCGCCGGGGCCGCCTGGGGCGCGCCCACGGTCATGACCGGCCTCAGCACGGCCGACGGCGAGACCGCGCCGTTCATCAGCCGTGATGGGCTGCACCTGCTGTTTCAGAGCGACCGCCCCGGAGGGGCCGGCGGCAAGGACATATGGATCGCGTCCATCACCGTTCCGATGGAGGCGTTCGTGGATCCCACGCCCGTCGTCGAGGTGAACAGCCCGGTGACGGACAGCGATCCGTGGTTGTCCGACGATCGCCGCACGCTCTACTTCTCGAGCTATCGCGCAGGCGGCGACCAGAACATCTTCGTCGTCACACGCTGACGCGTTGATCGCGGCGGGGGGTGATCCGACCCGGGGTGACCAGGGGTGACCAGGCGTGATCCGGTGATCCGACCCGGGGTGACCAGGGTGATCCGACGGTGATCCGGTGATCCGACCCGGGGTGACCAGGACGGGTGATCCGACCCGGGTGATCGGTGATCCGACCCGGGGTGACCAGGACGGGTGATCCGACCCGGGTGATCCGACCCGGGGTGACCGGTGATCCGACCCGGGGTGACCAGGACCGGTCGGCCGAAGGGAGGCGACCGCGATGCCGTCGCGCCCCGTCGGGAGCGCGTCGAGGTGCGCCGGACCGCTCGTCGCGTGTTCCGGCAGCGCGGCGAGACTGTCTCGCGACGGCATTTGCCACCGCCTCGAGCCGTCATGCGCGTCGCCGGACGCACCGGTGCACCGCCGCCGGCGACGGTGGCGCGCGTCGCGGGCTGCGGAGCGCGCTACGTGGGCGCCGGATCGATAGCGACGGCGTGGAGCTTGCGCATCATGAAGGTGCCGACGGGCCAGGGGCTGAGCCGGTCGCCGGCACGCCAGCGCAGCAGGCGCTCACGGTAGCGGTGGCGGAAATCGCGCACCGTGTGCACGGCGCGATCGAAGGCCTCGAATCCACCCCCCTTGGTCGCGAAGGTGGGGTCGAGCGCCCCGAAGACCTCGTACGCGGTGGCGCGCCGATACGGTGAGACCCGCAGGCAGCGCTCCGCTCCGAGCACGCGCCAGCCCTCGAGCTCGATCTCGGCGCGCGCCTCGCGCTCGTGCTCCACGCACGACCGCACGAGCCAAGCTCGCGTCTCGTCCTCCCCGTGCACCGCGACGAGCTCGGCCGGCAGCTCGAAGTGCAGCGTTGCCCGCGGCGGCATGTCGCCCTTCGGGTCGAAGTACAGCCGCGACCGCTCCACGATCCGCGCGCCCCGCCCCATCTCGTCGACGCGCGAGCGAAGCCCCGGCCAGTCCCGCGCATATCGCACGGCGCCGGCGGCCACGGGGTTGGCCAGCACATAGCCGATCTTGTCCGCGATGGCCTCGAGCGTGAGCAGGCGAGTCTCGTTGGGGTGCTCCTCGAGCACCGAGCCGCGCCACCCGCGCAGGGCCTTGACGACGTTGGCGATGGCGCGATGCGCGTCGCGCAGGAAGTAGGGTCCTTCGCCCCGGGTGTCGCGGTAGACGAGGTGCAGGTGCGTGCTCAGCAGGCAGGCGGCGTACAGCACGATGCCGTGCAGCCGGGCGTAGTGGCCGAGCACGTAGCGAACGGCGTCGACGAGCTCGGGATCGGGGCGCAACAGGTACAACCGCGCGATCGTGCGTGTGGTGCTGAAGACGACATCTCCGGGCTCGACCTGACGGGGCTCGGTCACGGGGTCGCTGGGGATCCCATCCACGTGCCGTGCCGATCTCGGGCCCCAACGATCTCGCGCACCTGCGTGAGCACCCCTGGCGAAACCGCCGGCGGCCGCCGGCGTATGCCACGCCGCCAGCCCGACCCGCGGTCCATTTGCAGTCGACCTGCGCCACGCGTACCGAGCAGAACGTCTGGAGCGGGCAGCCGCCTACTTCAGTCGGTCGCGCCAGTACCCGGCAGGCGGGCTGCGTGGGAGATCGCCACGACCGTCCGCTGTGAGCCTTCGCCCGCAGCGAACACGAGGTACGGAAATCGTATCACCACGTACTTGCGGACCTGAAACCGGGGATCGAGTCCTGAAGAAGGCGATCCCGCGGCCGGCGTCTCCGCGGCGAAATCAACCGTCGCTTCGATGGCCAGCAAGAAGTTCAGGCCAAGCCCGGCTCGCTGTCCCTCGCAGTATGCGACGGGCTCCTCGAGCCCAGCGCTCGCCTCGGGGAAGAGGCGGAGGCCGAGCCCTCCGACGTGCGGGGAATGATGTCCGGGTGAGGATGCCCCTCGGGCGGCGTTGCTGCCTGGCGGTCCGCCACCCGGTCGCCAGCGGCCGCCCGCCAGATGCCCACCCAACCCCGCGAAAGGAGGAGAGCGGGCATACGGCACGGACCTTGACCCTGCATCCCTCGTGACCTCGCCACGCATCGTGGTGGCCGGAGCCACGACAGCGCTCAGCCGCCGCACCACCCTGCGAAAGGCGTTCCTCGCTCCCTTTCACCCGCTGGTCGACCAAGTCGGGCTGTACGCGCTGGCAGACGCCCAGCGCGTGACGGGCGGGGAACGAACGGGGACGGACCTCAACCTGTAGACCAGCGGGTGAAAAGAGGACGGACCTGAACCCGGCCGATGTCCTCGATGTTCGAACAGCGGCGCTCTCATGGCGCCGTGATCTCGAGCGTGAACCTGCCGCCGTCGGCGTCGGCGGAGTCGACGACGATGAAGTGATCGCCCGGCGCGGGATCGTCGATCGCGATCTCGAGCGGCGCTCCGGCGGCGCCCGAGGCGCACGCGATCTCGGCGGCCGTCGAGTCGCACGACCCGGCGTGGACATAGACGACGGGCGCGAAGTCCTCCGCCACGACCGTGACGCCCAGGCGCGCGAGCCCCGTGTCAGGCACGCGGAACATGTGCACGCGCTCGGGGCCCGCGTCTCCGCCGCAGCTCCCCTCCATCGTGCCCGACAGCTCCGTGGTCGTGCCCGTCGCGAAGCGCGACTCGGTCACGTCGTAGGTGCGCGGCGCGAGCGGGCACGCGCGCGGCCGCACGATCTCGTACAGGATCGGATTGCCCCGCAGGATCCCGATCTGCCCCGCGGAGATCGACAGGCCATCGGTGGGGAAGACCGGGAACATCAGGTTGTCGTGATCGGGACACGATGTGAGATCGGACGTCGAGCCGCACTCGGGCGTGTCGCTGACGGGGTCGACGCCGGTGGCGTCGTAGCGCCCCGCCGTCGCGTCGAAACGGAAGCTCGTCGTGTGCCCCAGGCCCAGGAAGTGCCCGATCTCGTGCGCGAGCAACACGCCGGTCGTGCGGGGACCGCCGAGGTGCTCCGCGACGATGCAGCTCGCGGGCGTGCCGAAGACGCCGGGCGGGCCCGGCACGCCGGAGGTGAAGCCGCTCGTGAAGCTCAGGGTCTGGACCAGCAGGATGTTGAGTGAGACCCCGTGGGGCCCGGGCTCGGAGAACCGCTCGCACACGGCCCGCACCTGATCGCTGTCGTCGACGGTGTCGTCTCCGGCCCTGAGGTTTCGGAAGACGACTCGTCCGAGTCGTGCGTGGGCGAACCCGTCGATGTACGTGCTGATCTCCGAGAGGACCGTGCGCACGAAGGGATCGGAGGCGGCTGTGGACGCCGTCAGGCCGGTGCCCGGGGAGACGAAGAGGTTGAGGTCCAGCATGCCGCCGTCCTCGCCCATCGGCTCGAGGATCACGCTCACGCGATCGATGTCGCCGGCGACCGGCGTGAAGTCCACGAGATCCGTCTCGTAGATCGCGAGCCGCATGCGATAGGTGCCTGCCTGGGGCCGTGCGGCCGGATCGTCCGTGGACGGCACGAGGACCGAAGTGGCGCCGGGGTAGGGGATGGCCGAGGGATTGAGATCTGGCGAGCTGTCCTCGGCGTCGAGCAGGACGGTGCCGTCCGGCGCCACGAGAGACAAGAAACCGATGCGCTCGGTCGGGCTCGCGGGGGCGTCCTCGAGGACGACGGCGAAGGAGCCCACGCCCGCGGGAACGTCGAAAGCGATCTCGTCCGAGCCCGTCGTCGCCACGGGGATGGGTCCGAGCTCGACGGCGGGCGCGGTGAGGTCGACTCGGCAGATCGACAGCTCGGTGTCGCGTGCGAAGCGCGTGACGGCCACGGGCTCGCACACGGCGTCCTGGCCGCAGTCGACGCACAGCTCGGTGCACGTGCCCGCGTGACAGAGCCCCGTGCGGCACTCCCCGTCCGCGCCGCAGTCGTCGCCGAGCTCTCCGGTGCCGCCGCCGGTCGGGAGGCACGCGCTGCTCACGACCTCGGTTCCGTCGCGCGCCTCGAGGAACAGCGCGCAGGCGAGCCGGGTGCCGCAGTCGTCCTCGTCGGTGCAGCGCTCGACGCAGACCGAGCCCGAGGCGTCACCGTGGCACAGGTCCGAGCGGCACTCGGCGTGCTCGACGCACGCTTCGCCCGTCTCGAGGAGCGGGGGCTCGTCCGTGCCGTTCGAGCCGCAGCCGGCGACGAGGAGCGCCAGCAGGCAGGCGGGCAGGAGCCGCAGCGTGGCGGGTGCGGAGAGGGCGCGGCCCCTAGGTTCGGTACAGGAATTCACCTGTCCCCGATTATGCACTGTCAGGGCTGGCCCGTCGCCGTGCGGAGCACGAGATACACAGCCGCGGCCACCAAGGAGCTGGCGGGGATGGTGAAGATCCACGCCCAGACGATGCGGCCGGCCACGCCCCAGCGCACGGCGCTCAAACGCTTCTCGGCCGCGCCGACGCCCACGATGGATCCCGTGATGGTGTGCGTCGTCGAGACGGGCGCGCCGAGGAAGATGGCGCTCGCGATGGCGATCGCCCCGCCCGTCTCGGCGCAAAAGCCGCCCACGGGCCTGAGCTTGGTGATCTTCATCCCCATGGTCTTGACGATGCGCCAGCCCCCCGTGAGCGTTCCGATTCCCATGGCCGCGTGGCAGAGCAGTACGACCCAGAGGTGCGGCTCCGGATGGTCCGAAGCCTCCTGCAGCCCGTTGGCCATGAGCAGCGCCGTGATGATGCCCATGGTCTTCTGGGCGTCGTTGCCTCCGTGTCCCAGCGAGTAGAGCGCCGCGGAGACGAGCTGGCCGCGACGGAAGAACCGATCGAGCTTGGCGGGCCGCGCGTTGGCGAACAGGGCGCGCATGGTGCGCATGATCAGTCCGCCGAGCAGCATGCCCAGCACTGGCGCGATCACGATGAACGCCAGAGTCTTGCCGAAGGTCTCGTAGCTCAGGACCGAAAGGCGTGGGGTGTGGGCGAGGGCAGCTCCGGCGAAGCCGCCCATGAGCGCGTGCGAGGACGACGACGGCAGACCCCACCACCACGTGATCAGGTTCCACGTGATCGCGCCGAGGAGCGCCGCGAGGATGACGGTCGACGAGATGACCTCGAGGTCCACGCCCTTGGCGATGGCGGAGGACACGGTCGTGGGGAAGACCAGGAATGCGACGAAGTTGAAGAAGGCGGCCCACACGACGGCCGCCCGCGGCGAGAGCACGCGCGTGGACACCACCGTCGCGATGGAGTTGGCGGCGTCGTGAAAGCCGTTGACGAAGTCGAAGGCGAGGGCCACGACGATCACGAACAGGACGAAGAGCGACATCATGCGTGCTCCAGGACGATCCCTTCGACGGTGTTGGCCACGTCCTCGGCGCAGTCCATGGCGGCCTCGAGCGTCTCGTAGATGTCGCGCCACTTGATCACGCGCATGGGGTCGGTCTGTTCCTCGAAGAGCTTCGCCAGACCGCCCCGGTAGTGGGAGTCCGCCTCGTGCTCCTGCGCATTGATGATCTGGCAGAGCTCCAGCAGGTGTTCCGCGTCCTTGACGTTTCGCAGCTGCGTCATCAACGTGGCGATCCCCTGCGAGGCTGTTTGCAAGACACGGGCGATGGCCAGGGCGTCGTCGGGCGTGTTCTGGACTCGAAAGAGGGCGACCTTGGCGATCGCCGCTTCGACGTAGTCGAGCACGTCGTCGAGCTGGCTAATGAGGGCGTGGATCTCCTCCCGATCGAGCGGGGTGATCCACGTGCCGTGCAGGGCCTTGACGCACGCATGGTTGATGCGGTCGCCCTCGTGCTCGAGCTCCTTGATCTCTCTCGCGCACCGCTCGACCTGGCCGAGATCGACCAGGCCCTCGACGAGGATCCCCGTGGCCTTGGTGAGGCATCCGGCCAGTCCGGTGAACGCATCCCAGAACACCTTGTCGCGAGTCAGCGCCATGCGGCACCTCCGCGACCGCTTCAACCACCGCTGCCCAGCGTGGTCAAGTGACGATTCGGTGTCGCATGCTCCAGGCTGGGCCCGGTCGTGTCGGTGACGACACGGCCCCGTGCGCCGCTCCCCACGATTCCTTTGCTCCTAGGTCAGAACGGGCGCCTTTCCGGTGCCGGCACGGATCCTGAATCACCGCGGTGCGGCTCGCCGGAGCGTGGGCCCCGAGGAGGGCAAATGGGAAGAAGATCGTGGCGGCCGGGCAGCGCCCGGCTGAAGTGGGGACTTGCGCCCTTCGCGCTGATGGCCGCGGCCATGGGCTGGTCGCTGCTCGTCCAGGGCTGTCCGTCCGAGGTGTCGGGTGTGCGGCAGTCGGGCTCCACGACGGCGGCGCGTGGCGCGGGTGTCTTCCGGCCGACCGACGCGCAGGCTCCGCAGGCTCCGCCTAGCACCGACCTGATCGCGCAGGCGCTCGCCGGAGTCCACGAAGGGGACGCAGGCGCCCTCGGCTCCCGCATGCAGGTCCGTTCGCTCCGCATGCCGAGCCCGCCGAGGGGCGCCACGGCCCGGTTCAACTTTGATGGCGGAAAGCGTGGCTGGATCACGGCGCTGCCTTCCGAGCAGCTCCTCACGTCGCCCGCCTTCGCTCGCGGCAAGGTGCTGCTCGGTGGCGGCTTTGCGAGCCACCAGTTCTACGCCTTCGACGCCTACGATGGCGAGCTGGCCTGGGCGATGGCCGCGCCGGATGGTGGGCCCACCGCGGCGATCATCAAGCGCGACCGCGTCATCTTCAACACGGAGAGCTGCACGATCTTCGTGGCGGACGTCGACACCGGCGAGCTCAAGTGGAGTCGCTGGCTCGGCGATCCACTCATGAGCCAGCCGGTGGCCAGCGGCGACCTCGTGATGAGCGCCTACCCCGCGGAGGGCGCGCACCGCTTCGGTGCCTTCCGGCTCGAGGATGGCGAGCCTGTGTGGAACATTCCCATTCCGGCCGACGTCATCCAGGCACCCCAGGCGCGCGGCGACTCGGTGTACTTCGCGACCATGGACGGATCGGCGTTCCGCGTGCGCGCTCGCGATGGGCACGTCCTGTGGAGTCGCGACGTGGGGGCCACGAGCGCCATGTGGATCGACGGGAACCATGCCCTCCTATCGCGCCGCGTCGGCAGCGGCGGCGGCACGCGCGAGCAGCCCATCGTCCTCGCCGCGCGAAATGGCTCGCTCCTGAGCAGCGCGGACGCCGTGCCCGCTCCGTACCTGGGCGGCGGCAGCAGGGACCGGGCCCTCGCGCAGGGACAGGCGGGCGCCTGGGGCAGCGTGCCCCACGGCGATCATCTGGGGCTCACGAACGTGGCCGCGGGCTGGGCGTTTCAGGGTTCGTCGCCGGCGGTGGCCGATGGTCGCGCCTACTTCGCCGTGGGCGGGGACATCCGCGCGAGGGACATGGCCTCGGGTCGCGAGGTCTGGCGCCGGTCCTACGGCGAGGCCAACGGGGCCCAGGCCATCAGCCCGCCCGCCGTGGTCGGCTCGGTCCTCGTGTTCGGCACCGTCGACGGGCACCTGTACGCGGCCGACATCGACACGGGCATGACCCTCTGGGCCTATGACGTGGGCCAGCCCGTGGTGTTCCAGCCCATCGTCGCCCAGGGATGGGTGTACGTGGCGACGGGTCGCGGCGATCTCATCGGCCTCGAGATCGGAGACCCGCAGCTCGACGGCTGGCACATGTGGGGCGGCAACGAGGCCCACGGCGGGCTCGTGGAGACGGCGGGGAGCGTGGATCCACACCTTCTCGCGAGCCTCGTTCGGCCAGGGCAGGGCGCCATGCGTGTCCTCGGTGAGGAGCAGGGCACCGAGACCGCCACCGACGCGACGCCGGCGCCGGTGGAAGAAGAAGAAGCACCGGCCGCGGCGGCGCCCCCTACCGAGGAGCCGGCCCCGGACCTACCGGTGCTCCACACCGACGTGCGCGCGCGCGTGTCCGGATTCGTCGCTGACGTGACGGTGACGCAGCGCTTCGATAATCTGCATGAGCGGCCCATCGAGGCCCTCTACCTGTTCCCGCTGCCGTCCGACGCCGCGGTCGACGCCATGGAGATGCACATAGGGGACCGGGTCGTGCGCGGCCGCATTCAGCGGCGCGGAGAAGCGCGACAGACCTACGAGGCGGCGAGACAGGAAGGCCGCCGCGCGGCCCTGCTCGAGCAGCAAAGGCCCAATCTCTTCGCCCAGCGCGTGGCGAACATCCAGCCGGGGGAGAGCATCGAGGTGCGCATTCGCTATGTTCAGATGCTGCCCTTCGAGGACGGCCACTACGAGTACGTCTTTCCGATGGTGGCGCCCCGCCGCTTCGATCCGGGGGATCCGGCCGCGGTGTTGGGCGAGGCGGCGGAGATGCGGCAGGCCAGCGACGTCTCCCTCTCTGTCGAGCTCGATGCAGGTATGCCCCTCCGCCAGCTCGACTCGCCGACGCACCAGCTGACGGTGGAGCGGCCGAGCGCCTCGAAGGCAACCGCGGAGCTCGCGCGCGCTGATCGGATTCCGAACCGGGACTTCGTGCTGCGCTACGAGGTCGGCGGAGATGCGCCCGAGGCCACCGTGCTGGCGCACCGGGACGGGCAATCGGGGTACTTCGGTCTCGTGGTCCAGCCTCCCGGGGCGCCAGCGAACGACGCGATCGCCGCCCGCGACATTACGTTCGTGGTGGACACGTCGAGCTCCATGCGTGGCCGGCCCATGGAGCACGCCCGCGCCGTGATGCGCGGTGTGCTCGCTTCGATTCGAGAGACCGACACCTTCAACGTGCTCGCCTTCAGCGACGGTGTGCGTTCCCTGTCCCCCGCGGCACTCGCGGGCACACCCGAGAACGTGGAGCGGGCCGGGGCCTTCGTCGACGGTCTGAGCGCGGCGGGCTCGACGGACATGGTGCCGGCCATCGAGGCTGCCCTGGCGGGTCGGTCCCGGGGCGATCGCCTCCCGATCGTGGTCCTCCTGACCGACGGATACATCGGCAACGAAGCTCAGGTGCTTCGCAGCATCGCGGAGCGCCTCGGGGACGCTCGGCTCTACTCCGTGGGCGTCGGATCCGCCGTCAATCGCTTCCTGCTCGAGCGCGCCAGCGAGATCGGACGCGGCCGGACGATCGTGACGACGCTCTCGGAGACCCCGGAATCGGCCGCGGCTCGGTTCGCCACACTCGTCGATCGGCCCGTCTTCACGGATGTCGAAGTCGACTGGGGCGGGCTCGCCGTGGAAGATGTCTACCCACGACGGCTTCCGGATCTCTTCGCGGGCAAACCGCTGGTGGTTCACGGCCGCTATGAACACGGCGGCACAGCGCAGGTGAAGGTGCGAGGCACCATGGGCGGCCGGCGCTACGAGCGCGTCGTCGAAGTCACGCTCCCGGACCGTTCCGCGGACGACGCCCACGCGGCGCAGGGGACGCTCTGGGCGCGGGCGGCCGTGCACGACCGCATGAACCGACTCTACCTCCGGGACGATCCGGCGCTCGTCGAAGAAGTGACCCTGCTCGGTCTCGAGCACCACATGATCACCCAGTACACGAGCTTCGTCGCGGTCGACGAGACCCCGGCCGAGCCGGCCGACGCGTCCGACCCCGAGGTCGCCTCGCGCGTCACGGTCAGCCCCGCCCGTTCGCTCCCCGGCGATCCGGAGATCCGCATCCCGGCACCCGCCGATGCCAGGGCCGTCACGGTCGTTCTGCCCTTCGGCGAGACGCTCGCGGCCGTGTGGGAGGCTGACCTCGGCCTGTGGACGGCGCGCTTCCTCGTCCCGTCCGACGCGGACGAGGGCACACACCCGATCGAGATCGTGATCACCACCGCGACGGGTGTGCAGGAGCGACACAGGGCCTGGTACACAGTCGACTCCTCGGCGCCTCAGGTCCGAATCGAGGTTGTCGGCGAGGCCAGGCCAGGAGCCGAGGTCACCGTGCGCGCGACGCAGATCCTCACGGAAGCCGATCTGGCCCAGGCGGGGATGCGCAGCAACGCCGAGCTGACCGAGAGCCGCATTCAGATCCTGAGCGACGCGCGCCGCGTGGAGGTCACCGACCCGGCGGGCCAGGTCCTGTACCTGCACGTCGCCGGCCCCGGCGTGTGGGAGGGACAATGGCGCATCCCGCCGGACGCCGCGGGCACGCAGCACCTGACCGTTCACGTCATCGACGTCGCCGCCAACGTGGCGGCCCAGCCCCTCGAGATCGAGGTCGTGCCGTGAAGATCCGGGCTTCGGCGGCTCTGGTCTTCGCGACCCTGTGGTGTGCGGGCGCGGGCGCCCAGCCGCATGTGCGAGTCGCCGAGGTGCTCACGGCGACGAGCGACGTGCACGACATGGCGGTCGTCGGTGACCGTGTGCTCCTGGCCACGTCCGGTGGGCTCGTCGTTCGCCGCGGGGACCAGGTCGAGCGGATTCTTTCCTCGCGCGACGGGCTGCGGGGCGTCCGCCTGCGCTCGGTCAGCGTGGTCACCGACGGCGTGTGGCTCGGCGGCGTGGAGGGCGCGGCCCTGGTGCGGGTAGACGACGCGGGAGTGTCGCGGCCCGTGAGACACCTCGCACTGCGGCGCGTGCAGCGCGTCGTTCGCTTCGGCGGAGCGACGTGGCTCGGGACCTGGGGCGACGGGATCTTCCGCCTCGAGGACGGGGAGGGCGCGCGTCCGCGTCGGGTCCCGCTCGGGCGGCACCAGGCGCTCTCGCGCATCACCGACCTGCGCGTGCACGGCGAAGAGCTCTGGGTCGCGACGGCGGGGGCGGGTATCGCGATCATCGCCGACGACGGCTCCGTGACTCGCACCCTGCGACAAGGGCTGGCGGATCCATTCGTCTGGCGGCTCGAGACCGACGGGGACCGGATCGTCGCTGCCACGGCCGCCGGCGTCACCGTCATCGGTCCCGAGGGCATCGTGCCCGACGCCCCGCCGACCGCGCTATCACGCCGCCTGCCCGTCACCGATGTGCGTGCCGTGCTGCGGACCGGCGACACCTGGTGGCTCGCGACCTGGGGCGCAGGTCTGTGGCACGCGGAGTCGACGGCGTCGGCGCCCACGCGTGTCGGTCCCGAGCGCGCCGCGCGTGTCCGATCGCTCGCAGCCGTCCGTGACGCGGTGGTCGTCGGGCACGACGCCGGGCTCGGCCGCGCTCGGGTTGGCGACACGGAGCTCGCGGTGCTCGACACGGGCGGCCTTCCGTCGTCGGACATCACATCGCTAGCCGAGGCCTTCGGCGCGCTCTGGGTCGGCACCTTCTCCCAGGGGCTGGCGCGCGTGCGTGCGGGCCGGGCCGAGGCCGTGGCGCAGGCGACGTCGCGGTGGGGTCTCGACGGGCGGATCAACGATCTGGCCGTGACCCGGGATCATCGCGGCCAGCAAACGCTCTGGATCGCCACCGACCGCGGCCTGTGGTGGCACGACGGGCGGCGTTTCACCCCGGTCGAGGAGCGCGGGACACCTGGCCGCGTCCACGTCACGTCACTGCACGTGGATCGGACCGACGGCAGCCTGTGGGTGACGAGCTCTCGATCGCTCTGCCGCCACGCCAGCCGTTGGCAGTGCTGGAGCGGTGATTCGCGCCTGCCCATCGTCAACCTCCACGCCGTCACCACGGACGGCCGCGGCCGGGTGTGGGTCGGCAGCTTGCACGGGCTCTATCGCTTCGACCGGGCCACCGGACGCTTCGAGCGACACACCGTCTCGAGCGGCGCCCTGCCCGTGGACTGGGTCACGGCGCTCGAGCCCTGGGGCAACGGCGTCGTCGCGGGGACCTATCACGGCGGCCTGTCCTGGTACGACGACAGCGCCTTCCACATCGAGCGCGAGGAGCGCGGTGGCTTGCCCGCGGGATGGGTCAATCCCCACGCCATGCGCTGGGTGGGGAGCCGGCTCTGGATCGGCACGCAGGAGCGGGGGCTGCTCGTCGGTTGGCGCGGTGAATGGACGCGCCTGCGCACCTCCGACGGTTTGCCGAGCGACGACGTGACCGCCGTTCTGCCGGTCGCGGACGGCCGCGTGTGGGTCGCCACGCGCGGGGGTCTGGCCCGCGTCGAGACGGGGCGCTGAGCAGGCTCGCTGGTCGCCGCGACCTCGCCGGCCTGTCGGACCTCGGCCGGCTCGACGCCCGCAGCGGGCCACGACGAAGCCGACCGCTGCCCGCGGAGCTCGAATGAGGCTCAGGCTGGGAGCGAGCTTCGGACGCCGCGGGAAGACGATCGTGAGAAACGCGGCGGATCGACAGCCACGAGCTTAACCCCCATGAACGCTCTCTCGAAGCTTCTAGAAAAGTAGACGTATTGAGTAGGGCGTTTTGCGAAATACCGTCCGTGGGGCGTCGCGTGGGGGCTGAGTGAGCGTCGCGTGGGGGCTGAGTAGCCGTCGCGCGCGCGGCCGCAGCGGATCCGGCCCGATGACCCGACCGGGAACGAGCCGGAAAAGGCCCCGGGCTCCGGCGCGGCCTTCGCGCCCGTCCTCGTTCGTTTGTCTCATGACGGACGCTATCCTCCGGCCGTGACCGGGCACGGGGACGGAGCCGCTCATCTCGTTGCGCACGTGCGGGCGCCATGAGTCGGGTTGGCGCTCGGGGGCTGGTCGCGCGACGGGGCGGGCTCAGGATCGCCCGGCGCCCTCGGGCAGGCGCCCCAGGTGAAGGACGCCTTTCACGCACCAGGCGAGCTCCTGCATGCCAGCCATGCAGGCCCATGTGCCGTCGCACGCATCACCTGGGCGAGCGTCCTCGGGAGACGGACATGCCATCCATGGCCCGGTGTCCGGCGTTCTCAGGGCCGCCTCGATCCGGTCGACGGGGCAGACCCGACTCAGCGACACACTTTCCGCCCGGCATGCAGCCACCGCAGCGCATTGCCCGTCGGGAACCGCACAGAGCCAGTCGCCTCCACAGGCGTCGCCGGCGCCGGCCTCGACCGCTGCGACCTCGCAGGCATCGACGAGCCACGTCCGCCCCGTTTCGGGGGCCGTTCCGGCGCAGCCCGGGTCGGATTGCCTGAGCACCATCGAGACTCCACCGTTGCATTCGAGCGCGAGGAGCGCACAGGTGTCTTCCTCTCGCACGCACCCCCATCGCGCCGAACCGTCGCAACACTCGCCGCTGCCGGCGGAGCCACTCGCCAATGCCGCCGCGCAATCCCCGGGCTCGAGGGGACTCTCGCACGCTGCTCCCAGGGCCTCCCGGTCTCCCCCGGTCCCGAGACAGCCTCCCGCGATCAGGAGCGAGCCGACGAGCACCGATTCCAGCATCGAAATCCGCATGACAGCTTCACTCCTCCTCGCTGCCGCCCGGCAGCGGATGACCAGATCGCGTGATGAACAGGACCGATCGGCCCGAGGCCGGATCGATCCAGGCGAGACCCGATTGGTCCTGCCAGCCGAGACCCCGGCGAAGGGACGTGACGAACGCGTCGTGGTCGTCGTGACTCTCGTGCGTGGCCTCGACCTCACAGGCCGTTTCGCGGCAGTCGACCCCGAGCAAGTGGGATCCACGCAGGCTGGCCGCACGCGCGACCTCCTCCACCTGTTCCTCGGCCGACCAGGACCAGCTCGGGTCCTTGCGCTCTGCGCTGAACGCGGTCCTGACGCGGCCCACGATTCGCTCCGGTGTCTGCCGATCGCGGAGTCGGGAGTCCGTCGAGCTCTCGGAGCTACGTGGCTCGGGGTCGACCGGATTGGCGAGTACGCTGGTGGGGGTCTGGCGCTGCGGCGACTCCGGAGCAAGGATCCGGGGCGTCGCCCTCGTCTGCCTGAGCTCGGACCGCAGCCCTGCAACCTCCTGCCGAAGCGCTCGCACGTCGTCTCCCCCGGCGCTGGCCTCGCCGCCGCCGCGCACGGAGGCGAGGATGCCCAGGAGCGCGGCCAGCCCCAGCACCATCACCCACCGCCTGCGGTCGCGCTGCACGTTCACTTCAGGGACAATACGGGTCGCTCTGCTCGCACGTGATGAACAAGTAGCTCGCGATGCCGGATCGAACGGAGCCGTCGTTGCGCGGTATCGTACACTCGAGCGTGAAGAGCGAGGCGTAGTCGTTGGGCCAATCGAGCTGCGCCGCGATGGTGGTGTAGCTCGTGGACGACCCGGACGTGTTCATGGACGTCCAGGCCCGTAGGGTTCCGTCCGGGTTGTGCGCGTCGAAGAAGCACGAGAGGTTCTGCGTTGGGCTGGCGTCGCGCACCGTGAGGGCGGCGTATCCCTTGTCGGCGAGAGCGGTGTCAGCGCCCGGCTCCATCGCCAGTATCTCGAGGTTGTGCAGCGGACAGACAACGTACACGTCGCTGGTAGAGTCATTCAGGAGCTGGCCGTGCGAGTCGAGGCTGACAGCCTCACGACTGGTCTCCGTGTAGCCCACGCATTCCGCACCTGAGACGTGATGCCCGAACGTATAGCGGTAGTCGGCGCGCGTCGTCGCTGCGACCAGGAGCAGCAGTGTGAAGGCCATTCGCGCGATGTTGATCATGATATTCTCCCGCAGCTCGTTGCCGACGGGGCGCAACCTGGCACCACGCCGAAACCACGGACAGCGACGCCGACCGACCGCTCCACCGAGCCCCAGCCTCGCGTGTGCTCCCGTCGATCGACGGCGCGCAGAGCGACGGGGTCGGTGCAACATGCGCGGAGACGGCGGGACATGGCTCCATGGTGGAGAGGAAAAACAAATGTGTCAACGCACGGACCACCCGCCTCGTCGCGCATCGCCAGCGGCCCGCGCCGGACCGGGCCCCGGGAGAGTGTCCTGGGCGACGGCGCAGGTTGCCGTCGGGGACCCAAGACCTGGCGCGCGGGCTCCGACGCCGCCTTCGCGCCCGTCCTCGTTGGTTTGTCTCATGACGGACGCTATCCTCCGGCCGTGACCGGGCACGGCGACGGAGCCGCTGATCTCGTTGCGCACGTGCGGGCGCTCGCGGGGGAACGGCCGCTGGGCGACGGCGTGGACCTCGAGCGCGTGAGGGGATACCGCGGGTACGCGGAGGTGATGCGGGCGCTCGCGGACGCCGGGACGCGCGGCGGCGTGTCGGAGTATAGCCTCCATGAACGCTCTCTCGAAGCTTCTAGACTCGACTTGAGCACTTTACCCGCCATATCCGACAGCGCGCAGCAGCGGCTCGACGGACTTTTGATCTCCGCGGGAAAGCCCCAGCGGATCCAAAAGTCGGTGGCGCCAGGTTTCGCG
>Ga0214473_10001011_pt1 | contig 38188 bp, 37 predicted proteins | sample RVTome_7_FD_203509 | JGI IMG/M metagenome (GOLD analysis project Ga0214473, IMG submission 203509) | Soil microbial communities from uranium-contaminated site in the Upper Colorado River Basin, Wyoming, United States - RVT98D197 | ecosystem: Environmental > Terrestrial > Soil > Contaminated >...
ACTCCTCGCGATGCTCTTCAACCATCCGCACGGCCCGTTCCCGGACCTCCGGTGAATACCTGCTTTGTCTTGCCATGACAGTAATCTCTCACATAATTCTGTCTCCGGCAAGCCCGGAACGGTTCAATCCGAAGTCTCTACGAGCTTTTGGGTACGGGTGAGTATTCGCGCATAATTGACACAGACTCCGCGAAACGCTCGCTCAATTACGAAGGGGCAGAAGATAACAAGACTCGCTACCAGATACTCAAATACATTGCCCAAAGGCATAACATACTATTTGATGAACCATACAAGGTCTTGGAGTTCATTGCAGCCATAGTAACGAGCCCAAAAGCGCTAGTTCGTCAACTCAAGTACATGGACAAGCAAAATGTAATTGGCTTCGGAGAGCACTCGGAATTGCTCTTACGGCGTCAACCATGGGAAGCCCTTCTGACAATGCGGATGGAGTTCGATAGCACACGGCTGGGTGAGGTGGAGGAATTAGTGAACAGGTGGGAGAATGCGGGTCGGGAGGACGGTGTCCCGCGCATGGTGGACATAGCTAAGCACTGCTATTACAGACTCCTCGACACCGCTACAGAGCTTGACGGTGACTTTGCGTTCATGCTAATGCCCTTCAATGATGAAGAGTTCCCGCAAGCGATATATCATGACGTGATTAAGCCCCTGGTAAAAGAGGTGCTTGACATCAATTGCGTGCGAGTCGACGAGGACCCAACGAGTAAAAGTGGTCAGGACAAAATCTATAGCCATATTGTCAAATCGAAGCTTGTCATTGCGGAAGTATCGACGCAGAATCCAAACGTCATGTTTGAGTTCGGGCAGGCGGCCACACTGGAGAAGGAATTCATTCTCACTTGCTACAACAAATGTGCCGGGAACAAGGACAAGAAACTCGCGTTTGACTTCGAGAACATTCACACACAGTTCTATGACGATCCTGATGAGCTAAGAAGAAAGCTCCAGCAGGCCTTGGAGGCTTTCAAGAAGATGCACGCCGACGCTGGCTAGCGTTACGTCCACATCTGTCACCCCGGCGAAAGCCGGGGTCCAGTCCTCCTCTCGATCCTGAAAGACTGGATACTGGCTTTCGCCAGTATGACGGAGAAGAACCGGATGGATTCCCGCCGTCGCGGGAATGACGGACATGAGGTGCGTCAATGACAGGCAAACGTAGGGTAGGTCTGTCCTCAGACCTGCGGCTGGATACTGGCTTTCGCCAGTATGACGGGAACATTGAGACCCGACCGGGTCTAATCAAAGTCCCCTCTTGAGAGGGGATTTAGGGGTGTGTTCCGATGGTCGGTTCCGTAGCGCTGCGCCCCCGCCGACGGATGCGCAGAATCAACAGCAGCGCTACCACCACCCCACCCAGCAGAAAAGTTCGATAATCGGTCGATTGGACGAAAACGTCGTCCATCGACGGGCCGAAGTAATCAAAACCGTTTTGCATGAATTCAAAATCGGCGAGCACCGCCTCCGGCGGCGGGTTCGGCACTTTGCCCCAGAGCGTGAACAGCAACTGGTGACCGTCGGGATGACGATACAAAACCCCCATCAAGCGGTGATGCAACTCCGCCACCGACGCGGTATCGAACGAGACAAACTCCAGAACAAAGCGGACCCGCCCCCGGTCATGGTAGCCGGTGTTGGTTAGAAGCTCAGCCTCCGGCAAAGACAGGATGACGTCGGCGATGATATCCTCGACGGCGCGACGCAACTGTCGACTATCGGCGATGGCTTCATCTTCGGCGATCTCCGAGCGGAAGATCTGCATCTCGGCGCTGAGGTCATGGTTGACCAGATGGATCGGAAAGCCGCTTTCACTGCCGCCGGTCACCCAACCCTCGGCCATCGGCAGCCTGATCTCATCGGATGGTCGCAGCAACATATCGGCGCAAACTTGGCTCGCTGGCAGCGCCAACAGCAGACAATAAATGATGAGTCTCACGCTCATAATATCGGCAGCCCTGAGGCGAACCTGGCGCCTGGGATAGGAAGTCCGGTCCGGTCGTTCGGTGCTGTCAGGCGACTCGCCTGACAGCCTTGCGGTTCTGAAGCGCGTGTCGGGCGGGGTCGCCCGACACCACCCCACAAAAGCGGGCTTGCCTGCGGCGCGGCCGGTCAGCGTAGGTCGGCGAAATTCCTGGTCAGGCAAGCGGTCACCATTTCCACGCGCGTTTTCAGAAAGGTCGCCTTGTCGACCTTGGGACGGTAGACGAAGGTTCGGCCGCTTTTTTCGCGACTCAGAAATCGTTTGTCGGCCAGGCGGCTGAGTACCGTCATCACCGTCGTATAGGCCGGGCGGTTTTTATCTCCCAGGTGAAACAGCGCCTGCTTGACGGTCAGGCTTTCGCGGGACCAGGCGATTTCCATCAAACGCGCCTCGGTGGGTCCCATGAATACCGCCGCGCCCTCGCCCGTGGGATCGAAGTAGAAGGCTCGGGAGGGCATCAGGGTCTTTTGACCCGCTTATGTTTGACGATTATCGACACCCCGATGGCAATGACCACCAGCGGCCAGAAGTAGTCCCACAGGTCTCCCCGGAGCAATCCGAGCCGGTCCAGCAGCATCAATCCGCCGAGAATGAGCAGCAGCACGCCGAAGAACATAAGACACCTCCGCAACTTTCGTTGCCGGATGATACCGGCAAGGGCGGCGGGCGCCAACTAAAAAGTCGGCTCGGAGCATCCCTGAGCGGCAACCACAAAGTCCCCTCCAGAGAGGGGATTTAGGGGTGTGTTATTGCCGACTTCGCGCACCTGAACCCACCCCGGCCTTCGGCCACCCCTCCCAAATGAGGAATCAGTTGACAACCGCCTGGGCGATGGTGGTAGATTCTGAAGGCTCATTCACCACAATCACCACGCAGAAGACATGCTAAGAGAGTTGCCGAAGCTGCCGCAGGCGCGCGACAATCAGTTCCGCGATCGCCTCGAGCATAATCCGGTCGCCGGCGGCGAAAAAGGCGGGGCGGTCGATGTCGATCTCGCCGAGGCATTCGTCGCCGGCCATCAGCGGCACGACGATCTCCGACTGCGTCGACAGGGAACAGGCCAGGAATCGTGGATCGGCGCGCACGTCATCCACGGTGATGGTTCTTTTCTGCGTGGCGGCGGCTCCGCAGATGCCCCTGTCAAGTTCAAGCCGGGTGTGCTCAGTGGTCGGCCCGACATACGGTCCCACCTCGAGGTGCTCCCCGCGCATCATATAAACCCCGGTCCAGTTGTAACCGCCGGAGAAGCCGTCTATCAGGTTCACGGCCGCCTCCAGCAAGCCGGTCTCCGACTCGGCGGCGGCCGCAGCCTCCTTGACCGCAGCCACCAAACGAGCGCGTTGCGGCTCCATCACAGGCTTTCCCTGATTGCTCTGAGGTTGTCCATCGGCGCCTCGGGCGGCATGGAGCAGCCGGGTCCGATAATCAGGCGTGACGAATCATGTTCCCCCTTGAGGCGGTCGATCTGATGGCAGATCTCATCGGGGCTGCTGTGCTTGAGCCAGCCGCTTTGGTCCACGCCCCCGACCAGCGTGTGATGCGGGAACCGGTCGTAGGCCTTGTCCAGCGGCAGGTTGGTCGGATCGCTGCTGTCCCAGTTGAACATCCGACAGCGATAGTCGATTCTCGACAACGGCTTAAGATAGTTGTTGGAGGCGCAGACGTGCAGCAGATTCATGGCGTCAGCCTCAGTCGCCTCGATGACTTTGAGGTCATAGGGGACACCGAACCGCTGGTACTCCTCCCAGGTCAACAGATTGGCCGAGGCCCAGTGGGTGGTGGCGTAGAAGAGGCCGTCGGCGCCGGCATTGCGCAGTTCGGCGGCGAAAGCAGCGAAGGTGGCGGCGATAGCAGTCAGGGCCGGCGCCACCCGGTCGGGGTGATCGCGAAGATGATCGACCAGGGTCTGGTGATCCTTTACCATGCGTCCGGCCACCGAGAGGGGGGTGAAGACGGTCATCAGGATTGGCAACTCCTTACCCAAGGCCTTGCGCACGCCGGTCACCACCTTAAGATGTTCGGCCAGGGGCGGACTGCTCAGTGGCAAGGGTTGGACATTCGACCAGTCGTCTACGGTGGTGATGGGGAAGTTCTTCTTGGTGTGTTTGGCGAACTCGTCATGGGAGTACTCCAACTGTTGCCCCCAGCTTTGGACATGGTACTCCGCCCGTGGATTAAGCTTCATGAAGTCCCAGTCGAACATCTTCTGAAAGCCGACCATCGCCTCAATCGTGCCCTCGGCGTGATGCTCCAGGTGGTAGAAGTGACGCCAGAACGAAGCGGCGAAACGATCCGGGGTCTCTCCCGCCAGGATCATCTGAACACGATCCCGGTGATTGTATTTGTCCATACTCGGTCCCTGTCAGCTCCTCAGGTCTCCGTTATCACAAAACGGCAAGACGCCATGAAGTGATCCACAAAGCTGTCTGGCCCGGCTTATGCATGGTTTCAAAGGCCGTGGTCGGTCCGTTACCCTTTCTTCGGTCGGCACGGTTGAAGCGGCTCGTTTCGAGCGTAGCGCCGCCCGATCTTAAGGACTCTATACACCAACAATATACGCGACACCACCGGCAATCGTCAACGCTGTTTATCGCTTGAGCAGTTTTCGCGCCAGCCTTCAGGCTTTCGGGCAACTGCCGAAAATCATAATGATATAGTCTGTCGAACGATTTCGTCCTCGGAGTCTGAACAATGTCTTCCAAGATTCTGGTCATAGACGATGAAGAGTCCATGTGCAACTTCATGGAGATCATGCTGGCCAAGGAAGGCTACAACGTCGACACCGTCGTCTCGGGACGCGACGGCGTTCTGCTTCTGAAGGAGAGAAACTACGACCTGGTCATCGCCGATCTGAACATGCCGGAAATGTCCGGGATCGAGGTGCTCAAGAAGATTCGGTCCTTCAAGCAGGACCAGGATCTGGTGGTGATGACCGCCTACGCCTCGGTGGAAACGGCCATCGAGGCGATGAAGCAGGGGGCCGCCGACTACATCACCAAGCCGTTCAAGGTCGATGAAATCACGCTGACCATCGAGAAGATCATCAACCGTCGCCGGCTTCAACTCGAAAACGAGACTCTGAAGAAGCAACTGCAGGGGGACAATTCGTTCGACAACTTCATAGGCGCCACCGAGGAGGTGGCTAACCTCAAGAAACTGGCCCGCCGTATCGCCTCGTCCGACTCCACGGTGCTGGTAAGGGGCGAGTCAGGGACCGGCAAGGACTTGATCGCCAAAGCCATCCATCATCATTCACCTCGCTGCGGGGGTCCCTTCGTCACCATCAACTGCGCCGCCCTGCCGGAACAGTTACTCGAATCGGAACTGTTCGGCCACAGGAAAGGCTCCTTTACCGGCGCCGTAAGGGACAAAGAAGGTCTGTTCAAGGCGGCCGACGGCGGCACTTTCTTCCTCGACGAGGTCGGCAATACCTCGCTGGCTATCCAGGTCAAGCTCCTGCGCGTGCTGGAGGACAAGACCATTACGCCGGTGGGGGATACCAAACCGATCGAAGTCGACGTTCGGTTGATCGCCGCCACCAATTCCGACCTGGAGGAGGACGTCAAGGTGGGTCGGTTCCGCGCCGATCTGTTCTACCGCCTGAACGTCATCCCCCTGCAAATCCCGCCTCTCCGGGAGAGAAGCGAGGACATCAAACTGCTGACCGATCACTTCATCAACAAATACTGCGGCAAACTGAATACGCCTCCCAAGAGAATCTCGGCCGAGGCCGCCGAACTGCTGATGACCTATCATTGGCCCGGCAACGTGAGAGAGCTGGAAAACACGATCGAGCGAGCGGTGCTTTTGAACCGCGCGGATGCCATCGAAGCGGCCGACCTGGCCGACAGAATCCGCAGTGCGCCTCCGGTCGGGGTGGTCCAGGAAACCCAGCCGGCCACGCCGACCCTGGAATCGATTGAGAAAGCATATATCCATTATATCATGAGCCAGACCGGCGGCAAGAAAGCCCGGGCGGCCAAAATCCTGGGAATCGACACTTCGACTTTGTACCGAAAACTGGAGCGGTATGATCTCGATGACACCGGCGGATCCGAAGCCGACCAGCCCGGGAAACCGAGCAAGGTAAGATAGCTGAAAATCAGCCCAGCGGCACGGAACGCGATTTGCGGTTGGTTCATAGCAGCAAGAGGGTAATCGGGAAATGAGGACGGTATGAAGAGACTGAGAAACAGTTCGGCCGGGTTTACACTGATTGAGTTGATGATAGTGGTGTCGATCGTGAGTATCCTGTCGGCGCTGGCTATTCCCCGCTTTATGTCGGCCTCCACCAGGACCAAGCAGGCGGAGGCCAAATCGATCCTCAAGCAAATTTACGTCAACGAACACGCCTATCGCCAGCAGGAAAGCACCAACGCCTACTATATCCCCGGCGGACCGGCCTCGGCGGCGGCGCCGGACGCCTTCAAGGACATTTTGATTGAGATCATGCCCTCGGCCAGGTACACCTTCACTATTACCGCTGTCGGGGACGGCTTTTTGGCCACCGCCGCGGGGAATATCGACGACGACGCGGCGCTGGATACCTGGACGATCGGCGACGCCGGAACGCTTACCTGCACCTGCAACGACATCGACCAAACGGATCCCTGCGCCTGATAGATTGCGACATCCTGAGCGATGAGGCGTCCCTGACCGGAACGCCTTTTTTATTGACCGCCGGCTCTGCATTCCGACCACAAACGGCTCGAAACCTCGAGCGCGTATAGAAGCCCCGGACCTCGTCATTGTGAGGTCGCCGCAGGCGACCGCGCAATCTCAGGCGCTGAACTTGACAGAGAGTTAAGATCGCCACGCCTGCCTTCGGCAGGCTCGCGATTACGAGACGTGAATCGTTCCACAGATCTCTTACCCGCGGATCTCGGCGACCCGTTTAACCATTGCGTTATGCCATATTCTTTGCAGGGCGCAAGGTTCGGTAGTAGGTGATTTCGGCGAAAACTATTGGCCTCTCACCACAAATGCATCAGAGCCGGAGGGTCGGGCGCAATTGTTAAGGGTTTACGGCTGTGCAAAGATTCCACCCCGGACGGTATGGCGCTTGCCATTATGCACCCCAAGAGAACAAGAGGAACCAAACCGAGAACCTAAAAGAAGAGCCCCAAGGAGGCCGCAATGTTTAACCGTTTTCACAATCGCAAGGGTTTCACCCTGATCGAGTTGATGATCGTAGTCGTGATCATCGGCATCTTGGCCGCCCTGGCCATCCCGCGTTTCATGCAGGCGACCACCAAGTCCAAGCAGTCGGAAGCCAAGCAGATCCTCAAGCAGATCTACACTATGCAGCACGCCTATCGTCAAGAGCAAGGCACCTATGCCCACAACGGTGACACCCGTACCGGCGGTCAGGTCTTCGCCGACATCGGCGTCGAGATAATGGACGCTGCCCGGTACACGTTTGTCATGACGGCCGCGGCCAACACCTTCTCGTGCACCGCCACGGCCAACCTCGACGATGACGCCGCCGTCGACAGTTGGACCATTGATGAGAGTGGTAACCTAGCCGCAGACTGCGATGACGTAGTCGAGGTCGCTGCCTGCGCCTAGCAGTTGACGACCCGCGACAAGCAAAGCGCCCCTTCGGGGGCGCTTTTTTTATGGTGGGTGATGAACCGGGAGCTGACCAATCGGATCGTGACAACTACGAGAAGTGGTCATTCCGGCGAAAGCCGCAATCCAGGTTAATGTCAGGACTGGACCCCGGCTTTCGCCGGGGTGACAGAATTCGTGGGCGGCGTATGTCCATCTGCGCCGCCAAGAGTGCCGACCTGATCGGGCGACTACGGCCGGGCGGCAGATATGGACATCTGCCGCTCACGAAAAGTTTCTCCCGGCCGCTCGGACGACTCCAACTCGGGATCGTCAGCGCCGCCCCATCATCCGAGACCAACGCCAGAAAGCCGATTGCACTGGAGGTAAGTTTCAGAAATTCTTCAAGCACCAGATCGGTGAGGTCGCGAATCGATGTCGCCAGGGCCCGTTCCAACCGCAGGATGGCGCTCAGAATCGCCTCCTCCGAGTCGAGCTTCCGAGAGCGAGCTTGCACAGGTCGAGTCCGTACGGGTTTTTCGTTCGGTTTCACGGTCACTCAGCCTCCTGCGTCGAATCGGCATATCATGAACCAATCGACGTTTCCAAGGGGCGGTCTCGCCCACCCGCCCGGTGGTTACCCATACTACCGGCAGACCTGTTCAAAATCTGCACAACGGTGACGCTCGGCAGCACGATCTGCCGACAGCGGAAAAACCGATTGCCATTTGCACCGGGACGAGCATATTAGTGCCGGACAATGGAAACCGCGCCTGTCGCCGAACGTACTAGTATACAGGCGGCGAAATATGCCGCCGTTAGCGTGTAGGTCATCGGAGCCGAGTAAGTATGAGTTGCCGTTTCGACATCAGAAGCAAGCCGGGATGTCATCGCGATGCGGGAGTAACCCGCCGGATCGATCCGTGGGACGCCACCTGGGACGGCTATGTCGGCGCCCGCTCCGCCACAGCGGCCGCGCAGCCCTGGTGGTGGCTGATCTTCTGGTTTCTCCTGTCGACGGCTCTGCTTCTACTATCGGCCGCTCCGGTTCGATCGCAATCCGCCCCCCCTCAGCCGCCGGATGAAAGACCGCACAGCGACCGGATAAAAGTGGTGCTAAAGAGCGACACTCGCGAGTTGGCTCATGATTACCTGGAACTGTTGGACCAGATCAGGGTTCTCACCGAGGATTACAGTCGATACTACGCGGATTTCAGGCAGGAACGAGCCGAGCAACTGGAGAAGCAACTCGAGAATTTCCACCGTCAACTCAATGACAGCGCTTACTTCGGCAATCTCCGGCAGCTCAGCTACGACCTGGCCCGGCTACATCTTGAACTCCAGCGGCAGGAACAGGAACTGGCCGCCCTGAACGGCAAGGAAGCGGCCGGGGAGAAATCCGAACGACGGTCGGACGAGTTGGAGGACCGCAAGCTCAGGAAAGTGACGACCAGTCTCCGGCGCGAGTTGGACATGCTCAAGAACCGGTTGGAAGAGGATATCGGGGTGCGACTGGCCGACAACGCGGCCCGGTCGGCCATAATCCAGCAGTATGTCAAGGCGGCCGTAATAGCGGCGAAGGTTCAAGAGGTGGCTGGGAAGCACCACGTTCTGATCGGACTCGGCGATGTCGGTTTGGACCAACCGTTGGTGGTCGAGGTTGATCTGAAGATGCTGCAGGGTATGGCGGACGCTCTGGAGGCGGTCGATCTGCATGATATCGCAGTGATTTCCTCCCCCGAGGTCCCGACGCCGCTGCCCCGCCTGCCCGACCTGACGATCGTCACCCCGCCCGACCAGCCGCCGGATCTTCCCCAGCCGCCGGCCGAACTGGGAGAAAAGCGGATTGTCTATCACCGTAAGTCAGGCGAAGCCGGACTCACTCTGGAGATCGTCGACAGCGCCCGCGCTGGGTCGGCCGTGACGCCGGTCTACATAGTGAACCCGTTTGGGTCACTGGAGGTGGAAGGCTGGGATGGTGACTGGATTGTCGTCACCGCCGAGATCGAGATTGCCGCCATGCTGCCCGAAAAAGCAGAAGCCCTGGCCGAACGCATCGGTATCAGGATGCACAACAAAACCAGCGCCGTCTATGTCGAAACCGTCCTTCCTCAACTCACCGACCCGCAGACCCGAGTGGTGCGCGCCGACGTCCGGATCAAAGCACCCGTCGACAATCCGCTGAACTGTCGTAACTCACACGGAAACCTGTACGTGGCCGGATTCGACAACGACGTGAAGCTGAGCGCCAACCATTGCGACATTGACCTGCGAGGTGTGACCGGCTCAGTCGAGGTCGTCAACAGCATGGGACGACTGCAGGTCTCGGACGTGTCCGGGCGACTGGAGCTGCGAAACGCCTACGAACAGCTTAAGGTGGCGCGCTGTACCGGGGACATGACCATCGAGAACGCTTTCGCGCCGATTGAATTGACCGACTGCTCGGGGGACGTCAAGATTCGCAACAGCGGCGCGGTGAACGTGATCGATCATACCGGCGCCGTGGACATCCAGAACAACAACGGTATCGTCAAAGTCCAAAACCTCGACGGCAATCTTCTTGCGACCAACTCGCTGCACCCGGTCCTTATCGAAAACGTCCGCGGTTCGGCCGGCCTGAAGAACGTCCGGGGTGCTATTCAGATAACCGAGATCTACGGACCGCTCTCGGCCAGCAACATCTACGGCAACATCACCGCCAACACCTTGAGCGGACCACTCCAATTGGTCAACAACAACGGTGTGATCGATCTCGACATCGCAAGCGCCATGGCCGGGCGATCATCGATTACGGCCGACTTTGGCGCCGTCCGATTGAAAATGGCCGAGGAATCCGATCTCCTGCTGACGGTCGAAATGTTCGGCGGCGATATCCAGAGCGCCTTCCCGATGCCGGTGAACAAGACCGACAGCAGTTCTTCCACCCGCATCGAACTGGGACGTATGCTCGGTTCGCTGGACGTTTCCGGCCGCGGTTCCGACGTCGTCATCAGCCAGGTGCGCTAGCGAGCCGCACAGGATAATCGTTCACAACAAACGGTCCACCCATCCCACCCCTAAACTCGGGTGGCGCGCTCAAACTCGTTTGGGCGTGACTCTGTTGTAGTTCGCCGTCCCAAACAAGTTTGAGACGGGCACGCGGCCTTCGGCCGGGTATCATTGGGGAGCGTGCCGCGCGAAGCGCAAGAGACCCATTTATGGGCGGCTTGACCGGCCCCAAAGTTATAGTTGAAAACTCCTGCCCGGTCGGATAGAATGCCCTCGTATGTACCGTCGAACTGTTCTCTGCCTCGTCCTGCTGTTGACGCCGGCGATCGTCTTCACTCAGGACTCCAGCACTCTCACCCCGGAACAATTCGGGCTGTGGCACCTCTCGGAGTATCTCGGTCTCAAGCCGGACGACATCAGCTTTCGCCCCGACTACACCGAACCGGACTCGTTTCGATTGCAGCTTGTCGCCGATCTCATGCAGCGGCCGCTGGAGATGATCGAATACACCGAGGCGCTCAAGGAGGCCCACGTTCCCGGTCAACCGGAAGTGCTGGCCGGGGTGCTGTTCACCGATCTGGCCGGCGAGAACCAGAGCACGCGCGGTCGCCCCTATCGCGGTGATCCCTCCGAACTGCAGCGACAGTACAACCTGCACTACAGCGACGTCAGCCTCAACCAGATGCTCACCCGCGCCGCCACCTATCTCAATGTCATCATCCCCGGCTCCACCGAAATGATGCTGGCCGAACTCACCCGCGAACAGCGTCAATTCCTGAGACGTGAGTTTAAGGAGCTCCTGGTGGTGCACGAGGAGGAGGAGTTCTTCACGGTTGAGCAAACCGACTCGGTGGAGAAAGCGGAGGAAGGATACGCCGAGGAGTTCGTCACCTTCGGTTTCAAAATCAACCCGGACCCGGTGGTCACGGCCGGGATCGACTGCCTGCGGGAGATGATGCTCGAAGCCGGCAACCTGAAGCGCCGTCTCCAGTCGGGTGAAGCCTCGACCAAGAAGATCCTCTCCACCGTCGGCTATCTGCCGGAAGACGCCGACCGCGAATCATATCTGGGCTTGCAGGCCGGATGGAAAGTGGGCGGCCTGGGCAGCGACTACTACCAGGGAGACTACAGCTGCATTCTCGACCTGGGGGGCGATGATGTCTACGATCTTGAATACGACCCGGAGCATCCCCACCCGGTCATCGTGATCGACCTCGACGGCGACGACGCCTACCGCACCGAGTCGGACTTCGGCCTGGCCTCGGGTTGCTTCTCGGTCGGGTTGCTTCTGGATTTCAGCGGCGATGACCGCTACGATGCACAGTCGTTCGCCCTCGGCGGCGGCTTCTTCGGATTCGGCTTGCTCTACGACGCCGAGGGTGTCGACCGCTACGACGGCGACACTCACGTGCAGGGCGCGGCCTCGTTCGGGCTGGGCTTGTTGATCGACGAAGGCGGGCGCGACATCTACAACGCCGCCCTCTACGCCCAGGGGTTCGGTTTCGTGCGCGGGATCGGCCTGATCTACGACCGCGACGGCTCCGACAGCTACTACGCCGGCGGCAAGTATAAAGACATCCTGCGCTACGAGGACCACTACCTGTCGCTCTCGCAGGGTTTCGGCTACGGCCTGCGCCCCTGGATGTCGGGCGGGATCGGCGGCATAATCGATCTGAAAGGAAGCGACTCGTACTATTCGGACATTTTCGCCCAAGCCGCCAGCTACTGGTGGTCGCTCGGCGTCATCTACGACTCGTCCGGCAACGATAACTACCAGTCGTTCCAATACGCCCAGGGGGCCGCCACCCACATGACTCTGGGTATCCTGATCGACGAGTACGGCTCGGACGTGTACTCCGGCAAAGGACTGATGCATGGCTGCGGCCACGACTACTCGGCGGCCGTCCTTTTGGACCGCCACGGCGACGACACCTACACCGCCTGCGATCTCTCGCAGGGAGCCGGCTCGGCTAACGGCGTTGGGCTGCTGATCGACGGTGCGGGCGACGATCGTTACTTCGTCAAAAACCCACTCAACACCCAGGGTTACGGCAACCCGCGGCGCGACTTCGGTTCGATCGGCTTGTTCATCGATCTGGGTGGCGATGATCAGTATCTCGGCAACGGCCGCAACGACTATTACTGGCGCACCGACTCCAAATGGGGCGGCGGCATGGATATCGAACTCGACCCGCCCGACTCCACCGGGGAAAACCAATGACACGTCGAAATGTGATAGCGGTCATTGCAGGCCTAGTGTTATTGTTGGGCGTACCTACATCCGCCGGCGCCGATGAGATCAAGCAGAAGTTCGATTCGCTGTTTGTGATCGCATCGTCCGGCGAGGTGATGTTCCGTGATATGGTCGAACCGGCCAAAGACTCGATCGCCGCTATGGGCGTGGAGGTGGTGCCGCTGTTGATCGACAAGTTCACCACCAAATCGGCCGGCGAGCGCTGGACGGTTCTCAACGTGCTTACCCGGATCGGCTCACCGGCCGTGCCCGATCTGGTGCGCGCGCTGAAACGCTCGGACGGACTGGTGGTGGAGCGCGTCTGCTGGGCCTTGGGTGACATCAAAGACTCGGCCGCCGCGGATCCGTTGATTGAGGTGCGAAATCATCCCCGCTGGCAGGTGCGCGACCAGGCGATTGGGGCATTGGGCAAGATCGGCGAGTCTCGAGCCGCTCCGGTGGCCGTGGAGGCGTTGACCGACAGTATCGGAGAGGTGCGCAAAGCGGCCGCCGTCTCGTGCGGCCAACTTCAAACCGATGAGAGCATAAAGCTGCTGGTGCATCTTTTAGGCGACGACTTCTATGGTGCGCGTATGACAGCACTCGAATCGCTTTTGAAGCTGGACACCGGCTTGGTCGTGATGACGCTCACGGATTCTATTACCTCGGACAACAAACTGGTCGGCGATCTGGCCTGCCACATCATGGGGCAACTGGGAACGTCGCCAGGCATCTCAATCCTGTTGACCCAGGCCCAGGCTAATGATCCTTCCCGGCGCGCTCATGCCGTAACCGCTCTCACCCGTTCCGCAGGCGAGGTGGGTGCGACCATTGGCCGCTTCTTCGCGGAACGCGAACCGGATCGCCTGACGCGGCTGAAAATGTCCTCCGCGGCCGACGCCGTCAGTCATGAATAGCAACGATCTGAAGAGCAAGCTTAGCCGCTTCGACCAACATATCTCATCATCCAAAAAGCGAAGTGCGGAAAGCCGACCACCCGACCATTATCGTTTGCTGGCCGAGCGGCTGGGCGGGGAATTGGTCACCAACTACACCGGCGTCTACTGTCTGGTGAACACGCATTACACTCGACGGTATCGTCACGGCCAGGCCGGGCAGGCGACCGCTCCTGCACCCGACTCGCTGGACCGCTCCGCCTTCACCGTGCAGGAACAGCCGGGCCGGGTGGCCACGTCCTCGCTGTTGTTTATCGATACCGAAACCACCGGCCTGGGTGGCGTGGGGGCGGTGGCCTTTCTGGTCGGGTGCGGTTCATGGGTTGATGGTGAATTCGAAGTGCGGCAATATCTCATGCCCGACTACGCCGACGAAACCGCCATGCTCGAAACCGTCCTGGCCGAACTGGGCACCGACCGGACGCTCGTCACCTACAACGGCGCGGCTTTCGACCTGCCTCTCCTGCGTGCGCGCATGATCGTCAACCGAGTGTCGCGTGACATCCCGATGGCCGATCATATCGACCTGCTCCACTCGGCCCGCCGCCTCTTCCGCCGCCGCCTGGCCGACTGCAGTTTGACCAATGTCGAGCGGGAGCTGTTCGACTTCCATCGCGAGGACGACGTGCCCGGCTATCTGATACCGTCGATTTATTTCGATTGGCTTTCCGGGCGACGCCTCGATGGCATGGCCGACGTGCTCGAACACAACCGGCTCGATATCGTCAGCCTTTGGTTTTTGGCCGACCATATCTCCCGTGCTTTCGAAAGCGACGGCGCCAGTCTGGACGAGGCCGATGACCTGCATTCGCTGGCGAGAGTGTACGCCAGAAGGCGGGATAACGAGAAAGTGGTCGGTCTCTACAGCCGGATCGATGAGCTTTCCGGCGGTCGCAGCCAACCGGACGTGGCTTTGTTCCACGCCCAGGCGTTCAAGCGAGCCGGCGACTGGGAGCAGGCAGTGCGCCTCTGGAGAGGGCTATGCAACCGAGAGGGACGGGAGGCGTACTGGGCCAATCTGGAACTGGCCAAGTACTACGAACACCAGTCCGGCGATTTCGAACGAGCTTACTACCACGCCCAAATGGCCACGAGCATCTGTCCGTACGGCCCCAACCACCGGTCCGGTCTGAATCGTCGTCTGAAGCGATTGACGTGCAAGAAAAAGCGCAACGGGGATATCTGACAAACTGGGACGGCTGGACAGCGTGAGACGGGCTACGATAACGAACGGGGACAGCGTCGGCTGGAGTTGACAAGGGTGCGGGTTCACGGCCGAACTTGACAGCAACCATACTGCAAGGTCATGTGAAGCGAGCTTCGCTGAGGGATGTCAGAGACTGAACAGACGCCGCTTCTCAGACGTTGCTTCGGCAGAGCGAGTGTTCCGACTTCTGGGAGAGGTGTTTCCAACCACCAAAACACCCGCTAGCCGGAAAAAATCGGGGGTGGAGAGAGATTTCACCTTGACATGGGGCATTTACATAGTTATATAGTTGACTGACTAAATTGAGTCATGTGACTAAATATAGGAGTGTAACTAAATTTAGGAGCATGCCTAAATGGTAGATGATATGTTCAATGAGGATTTCGGCAATCCGTTCAAACCTGGCGCTGGACACATGCCGCCTTATCTTGCGGGACGCAAAACAGAGCAGAATGAGTTTAGATCGCTGCTGGCCCAGAAAGTCATACTCAAGAACATGATCCTAACGGGCCTTCGAGGCGTCGGGAAAACCGTTCTACTGCAGACACTTAAACCTATTGCCCTGAAAACTGGATGGTTTTGGGTGGGAACCGATCTTTCTGAAACGTCAAGCTTAAAGGAAGAGAATATCGCGACGCGATTGCTTTCTGATCTTGCGCTGGCAACCTCGAGTTTAGTGTTGAGATCGGTAGAATCACGGAAGGTAGGTTTCAATGAGTCGGCTTACGTCGGCGAGGCCACGCCTTACGGTGGTGCTGACACTACGCAAGTCAACGTGACGCTGGATTATCGGACTCTCCAACAAATCTACCACGACACTCCGGGTCTGGCCTCAGATAAACTTAAGCGGGTACTGGAGATAGTGGCACACGTTCTCTGCAATGGCGACCGGCGGGGAATCGTGTTTGCGTACGATGAAGCACAGAATCTGGCTGACCATGCCAGCAAGGAGCAATACCCATTGTCCCTCTTGCTGGACGTCTTCCAGTCCATACAGAGAAAAGAAATCCCGTTCATGCTTGTCCTGACGGGACTACCAACCCTCCACGCTAAACTCGTCGACGCACGAACGTATTCGGAGAGAATGTTCCACATTGTAGAACTTCGGAAGCTCAGCAAGGAACAATGTAGAGAGGCAATACTCTATCCAATACAAGAGGAGGGATGTCCGGTGCAGTTCAACGAGACATCCGTGGATCTGATCATTGAAACCTCTGGTGGCTACCCATACTTCATTCAGTTCATCTGCCGCGAGGTCTACGACGTCTTCATACAGAAGAGGTCAGCTGGCGAAGAGATGCGCGTTCCAATTGCTGAGATCATCAATAAGCTGGACTCCGACTTCTCCTCGGGTCGGTGGTCAAGGGCTACGGACCGACAAAGAGAGCTTCTCACAGTAATCGCCACTTTGGAGAGTTGTGATGACGAGTTCACCGCCGTTGAGGTGGCCCAGGCTTCCAGGAAAGTACTGAGAAGAGGCTTTACACCCAGCCACGTGAGTCAAGTATTCGCGGCTCTCTGCCAAGCGGGGCTTGTATATAAGAACAGACACGGCAAGTACTGCTATGCCGTGCCTCTTCTGGGAGACTTCATAAAGCGTCAAGAACCCTACCATATTATTCGTGGAGCGAAGACAGACCGATCAATAGATTAGCTGTAGTTTGCAATGGCTGAAGAGATAATGTACCCCACTTGTACGGTGGTTACGCACCTATACGAGATCTATCACGGCCCGGTCGACGATTCTAGCCGTTGAGGAGCTGCTTTTGCGGCTGACTAATTCGATGTCACGCCCCCTGATAGAATGATCCGGTCCTAACGCGCCACTTGACTACAGGCGGCCTAAAACACGAAATCACAGACGCTTATCCAGGGAGGCAGACTTGTGGAAAAGGGCTGCTGTAATGGGCACCAAACCGCCCACTATGTTATTATATCACACACCGTTACGCGCCTGTCCACAATTTCTGGAGGTTATCCACAAGCGGGTGTTTACCCACTATCGGCTTAGTCTTCTTCCTCGGTAGGCAACACGACCTGCTCTTCACGCTCGGGAACAAGAAATCCCAGATTGGGCGGGCTGTCTTTCATGCTGCACGCACCACAGAAAACGGCGCCTTCTTCGATCACCAGCGATTTTGTCCGCAAGTCGCCGTCCATCTCGCATTTGGCCTGCAACTCAATCTTGTCGGACGTAGTGACGTTGCCCTTCATGGCGCCGGCCACGATGGCGCTTTCAGATTCGATCTCAGCCTCGACCAGCCCGGTCGACCCGACCGTGACGCAGCCGGTGCTGATGATTTTCCCCTTGACCGTGCCCTCAACCCGGAGATCACCCTTGACGTCCAGGGTGCCGGTGATCACAGTATCCTTGCCGATAATGGTGTTCATCAAGCCGTCCGGTTCGTTAGTGTTGTTTCTCTTCATTGTCTGTTTCCAGTGGGTTTATTGGTTCATCATGGACTCGCACTTCGTAGTGGAGGTGCGGGGCCGTAGATTTTCCGGTGTTGCCGCTCATGGCGATACGGCTGCCGACAATCACCCGGTCGCCGACCGCCACCAGCAGTTCATCGTTGTGGCCGTAGAGAGTGCTGACCGAGTCACTGTGCTGGATCACCAGCAGCTTGCCGTAGGTGGAGTCGTCATCGGCATAGACGACCGTGCCGACGGCGGTGGCCAGCACCGGTGTGCCGACGGCGCAGGCGATGTCGATTCCGGGATGGAAATGGCTGGAGTCCTCAATCTCGAAGTCCTGGGTGGTGAATCCCTGGATGGGCAATCCCGAAGGCCAGGTGAGATCGAACCCGACATTGCGATTCAAAACAGCAGCGGCCGGCCGGTTCCATTCGGCAAAAAGGCTGGAATCGTCCGGCAACTCCGGCAGTTTGTATTCAACCCCGGCCATTTCGGTTATCCGTCGCACGATCTCTCTTGCTTGCTCCATGTTCTCCTGCAGCATCTGTACCTTTAACTGGTATCGGCGCAATTGCTCGTTTTCGGCAGCCAGATTGTCGGTCCGGGCCGCCCGCCGCAGAACATCGGCGTAGAAAACGAAGAAGAGAGCCTGACCCAGAAGCAGAACCAACAACGCCGCCACGGCCGCCTTGAGCAGCCATGGCCGCACCCGGTAGCCGTGCCGCGCCTTGGCGCCGTCGGGGATGAACATTATGGTCACATACCGTGTCGGTTTCACGCCAGCCTCCGCCGGTCACACGCTCAGGATTTCTCGGCGATTTTCTGAAACAGCTCCAGCAGCCGGTCGAGATCGTCATCGGAGTAGTATTCGATCTCGATCTTCTTGCGTCTCAAACCGTGATGGATCTTCACCGCCGTGCCCAGCGTGCGCTTGAGAAAGGTCTCGGCCTCGACCAGCGCCGGCAGTCGTCGCTTCGGCTGCAAGCGTCGTTTCCTGGCGCGGCCGGCCTGACGTTCAATGTCACGAACAGAGAGTGAGTGCTCCACGATACACTGGGCTTGGCGCAGCATCTCAGCCTCGTCCTCAAACGACAGAATGGCGCGCGCGTGTCCCTCGGTAAGGTGACCCTCGCGCAGCATTTTCTGGATACTCTCGGGCAGGCTGAGCAGCCGCAGCAGATTGGTGACGGCCACCCGGCTTCTGCCCACCCGGGTAGCCAGTTGCCCCTGAGTGAGACCGCACTTATGGATCAGGGTATGGTAAGCCTCGGCCGTTTCGATCGGGTTGAGATCCTCGCGCTGCAAGTTCTCGACCAGCGCCAGTTCCAGCATGCCGGTGTCGTCCACATCGTCGCGCGTCACCACCGGTAGTTCGCTCAGACCGGCCAGTTGGGCGGCGCGGAAGCGTCGTTCCCCTGCGATGATGACAAAACCGCCGCCATCGGGCTTGACCACCAACGGCTGCACCACGCCGTGCCGTTTGAACGATTCGGCCAACTGTTGCAGGGAGGCTTCGTTGAAGTCGCGGCGCGGCTGCATCGGATTGGGGGCCAGCCGGTCCAGCGGCACCAGGCGCTGGCGCGAAACGGCGCCGAACGCTTTCCCCTCGCTCGGTATGAGCGCCTCGATACCCTTTCCCAGGACTACCTTACTCATTGGGCCATTACCTCTTTGGTCAAAGCCATATAATTCTCGGCGCCCGTGCTGAGAATGTCGTACAGGATGATCGGTTTGCCGAAGGAGGGCGCCTCGGACAGGCGGACGTTGCGGTTGATTACGGTGCTGTACACTTTGCTCTCGAAATAATGGCGAACCTCGTCGGACACCTGGCGCGAAAGATTGAGCCGGCCGTCGAACATTGTCAACAAAACGCCGTCGATGGCCAACTCCGGGTTAAGATGTTCGCGCACCAGTTTGATCGTGTTCATCAACTGTCCCAGGCCTTCCATGGCGTAGTACTCGCACTGGATCGGGATAATCACCGAGTGGGCGGCGGTGAGGGTGTTGACCGTCAGCAGTCCCAACGACGGCGGGCAGTCGATCACGATGTACTGATAGTCGTCGACAATCGGCACCAGGGCCGACTTAAGACGCTGTTCGCGCGAAATCATGTTGACCAGTTCCACCTCGGCCCCGACCAGCGAGATGGAGGATGGAATCAGATTCAGGTAGGCCAGCTCGCAGCCGAGGACGACCTCACGGGCGGTTTTGTGCCCAAGAAGGATATTGTAGACCGACGATTCGACGGTATTCTTGTCGACTCCCAACCCGCTGGTGGAGTTGGCCTGCGGGTCCATATCGACTAAGCAGGTCTTGCGCTCGGCCGCGGCCAGACAGGAGCTGAGGTTGACGGCGGTGGTGGTCTTGCCCACGCCACCCTTTTGATTGGCGATGGCTATGATTTTACCCAACGAACACTCCTTGTTACGGCGAAATCCCGCTATTTGGCCGAATAATAAGCTGTTGCCGGATTGCGCGCAACAAAAACCTAGCGCCGGCTAGTGTAGTGCGTCATAAATTTCTTAACGCTCCTGGCAACACCCTAACATGGCAATTGTTCTTGTAAGAGCCGGGAAAACCGTGCGTTGGCCATCAGAAACAGTTCCTGGCAACCCAAAATGACCAGTTGAAATGTAAAGAAGCGTTAGACGCAGGACACTAGCGGCTTTTTCGGATGAATGTCAGATATTTCTCAGGTCCTGGTTCGTCGAGCGTAAACGGTTGGATGACAGCCGAAAATCCGGAGTGTGCGAGCGCCAATTCCGGCATGGCATAGTAGATGAACGTGCCCGTGCCGGCAAGTGATTCGAGAATACTGCCGAGCAGGGATGGCGTAAGCTTGGTATAACGCAGGGTTATCAACTGATAGGCGCCTACCGTCTCACGGCTCGGAAAGTCGCGGGGGATAATCTCGGCTTTGAGTCCCAGCTTTAGAACTATGCGCCGAAGGGCAGCGGCGCGCTTCTGGGTGCGCTCGACCAGCCGCACCTGCTCTAATGAGATCACTGAAGAGGCCGCTGCAATCATGATCGGTAGCGACGGAAAGCCGCCGCCTGAGCCGATGTCCATATAGCCAGTGATGCAATCCTGTCCGAGCAGTTCAAGGCCCGCCAGCGACTCGGCCGCTAACTGTCTGAGACCGCCGCGGGTGGTTTCACGTGAAACAAGGTTGACCCGCTTGTTTTCTTCGGTCAGCAGATCGAAAAACGTCTCCAGCCGATTATCGGGGTCAAACCTCCTGAGAAGGGCGCCTGAGCTCAAATCGACCGGTGACGCCTGCTCGATCATACTGGCGAACCCCCATGTCTCTTCAAATGGACCGAAAGAACGGCTAGATCCCCGGGTGATACTCCCTCCAGCCTCCCCGCCTGCCCGAGCGAGCGAGGCCGGAACCGGGCCAGCTTCTCAACCGCCTCTTTTTTGAGACCGACAATGCCGCGGTACTCGAAACTCTCAGGGATCGCCATCGCCTCTATTCGTCGGAACTTGTCGATTTCCCGTTGTTGTTTATCAAGATAGCCCCGGTACCGGATAAGAATGGCCGCCCGCTGCATCGCCTCCAGGCCGGCTTGGTGCCTGCCATCGAGCTTCGCCACCAGCGCCAGGGCCTCTTCGACCGTCAGATTAGGCTGCCGGATCAGATTGGCCAGACTGGTCTGCTCATTCTTTTGAAACCGGGCGCCCGCCTCGCCCAGATCGGTCACCCGGATCCGCGTCGTCTCCAGGTAGGCCGCCAGTTCGAGCGTCTGGGTGCTGAGCGCCGCGAACGACTCCAATTCCTCGTGCGGTACCAGGCCGTAGCGATCGGCGTAGCAGTACAGCCGGTCGCGGGCGTTGTCTTCGCGCAATGCCAGCCGGTACTCCGCCCGCGAGGTAAACATACGATACGGCTCAGTTACGTCGCGGGTGCACAGGTCATCGATCATCACCCCGATATACGCCTCTGACCGATCAAGAACGAGCGGCTCGGCCTGCTCAAGATACAAGACAGCGTTCAGCCCGGCCATCAAACCCTGCGCGGCAGCCTCCTCATAGCCGGAAGTGCCGTTGATCTGACCGGCAAAGAAAAGTCCGCGCACCAGCCGAGTCTCCAGCGATGGTTGGATCTGGCGCGGCGGGCAGTAGTCATACTCCACGGCATAGCCCGGTCGCGTCATCATCGCCCGCTCCAAACCGCGCACTGTGCGGATCGCGGCGGCCTGAATCTCCCTCGGCAGCGCCGTCGAGAAGCCGTTGGGGTATATCTCGTTAGTGCCGTTTCCCTCCGGCTCTAGGAAAATCTGGTGGAACTCCTTGTCGGGGAATCGATGAAACTTATCTTCGATCGAGGGGCAGTAGCGGGGACCGGTGGACTGGATCTGCCCGGAGAATATGGGTGATCGAAGTCTGTTGTTGGTGATCAGTCGTTTGGTCGCGGCGGTGGTATAGGTCAGATGGCAGGGCACTTGGACAAATCGACGGCGCGGAGAGCGACAGGAGAAAAACGGTATCGGCTCCTCACCCGGCTGTACCGTGCAGTGCGACCAGTCGATACTGTCCCCGTCCAGCCTCGGCGGCGTACCCGTTTTGAGTCGCCCCACCTCAAAGCCGAGCTCTCTCAGGGAATCCGACAGACCGTAGGCGGCTGGCTCACCGATACGACCAGCCCTAGTTTTCTCCTCGCCGATATGGATCAGCCCGGACAGAAAGGTCCCGGAGCAGACAATCACCGCCCCGGCTCCGATCTCGCGCCCAGTCGTGGTGCCGACCGCCGCTGCCGAGCCGTTCCGGACAATGAGCCTATCGACAATATCCTCAATGACTTCGACACCGGCTGTAGTGTCGATATAACCGCAGACGAACCGATTGTACTGCACCCGGTCGGCCTGGGCGCGGGTCGACCAGACGGCTGGCCCGCGAGACAGGTTGAGCCGTCGAAACTGTATCCCGGTGGCGTCGGTAGCCTCCGCCATGAGTCCGCCTAATGCGTCTATCTCTTTGACCAAGTGAGATTTACCGATTCCACCCACAGCCGGATTGCAAGACATCAGAGCCAGTTTCTGTCGGTCCATAGTGACTACTGCAACGCGTTTCCCCATGCGAGCAGCTACCAGGGCAGCTTCCACCCCGGCGTGTCCACCGCCGACCACTATTATATCAAAATCACGATTCACCATTAGTCACACGACATAAGATCAACATTTCTTGCCGGTAAGCCTGGTCAGAAAACTCGTTTTATCGTCATCGCGAGCCTGCCGCCCACACGCGGCTCTTGATGGCTGGTGTGGCGATCTCAATCGCCTGCCCGGCGAAGTATGAGTTTGCCGCGGTCGCCTACGGCGATCTCGCAATGACGGCTCTCTGGGATTGCCAAGAGACTCCTGTGTTTGGGCGCCGCAGGCGCAAAAACCAGCTTGCCGGTTTCATGTGAAACCTACTTGCCGATACAGAATTTGGAGAAAATCTGGTCAAGGATCTCCTCGTTGTATATTTTCCCGGTAATCTCATCGAGGGCGTCAACGGCCAGGCGCATCTCGAAAACCACCAGTTCCGGCGAGCCGCCGCTACGAAGCGTACGACTGGCCTTCTTCATCTGGCGAGCAGCCGTTTGCAGCTTCTGGCGATGCCGCGCCGAGGTCACCACCAGTCCGGACGTCAGGTCCGGCATGGACGATCGGACTCGCTTGGCCAGCCGCTTGGTAAGCTGCGCCATCCCCCGCCGAGTCAGGCAGGACACAGCTATTATGTCCTCGGCGGCCTCGGTAACGCCCTCGGCAGCCATGTCTATCAGGTCTATCTTGTTGCCCACCAATAGATAGTTTTGCACGTTCAGTTTCGTCAGGTCGCCCTGAGCCTCGGCCAGAGACTTCTTGCGTGAGATATCGACCATCCACAGTAGGAGATCGCACTCTGACACCAATCGCCTGGCCGCCTGCTGCCCGGCTTTCTCGACACTGCCTCCGTGGAGCCGCAACCCGGCGGTATCTACAATGTTAACCGGCAGACCATCCAATTCGATCCACTCCGAGAGGTAATCCCGCGTGGTCCCGGGCGTCGGCGCCACAAGAGCGCGCTGCTGTTTTAGAAGCAGATTGAAAAGCGAGGACTTGCCGACATTTGGCCGACCGCCTATGACCAGCTTGAATCCCTCGCGCAGAATGCGTCCCGATCCATAGCTCCGGTTGAGCCGGTCGACGCTGTTCGCCAACTCACCGAGGGCCCTACTCGTCTTCGCGTCATCCGGGGTGATATCCTCCTCCGGGTAGTCCACGCCGGCCTCGATTTCCGCCAGGATACTGACCAAGTTGTTTCGGAGCACGGCGATATGCTCCGCGTATGCTCCCGTCAGATGCTCCCTAGACACGGCCAGCGATGTCTGTGTATTGGCGGCGATAACCTCCGCTACCGCCTCGGCTCGGGTGAGGTCGATCCGTCCGTTCAGGAAGGCCAGGCGGGTGAACTCGCCCGGTTCGGCGGCCCGTGCGCCTGACGTTAAGAGCTGTTGCAGCAATAACTTAACAATCTCCGCCCCGCCGTGGCAATAGATCTCAGCCTGGTTCAAGCCAGTGTATGATCGCCCTGCCGGCATGTGTACAGCCATGACTTCATCGAGCCGCTCGCCGGAGTCGGCGTGAAACCAACCGGTCCGCATCTGAAAGGGAGGCCAGGTTGCCTTGGCGCTCCGGGTTGGTCTGAAATGCTTCTTGAGAATAGTGAGGCTTCGGCGGCCGGCTATTCGTATCGCCGCCACGCCCCCCTGGCCGGGGGGAGTGATCACGGCGGCGATAGTGTCGCCGCCAAGCAGGTCGGAAAGCTTTTTTTTTTGGATACCATAACTCAGGCGGTTTCCACATCGGTGTTTTTCGGGCGCTTGAACAGCACATAATCCAATAGGGAAAAGGCGGAGAAGCAAATCCAGTACAACACTAGTCCGGCCGCGAATTTGTAGAAGATAAAGCCGAAGAACAATGGCATGATGTAACCGATCATTTTGTTCTGCTGGGTGCTCGGCATGGTTAGTTTCTGGGAAAGGAACTGCGCCACCACCATCAGGACGACCAGCAGGATATACGGGTCGGTGAGGCTGGAGGCGCCGATCGACAAGTCGGTGATGAACCAAACAAAGGGTGCATCGCGCAGCAGAATGGTCGAACGGAAGACACTGAAGAGGGCGAAGAACAGCGGCATTTGCGGCAACATCGGCAGGCATCCGGAGATCGGGTTGACGCCGTGCTTTTTGTAAAGCCTCATCATCTCCTGGTTCAACGCCTGCGGGTTCTTCTTGTGCTTGACCTTCAACTCTTCCATCTTCGGCTGCAACTCGCGCATGGCGGCCATCGATTTGAACGATTTCATCGAAAGCGGCAGGGTGACGATTTTCACCAGCAGGGCGAACAGGATGATGACCAGCCCGTAGTTGGGCACGACGTCGTACATGCGGGGCAACAGCCAGATAATGGCGATGGCGAACAGCTTGATAATCCACCCCACGATCGGCGTGGTGCCGATATCCAGCATGTCTTCCAGACCGACGTTGTAGTCGGACATCAGCAGGTAGTCCATCGGACCGACAAAGACGGTGACGGTATCGCTCAGGCTCTCCACGCCGGCGAAGTCAAGGACCATGCCGGCGGTGATGCGACGCGCTTCGATACTGCCGCCGGGAGTCGAAATCTTCTCCTTCACGCCGTCGGCAAACACACTTTTTGTCTCACGACGAGGAATCAGCACGGCCGCGAAGTACTTCTGGCGGACGCCCACCCAGGCGGAACTCCCGTCCATGGTCTGACTCAGGCGGCCGTCATTGAAATCATCTATCGATTCGCGCGCGCCGCCGAGCATGGTGACCGCTTCCATGGCCTCGTAGTCGGTCTGCGGTTGCGGCTCGGTCACCGCGAGCGGCGTGTTCCAGGTCAGGCGATACGGACCGTCCAGTCCCAGCGACCTGATGCCGATGAGATCCAGAGTCAGATCATAATGGTAGGTGTCGGGGTAAAACCGCAGCGTTCTATGAAGTTGACCGCCGCTGCCGTTGTCATACGTATAGACCAGTTCGAGCGTGTCGTCGGTGGCGTCATAGCGACCGGGTCCGAGGTTGCAGGTGAAGGGCAGCCGTCCGGTGGAGAAGGCGCCGCCGGCGAAGCTCGCCTCTGGTGTCGCGGCCTCGGCGTCCGGCAGCATTTCGATCATCCGGCCGTCACGATAGGTGTAGTCTTTGAGCTTGAGCGAAATCGGGCCGCCGCCGAAGGAGCACAGAGTGACTTCATAATTGTTGGTGATTACTACAATCGTGTCGCACGCAACGCTGTCGAGCGGTTGATCCGCTGGGGCGGCTAGCCGCTCGGGCGATGGCCGGGTCACACTGGTGGCTGCGGGCAGTTCGGGAGCCTGCTCGGCGACCGCTGGTCGGCTCGAATCGCTCGACGCAGTGGTGGTCTGGGGGGGTTCAGTCGGCGGTTCGACCAGCCCCAAGAACTGAAGAATCTGCCCGTAGAATACTATCGCTATAACCAGCAATACGACCAGTGGTAGTGTCTTTTTGTCCAAATTCGCCTTCCCTGTCCGGGTCTTTCCGGTAAGTTCAATCCATCCCTGGTTCTACTCAACCGGGTCGTAGCCTGGCTCATGCCAAGGGCGGCACCGGAGCACCCGCCTGGCGGCCATTATGCTCCCGCGATATGCTCCGTACTTCCGGAGCGCATCCTGCGCGTAGTGGGAACAAGACGGGTAGAAGCGGCAACTCTGGCCGATCACTGGTGACAGGCTGTACCGGTAGAGTTCAACGAGGAGAATGAGAATGCGGGCGACCAGCCCCACCTCAGTTGAGGGCATTGTTGATATGCTCGATTGACTGTTCGACTTCCGCATGAATCTGCTCAAAACCGGTCTGAAGACTGTTCCGGTTGGGCACAAGACCGAGGCGAACCGGTTTTTTCAAGCCGCTGCGGCAAAGCCGGATCGCCTCGCGCAGGAGGCGCTTGATCCTGTTGCGCTCAACCGCCGACCCCAGGTCGCGTGATACGAAAACACCATACTCGAAACGATCGGACTGCTGCCAGATACAGATCAGGCTGCTCTGCTTGCAGCGTCGGCCGTCCGAGAACAAGCCCTCAATGTCACGGCGGCTCTTCAGGCAGGCAGTCCGGGGTAGTCTATTTTTTGCGACCAACTTTGACAGTCAATCTCTTGCGGCCCTTGGCTCGACGCCGCGCCAGCACGCGGCGGCCGCCTTTGGTGGCCATGCGTGATCTGAAGCCGTGGTCGTTCAGCTTCTTCCGGTTCGATGGTTGAAATGTTCGTTTCATTAATACGCAATCCTCTTCTGGTAAAGTCCATCAATATACTCATTCATCCCGATTCGTCAAGGCAATTAAAGACGTCAGCGGTCTGAAAAGGTACGCCTCCGGGTGGGCATTATTCACCGATTCGCATTCTTTCGACCATAACGGTGAACAAACCGTGTCGGTTTCAGTCCATTTTGACATTGCCAACGAGTGGCACGCTGGGTTACCTTGAACACCGGGACAACCTTGCTGGAGGGAATCCAGTCGTTTAGGACTTGAGGTCCGAACATGTCAGCAGAAACATCGGGAAGCCCGCGCACTCGGCGCATTGGCAAGGACATCGCAGTCGTGTGGTAGCCTACAAACAGGTTCTCGAGCTGATAGTGCAGCTTGACGACTGACAGAGCGAAGCTGACTACCTGAGATCGTTCGCACGTTTGAGCCGACAGAGAACATGAAACCTGGCGACGATGACAAGAGGCGCACGCGCGTGGGATAGTCGCTCGCCGGCCGGATGAGTGTTAGGCAGAGATGCCTGACGGTCCACTGTTATCGGACGTTCAGGGCGCCGGCGGGGCGTTCTGAGGCGGCGCGCTCGATGATGCTTGCAGCTTATGAAGTTGTTTCTTCAAGCGGTCTTCCAGATCGATGATGTAGGTATCGTCGTGGTACACCGTGGTCTTGAACTTCGTCAGTTCTTGCAGTTCACTAATGACCGAGCAGATGGCGTTGACGCCCTCAACGATCGTCGACATGGCGTGAGCACCGTCCCCTGAAGGGTCGTGAATCTCACCCTTGTCGATCTTCAACTCAATAAGCTGCGCCCGCCCGAGAATAGTGGCCGACGCGTTGTTGATATAGTGGTTGAAAGTCGCCGTGATGGTCTTGAGCGTTTCCATGGCCGCCTTCTCCATCTGAGCGCGGGCCACTTCCTGTTGCATGCGGCGGTTCTCGGCCAGCAGGTTCTCCACGGCCAGGTAATGACTGTAGATGATGCGGTTGGCCTCGATCAACAGTTCCTCGGGCGACCCGATGTCGATCTCGAGGAATCTGGCTTCTTCGATAAAGGCCGCCAGCAGGTTCTCCTGAAGTTCGGCCAGACGCGGCTTCGGCAGTTCCAGGGCGGCGGCCAGGGTTTCTTTGTCGCCGGTTTCGAAAGCCAGTTCCGGTCTTGCTTTGGCGATGGTGAACCGTGAGACCAGGTTGGCCAGCGCCACGATCTGGGCCGGGCGCAGTTCCGGATCACTGCTCTGGGTGAGAATCTGGCTGTGGTGGCGCCCGACCGCCTCGCAGATCACCGAAGGCACGCCCCACTGTTCCAGCAGGAACTGGCCGACGCGGGCATGGTTGGTCCCCCAGATTCGTTCCTCCAGTTCGGCGATACTCTCCCCGGCCTCGGCCTGTTTCCAGATCCGCTGGAATTTCTCGGGGAACGACTTCTCCAGAATGAGAATACCGATATCATGCAGCAGCCCGCAGATAAACGCCTCCTCCGGGTAGGCGTAGCCGCTTTCGCGGGCGATCATCCGGGCCGCCATAGCCACCTCCAGGGAATGTCGCCAGAAGCGCCGACGGTCGACCGCCACCTGCCACTTGCCCGAGAGGTCGTAAATCGAGGTGGACAAGGCCAGAGCCGAAACGGCCCGCATACCGAGCGTCATCACCGCTTGCGTCATAGTGGTGATCTCACGCCCGGCGCCGTAGAACGGGCTGTTGACGATCCGCAGCACCTTGGCGGTCAAAGCCGGATCTCGCGAGAGCACCTCGGCCAGATCTTTGGTGGAAGCGTTGTCGTCCCTGACCACGCGCAGCACCTCGGAAAGGGTTTGCGGCAGCGAGGACAGTTCTTTATGGTCCTTCAGGATCTGCTGGAAGATGTCGTTACTCATAGTTCCCCAAAGATCAGGTCTTTTCTTACTTGTATCGGCTTCTGGACACGCCTTTTGAGGAAACTGTTTCGAAAATGGTGGCCAAACCGGATTGTAATTCATGATCCTGGCGATCCTGACACAGGCGCAACCTGTTCTTCGTCAGGTTCCAAGGAACCTGACCCACAGGTCCTGGTGCCCCTGTCGAGGGAAATCCGAACCAGGGGGCTTGTTGAAAAAGTCTCTCCGTGGGGTTGCGGCAGGTCTTGCGAATCCGCGCCGGCGGATTTGTGTGACCTGCCGCCCTTGTCCAGCACGTACTTGTGTGTCAGGTCACAATGCGCCTTCGGCGAATCAAGACCTGACACAACGGTCCGTGGAGGTTTTTCAACACTCCCCAGGGTCCGGGCCACTCAGCCACAAGGCTATCGGCTTGGTGCGCTGAGCGCGAGAGAGCCGACTTGACCGGGCGGTTGCTTTTCCCCCACAGAATTCGTATCTTACAGCCTTGATTGCGTATAAGCCATTAGGCTCCGCCGAACAACCGGAGGCTGTACGACCGTGATCGCAACAAGAAGCCGGAGGAATAGATGGTCCCGCAAACGACCGGATCAGACCTGACCGCCGTGGAGAACCTCCACACCGCCTACCAGAACATCAAATCCGAAATCGCCAAAGTCATCGTTGGACAGGATAGCGTCATTGAGCAGTTGCTGATTTCGCTCTTGGCCTCCGGACATTGCCTTTTGGTCGGGGTGCCGGGGCTGGCCAAGACGCTGTTGATCCATACCCTGGCCGATGTGCTCAATCTGAAGTTCAGGCGTATCCAGTTCACGCCCGACCTGATGCCGTCCGATATCACCGGCACCGAGATTATCGAGGAAGACCACGCCACCGGCAAGCGGGCCTTCCGGTTTGTCAAGGGACCGGTCTTCGCCAACATCATTCTGGCCGACGAGATCAACCGCACCCCGCCCAAGACCCAGGCGGCGCTGTTGCAGGCGATGCAGGAGCACGAGGTCACGGCGGCCGGCGAGACCTACAAACTGGACGAACCGTTTTTTGTGCTGGCCACCCAGAATCCGATCGAGCAGGAAGGGACCTACCCACTGCCGGAGGCGCAGCTCGACCGCTTCATGTTCAACGTCTTCGTCGACTACCCGTCATCGGACGAGGAACACAGGATCGTCAAAGAAACCACCGCCGTGCTCGATTACCACCTGAACAAGATACTATCGCCGGCGGACATTATCGGCTTCCAGAGGCTGGTGCGGCGGGTGCCGGTCTCGGATCATCTGGTCGAGTACGCCGTCAGCCTGGCCCGCGCCACCCGTCCGAACGAAAACAACGCCCCGGACTTTATCAAGAACTGGGTCAACTGGGGGGCGGGGCCGCGCGCCTCGCAGTATCTGATCCTGGCCGCCAAAACCAAGGCGATTCTCGAAGGCCGCCCCACGCCGGGACCGGAGGACGTGCGTTTCGCCGCCTACCCGGTGCTGCGGCATCGTATCGTCACTTCGTTTAACGCCGAGGCGGACGGTGTCGACACCGAGGAGATCATCAAACGGGTGCTGGAGACGGCGAAGGAGAAGGAGTGAAGACATCTCATAAAGTCATCTTTGGCGATGCGCGAAGCATGTCGTTGATCGCCGACAAGAGCCTACACTTAGTCATCACATCACCGCCTTATTGGCAACTGAAGGATTATGGTAGTGTGGAACAAATTGGCTTCGACGATTCCTATGAGGACTACATTAACAACCTGAATTTAGTGTGGAAAGAATGTCACAGAGTATTGTACGATGGGTGCCGCTTGTGCATAAATATCGGCGATCAGTTCGCACGTTCAGTATATTATGGACGATACAAGGTCATTCCCATCCGCACCGAGATCACCAGGTTCTGCGAGACAATGGGCTTTGACTTCATGGGTTCAATTATTTGGCAGAAAGTGACCACCTGCAATACCACCGGTGGTGCAACAGTAATGGGGTCATACCCCTTTCCGCGCAACGGCATCATAAAGATCGATTACGAGTTTATTCTGCTGTTCAAGAAACATGGAAGCGCTCCCAAAGTTTCCCCCACTGTAAAGAAGATATCCAAACTAACCGGTGAGGAGTGGAACCTCTATTTCAACGGCCATTGGAATTTCCCAGGCGAAAAGCAGGACAAACACCTGGCCATGTTTCCCGTAGAACTCCCGCATCGTTTGATAAAGATGTTTAGCTTTGTTGACGAGACTGTTCTCGACCCGTTTCTCGGCAGTGGTTCAACGTCGCTTGCAGCTATCAAACTTGGAAGAAATTCCATTGGATACGAAATCAATAAAGACTTCAAACACATCATAAAAACCAAGCTCAATAATGAGAGTAATCTTTCTCCCGACGATACTCTGGATTTTTTGGAAGACACTTCGCGGATAGCCGCAGAAAGCTTTGAGACACTTCCTTATTTGTTTCATGATCCGTTGAAGCTCGACAAAAAGATGGATCCCAGAAAACTCCGATTTGGTTCAATAGTTTCTGGACAGGGTAATCAACAACCTGATCTGCTCACCGTCAAAGAAGTACTGTCGTCCAATCGAGTAAGACTAAGTAACGGGATTGTGGTTAGATTACTTGGAGTGGCAGGCTCCCCGAACCGCGCGTCCGAAGCCATACGCTTTCTGGAGCAAAAGGTCATGGGAAAACAGGTGATATTGAAGTATGACGAAATCAAGTATGATGAGGGCAACAATCTCCTGGCCTATGTCTACCTCAAGAACAGGACTTTTATCAATGCCCACTTGATCAAACACAGCCTTGCCGAAGTTGACACGAGTATTAGATTGAACAATGGGACATTTCGGAAACTGAGCGAGATTCAGCATGGCTAAAGAATGGATTTTGAACTCAGCAACGAATCGTTTCCAGTTGAATTTCAAGCGGAATGTAGGACCTACCTCGCTGAGTATCAGAATGTGTCAGCCCAAATCACTGCGGGAGTGGGAGCAGTATTACTATCAGAACGTAAAATCGCGTGACCACCTAGTCGAACTAGGCAAAAAGCTCTTCGTGAAGGTTTCGGAAGTACTGGTGGCCGAAATAGCTGAGATAACGGAACAGGACTGTGTCGACTATGTCATCAACCTGGTGATTAACAGAACATATGATGGTTATGTCACTGAGATACAGACCGTTTATGGACAGGTCGAGCAGCTTATTGGCAGGAAAGTCCAACCGGCTTCGGATGAATGGGATAGGCTTTTCAACGTAGACTTCTACATTCAAATCGGCGAGCGGTACCTAGGTCTTCAGATCAAGCCGGCAGGCGACGTCTCTCACATTCCACAGATCTTCAAAGAACGTGAACTGCAAGCAGCGACGCACCGGAAGTTTTCTAAGGAATATGGCGGGAAGGTATTCTATGTGGTATCCCTTACTGACGGAAAGAAGAAGGTCATACAAAATCCCGACGTCGTGGATGAGATAAGAAAGGAAATTCTGCGTATCGAATCGCTCTGAAGCTCCAGATTGTTTCTCCATTGGCGAAACCATGACAACAAGATGAGCGCTACTTTCGGCATAGTCATCCACGGCGGGGCGGGGACCATTCTCAAAGCCAAAATGACCCCCGAAAAAGAGGCCTGCATCAGGGAGACCCTCTCCGAGGCGCTGTACAAAGGGTTCACCGTGCTCCAGAAAGGCCACGGCGCGATCGGCGCAGTGCAGAAAGCGGTCAACGTCATGGAGGACTCGCCGCTGTTCAACGCTGGGCGCGGTGCGGTTTTCACCCACGACGGTAAGAACGAACAGGACGCGACCATCATGGACGGCTTCACCGGCCAGGCCGGCGCGGTGGCCATGTTGCGACGGATCGCCAACCCGATCGATCTCGCCAAGCGCGTCATGTGCGACTCGCCGCACGTGCTGCTGGTCGGTGAGGGCGCCGAGCAGTTCGCGGTCGAGCACGGCTTCAAGTTGGTCGATGACGACTACTTCTACACCGAGGAGCGCTGGGAGCAATTGCAGAAAGCGAAGGCCAAAGCGAAAGAAGCGGGTAAAAGTAGTCCCAAAGGTGGCCTTATGCTATCGGAGGACGACAAGCACGGCACGGTCGGCGCGGTGGCGCTCGATAAGATGGGCTGCCTGGCCGCGGCCACGTCGTCCGGCGGCATGACCAACAAACGGTTAGGTCGCGTCGGCGACTCGGCCTGTGTCGGCGCCGGAACCTTCGCCGACAAACTCTGCGCCGTCAGCACCACCGGTCACGGCGAGTTCTTCCAGCGCGGCGTGGTGGCCTACGATGTTGCGGCGATGATGCATTACGGCGGATTGTCGCTCAGGGACGCCGCCGAGGCTGCGGTACGCACGAAACTGACCGAGCGCGGCGGCACCGGCGGCTTGATCGCGATCGACAAAGATGGCAACTTCGCCATGCCGTTCAACACCGAGGGAATGTATCGCGGCTACCTGATGTTCGGCGGCGAACCGGTGGTTAAGATTTTCCGGGAGTAAAAGACTGCTTGATGCCAGGTGACTACCGCAAATACCTCGACCCGGAGACCGTCTCCAAGCTCAAGGGGATGGAGCTGCGCGCCCGCATGGTGGTCGAGGGGTTTATCGCCGGGATGCACAAGTCGCCCTATCACGGCTTCTCGGTCGAGTTCGCCGAACACCGCCAGTACATGCCGGGGGACAACATCCGCGACATCGACTGGAAGGTCTACGCCAAGTCGGACCGCTTCTATATCAAGCAGTACGAGGAGGAGACCAACCTTAAGGCGTATCTTCTGATGGACTGCTCAGCCTCGATGGCTTACCACTCCGATGATCGCATCACCAAGCTTGACTACGCGGGGCTGCTGGCCGGCTCGCTGTCGTACATGATGCTCCGCCAGCGCGACGCCGTGGGATTGGTGACGTTCGACGAGAAGATAAGGCGCTACATCCCGCCGCGTTCGAAGTCCGGACACTTGCACGTGTTGTTGAACGAAGTCGCGGCGCAACAACCGTCCGACACGACCGATATCGCCCAGACCTTGCACAAAATGGCCGACCGGATTAAACGGCGCGGCCTGGTCATCATCATGTCCGATCTTCTGGACGAGGCGGCCAAGATCATCTCAGGTCTGAAGCATTTCCGGTATGACCGGCACGAGGTGATCGTCTTTCACATTCTCGATCCGCGCGAGCGTGACTTTGCTTTCCCCCGCGAGGCGATTTTCAAGGACATGGAGACCGGCGAGGAGATCACGACCCTGCCGTACCAGATCAAGAAACACTACGCCACCCAGGTCCGCACCTTCTCCGATGAGATCGCGTCCGCCTGCCGCCAGTCGAATATCGACTACCACCCGATCGACACTGCCATGCCCTTCGATAAGGCGCTGTACGCGTTCCTGGCCAAGAGGGAGAGGTTGTATTAGGCGGAGTTACGTCGGAGACTGGTATGCCTGTTCAATCGCTTGCATGAAGACCTGGAAGCTCTTAGATCGATTGAGGATTGGCTTCATTTGCTCCGATATACGACGAGCGGTCTCTATCTTAGGCATGCCACCAGGATAATAGCCGAATCGCCGCAGCAAACGTTCCAGAGCCTCCCATGTACCGCCGGTAATCTGATCTGGGTGGCGGTACTTGGGCTTCTTCTTAAGCGTAATAGGGACCTTTGGGTATGCCCAGTTTATGGCATCAAAGTCGCCGAAGAACCACGCCTCCAGTTCTTCGATCGCCAGCCTGTTTATCACTCGGTACCGGCCGTCTGAGTCCGGGGTCAACTTAGTGGACAGACCCGCAGCGGCGGCGATTCCCTCAAGTTCGGCCTTTTGTTTGTGGCAATCCCGCCTATCCTCGTCTATCAGAACAACAATTCTATAATCCTGTGGCATCCAGGAACGATAACCCTTCAATCGCTGTGGCAGTTTTGTGAGTAAGTCCCGTTTGCCCTGGTAGGCATGTATGTCAAACGTATGGTCGGATGGTAATATCTGAGGCACAACATTCTGAAGCGCCACCTTGGCTGACGGCTCCTCTACCAGGAACTCGAAATGCACGTGTTAGCCCTCGCCCCTACTTTCGTGCGCCAGGTGTTTTGCTCGGCCCACCGTTGTTGCGCAGCGGGTCACCTACGCTAAAGTGGTCCTCGATCCAGAGATAACCAAGTTGCGCACCTTCGGAGATGAACTCTCTCACTCCCTCCATGTCCGATGCGCGGACCGCCTTGGTATAACCTTGCTCATCCCGGTAGAACACCCAGAGTTCATCGGGATTAAGCCCATTCACAAAGAATGGGGAATGAGTTGTCACTAACAACTGCGAATTCGCTGTTGCCATTCTGCACTCTTCGGCCAACTGCGGCAGAAGACTTGGATGTAAGTGGTTTTCAGGTTCCTCGATCCCGATCAGCGGAAGTCGGTCGGGGTCGTAGAGGACAATTAAATAGGACAGCAGTTTAAGCGTTCCGTCAGAGGCGAACTTTGCCAAGATCGGTTTCGTAAACGGAGCATCCTTGAGTTGCAACAAGAGCCTGCCATCGGGAAGTATGTCAGTATGAACCTTTTCCAGCCTTGGAACCCGAATGGACAGTATATCAAGGACCTTTTCAAGCCGGTCAGGATGGCGCTCTCGCAAATACTGCACAACGTTTGGCAGATTGTCTCCACTTTGGGTAAGCCGTTCTTGTGGTCCTGCCTCAGGTATCGATCGCGTGTGATCCGCTGTCAAATAGGATAGGTGCCAGCCCGTGATGAACTTCCTCAGAGCGCTGACCCTGGGATGTTTAGTGAACTGCCCGAGAGTATTAACGGCGATCAAATCTGAGGATTCAAGAGTCTCAGGTGCGCGACTGTCCTTGATCTCGGGTACCTCACCACCGATCACAGTACCACTACCATTGGCGAAATCAAGAAAACGAAACGGCCGACCGCTGCTTCCCCGCTTCCACTCCAGCCACTCTTCGGCCACTTTGGGACCATCAACATCCTCACCTATCGCGAGATGAAACGTCACAAGTGGGTGTCCGGGCTCCCGGTACTTTAGATCGATGATGATGTTGCCATCACAGTCGCGTGTTCGGAGTTCCTTGAATCTACCTCGCTTGTCCCATGCGCGTCGAAGTCCTGTCGTGAAGCACTCCGACAAGAATGCAAACACATCGAAGAGGGTGGATTTCCCGCTCCCATTGGGCCCAAGGAAAACGCTTAGGGGGGTCAACTTCTTAAACTCAACATCCCGTAGCGCCCTATAGTTGCGTATCCTAAGGGACTCGATCCTTGGCACTGACCTGCTCTGTTCAGAGCCTTTCATCAAAAGAATTCTCCATCGATCCTGGTGCAGCTAACTCTTTGTCCTTGCTTAAACTTACACAACGCAGGTTGACAGGGCAAGGTGAAATGGTTCGGCTGTCATAATTATTTCCACCCGCCGCTGACGCTCCGGGGGTACCGAATGGCTGCATCGCAGGGATGCGGCCCTACTTTCTGGTTCCTGGGCCGTCGACGCCCTCGTCCGCCCCTTGACGGTGGACGAACCTGACGTTACACTCTGCCTGAGATACCAAAGTCAGGCTCGTTGGGAACCTGACCAGCCTGGCCATAAATGTGTTGACAGGGCCGCTCCCCCGGAGTATCTAATAACTACAGCATCGCGACAACCGGGATAGACTTGCTGGTCCCCGAACGAAGGCGGTGGTGTCTTATCAGTGAGGCGCCCGCATGTGTGGGCACGGTGGAAAACCAAAGGAGGTTGTTGTGCAGGAAGATTTTCACTACTATTGCATCGGCGTTCTGGCCAGGTCGGCCGGCTTCACCGCCGATGAGGCGCTGACTATCGCCTACGCATCGCAGTACGTCGATGACTCGACTGAGAGCGAACCGGTGAGAGACGAGGATAGAATCTTCGAACCTGTCCGAAGCGCCCATTTGGGGGCGTTGGCTTACAACTGGAGCATTCAGAAACGAGTATACATGCCGTTTCACTTCATACCGCCGAAGCCGATGCTGTCCCAGGGAGGCAGCTTCGTGACCGAACCCAATTCAGAATTCGCCCAAACGATACTCCAGGATGCGTGCGACGAGACAGGGGACGCACTTCTGCGGCTGTGCCGTATCGGCGTCGCTCTGCATACTTACGCCGACACCTGGGCGCACCAGGGTTTTTCCGGACGGCATAACGAGGAAAACGATGTTGAGCGAATCCGTCTATCGGGCAACGGAAAGCAGAAGAATCCGTGGTTTGAGAATATCTATCTGGACATTCTGCCGCAGATTGGTCATGTCGAAGCCGGTCATTACCCCGACCAACCGTTTTTGAACTGGGAGTACAAGGGCCCGGACGGCCGAAAGGTGTCGCGCAACAACCCGGCCGATTTCCTGACCGCGGCCAAGACAATTCATGCCAGACTGTCTGCCTGTTGCGGTAAGACTAAGGCGGACACGTCCAAAACATGGGGCCAGATCGAGCCGAAGGTTCGAGAATTGTTGAGCATCAGAGAACAGAACCCTGACATACGCTGCGAACGATGGAATCAGGAGTTTCAGAAACTGTTCGGAACGCTTAGTCTTGAGTATGACAAGTTGACCTGGCGAAGGGAGGCGCTCCAACCCAAGAAGGACGCCCACATCGAGTGGGATGATATCAAACCATCGAAGCTGGAGAGTATGGAGTTCAAATTCAAGCCGGGATTCTACAAATCGAAATGGGTCAATTTCCATCGCGCCGCCCTGCACCAGCGCCACTTAGTTCTGGAACAGTTGATGTAACGTGCAGTTTCGAGCGGCCATGTAAGACAGTTCTGTTTTCAGACCTGCCTTCTGGAAAATACGGAGACTAAGGGGGGTTCGGCTGTGACGGTGAACATACGAGAGCGTCTGTGCAGTAGGTCAGGTTCCTTGGAACCTGACGAGGAACAGCGACGGAGCCAAGAACTGCCGGAACAGACATTTGTGAGACAACCTCAGGGCGTCGGCCTCCCACCTTGTGAAGAAAGGACCCTCGCCTTCGCAGGTTGACGGTAGGTCACCATTAGCTCGTAGCGCGAAAAACACGGTTTGACCGTGTGTCACACCTCCTTCTCGCGCCAGGCCAGGATCGAGCCCGGTAATGTGTGCGCCAGGTAATGCAGCGCGGCGAACAGTACGATCAGATTCGGGTCATAGTCCTGAGCGACCAGGGCGATAATCAACAGCAGGGCCAGACTCAGCACCGTGTAGATGCCGTAAGAATATCGCAGCGACTCATGCGTGATCCCCTGCTGGCGCTCGTCAAGATTCTTGATTTTGGTGTGGGTCAGCCACCACAGACGGGTGCGAGCATGGAGAAAGACGAAAGAGAGCAGAGTGAGCAACATCAGGCAAATCACCGCGACGCCTAAGAAGGATGACTCACCGTACATCTCGCCGGTGTAGATGACGGCAATAAGGGCGAACATGGTCAGATAATTCAGCACGACCAGCGCCCGACGTTTTGACTGGGAGGTTCTGATACTCATCTCAGTTCTCCTTTCTATGCTTCAGCAGTTCTTGACTCATCGGTTTGAGCGGTTCGGTGGCGAAGATCATCTCAATCGGCACTCCGAAACATTCGCTGATCCGAAAGGCTGAACCGCCCCGGTTTTCCCGGAGACTGTTTTTGTTGAGTCAGGCCACGTGGACCTGCGCTTTTCCACTGCGATAATATACCTCTTCGAACTCCGTCGGGGGAATATTCCCGATCGGCTCCAGCAA
>Ga0214473_10001012_pt1 | contig 38098 bp, 34 predicted proteins | sample RVTome_7_FD_203509 | JGI IMG/M metagenome (GOLD analysis project Ga0214473, IMG submission 203509) | Soil microbial communities from uranium-contaminated site in the Upper Colorado River Basin, Wyoming, United States - RVT98D197 | ecosystem: Environmental > Terrestrial > Soil > Contaminated >...
TATCGCCCTTTTACCCACAGACCTCATCTCTTATATGATTCAAGCTCGATAGAAACCGCTTTTGCGGATATAGTTCGCAACCCCTTCGGGAAGAAGATATTGTATCGGTCTGCGCTCCTTAATTCTCCTTCTGATGTCGGTAGAGGATATTGCAAGCGCGGGAATTTCCATAACTGAAACATTGGGTCTTTTTTCCATTGCATGCTTATTTTCCGGCAGCAAATGAAGTTGCTTGAATTTCGCCAGGGAGTAGCCGGGCCTGGTCGCGGCGATAAAGCTGCACAAATCATAGAGCTTGTCCGAATCCTTCCAGGTCAGGATCTCTAGAATTGCGTCAGCTCCGGTAATAAAGAGTATCTTGGTCTCTTCGCCGTGAATCTCTATTAGCTCTTGAACCGTATCAATCGCATAAGAAGGGCCTGCTCTATCGATCTCCGTCCTTGATACGACAAAATCAGGATTTGAGGCTGTGGCAATTACGGCCATTAGATATCTTTCCTCAGCTGCCAGTATTTCCTCGTCGGTCTTGTGAGGCGGATGCCCTGAAGGAATAAAGATAACCTGATCCAGCCCGTATTGCACAAGCGCTTCTTCCGCCGTCACAAGGTGCCCGAAATGAATAGGATTAAATGCCCCTCCCATTATTCCAAGAGATAAGATTTTCTTTGACACAACAGGACCTTCCTCAAATGGTTTGCTTTCACGAACAAAGATCGTATCGATAAACGTTGGCGGTTTGCACATACCGAGCACCGAGAACCTGGGGTCGTAAAACAGACCCTTAGGTCTGTTAAATGCTCTTCTAGCTCTTCTCAACAGTCCCTGAAGACCTGTTTCTACGTAAGCCGAATCTGCCAGCCGACTTTCCGCTTCCGCTTTTTTGGACTTTGGACTTTGGACCTTGGACCTTGGACATCGGACGAATTCTACTTATTCCCTAATCTGGCCGTTTCCGTACATTACGAACTTGGTTGAGGTGAGCGCTTCGAGCGCCATCGGACCCCTCGCGTGGAGCTTCTGAGTGCTGATTCCGATTTCCGCGCCCATTCCAAACTGACCACCATCGGTAAATCTTGTTGAAGCATTTATGTAGACCGCGGCTGCGTCTATTTCCTGAGTGAATTTGATTGCCGCATCATATTCTTCCGTTACAATTGCCTCCGAGTGTCTGGTCCCATAATGCTGGATATGTTTGATGGCCTCATCGATTGAATCAACAACCCGGACAGCCATCTTCAAATCCAAATACTCGGTCATCCAGTCTTCTTCTCTTGCTTCCTCCACTTCAGAATAGACTGATCTGGTAATTGAACAGCCATACAAGGTAACACCCTTGTCTCTCAGTTTTGAAAGCACTTGAGGCACGAATGTTCCGGCAACGTCCTTGTGCACCAAGAGGGTCTCAGCCGCATTGCAGACACCTGGTCTCTGGCACTTGGCATTAACAACAATATTCTCCGCCATCTGCAGATCGGCGCTTTTGTCTACATAAACGTGGCAATTGCCGACGCCGGTTTCGATGACCGGCACAGTTGAATTTTCAATAACGCTATTTATTAATGCGGCTCCTCCCCGTGGGATCAAGACATCGATGAACTCATGCATCTTCATAAGCTCGTTGGCGGCTTCTCTTGATGTAACCGGAATTGACTGCACCGAGTTCGGGGGGAGTCCCGCTTTGGTTGCCGCGTCAGCGATAATTTGCGTCAGCATAAGATTTGAATTAATCGCAACCGAACTGCCTCTTAAAACAACCGCATTTCCCGTCTTTACGCATAGCCCGGCCGCATCGACAGTCACATTGGGCCTTGCTTCATAAATCATTCCAACGACGCCTAGAGGCACTCTCACAACCGTGATCAGAAGACCGTTCGGAATCCTCCAGCCCTTGATTACCTCGCCGTTCGGATCTTTTAGCGCTGTCACATCCCTTAGAGCCTGAGCTATCTCTTCGATTCGTGACTCATTTAGAAGAAGCCGGTCCATTAAGGCCTCTGAAATTTCTCTTCGTCTTCCCTCTTCCAGGTCTTTTTCATTAGCCTTCATTATTTCGCTGCCTCTGGCAACCAGAGAATCAGCCATGCTGAGTAGAGCTTTGTTCTTGACCTCGGTTGAAACGTTAGCCAAGGCTATCGATGCCGCTTTGGCATTCTTGCAGATTTCCCTTACAATACTCATTTGAACCTCCCGACTATGGATCAGCGATCAGCGATCAGCGATGCTTTTTTGTTCTTACGCTAATCGCTTATCGAACATCGCTTATCGGAATCTATTACAGGATGACTAGGCAGTCGCGGTGAATTGCTTCTTCGCTTGCTTCGTCGGAAAGAACAGACGAAACTTCAGAGCTTTTAAGTCCTTTTATTTGGTTCAATTCATCAGCGCTGAAGTTGATAAGTCCTTTTGCAAAGACGCAACCGTCCTTGTCGGCGATATCCACGGCATCGCCTAAGCTGAAATCTCCCTTTGAAGCCGCAATGCCGGCAGGTAATAGACTTTTCCCTTTTTTGATCAGTGCAGTTTTTGCGCCGTCGTCAACAAAAATCGTCCCTTTTGAAATCCGTCCGAAGGCAATCCAGAGCTTCCGGCTGGATATACGCCTCTTTCTTGGAAAGAAAAACGTACCAACAGGCATCTTGTCCATGATCTTTACGAGTATGTCATCCTCACGGCCATTGGCGATTACCATGCCCGCGCCGGCACATGTGACAATTTTGGCCGCCCTTATTTTTGTCACCATGCCGCCCGAGCCGAACTTGCTACCAACGCCACCGGCGATCTCTTCAATTTCGCAGGTGATCTCTTCTACCTCATTGAGAAGTTTTGCTTCACCGCTAACCCGTGGGTCCCCCGTATATAGCCCGTCGATATCAGAAAGCAGGATCAGGAGATCGGCATCTATCAAGCAGGACACGAGAGCTGCCAATGTATCATTGTCCCCAAACCTGATCTCATCAACCGCGGTCGTATCATTTTCATTGACAATCGGAACCGCCCCGAAATCCAGCAGCTTCTTCAAAGTGTTGCGGGCATTAAGATATTGGCTGCGGTGGGTCGTGTCGTATTGAGTTAACAGGACTTGGCCGACCTGCAAATTCCGTTTCCTGAAGAGCTTACCATATTGGTGAAGCAAAAGTCCCTGTCCCACCGAAGCCGCCGCCTGCAGTTCAGGGATGGCAGTCGGACGGCTCCCAAGACCTAAGCCCTCTACGCCGGCGGCTATGGCCCCGGATGTAACCAAAATAAGCTGACTGCCGCGGCTGGCTAATTCAGCAATTTGATTGACCAGGCTCTCAAGCCGATCGTGATCGAGTTTGCCTGATTCATCCGCGATAAGGCTGGTACCGACCTTAACGACTATTCTTTTGGCTTTGTGGAAGATATTCACTTCTTTGCAATTAGATCGCTCCAAAAATCAGTTTAGACGCTTGATCCAAGACAAGCTGTGTCTCGTGTCGAGTGTCGCCTTTATACTAAATTTAACCTGGTTGGAAGTCAAATTCCAATTGCGCAATTCTGATGGTGTCTCCGGCCTTTGCGCCGTGCTCCAACAATTTTTCTTCCAAACCGGTCTCGACAAACTTCTTTTGCAGATACGCAACTGCTTCTTCGTTTTCCAAATCAGTCATATTTACAAGCCGCTCTATGTAATCTCCGCTCACCACAAAGTATCCTTCGCTCTCTCTTGTGACCGAAAAGTCCTTCACCGGTTGAGCATATTTAATAACTTCATGTATCTTCGGCGGGGGCTTCTCTTGAACCGTTCTCCGAGCCTCATCGAGTTGATCCGCAAGAACATAAAGAAGCTGCTGGATTCCTTCGCCTGTCACCGCAGAAATAGGAAAGAACGAGTATTTATTTTTCCTAAAATAGGCTTGAGCTTGAGACAAGTTGTCTTTTGCCGAGGGCAAATCAATCTTGTTTCCTACAACAATCTGGGGACGAGAGAGAAGCAACGGATCATACAACTCCAGTTCTTTTGCGACAATTTCAAAATCCTGAACCGGATTGTCTCTTTCCGTGGCTGAGAGATCAAGAATGTGAACGAGAACCGCCGTTCTGTCAATGTGACGAAGAAAATCGTGTCCCAAACCGACTCCTTTATGAGCTCCCTCGATAAGACCCGGAATGTCGGCAACAGCAAAGCTCCTACCATCAGGCAAGCTAACCATACCCAGATTCGGAACCAAGGTAGTGAAGGGGTAGTCGGCGATCTTCGGCCTGGCCGCCGAGATATGACTAATCAAAGTGGACTTCCCGACATTGGGATAACCTATTAATCCGACATCAGCCAGAAGTTTAAGCTCGAGGAGTATCCATCTCTTCTGGCCGGCTTCTCCTTTTTCGGCAAAGGATGGACCTTGCCGGGTAGGCGTCAAGAACCTCGGATTTCCTCGCCCCCCTATCCCACCGGATGCAACGACACATTCTTGGCCTTCTTCCACCAGATCACAAAGAACATTCCCGTCTTCATCCTTGACGACGGTGCCCGGGGGGACTTTTAGGACTGTGTCTTCTCCACGCTTGCCATGCCTGTTGTCTCCTCTACCATGTGCACCTTTTTGTGCTTTGAAATGACGGTGAAAATGAAAATCCATTAGGGTTCTTAAGCCCTCATCGACGCAGAGGATTACATTGCCGCCCGCTCCCCCGTCACCGCCATCGGGTCCGCCTTTGGGCCTATACTTCTCGCGCCTAAAGCTCACACAACCATTTCCACCACCGCCGCCCGCTACAAAAATGCGCGCTTGATCTATGAACATATACTAGCCCCCAGCTTCCAGTTTCCAGCTTCCAGTCTGAAGATCAGAATAAGTCAGACTTATAGTGCCGGCAAGACAATCAAAATCCAAAATCCAAAGCTCCCGCCTGCCAGCGCCTATGATGCCGCAGGCATTGGCGAGCAGGCAAATGCCAAACCAAATCCAAAGTCCAAATGCCTCAAACAGAAAAACACAGATTTGGATTTTGGGTTTTGAGCTTGACCCGCCTTCGCTGAAAGCTACGGAACGGGCAGGTTTGACATTTGGATTTTGACATTTGGATTTGAACTCTACATCCTTCATTGTCGTTTTTCATTTTTATTTTTTAGTTTTCAATTTAGAAAGCCCCGCAACATTTCCACGGGGCAAATCAATTTCATATTCAGATTTTTCAACCAAGGAAAGCTCGTATTAGGCTTTTCCTTCTGCGGGCGCTACGCTGATATGCCGGTTATTTTTTCCGCTTGTATGAAATACCACCTGGCCGTCTATCTTGGCGAATAGAGTGTCGTCTCTTCCAAGTCCGACATTTTCGCCGGGCTTATATTTTGTTCCACGCTGACGCACCAGAATACTCCCGGCCGTAACCAGCTGTCCTCCGAATCTCTTGATTCCCAGACGCTGCGACTGGCTATCCCGTCCGTTCCTAGTACTTCCCATTCCCTTTTTATGTGCCATCCAAAACACCTCCATGCAGCTAAGCTGCCGGTCTATTTCAAAACTTATCAGATGCCTCTTCTTTTTTTGGGGTCTCCTTGGAAACCTTCTTGGTCTTGGTGGCTTCTTTTTCAACCTTAGTCTTTGCCTTGGGCTTGGCCGCCGCCTTAGCTTTTTCTTTCTTTTCTTCTTCTTTCACTACCTTCGGCGCTTCTTTTCTCGCAGGCTTTCCGGGAAAATTTATATCCTCAACTCTTATCTTTGTCAGATGTTGCCGATGGCCTTGCTTGCGCCGATAGCCCTTTTTGGGTTTATATTTGAAAACGATTATTTTGTCGTCTTTTGTCTGCTCAACAATCTCCCCTTTTACTTTTACATTGGCAAGTTCTTCCTTCTCCAGCACCTTATCGCCGTTTTTGCTTAAGAAAATTACCTCACCAAGGTCCACTTTATCGCCGGGATTACCCTTTATCTTTTCAAAAAGGACTTCTTCTCCCTCTTCGATCTTGTATTGTCTACCGCCGGATATAATTATAGCATACACTTCGTCCACTCCTTAATCCCGGATATTGCAATAGATTTAGATGATAGGCGTAGGAATTTTGGCTTTAGGCAAGGAAGACAGTACTTTTTTGCGCAGGTGTACTTGGTGTACATCGAGCACAGAAAAGTGCTGGCTGACACAGCATAAAGTCAAAATAACAAGCCTAGCGCTAGATTCCATTGCAATATCCGGGTTGATATCGCAAGATTTGATGTTAGCATACGAGCCTTTAACCTGTCAATTAAATGAATCCGGAGTTCTGCAAAAGAAGCCGGCATTCGCTGAACAAGCCCGCTTCTTCCGGCCGTCTATGGTTCTCAGAATTCCTGCTAAGGAGCTGAATAACCTACCACATTATGTCCTGCGTTTATGCCGTCAAAGGAGGTTTGTCCTGGAGATCCTTCGCTGTACTCAGGGTGACATTCAAGAACACCGAGATCGCCACGCCCCTGCGAGCCTCGCAATAACCTCCTCGAACTTTCTTCCGTCCCTGCCTGCCGGCAGGCAGGTTCAGTCTAGTAACTTCAGTCCTATTGTCGTCTGCTTTCGTTCTTCAGCGCCCGGAGAGCCTTTTCAACATCTCTGCGATTGCCTTCGCGGACCAACTCAACAGCGTCAATTGCGCATCCTTCATCCCCGAACAGAAATATCTTCTTTCCGGTAAGCGCCTGGAGCTTTCGCAGATTAGCTTTTTTTTCGCCTTCGAGGAACGAAGCCGCCTTTGGATTGACCTTAAAAAGAAAGGCTTCTTGGTTACCGGAGATGCACATTTTCCTTATTTTTCTGCCCGCCTCAATGCTTTGAGCCTCATCGGAAATCAATTTTCCGGTGCCGTTGCAGCAGGAACATCGTCCGCTCAGATAATCTAAGAGCCCTTCCGAGACATTCTTTCTGGTCATTTCGACCAATCCCAGGCGAGATATTTCAATTACCCTGCTCTTTATCCGATCAGCCTCGAGGGCTTGGTTCAGATTCGAGAAAACCTCGTCACGATTGTGCGGATTCTCCATGTCAATGAAGTCAATAACAATGATTCCACCGATGTCGCGCAGGCGAAGCTGACGAACAACCTCCTGCGCCGCCTCAAGGTTAGTCTGTAAAATAGTCTCCTCAAGACTACTTTTTCCGACAAATTTGCCGGTATTCACATCAATCGCAGTAAGGGCTTCGGTACCATCAATCGTGATAAAACCACCTGAACGCAGCCAGACTTTTCGCCTCAGCGCTTTCTTTATCTCATCATTTATTCCGTACTTGTCAAATAGGGGCAACTTATCCTGATACAGCCTGACTCGCCGCTCAAGCTCAGGCGAGGTGCTCTTTAGAAAAGCAACGATCTTACGATACTCTTTCGTGTCGTCGACCCAAAGCCGCTTGAAATCCATGGTAACGATATCCCTTACTATCCTTACCGAAAGTTCCGGTTCGTCATGGATTATCTGAGGAGCTTTTGCTCTTTTGATCCGGCGCGAGAGCGTTGACCAAAGGCGAAGTAGATATTTGAGATCGCGGGCCAACTCTTCCAATCCGACACCTTGAGCGGCCGTCCGCACAATTAAGCCCATATCCTTTGGCTTTATCCGGTCGCACAGAGTTTTTAGCCGCACTCTTTCCGATGGATCAAGCCGCCGGGAGATTCCCACTATATCTCCGGCCGGAATCAAGACAACGTACCGGCCTGGAAGCGTAACCTGAGTAGTAACTCTGGCCCCTTTGTTTTTCATTGGCTCCTTGATGACTTGAACCAGGATTTCTTGACCAGGTTTCAGCATGTGTTGAATTTTTCGCGGGACGGAATCTATGTCTTCTTCAGGTAGAACAACTTCTTTTATGTAGAGGAAAGCATTCCTGTCGATCCCGATATCGACAAATGCCGCTTCCATTCCGGGCAATACATCCTTTACCCGGCCAATATACAGATTGCCCACAATGGGCGGATTGTCCGCTCGCTCCATGTAAATTTCAACAAGCTGCATATCCTCAAGAACCGCAGCTCTCACCTCATACGGATCGGTTGAAATCATCAGTTCCTTGTTCACAGTTGCCATGAATCACTCCTTTGTACTAATAAATCATAATTGCAAAATGCAAATTTCAAAGTGCAAAATGAAAAATTAGAAATGCAAAAAACAGGGGAAGCATATCTTTTGAACTCCATTTTGCCTTTTGCCTTTTGCATTTTGCCTTTGATGTCACGGTCTTACAAGCTTCCCATCCTCTTCCCAATACAACCCGGTGCGGTGAATTTCTTGAAACCGGATAGGTACAGGCTTGTCGGTAAGAGAAAAGAGCTTTCTTATTAAGATATCCGGACGTACTCCCCCTGCGCTGCCGACCAATCCTAAAAACTTTAGTGTTATTATATTGTTTTTTAACTCTTCCGGCTCAATTATCTTGGCGACTTTCTCAACTTCAAATGTTTTCTCTTTGTCCTTGATCAGCAAAGAAACCTTATTCTTAGAGAGGAGCGAATCAATGCGATTTTTAATATCATCCACGGTAACGATGGAAGCAGTTGCGACGCGAATGCGGTAGCCTGCCAAAGTTATCCGGCTCATCAAGGAGGGTGCTTCGAGAGGGACGTACCGGACTTCCCGACATGAAAGATCGTCGGGAAAAGCGGACTGCAGAGATTTTGCTGACTGATCAAGCGGCACACGCGAACTCAGGATGACATCCAAATACTCTGATTCACTGCTCACACCAACCGGCAGCGGCGGACCAAAGGAGAATCTCGGATGCGGAGAAAAACCTTCTGAAAGGCTCAAGGGCAACTTTGCTCTCCTAAACCCACGCTCAAAAGCCCGGATTAAGTCCAGGTGAGAAAGGAATCTCAGGTCTCCCGTTTTTCGAAATTTGATTCGCAGTTTGTACATTGACCCCTAAAACCTTACTGCAAAATGCAAAAGTCAAAATGCAAATTTCAAAATTATAGAAACCTTTAACAAACCATTTTGCATTTTACAATTTGCACTTTGCAATTTGCATTAAATGTATTTAACAAACTCCGCACTCGGTACATTCTGCAATTCGGCAGTCTGCGGTCCTCCTGCCCTCCAACGCTCTCTGGTACTCATTCCACAAGAAATCTTTGGAAACTCCGCAACTAACGTGCCCCCAGGGGAAAATCTCGACGTATGAGCGTTCCCGGTTCGCAAAAAACTCCAGCGAAAGCCCGTGTTCGTCAAATGCCTCTTTCCAAAGCTCAAACCGGAAAAACTCCGTCCAGGCATCAAATCTGCACCCTTTTTTCCAGGCGGATTCTATTACTTTCGCCAGCCTTCTGTCACCCCTGGCCAACGATCCTTCCAGAACGGAAGTTTTTGCGTCGTGCCATTTGAGTTTGATGTGGCCCATCCTCAAATTTCTCTTTAGATATTCTTGTTTCTCTTCCAACTTGGCCAGTTCGTCTTGGGCAGTCCACTGAAACGGCACGCAGGACTTAGGCGTAAAGCATGAGACGCTGAAAGTCACGTCAAAGTGCCTCCGCTCCTCGCGCGGAATGATCGAAAAACCCCAATCACGCACACGTTGCGCCAAATCCACAATCCCTTTGAGATCATCTTCCGTCTCAGTCGGCAGTCCTATCATAAAATAAAGCTTTAGCTTCCTCCAGCCCGATGAAAAAACATCCTTCACAGTCTGCTCGATATCTTCATTAGTCAAATCTTTGTTAATCACATCCCGGAGACGCTGGGTTCCGGCCTCCGGCGCAAAAGTCAAGCCCGTCTTCTTTGTCTTCCCGATCTCATCGGCCAAATCAACCGAGAAGGAGTCCATCCTGAGAGAAGGAAAGGAGATCGATATCCCTTGTCCCGCGTATTTTGCGGTCAATCGCTTCAGCAATGCGGAGATCTTGCTGTAATCGGTGCTGCTCAGTGAACACAAAGACACCTCTTCATAGCCTGTACTTTCAAGCTGACCGTCAATGATTTTTTCAAGCAAATCCGGCGTGCGTTCCCTGACCGGGCGATAGATCATTCCGGCCTGACAGAACCGGCATCCTCTTGTGCATCCCCTCATAATCTCCACCGAGAGACGATCGTGCACAACCTCTGAAAAAGGAACCACCGGCTTCAGAGGCACATCGGCTTTGTTTAGATCATCTACAGATCTACTTGAGATCTCTTGGGGATGTTTATTCGACTCAGTCCTCATTTGACTGATTCTTCCCGACTCATCATACTCCACCCGAAAAAACGCCGGGACGTATACGCCAGAGATCGCGGCAGCCTCTTCCAAAAGTCCTTTCTTGTCGCCGCCGGATTGTCTCCACTCTCTGAACTTTCCGATAAGCTCCAGAATAACGTCCTCGCCCTCGCCGATCACGAAAAGATCAAGAAACGGTGCCATTGGCTCAGGATTGTAGGTGACCGGACCGCCGCCGATTATCAGAGGGAAGACCTCGTTGCGCTCTTCAGAATAGAGCGGGATCTTAGCCAGATCAAGCATGTTGAGGACATTCGTGAAGGTCATTTCATACTGAAGTGAGAAGCCGACGATATCGAAGTCTGCGATAGGTGTTTTCGACTCCCAGGAAAATAGAGGCAGGTCGTGATTGCGCAGCTTCTCTTCCAAATCAACTCCGGGAGCGTACGCTCGCTCCGCAAGCAAATTCTGTTCCTTATTGACGATGTTACAAAGTATTTGAAGCCCCAGATTAGGCATACCGACTTCATACAAATCCGGGTAGGCCAAGACTACTTTGACATCCACGTCTTCGTGCGATTTATGAACTGAATTCCACTCTTGATTGACATACTGAGCCGGTTTCCTAACTTCGGGCAGAATCTCAGCTAATTCTTTTTGGATCTCCTCCACACTTTTCCACCTTTAATACTGCGATAAGTTTCTTTAATATTTTCTGCGGTTAGATGACTGTACCCTTTTTCGAAGTACTTCTGAGCAGCCAGACCAAGCGCCTCGGTTCCCGTAAAAGCTACCGCGCCCTTGACAACCCATCCGACCCCCGGCACGAGATCCAAAAGCTGCCTGGCCAGAGCCCTAAGCGTAAAACCCGTGCCGACCACCGTTATGAGCTCCTTTAGTCTTGTCAGCGTAAGTTCTTCATTGTAAACGGCGGCGATTTTTAGCACCATTCTCAATTGATTCGCGGTCAGAAGCGGCATATCCGCGCCGGGCAAAATGGTCACGGCGCCGATTAGACCGTTCTGCGCCGAAGCGTGGTGGATTATCCTTGATGCGGCAATTCTTCTAAAAATAGGCGCTCTTGCAGCAAGCGCTATTCCTTTACCCCTTGAATCCACCAGATCATATATCTTAGGCACCAGCTCTTCTTCGACATTCAATCCCTTCAAAGCGGAAATAAAAATGACCTTTGACGAAAACTGACTCAAAATATCCCAAACAGGTTGCAGTTTAGCTTCAAGGTCAGGCGTCAGATCCACCTTGTTGAGGATAATCAGCGAGGATTTTTTGAGTTTTGAAAGCTCTTCTGCTTTTGGCGCGTCCTTTTCCAAATCAGCAGCTGCGTCCAACATGATCAGCACGGCATCGGCCGCCCTTATCGATTCTTCCAGAATCATGGGTTCGGCTTCCAGATCCAGAACAGAAAAAATCTCTGATGTGTTGGAAGACGAGGAAGTCAAAGAATCTTTCAGTGTCTTTTTGCCGCAATTTTTTGGCCCGACAATGACGATGCTGACGGGTTTCTTTGCCTCGCGCTTAACCTGCTCCAGGGTTTTAAGAACATTTCCTGGTTTAACTGGTAATTTTGCCAATTTTGCCACCCATTCAATTTAAGATCGAAAATGCAAATTTCCTACTTGCTCTGAAATAACACCGTTGCGTCAGAGCTTGCTCTGACTTGGGCAAAGCAAGCTTTGCAGCTACATTGCTTTATCAACACTCCGCCTGGCTCATTGCTTGCATAACAGGTCTGAAGACCTGTTCCTACGATGGATAGGACCTTGGACTTTTTCTTCAGTCTTCAGTCTAAAAACTTCAGTCTTGCTTTTGTCTACACAAACCTTCTCGCATAGACACTCAAGAGTAAACCAACTCCGGCCAGATTTGTCCACAACGAGCTTCCCCCGGAACTTATGAAAGGAAGCGGAATTCCGGTCACCGGCATAATTCCGATTGTCATACCGATATTCACCAGGACTTGAAATAGCCACATCGAGACAACGCCGATAGCTATCAAGGTACCGAACATATTCTTAGACGCCGCGGCAATTCTTATACCTCTGGAAATGATAACAAAATATAGACCGAGAAGGAGTGCTGCGCCCAAAAATCCGAGCTCCTCTCCAATGACGGAAAAAATAAAATCGGTGTGCCTCGCCGGCAAGAACTGCAAGTTTGTCTGCGTGCCCGAGAACAGACCCTTTCCGGTCAGTTCACCACTTCCCACAGCAATCTTCGACTGCTGAAGATTATAACCAGCTCCCAAAGGGTCGACGTCCGGGTCGATGAAGACCATAAGCCGCTTCATCTGATAGTCTTTTAAAACATGGAAGTTGATCATAACAAAACCAAGCAAAAGACCGGCAAGCACAATCGCAATGTAATAGCGGATTTTGATACCGGCCGCAAGCAGGATGCCCATAAGGACAGCCAGCAAAACCAGGGCCGTGCCCAAATCAGGTTGCCTAAATATAAGAATCCAGGGCAATCCGACATGAACAAAGGCTAAAAAGACATCAACGGGATTGGAGATCTCGCCTTTCCGGGTGGACAGAAAGATCGCCAGAGTAATAATTATGAAAATCTTGGCAAACTCCGATGGCTGCAAATCAAAAGCGCCCAATGGTATCCACCGCTGAGCACCATGAGATTCCCTGCCTAGAAAAAGAACTATTAAGAGCAGAAAAAGGTTGACGCCATAAACAGGAATTAGATAATGCCGCAACTGGTTGTAATCAATCAGAGCTGTGACAACGACAATGGCAATACCAAAAACAATCCAGATGATCTGTCTTTTGAGAAATATGTATGGATCCCCGCCGGGTCTAATGCTGCCATGCGTAGCACTGTAAACCATAAGAGCACCGTAAGAGCAAAGCGCAAGCGCCCCCAATATCAACGGAAAATCAATTTTTCTCAAATATTTATCTAAATCCACCCGTTAGTCTCCAGCTCCCAGCCCATGCAGGGCACGTTTCCCCAGATGTGCCGCACCATTGCCCCCGGTCCAACGGTTCGTTTGGGAAACGAACCCTACATTTATTCAGATCTCTCGCTCCTCGTTCGTCCCTTGGTTCTCACGGGCTCTTTCACTTTCACTCCAGACTCATCCCTTCTCCCCCATCCCTTGACTTCCAGTCTCCGACCTCTTGATGACCTTGGCTCTTGACTATGAACTTCGGACCTTGGACTTTGACCTTGAACGTCGGACCTCGGACCTCGGACTTTGGACTTTGGACTTCGGACCTTGGACTTTGACCTTGAACTTCGGACCTTGGACCTCGGACCTCGGACTTTGACCTTGAACTTCGGACCTTGGACTTTGACCTTGAACTTCGGACCTTGGACTTCGGACCTTGGACCTCGGACCTTGGACTTCGGACCTCGGACTTCGGACTTTGGACCTCGGACCTCGGACCTCGGACATCGGACTTTCTATCTCGACGAGTCAACCAGGCCTTTGATTGGCTCGTACGGTATGTCAAATATTTTACTCAAAATTTGGCGCGCTGCGGGAGCCGCCGTTGATCCTCCGTGACCCCCCTGCTCAACCATGATAACAACCACGTACTGAGGATCATCTACAGGCGCATAACAAGCAAACCAAGCGAAATCATCTTTTCCCCTCACTTGAGCAGTCCCCGTCTTACCCGCAACCGGCTCCGAGAAGCCCGAAAAAGCTCCTTCCGCTGTTCCCTGCCGGCAAACAAGTTCCAGGTCTCTCTGCAAAGTTTTTATCGTTCCTTCATCCACGCCAACATCTCTTACCTGCTCAGGCCCGAATTCATGAGATACCTTTCCGTCGGATGTCAGAAGCGTTTTCGCGACGTGAGGACGGAAAAGTGTCCCGCCGTTTGCTATGACCGCGTACACATTAGCCAGCTGAAGCGGTGTAACCAGCAAATCGCCCTGGCCGATGGCAAGATTGACGGTATCTCCCGGCATCCAAGTCTGAAACTCAGGATTATTTTTGTTCCACTCTTTCTTCCATGCCTTATCAGGAACCCGCCCCGCAGCCTCAAACGATAAGTCGATTTTGGTCAGAGAGCCAAGTCCGAATTTTCTGGCCCATTCCTGAAGTTTCTCCTGGCCGGTTTTGTAGAACTTGTACCCGATCTCATAAAAGAAGACATCACAAGATTGGATAACTGCCGAATTGAAGTTAACGGAGCCGTGGCCGGACCTTCGCCAACAATACTTGGCCCACTTGCCTCCCATTCCGGTCCACTTGCCGGCGCAGCGAAAGTGCGCGTTTCCCGGAATGATATTTTCGACCAATCCCGCGATGCCGGTTACAACCTTAAAAGTCGATCCGGGAGGGTATGAGCAGGTAATCGCCCTGTTGTTCAAAGGATAGTTACTTTCTTTAGCTGTGAGCCTCTCCCAATCCTTTGAGGAGATTCCCCCGACAAAAAGACTCGGCTCATAAGAAGGATAACTGGCCATCGCTATGATCTCACCGGTCTTTGGATTCATCACGACCGCCGCACCGGCTTGAGCATTGGGATACTTTTGCTTATGAGCCAGGCTTATAGCCTGAGCCAGCGCTTTCTCGGTTTCCTGCTGGATATCTTTATCAATTGTTAAAACCAAATTATGGCCCGGGACAGGATCCTTGCTTGACAATATCTTCAGAGGATCGCCGCTGGCATTGACTTCCAGCTTCTGCAATCCCGTTTCACCCCTTAGAAAAAGCTCGTATTCCCTCTCAACTCCGGTCTTTCCGATTATGTCTCCCAGACTGCAGTTCTGGTATTCTTTCTCCTTTAGCTCATCTTCCGATATCTCTCCGACGTACCCGACAACGTGTGCAGCCAGCCCCTGGCTGGGATAATCCCTGGTTGCTTCAACCTGAATCTTCACTCCGGGGAAATCAGCCTGATGCTCTTTTAAATAGACGACGGTTTTCTCATCCACATCCTCTTTAATGACCCTGGGCTTGAGTGGGTCCGCCGCCTTTTCCCTTAATTTCTTCTCTATGTCTTTGGGAGACATTTCAAGAACGGATGAAAGCCTTTTGACAAGCCCCTCATTCTGTTCTACAACCGATGGAACCAGAGAGACACTCAAACCCGGTCTATTATCAACCAGGATTTCCCCATTGCGATCATAGATTATTCCCCTCGGTGCTCTGATAGGAACACTTCTGATGCGGTTTCCCTCGGCCAAGGCCGTCAGCTCTCTTCCTGTCAGAACTTGCAGAAACCAAAGTCTGCCCAAAAGCACGCTGAAGACGATCAGCGCAAAAATGCCAAAAGCCGTTAATCTAACTTGAATTCTTTCATCCGGTCTAACCATTGCAGGTACCTGTCATTTCCAAGTTTGCCCAACGCTGTCAGCAAGACTAGATCTACAAAGTAGCCAATCTGAGTCTCTCAAATGCAAAATGCAAAATGAAAAATGCAAAATGACAGATGGGAAATTAAAAATGTCCCGAAGCACAATTTCCAGCTTCAATGGGTTTAGAATTTTACATTTTAAATTGTCGTTTTTACTTTTTCACTTTTCATTTTTAGATTCATCGTGTTGTTTTTCCGCATCTCATCAGCAAGATGATTTGTCGACAAAATGTTGTCGTCGGCAAGTAATCACTTAAACACTGGTGCTTTCTTTTCGAAGACCATGATTCGCATAAGCAGATAATAGACAAGAGGAGCCAGCAGCGAATTGTACAGCGCGGATGGAAGAATCAGGCTCCGAAAAGTTGACCAGAACAGGACTTTTTCACCGAGCAGAAAATTCAGTCCCGCGTAGACTGTCTGATTTAGAACAGTCGCAATGATAATGGCAATCATTAGGAGCACCAGGTTTTCGGCAAACAAAGCCCGCTCCACTAATCCTGCGACGTAACCGGTGATGGTTTTGCACAACACATTAAGCCCCACTCCGCGAATTAAAACCAAATCCTCCAAAAGACCGCCCGCGAAACCCGCAGCCGAACCGGCCACGGCGCCCTCGCTGAACGCAAATGCGACAACCACTATAAGTATCAAATCAGGCTGAACACCAAAGACTCTGAGATGGGGGACGATTGTGGTTTGTAGAACGAAAGACGCCAGCAGCACAAGAAAGCCGACAAGATAGGTATGCAATTCTATCTCTCCTTGGTTTCATAAGGATTTCTCGGAAAGGGATTAGTGATAATTAGGACTTCCTCCAGTTTGGCGAATTCAACAAATGACTCGACTTCTATTTCTTTAAACAGACTATAGGGGCGACTTGATATTCTTCTCACTTTTCCAACATAAAGACCTTTTGGGAAAATCCCTCCCAGGCCGGACGTGACAACTTCATCACCTTTTTTGACTTTTGAATTCTTATCAATAAAACTGATCTTCAGCTTCTCGTCTATCTGGCCTTGAAGAACACCGGTCTCGCTTGTACTTATTATTTGAACGCCAACCCCGCTTTTTTGATCGGTTATGAGCTGCACCCGGCATGCTTTTGGAGAAGAATCGATCACTTGGCCAACCAATCCGCTGTCAACAATAACCGGCATGTTTTTCTTTACACCCTCATTTCTTCCCTTGTCCAAGACAATCACAGCTTGCCAATCGGTTGAAGACTTTCCGATGACTTGAGCAGGCGCCGTGGAAAGATCCAGCTTCCGCTTTAAGCCGACAAGTTCCCTAAGTCGCTTGTTTTCACTATCTGTGAGATGCAAAGAAGCGATTTCTTTTCTTAGCCTGCTGTTTTCCTTTTCGAGTCTTTGGTTCTTTGTCCTCATACTGCCTATGCTGGTAACAAAGCGGAATGCCGACTTGAAGGGAGAAACGGCTTTCGAGACACCTGATTGGAGGGGGACAACAATATTGACGGTATATCTCTGGACTCCATGAAGAATACCGTTGCTTCCCTCTCGAAAATAGAGGGTTATGATCATGACGCTCAGGACAACCAGCAAGCTAAAGATTGCCCAATTCCGTCTAGTTGACTGGGGATACAAAAGATTCACGCCCTTAAACCTATCACAATATCCGGGTCAAAAAATAGCGAATTGCTTCCAGCTTGTAAGGTTGAGCGCCACAGGCTTTAAGAAAACTCTCAGTCATAGAATCCCCAAAGCAGGTGAAAAGACTTTAGAGCAAGATGTCATGGAAGTTTTCGGGTTGAAGTTTTTGGCTGCATAGCCACCAGCCTGATGACTTGTGTCACTCTACTCTACAATTTACGAGACAATCCGCTTCTTTAAACCCGGATATTGCAATAGAATTTTGCGCTAAACCTATTACAATATCCGGGTTAAAGTTATCGTTGCGTACCAATAAGCACTTTCTTCAAAACATCAATTTCCTCGAGGGCTTTACCCGAGCCCATTACCACGCAGATCATGGGGTCTTCGGTGACGTGAACCGGCATACCGGTTTCCTGCCTCAGCCTTTCATCCAGTCCTTTGAGCAAAGAGCCACCGCCCGTGAGGACTATCCCACGGTCCATGATATCGCTGGAGAGCTCAGGCGGAGTTTTCTCCAGGGTGCTCTTGATTGCAACTATTATGGCGCTTAGCGGCTCTTCTATGGCCGCTCTTATTTCTTCGGAAGAAAGAATGATGTTCTTCGGCAGACCTGAGAGCAAATCCCGGCCTCTAACTTCGGCGTCTTCTTCCTCCGGAAGCGGGTAAGCCGAGCCTATTTCGATCTTAATCTCTTCAGACGTTCTCTCACCGATCATAACATTATATTCTTTCTTAACATGCATTATGATGGCTTCGTCGAATTCATCCCCGCCGATTCGGATAGATTCCGAAGTAACAATACCACCCAAGGAGACAACCGCGACTTCGGTTGTTCCTCCGCCAATGTCGACAACCATGTTTCCCGTCGGTTCCTGAACAGGAAGATTGGCTCCAATTGCAGCAGCCATCGGCTCTTCGATCAGGTAAGCCGCTCGGGCACCTGCCTGCAAGGTTGCTTCAAAGACCGCACGTTTTTCCACCTCGGTAACGCCCGACGGAACACAGACAACGACTCTTGGTTTAACCATGAAAGTGCGCTTGTGGACCTTCTGTATAAAATAGCGCAGCATGCTTTCCGTCACATCAAAATCAGCAATGACGCCATCCCTGAGCGGTCTGATCGCGACGATGCTTCCGGGAGTTCTTCCGATCATCTTTTTTGCTTCCGACCCGACAGCAAGTATCTTTCCGCCATCCTTTTCAATGGCGACTACCGAAGGCTCCATAAGCACTATTCCGCGTCCCCTAACATGGACCTTTGTATTTGCAGTTCCCAAATCAACAGCCATATCTCTTCCCAAAGGAAGCGCAAGAAACTCAAACATCCTTTAAATCCCTTCTGTATCTTCTTACTGTACTTTGACAAAAATCCAACTCGTACAGTTTAACCTACAAGAATTCATGCCGGGTACCCAAATGAAAAACTAAAAGTGAAAAAATAAAAACGACAATGTAAAATTAAAAGATTAATTAAGCACGTAGCACCAACGATGCATTATGTCAGATCCAATATTTTACATTTTTAATTGTGATTTTTCATTTTTCATCTTCAATTTTTCATTAAGGGCAGTTTATCTGCGAACTTGCCCATCCACATATCAAGACCCAGCCTGCAAAAATGCCTTGTCTCGTATGTCAATCCCCAAGATTCCTTCCGGCAAAACTAGTGCCCGCCTTATCAAATAATTGGCACAAATCCCGTTGAAAGCGCCGGTTAGGATAGCAATCAAAATCAAAAAAGGGGTCTCCAGCAAAATGCCCCAGTGGCTTAGCAGCAAACATGCCAACACCATTTGAGTCATATTATGCGATGTTGCCCCCAAAAGGCTAACTCCGACTAAGCTAAACTTACCAAAAAATCCAGCAAAAACAATTATCATGACCAACGCGCTAGCAAGCGCTCCACCCACGCTAAAGAAAAAGGCCGGAGTCAAAAAAGTACCCGTAACTATCGACCCGATGATTGTCCGCATAACAACATTAAAAAGCACCTCACGCCAGCCATAGAAGACCAACAAAAGCAGAGTTACAGTATTGGCCAAGCCCAGTTTTGCACCGGGAATGGGCAAAGAGGGCACATAAAAAGCCTCGACTATATACAAGACTATTCCTACCCCAAGCAGCATGGAAAGAATAATCAGCTTCCTTGTCTGCAACAAAACCCCCCATGAAAACCATAATTGCAAAAGGCAAATTTTAAATGCAAAAGTCAAAATGTTTTTTGTCTACGGTTTTCAAATTTGCATTTTGCATTTTGCATTTTGACTTTAATCCTTACTTGCTTACCGCATCGACGGACTCGTCTTCCTGATCTCCTACGATCCTCACCATAACCCTGTTAGGGCCGCAAATTACCACTTCGCCGGGCTTGTCTATCCAGCCCTTGTGCATGCAGACCTTTCGAGGGCAAGCGGAAGCGACAATTCTTGCCCTACCATTTTTGATCACAATCTCGCTTTCACCCAGCGCACCCTTTACCCTTATCCTGCTTTCACCCTGAACCGCAAACCGGCCAATATCTATTCCGTTTGCCGAGATTACAGCCTCGCTCGGTTTGCCCGAAGAATATCCTACATAAAAAGTGCCCAAAAAAGAAAGCAAGACAAAAAAGAGCAAAAGATAAATCAATGCTCTATCGTAGTTCGTAAGCAACGTACCTCGCTAAATTCCGGACAAAGTAAGCATTAGTTTACCACTATGAACATATGTTGACAAGAAAATCGGGCCTGAAAAAAGTTGGGAGGAACCGAACTAAGCCGAAGTTTTTACCGGGGGAGTTTTTATTTTCTCTGCTTTGGTGGCTCTTTGGATACACTTTGTCGGACACTTCTCAAAACAAATGCCGCAGTTTGTACAGGTTTCATAGTTGAACTCAGCTAGGTTGTCTTGGACCGTGATCGCCGGGGGCTCCACGGGACAGGCTTTTTCACAAATCTTGCAACCTATGCAACCTACCGTGCAGACCTTACGAACAATCTTGCCCTGATCAAGTGAGTTACAGGCTACAACATAGTCGCCGCCGACCGGGGTCAGCTTCATAATCCCTCTAGGGCAAGTCACAACGCAAATCCCACAGGATGTACATTTCACAGGGTCAACCTCCGGCAATTTATCGTTGCCCATATGCAAGGCGTCAAAAGGACAAGACTCAGCGCAATCACCAAAACCCAAACACCCGTAGTTGCAAGCCAACGGCCCACCGATCAGTTGATTAGCCGCTACACATTGATGAATGCCTTCATAGGCAAATCGCATTTTGACTTTTCCGCGTCCGCCACCGCATCCGACCGCGGCAACCGTCGCAATACCTTCTTCACCGGCTTCGACACCGAGAATTGCCGCAATCTCTTTTGCAACCTTAAAACCGCCGGCGACACAAGCATTATACGGAGCCTCGCCTTTGACTATTGACTCAGCCGCCGCTTCGCAGCCGGGAAAACCGCAAGCGCCGCAGTTTGACCCGGGAAGAACTTGAACCACGTGTGACACCCTAGGGTCAACCTCAACGTGGAACCTAATCGAAGCTATTCCAAGAACAAGGCCCAAGAATAAGGCCAAGCCACCCATCGTTAGAACCGCATAAATAACATACAGGAAATTCATTCAAAACACCTTCATAAGCGTAGACCAACTTGAAAGAACTGAATATGACGTAGCGCACCATCAATCACTTACAGTCCAAACAAATTCGCAAATCCCGTGAATGCAAGCGACATCAAAGCGGCTGTGATAAAAGCAATCGGGTAACCTTTAAACGATTCCGGAACAGGTGCGACATCAATTCTTTCCCGGATGGCGGCAAACATAATGATTACGATCGTGTAACCCAAAGCTACTCCCAGCGTATAGACGATTGCCTCCAGAAAAGAATAGTGGTAGGCAATGTTCAGCTTGAGAAAACCCGGTTTGACACTTTCAGTCGCCGCCGCCAGCACGGCACAGTTGGTTGTGATCAGAGGCAAATAGATACCCATGGCCTTATAGAGCGGCGGACTGGCTTTTCTTATCGCCATCTCCTCCAACTGAACAAGCGCGGCAATAACCACGATGAAAACCGGAATATATAGAAACTCACCCACCTTTAAGGGGACCAGAACATAGCGCCACAGCACCCAACTTACAGCGGAGGAAATCGTCATCACAAAGATAACGGCCAGCCCCATGCCGATCGAGGTCTCCATCCGGTTGGAGATGCCAAAGAAAGAACAGAGCGCAATAAAGCGAATGAGCAATATGTTATAAACCAAAAGAGCCCCGAGAAAAAGCAAAAAGTATCTTTCCAGTTCAGCCATGCCCATCACCCCCGATTCTGAATCCAATTAAGAAAAGCCATGAGGAAACCAAAAACAAGGAAAGCGCCCGGGAACAATATCATTATCGTAGGCGGTTGGAAGACGGTACCAAGACTGATGACCGTCTTGTCAAAAAGAAGAATCTTGCCGGTTCCAAATAGCTCTCTGATCACACCCATGACAACCAGAAGACCGATGTAGCCGATTCCCATTCCCAGACCATCGGCAGCCGATCTGACGACAGGATATTTTGAGGCGAAAGCTTCCGCGCGACCCAGAACAATGCAGTTGACTACAATTAGGGGTACCCAAACGCCGAGCCTTGCGTAGATAGCCGGGAAGTAAGCCCGCATCGTTAAGTCGACAATCGTAACAAAAGACGCGATAACCACGATAAAAATCGGAATTCGAACCTGATCGGGGATGACTTTTCGAAGCGCGGATATCATAATATTCGAACAGACCAAAACGAAGGTGGCCCCGATTCCCAGAAAAATCCCGTTCTCAACCCGGGTGGAAACAGCCAAGGCGGAACACAAGCCGATCATAAGTCTCAACAGTGGATTTTCCAGTATGAGACCGTTCTTAAAATCCTCCCAGACTTCCCTCATATTCGCCACTATCTGCCTCCAAGCATCTTCAAGGCAAGCAAGGCTTCCCTGACACCCAATGCCATTGCTTTTGAGGATATGGTCGCCGCGGTCAGCGCATCGATATCCTCTCCGACCTGAAGAGGGTCGCTTTCGCTTTTCCCTTCAAATTGCCCCCGGAACTCGGGCTTTTCAATATTTTGTCCAAGACCCGGTGTCTCTTTGTTTTCGATTAAGGAAATCCCGGCTACCTTCCCGTTCACATCCACCCCAACCGCAAAACTAACCGGACCGCCATAGCCGCGTGGCGCGACCTGAACAACCCAGCCGACCTTCCGGCCATCGTCAAAACCCTCATAGATTTTTACGATGTCCTTGTGTTTTTTGCGAGCTTGGGCGGCCAAATCATTCCCAAGCTTAAAACCATCGGCTTTTTTCACAGCCGGCAAAGCCTCTCTACTCGATTTCATCTCCTCTATTTTGGCTTGTCTTTCGATCTGCTTCTCAGTTGCGGCATAAGTCAGAGCCAGCAAACCACCCGCAACGACACAAATAACCGTCAGGGTAAGAGCAAGCTTCATGATTTTCAGAAAATTACTGTTGTTCATGTCTTAACCGCCCCGTAGATCTTGGGCCTGGTATATTTGTCAATCAACGGCGCCCAGCAATTCATGAATAGAATTGCCACCATCACGGCCTCCGGAAGTCTTGAATAAAACCTGAGCAGAACAGTTGTCGCCCCCAAGCCTATTCCATAGATAATCTTACCTCTTTTTGTTATGCACGCTGTGACATAATCCGTGGCCATGAAGAATGCGCCCAGGATCAATCCTCCCGCTAGAAGATAAAAAACTACGTCTTCTCCCGAAATGAATGTAAGCACTGCCACTGTTCCCATATAGCAAACGGGGATACGCCAGTCAATTATCTTCTTCCAAAGCAGTACAACCGCTCCGACAAGCAGCAGAAACGCCGAGACTTCCCCTATGCAACCGCCGGGATTTGAAAAAAGGAGGGACCGATAAAACATGCTTGGCTGAACTCCCTGAAGAAGACCTTCTCTTACCTGCTTCAAAGCATATAATGGAGTTGCCGATGTCAAAGCATCCAGCTTCACGGTAAGCCCCAAGAGCTTAAAGCCCTGCCCGGAAACGAGCGGGAGATACCAATCCCTGGTCATATGCTGAGCCCAGGAAAGAACCAGCACGGCACGCCCAACCAAAGCGGGATTAAAGATATTGTAGCCGAGTCCGCCGAAAACTTGCTTCCCCAACATAATTGCAATGAATCCTCCGATAATGACTATCCACCATGGAACCATGGGCGGAAGCACCAGAGCAAAAAGAAGTCCCGTAAGAGCCGCGCTGAAATCATTAACGGTAACCGGAAGCTTCTGTAATTTTTGATAACCGGCCTCAGTCGCCACACAAGTAGCAATACTCAGAGCAATCACCATTAAGGCATGAAATCTAAAAACCCATACCGAGTACAAAGCCACAGGAAGCAGCGACCCGATCACCCAGAGCATTATCTGTTGGGTGCTCTCACCCTGCCAGATATGCGGTGGAACCGTTACCAGCAGTTTGTCGGTTTTGATTGTTGCGCTTGTATCTCTATTCACCGCATCATCTTCCTCAGACTCAACCTCCGCATTCAAACAATCATTTTGGCAGCTCTTGGGAACCCGGATAAAATCCTCTATGTCCCTTTTATTCCTTCATATTCCCTTGTTTTCCTTAAGATCAGGCCCCTATTTTCTGGCCTTGGCCACAATCCGGGCTTTCCCTAATCTAATATATTGAACGTGAGGTATTCTCGCCGGACATACAAAGGAACAAGTACCGCATTCAATGCAATCCATCACGTTAAACGAGTCCATCATCTCCCATTCACCGATTCCACCATATATGTAGTAATAATTGGGCATGAGATGAATCGGACAGTGATCAACACATCTCGCACATCTGATGCAAGGTGTCTGGTTCAGCGGCGCCGATGAAACTTCATTTTCGGTGAGAGCAAGAACGCCGGAGGTTCCTTTGACGATCGGAACCGATAAGTCAAATTGAGCAAAGCCCGTCATGGGTCCGCCGACAATGAGCTTTTTCGGCTCTTCCAGGAATCCGCCGCAAGCTTCGAGAATATGGTCCAGGGACGTTCCGATCTTGACCCTAAGATTCTTCGGCTCTCTTATCGCCGAACCGGATACGGTTATTACTCTTTCGGTCAATGCCCTGCCTTCGCGTACTGCTTTCGATACGGCCACCGTCGTTCCCACATTCTGTACAACCACTCCTACGTCCATGGGAAAACAGCGTGACGGGACTTCGCGGCCGAGCAAAGAGTAAACAAGCAGTCTTTCAGCTCCCTGAGGATATTTAGTCGGCAGCGCAATTACATCCACGTTATTGAGGCCGGACACAAGATCCCCAAGATGTTTAAGTGCTTCGGGTTTGTTATCCTCAATTCCGATAAACACCCTTTCCGCCCCCAGAGTTCTCATAATCAATGAAGCGCCGTCTACCAGGGAAGTAGCTTCTTCCAGCATGAGGCGATAATCACAAGTCAAGAAACTTTCACACTCACATCCATTAATAATTACTGTGTCTATCGATCCTTCCTTGGGAGGCGAGAGCTTCACATGTGTAGGGAAAGCGGCGCCGCCCAAACCTACCAATCCGGCTTCTTTTACCAGCTTTCTAATTTCCTCCGGCCCCGGCTCCTTGCTTGAAATCTCCATCCGGCTCCGACTCTGCTCTTGGTCCGGGACAATAGCCACGCTGGGCATTTTTATGCCTAAAAAATGCGGCCGGTGCTCAACGGCCTTGACTGTGCCCGAGACACTCGCATGGACAGGAGCCGAGCAAAAAGTCTCTGTCTCTCCAATCTTCTGACCCTCAAGAACCCGGTCACCCGGAACTACCAAGGATTTGTTGGGTCCACCAATATGCTGAGTAAGAGGGATTATGATCTCAGGAGGAAGTGAGATATCTTCGATAGGCTTGCCGGACGTAGGTTCCTTATAGCCCGGAGGATGTGTACCGCCTCCGAAGATTTTCAATCTTGCTTCATTCAATTTAGCCTCTATTTTTCGTATCTAAGCTCAATCCATAGAAACGGACAGGCCAGCCGGCATGAGACGTCCCTCGGCTATCGGGTCTTCCCCGGGCAAATGACAAAAAACTCCCCCAAAAACCTGAGTCAAGTTCTCATAGTTTAGCAACACACGGCAAGAGTATCGCGAGCTAGGCTCATGCAGAGCCTTCTACTTTGAAGAAGATTTTCTGGTTTTCAACTCGGCTCGTTTGGCTACCGTTGCTTTGCAGTAGGGACAAACCGTCCAGCTCATCTTCAAAGCATGCCCGCACCTGGGACAGGACTCCTTTAGTTTCTTAAGACAGTAGGGACAAATAAGGAACTCCGGCTCGATCAATTTGAAACAAGAAGGACATACCTCTTCGGCCTTACTAAGAGCAGTTTCCTGGGACTTGATTTCCAGCTCTCTTTCGCGCATATCATCAAGATATTCCGGCGGCCTCACAATTAGATAAATGAACCAACCAAAAATATTGAAGAAAAAGACCACAGCCGCCCAGTATATCGCCAAAGCACCTCGTCTTTTGGCATCGCGATAGGTCCAATAAACCAAGCTGGCCCAAAAAACAATAACAAACAGGACGAACAACCTGGTAAAAAGTCGGTATATCGGAGATTTGAAGAAGCCGACGAAAGATGAAAACAAATCCATGTTACTCCCTTTTGGTTGCTGTGGCTTCTAGAAAGAAGTCTTCACGTCACGCAAATAGTCGAATTTTTGGCTGAGTCTCTCGAGCCCGATATTTGTCGAAGCGGCTGCTGTTCTTGGCCTCAATATTTCTCTTAAACACAAATCGTTTCCTGCAAGAAATGAAAAGTTTTTGTGACATCCAAACTATTTTGTGTCGCATATCTCAACGCGCCCTTCGGAAACACCTTTGTGCAGGAATTCTCTTGCTTCGCCGACCGTATAGAGCGACCCGGTGACGAGCACCATATCTCCTTTTTTCGCTTCCTTGACGGCCAGCTTCAGTGCCCTGGTCAGGTCTTTCTCTGTAAAGTAATCTTCAGTCAACCTGGACACTTCAGCAGACAGATGATCCGCATTCATACATCGGTCACTATGATTTTCGGTCACGATAGTCAAATTTGCAAGCGGGATTATCGCCTCAAGCATCTCCTGGACATTCTTTTCCTCCAGAATAGCCAAAACAAGCACCAGCTTGTTGAAAACGACCTGCTTGAGAGTTGCAGCCAGTCTGCGAATACCGGCAGGGTTATGCGCCCCGTCCAAGACTATCAACGGTTCTCGCCGGATCAACTCAAACCGCCCCGGCGATGATGCTCTTTCAAAAGCTTGCCTTATCTTCTTCAAAGACAAGGCCTTTTTGAGAAAAGCCTCACACGTCGCAGCCGCAACGGATGCATTCTCGGCTTGATGGCCTCCTGCAAGCGGCAAAGAGAGATTATCGTAGCCCGCATACAATCCTTTAACCGATATCAGTTGAGCCGTTTCGCTGACTTTCTTCGTTGAAACCAGGGAGAAGTCGGCGCCAAAAATCTTTGATTCCACATTCTCATTCGCGCATCTGTCTTTGATCACCGTTAGTGCTTCTTCATTCAAATTGCCGCCGATTGCAGAGCATCCTTTCTTGATAATATGAGCCTTTTCCCAGGCAATCTTCGAGATTGTCTTTCCCAATACGTCGGTATGCTCTAAATCAACATTGGTCACAACTGCAACCCGGGAGTTAATGATATTCGTTGCATCCCATCTTCCGCCCATTCCCGTCTCTATGACACCGCAGTCTATTCTCTCCCGGGCAAAGAGAAAGAACGCAAGAGCGGTCAGAATTTCAAAATGAGTAAGTGGTTCGGGGCATTCACCGTTCACCGCTTCGACGCAAGGGATTATCTGATTCAAACACTGACCAAAGTACTCTTCTGCAATCGGCTCGGCGTTGATTAAAAAACGCTCTGTGTAAAGAGCAAGATGAGGCGAAGTATAAGTTCCTACCTTAAGTCCATGTTCAGTCAAGATGCTGGAAGCAATTCTAGCCGTTGAGGTTTTTCCGTTCGTCCCGGCAATATGAATAGATCTAAAGGAATCGTGCGGGTTTCCGAGCTTCCGGCATAAGGCGCTGATTCTTTCGAGACCCGGCCGGATACCAAACTTGATCTTGCCGTCCAGATAAACAACCGCTTCATTGTAGTCCATGGTGACCTCACGGGAATAATTGCGATTTTGACATGTCGACTGAAATTGAAGATCAAAGATAAAAAATCAAAGGTCAAAATGACAAATCAAAGGTCAAAAATATTTCTGATCTCAGCGCGGGGACTCACGAGAGCTTAAGGGAACAAGTCGGCATCTCTAACAACTAATTTGCTCCAGCTGATGTCTGAGTTTCTTTTCTTCCTGGAGCAAGCGCTGCAGCTTCTCCTTCTCTTTCTCGATAATCTCTTGTGGAGCTTTGTTTAAGAAGTCCTGCTTGGAAAGCTTTGCTTCGACCTTCCTCAGATCACTGCAGACGAATTTGATCTCTTTCTCAAGTCTTTCCTTCTCTTGGGCAATATCAACCAGACCCTCAAGCGGAACGAAGATCTCCACACCGGTCTCTATTGCCAGCGCAGAGTTCTTGGGCCTCGCGATGTCTCTGCCGTATGAGAGAGCGGAGACACCCGCAAGATTTTCAATATGATCTTTATGATTTTCGATAGTCTCCATGTCTTCTTCACGGGAGACGCGCAAAACTGCACCTATTTTGGTTGAAGGAGCTATCCTGAGCTCCGATCTTATGGTGCGCAAAGACACTATGATCCGCTGTAAGAGCTCTACCTTAAGTTCAGCTTCATTGTTTATTAGAGATCTATCTGACTTGGGCCATTCAGCAACAACAATGCTTTCTCCTTCCACAGGAAGCTGTTGCCGGATTTCCTCGGTAATAAACGGCATAAACGGGTGCAAAAGACGCAACACATTATCAAGCACTGTCACAAGAACATTTTGCGCCGTCAAACGCGGGGAGTGAGGAGTGAGGAGTGAAGAGTGAAGAGCATGTTTACTTTCATTGCTTTCTTTATTTTCCTGGGAGCTGGTAGCCGGCGGCTGGCCACTGTAAAGTCTGGGTTTGCAGAATTCCACGTACCAATCGCAAAACTCGCTCCAGAAAAAATCATATAATAACCTGCTCGAACTACTGAAATCATATCTGTCTATAACCTTGTTCACGTCGTCAATGGTCTTGCTTAACCGCGAAAGGATCCATCTATCAGCCAACGTATATTCCGGATCGCTGATCTTCTGGTAGCCCTCCAAATTCATCAGAACAAAACGGGATGCGTTCCAGATCTTGTTGGCGAAGTTGCGACTCATTTCCAACTTTTCTTCAGAGAACCGCATATCTTGAGCTTGAGCTTGAATCGTCAGACCAAACCGGGTTGCATCAGTGCCGTATTTTTCAATTAGCTCCAGCGGATCTACGCCTGTCCCCAAGGACTTGCTCATTCGCTTCCCTTCAATCGTCAGAACGGTCGGATGAATGATGACGCTGTGATAGGGAACATCCCTGCAGAATTTGAGACCCATCATTATCATTCTGGCAACCCACAGATAGATGATATCCCGCGCGGTGCTCAGAACCGATGTCGGATAAAAATATTGCAGATCAGCGCTGTCTTCCGGCCAGCCAAGTGTGGCAAAGGGCCAGAGCGCGGAAGAAAACCAGGTATCCAGAACATCTGAGTCCTGAGTTAGATCCGAACTCCCGCATCGGGCGCACTTATCCGGTTTCTCCAGCTCGACGAGAGTCTCTCCGCAATCACAATACCAGGCCGGAATCTGATGTCCCCACCAAATCTGACGTGAGATACACCAATCCTTGATATTGGCCATCCAATCAAAATATACTCTTTCCCATCTTTTTGGAACAAACTTGACTTTTCCCTTTTCGACCGCCTCAACAGCCGGTTCCGCCAATTGCTGCATCTTGACAAACCACTGCTCGGAAAGATAAGGCTCAACAACCGTGTGGCAGCGATAGCAGTGACCGACAGCATGTGAGTGAGCTTCGATTTTCTCCATCAAATTCGCATCTTCCAGATCCATCACGATCGCCTCTCGGCAGCCGTACCTATCCATTCCCATGTACTCGCCGCCTTCTGTGTTTATCTTGGCATCCGGGGTGAAGATATTGACTTGTTCCAGGTCATGACGTTCTCCTATCTCAAAATCATTGGGGTCATGAGCGGGCGTCACCTTAACGGCGCCTGTTCCGAACTTCGGATCAACATGCTCATCGGCAATCACGGGTATTTCTCTTCCCACACTAGGGAGAATAAGAGTTCTCCCTAGATACTTCTTGTACCGTGGATCGTCCGGATTGACAGCAACCGCAGTGTCTCCAAGAAGCGTCTCAGGTCTCGTCGTCGCAATCGTTAGATACTCATTTGAATCTTTGAACGGATATTTTATGTACCAAAGATGGCCTTCCTGATCTTCATGCTCAACTTCAATGTCCGAAAGCGCGGTCAAGCACCGGGGACACCAGTTTATGATCCTATGTCCTTTATAGATCAAGCCGTCTTTGTAGAGACTTACAAAGACCGTTTTAACAGCTCTGGAATACCCTTCATCCATTGTAAAACGTTCCCGGTACCAGTCACACGAACAACCAAGTCTTTTCAGCTGATTGATGATCGTATTTCCATACTTCTCTTTCCATTGCCATGTCTGCTCGATGAACTTCTCCCGTCCCAGATCTTGCCGAGTCAGCCCTTCGGTCGCCAATTGTTTTTCAACAACATTCTGAGTGGCAATTCCGGCATGATCGGTTCCGGGGAGCCAAAGCGTGACATGTCCTTCCATCCTTTTCTTCCTAATAATGACATCTTGCAGGGTATTATTTAGCGCGTGACCCATATGCAAAGACCCGGTCACATTGGGAGGGGGAATGACTATGGTAAAAGGTTCTTTCTTCTTATCAATTACGGCGTGGAAGTAATTCTGAGCAAGCCAAAAAGAATACCATTTTGGCTCGACCTCTTTGGGGTCGTACACTTTTGAAAGCACATTCATGGTTCACCTCAGATAGAACTGCAGACGGACCTCCGGGCAAGCCTTGTGCACATCCGTGTTCCATCCTTCGCCAAGGCTTTAGACGGCATCCGCCTCTGTGCTTTTTGCCGGACGGCATCCGCCGGCCTTCGCCGATCCGTAGCTGACTTCGGTTGACGTGAACCAAGTACAATCACGGCACTCAATCGCAGATCAGCCCGTAGTTCTCTGCAGAGACGGATGGAATACTAGGTACTCTTGCTGACCTCTTCAATCTCATCGGTTAGTCTCTTTATTTTTTCTTCCTGAATCTTTCCTTCTCTGTAGGCATCGAGAAGACGCACAGCCAGTCCGTCGTCTCCACGACGTGCCCTTGGCGAATCGCAAAGTTCCTGGTTTCTGCCCAGAAGGCAAAAATCTCCGAACTTCGATAACCATCGGCATTCCTCACATAAGTTTCCCACAATTGGTCACTCCTTTTTTGGAAGTTTTCGAGTGAAGAATTGATAACTCTGAATTTCATTAAGATGCCCTCTTCTCAAAGACGAGAGAGGGCTTCAGCCGCTTTTCTATTGTTATAATATCCAGACCTCACTCCAAAAAACTTCAATGCAAAATGTCTTAGGCCGAGGCTTCCTTTTCCGAAATTCCCTCGCCCTCAGTTACCAATGTCGGCTCAATGTTTCTCTCGACTACATCCCTCGTGATAACACACTTTGAAACATTGGTCTGCGATGGCAGCTCATACATGACATCGAGCAGAATTCCTTCAAGCACCGACCTTAAGCCGCGAGCCCCGCTGGCGCGACTAAGCGCCTTTTCGGCGATGGCAAACAAAGCATCGTCCGAAAAAACGAGGTCCACTCCGTCATATTCAAAGAACTTCTTATATTGCTTGATCAACGCATTCTTCGGCTTGGTCAGAATCTTCACCAAATCTTCTTTTTTGAGATTGTGAATTGCGCAAACAACCGGCAAGCGCCCAACGAATTCGGGAATCAATCCGTACTTGATCAAATCTTCGGGCAAAACCTTGCCCAAGATCTTTCCGATCTCCTTCTTCTCCCGCCTTCTTATATCCGCTCCGAATCCTATGCCCTTCTTGCCGATGCGATTTTCGATGAGCTTTTCCAGACCGTTGAAAGCACCGCCGCAGATGAACAAGATATTTGTCGTGTCGATCTGAATGAACTCTTGATGGGGGTGTTTCCGGCCGCCCTGAGGGGGAACGCTCGCTTCGCTTCCCTCCAGGATCTTAAGGAGTGCCTGCTGCACACCCTCTCCTGAAACGTCCCTCGTAATAGAAGGATTTTCAGATTTTCGAGCGATCTTATCAATTTCATCTATATAGACAATACCCGTCTCCGCTTTCTTGACATCATAATCAGCAGATTGTATCAACTTTAGCAGAATGTTCTCAACATCCTCACCGACATAGCCGGCCTCTGTCAATGCCGTTGCATCGGCAATAGCAAAAGGAACATTGAGAATCCTGGCAAGCGTTTGCGCAAGAAGGGTCTTTCCGCATCCCGTCGGACCCAATAGCAAGATATTGCTCTTCTGCAACTCAACATCGTCTTCCTGAGGCCCGACTTGGATTCTTTTGTAATGATTATAGACAGCGACTGACAGTACTCTCTTGGCTTCTTCCTGGCCGATTACATAATCGTTTAAGATTTTGTATATGTCTTTCGGCTTAGGTAGTTCCTCAATCTTAACCTCAACCTCATGTTCAATCTCTTCTTCGATAATTTCATTGCAGAGGTCTATGCACTCGTCGCAGATATAGACTCCCGGACCAGCGATAAGTTTCTTAACCTGACGTTGGCTTTTCCCGCAAAATGAGCATTTGAGTTGCTCGCTGCTGTCACCAAATTTCGGCACTATTTGCCCTCCTTAGCCTTCCGGTTAACAACCACTTCATCGATAATGCCGTACTCCTTCGCCTGAGCGGCCGTCATAATGAAATCTCTGTCAGTATCGTGCTTGATTCGATCAAGCGGCTGACCCGTATGTTTCGACAATATCTCATCCAAAAGCTGGCGATTTCGCAGAATCTCCCTGGCTTGTATGTCTATATCAACCGCTTGGCCACTTGCTCCTCCGTGCGGCTGATGTATCAACATTCTTGAGTTGGGAAGAGCCGATCTCTTGCCTTTGGTCCCGGCTGCCAGGAGAACCGCTCCTCCGCTCGCGGCTTGCCCGATGCAGATTGTGCAAATATCTGCTTTGACATACTGAATAGTATCATAAATGGCCAATGTTGCGGTTACGGAGCCACCGGGGCTATTGATATATAGAGAAATATCCTTCTCGGGGTCCTCGGACTCCAAATGGATCAGCTGGGCAATGATCACATTGGCAACCTGGTCGCTAATCTCACTACCCAAAAAGACAATTCTATCATTCAGAAGCCGCGAGTAGATATCGTAAGACCTTTCACCTCTATTGGTCTGCTCTACAACGATAGGTATTAGATTGTTCATTTCTCTTGCTCCTCGCTTTTCTCTGCTTGTTCGGTCTTCTCTATTTCTTCCCTTTTCTCTATTTCTTCCTTTTTTGCAGACTCTTCAGGTGATTTTGAAGGTTCTTCGGCCGCCTCCGGAGCCTTCTCCGAAATATCTGCCTGATCTACCAGCCATTTCCAGGTATCTCTTGTTAGTAGATTTCCCCTAAAGAACTCAAACGTACCTTGCCGATGAGCAGCTCGAATTGCTTCATTCGGGTCCTTCTTCATGCTCTCAGCTAGTTTTCTAATCTCATTATCTGTTTGTTCGTCCGTAATTTCAAGTTTCTCGGCCTTAGAAACGGCCTCAAGCACCAATTCCCTCTTGAGTTCCTGTGTTGCCTCATTCTCAGCTTCCTTCTCAAACTTCTCTCGGTCTTGACCGGTTGTTCTCAAGTAATCCTCCAGCTTGACACTTTGTCTACTGAGAGTCTCGGTGAGTTCTTTGATCTTGGCCTCTTTTCGCGTGTTGACCATGGATTCCGGTATCTCCACTTCGGCATTCTCGCAAGCTTTGTTCAGTACATCCATCCGAAGCTTGAAATCCACTTGTTTTTCTCTGGATTTGGTCAGCTTATCCCTGATATCCTGTCTCAACTCTTCCAGCGTATCGAATTCGCTCACTTCTTTAGCAAAATCATCATCCAAATCCGGCAGGCTTTTCTGCTTGACTTCCTTGACCAGAACACGAAACTGGGGTTTCTTGCCTGCAATCGCCGGATTCCCATAGTCTTCAGGAAAATCTACAAAAATATCTTTTATCTCTCCCTTACGTGCTCCGACAAGTTGCGCCTCGAAATCGCCAACAAAGGTTTTCGACCCGATCTCGAGCAGATAATCATTTGCCGAACCGCCCTCAAAGGCTTTTCCGTCTACCTTCCCCTCGAAATTCATCAAAACAAAATCTCCGTCCCGAACAGGCCTTTCTACAGGATCAAGCTGGGCAAACCGGTCTCTCAGCGCTTGGACTTGACGGTCCACCCACTCATCCTTAATCTCGAATGTATCTTTTGCGACTTCTAGCTTCTTATACTCTCCTAATTTGACTTCAGGCTTTACCTCAACTGTAGCGTTAAACTTTAGCTCTTTTCCCTCTTCAATTTGGACAACATCTATCTCGGGCTGCGCAACCGGTTCAATCTCTGTTTCCTGAACCGCTTTTTGATAATACACCGGAACCAATTGGCGAACAGCTTCATCGTACACGGTCTGCATGCCGACTCTGCTCTTAACAACCCTTGAAGGAATCTTGCCGGATCGAAAACCCGGCACACTTATCTTTTTCGAGATATCCCTACAGGCATTCTCGATAGCGCGGTCTACTTCCTCGGAAGGAACTTCCACCTTTACCATAACCTTGTTTGTTTCGATCTCTTCAACACTTGCTTTCAAATAAATCACCAGACTTTGCGTTTAGTTGTAGCAGGAGATTATCCCCAGCTTCATTTGGCCGAAGTTTAGATTTTTAACCATTGTCTTTTATTTTAGCATGTGATGCAAGACGCAAATCAATAATCGAAGACTAAAGAAACTCGATAGTCACCGGGAAATTCTTCCGGTGCCGCGGGGGAGACTCGAACTCCCACATCCTAGGACACATGCTCCTAAGGCATGCGCGTCTGCCAATTCCGCCACCGCGGCCCTTTTGTTGACTCTCCAGCGACTCCAGGGGTATGTCTTTGCATCGTGGGTCATGCAGGACTCGAACCTGCAACCATCGGATTAAGAGTCCGGTGCGCTGCCAATTGCGCCAATGACCCCTCAGAATCTGTACTGAAATACTCAATCCACCCCAGAATCCTATGCAGGAGATTTGAGTCACAAATGGTTATCTTGATGGTTCCGTTATATAGAATATTCTTCTTATGACCCGTACCCTCTTTCTTGATATAAGGCTGTTTAATTTTTAATACCCCTGGTAAACATATGTGTTTTTAACTAGATTTTCTGGCTTCACCCCCACTTTTGGCATATAATAGCAGCATAAGTAGTTTGTTGACCTTGTGGAGGTGGCTCTATTGAAAAAAGATAATCAACTCTCTTTTGCCACTTACGAAGCTTCTTTAAAACTTTCCTCTAACGATCCCATCAAACTTATCTTTGACTCCATTGATTGGTCTTTTATCTATCCTCTGGTTGAAGACAAATATTCTCATACTGGAAGAGCAGGTTTTGATCCGGTATCTTTGTTCAAAGCTCAACTTTTGATCTACTTAGGTGAAGTAAAATCAGATAGGTCTCTTGCCTCATCTTTAAACTTCAACACCAGGCATTGTCTTCTATGTGGCTTTAATAACTTTTTAGATACTCCTACTCATGGAGTATTCTCCCAGTTTAGAAAAAGAGTAGGAGAAGAAACTTTCTATCAAATCTTCCGCAAAATAATTGCTCAAGCAATTGTTCTAAATATCATAAATGGTGAAAATGTGGCTATTGACTCTACTCATATCACCGCCTACTCTAACAAGTTTGGTAAGAAGACCTGCAATTGCAAGGGAAAGTGCAGGTGTGAAAGAGCCTATTCTGATCCTGATGCAAAGTGGGGAGCTAAATCTGAAACTCATTTCTTCTTTGGATACAAGGTACACATGCTGGTAGACAGAAAATCGGGACTTCCCTTAGAAGTTATCGTGACCTCGGGTGAGAAAGGAGACAGCCCTTACCTTAAGCCCCTCATTGAACAAACTAAAGAAAACCATCCCCATCTTGAGATTAAGAATGCCTCAGCTGATGCCGCTTATGACGGTTATGATAATTACCGCCTCCTAGTCAGAGATCATAAGATAAATCCCTTCATCGCCCTAAACAGAAGAGGAGCAGATGAAAGCATTCCCTTTGGTGAGCTTACTGTAACTGCTGATGGCAAATACTTGTGCATGGCAGGCCACCAAACCATCAACTGGGGAAAAGATAAGTCCCGCAGCAATCGTCTAAAGCTTAGATGTCCAGCTGCTTTAGGAAAAGCAAATTGTCTTTTCAGACACATCTGTTCTTCTTCATCCTATGGCAGAACTTTTTATCTCTACCCGGAAAGAGAACTTAGACTGGTTGGACCCGTACCCAGAGGAACTTCTGAGTGGAAACTTAACTACAACAACCGCACCGCAGCTGAAAGAGCAAACTCTGAGCTTAAAGGAGAACACAAGCTAGATAACTTAAGAGTAAGGGGTCTCAAAAACGTACAGATTCATGCTTACCTTTCTTCAACAGCTCAAGTACTTAAGCGTATTGGCAGAGTTCTTTCAGAAAGATTACCAGAGTTAGAATATGCTGCCACTTGAATGAGCCAAAGGATACTGAACTGCATAAAGTATCTATAAAAGACGGGATCGCTATGGAATTTTCAAGGTACATTTCAAAATTTGATCTTTACTAACCAATAGAAATCTAGAGTTTTCAATTGGTTAGGTTTTTTCTAACACAATCAAAACCTAACTACCCTTATCCTGTCTCGTTGTTAAACAGCCTCGATATGACTCTTGCCAAATTGAGAAACAGGAATGCCTGTCACCATCGACCAAAATTGCTTCATGCTGGCTTCATCTTGCCCTGAATGAATATGAAGATAAGCTTTGAATTTTTTTTCAGGTACCTGGCAGACCTGCCTGAACCATCGCATCATGAACCGGACCAACCGCGGATCAGAATTGGTAATGCCTGGGTGTTTGGTCTTATTGCCTTCGCCCCAATATAGCATAATGCCCGCTATTTTGACTTCATGATCCGTCAGCCTTTGGAGCTCAAGCTTTGCAGCATTTTTGATATTTTCAATTTCTGCTTTTCTCTTGGCCTGTACAGCTTTTGCTCCCCGCAATTGCACGTCGTACCTGGCCCCTAAACGAGCTCTCTGTCTGTCCGTGAGAACTATGTCTCTACACCAAAGACTTATCGTGCTTTTAGCCATAGGAATTTGTTGCCGAATCTCTTTATAGCTTAGCCCCTTTTTACGAAGTTCGCGCGCAAGTTCCTTTTGCTCCCATCTCTTCATGCACAGCCTCCCTTGTTGTATTTGCACTGGCACTAAAATACTGCATAAGAGCCAGCTGTGCAACACTAAAAGGCATTGGCACAATTTGATAGATGCACCTTTGGTAAATTGGCACCCCCGGAGGGATTCGAACCCCCGACCTGCGGATTCGAAGTCCGACGCTCTATCCACTGAGCTACAGGGGCAGAAACCAGTTGATAGCCGACAGTAGAAAGCGTTTCGCCTTTGGTTCCTACTACGACCACAAACTAACAACCATCAACTGCTTTGGGGTGAGTGAGGGGACTCGAACCCCCGGCCTTTGGAGCCACAGTCCAACGCTCTAACCAACTGAGCTACACCCACCATATTCAATTCAGCTGTTCGTGATTGGTTGTTAGTAGTTAGTGAAAAACTTTTGATCGCTTTTCCCAAACAACCAACTACCAATAACCGACCTTGGCGCCCCCGGAGGGATTCGTTGATCCCGAACCTTGTCGAGGGAAACGGCCCTCCCCTCGGATTAGAAGTCCCTTTTGAGCTGCGCTTTGGTTATTTCTGCTAAGCTCTGAGTGTCTGTGAGTGTGTGTCAAAATACCTGGTTTTTTGTCATTGTCTTAGCAATATCTTAGCAGAAACTTCCCTTAGCGGATATTAGCTATCCTGCTAAAGACTATTGTTTTTCGGCAACGTGTCTTGGCTTATTTCCAAAGATAGTTTCCTCAAGACGCTCTCCTACTCCATTGTGAGCATCAGGAAGCAAGTGCCCGTATCTATCCAGGGTGACTGAGATCGAACCATGTCCCAGTTGAGCCTGAATAAACTTAACATTTTCGCCTTGATTTATCAAGAGAGAGGCATAGGTGTGACGAAGATCGTGGAAACATATTTTGGGAAGTCCTGCTCTCTTCAAAGCAGGGATAAAGTAGCGGTGGCAAAGATCGCGGCGATCTAAAGGTTCCCCTTGGACATTAAGTCTTGGCCGAGAGCTTTTTCTCTTTTGTTCTAAATGCGATATAGCTTTCGATATCTTCAGCTCTTATCTGGTGAATCGGCCTATCCTTAAAGTAGGACTTGAGGTGAAGCCTTACTATGTCTTTATGGAACCGGTACGTGGTGGGTTTGACCCTCGTTTGCCTTTCTTCCAGCCACGTATCGGCGAATTTAGAGAGCGGTACTTTTCTGTTCCCGGTAAGTTCCTACGTCAACTTGTCCCATGATCTCTCTTAAGGCTTTCTCAACCTCTTTCTTGATAGGCCCTATGGTCTTCCACTTCTGCCGGCCGTCACATAGTAAATAATTGCGTAGTTACCGCTTGGACCTTTGACTATGCTACAGCGTACCATCGTTTTCACCTCTTTCCTTGCTAATTGGATCGATTTGACCAAGCCCCTTGTTCCTTCAGCTTCTGGATCAATGCAGCAATTGAATTAAGGAAGGCGCCTTCTTCCTTGAGTACAAGCTTATAGAAATCACATTGTGCACAGGAAACATACTTCTTGGCAAAAGTCCCCTGTACTTCGCCACCGCAAAAAGTACCAGCCACAACCCAACAGGCCCTACCGCCGTTCTTGCCTCCATGA
>Ga0214473_10001013_pt1 | contig 38091 bp, 36 predicted proteins | sample RVTome_7_FD_203509 | JGI IMG/M metagenome (GOLD analysis project Ga0214473, IMG submission 203509) | Soil microbial communities from uranium-contaminated site in the Upper Colorado River Basin, Wyoming, United States - RVT98D197 | ecosystem: Environmental > Terrestrial > Soil > Contaminated >...
CAGCAACCGCCCGTCTCTCGAACGGTGCACCTTCATCGGCAACTCGGCCTGGACAGGTGGAGCGATCGCGGACGAGGGAAAGAACAACAACTTCATAATCACCGCCTGTACGTTCAGGCAGAACTCCGCATGGGGAAGCGGCGGAGCCATGTACCTGTGGGGCCCGGTGCAAGTTTCAGAGTCCATATTCAGCGGGAACCGTGCCCGGACATCCGGAGGAGCGGCGGTTGTCCGTGCGGCAACGTTCACCAATTGTCTCTTCGCAGGAAACAGAGCCTTCGAACATTCGCGGATGGAGCAGAATGTCATAGTCCGTGGCGAAGGCGGTTTAGGCGGAGCCGTGTTCACCGGCGGCAGCATTGAGCCGCTGTTCTTCCTCAACTGTACCTTCGCTGAGAACTATGCAAGGTACGGCAGTGCCGTTATGACGGACAAATTCACGGAGTTCCGCAATTGCATCCTGCGCGGGCCTAAGCCCTTGATTTCGCCCGATCCCTCCGAGCCTCAGCCGCAAGTCGTGTACTGCGACATCGAACACACCTGGCCTGGCGAGGGCAACATCGATGTGGACCCGCTCTTTGCCAAGCCCGGCTTTTGGGCCGATGGTACCGATCCCAATGATCCAAACACAATGTGGATCGACGGCGACTACCACTTGAAGAGCCAAGCTGGACGGTGGGATCCGGTTGCCAGGAGTTGGGTGATCGATGATGTCACGAGCCCTTGTATCGATGCGGGGGACCCGAATAGTCCTGTCGGGGACGAGCCGGAGCCTAATGGCGGGCGAGTCAACATGGGCTGCTACGGCGGTACGGTGGAAGCCAGCAAGTCGGTTGTGTTGGACGCGAAACAATGACGGCGACGGATCAGGACTGGGCCAGGATGTCGATCAGTTTGCCGATTTTGTCGATCCGGAGCTTCGGGGCGGCGTGGGGGTGGGGGGAGGGCTGGGTGTTCGCGGCGAGGCCATCTTGGCCTTGTCGTTTCCTTTCAAGGGCGGGACACCCTCGCCACGGACGCAGGAGCTGGATGGTGAGCATGCCTAATTGATTGGGGGCGATGAAGTCCTTTGTTTCGTTGTCGGCTATGTAGGCCATCTGCTCCGGCCGGGCATTGAGTAGCTCGATCAGTCTTTCGAATCCTCGCGGTGACGGCTTCCAGAACTCGCGGCCCAGCTCTTCCGTGTACACGATGGCCGCAAAGTAATCCTCGATGCCCAGGGCCTGCACCTTCAGCCGTTGCGTGGGCAGGTAGCCGTCGGTCAGGAGGCCCAGGGTGTATTTGCCTCTCAGTGCATCAAGCGTGGCCCGGCTCTCGGCCGGCAGGGTGAGAGTCGGCGTGTGCGTGCGATAGATCTCGACCAGCTTGCCGATGATGTTCAGGTCGTATGGGATGCCGAGGCGTCTCAGGGCGGCGTCGAAGGTTGAGCCGTGATCGCCCGTGATGAAGCAGTCCCAGATCGTCGCAAGGATGTCGTCCGGCGAGTGCCTGTCCGATAATGTGGCGATGAACTCCGCCCCCGCCTGGAATCCGCTGCGGCAGAAGTCAATCTCGTCATACAGCGTGTCGTCGAGATCGAAAACCACGGTTGTGATCATTTGTGATTTACCATTTACGATTTATGATTTACCATTGACACCTTGCGATTGGACATCACAGGATCAACGATCTTCCTGTCCGTGCCCAAGTCGTAAATCGTAAATCAGAAATGGTAAATTGAAAATGGATTTATTGCGAATCCTTCGTCCGGTCCACTGGATCAAGAACATCTTCGTGTTCGCCGCATTGATCTTCGGCAGGCGGCTGTTCGGTCCTGTTGAGGAAACCGTCCGGGCCTTTGCCCAGGCCATGGGAGCATTCGTCTGTTTCTCGGTCGCTTCCTCGGCAATGTACGTCTTCAACGACATTATCGACCGCCGGACCGACAGCATTCATCCGGAGCGTCGGACCCGACCGATCGCCGCAGGCCGCATAACTGTGCCGACGGCCTCGGTAGTCGCGATGGTTTGTGGCGCGCTCGCTCTGGCGGGCAGTCTGCTCCTTTCTCCCACACTGGCGGTGATCATTCTGACATACATGGCCCTGATGGTGCTTTACTCGCTCGGCCTCAAGCATATCATGATCCTGGACTGCGCGGTCATTGCGGCGGGCTTTTGCCTGCGGGCGGTGGCGGGGGCCGTGGTGATCGACGTGTTCATCTCGCCATGGCTGGTGATCTGCACGTTTGCCCTGACATTGTTCATGGCCTTCAGCAAGCGCCGGGGCGAGATCGCCCAGCTTCAGGCCAACAGCGAGGCATTCCGCAAAACCCTCGGCGAGTACACGCCGGAGCTGCTCGCCCACATGCTGGACGTCAGCAGCGTCCTGGCGGTGGCCTGTTTTCTCCTGTATGCCATGGATTTTCGCACCCGCGAGCTGTTCGGCACGAATGATCTTGTGTACACGACGCCGCTGGTACTATACTGTATTTTCAGGTTCAGCGCGTTGACGCAGAAGGGCGCATACTCCGACCCGGTGAAGCTGATCCTTCGGGACCGGCCGTTCCAGATCGGCTTTGTGCTCTGGATCGTTCTGTGCATCGTGATCATTTACGGCAACGGACTCTTGCGATAATGGATGTTGAGGGCACGGAGGTTGCCGCGCGGGCGGCATGATTTGCCATGGCAAAAGAGCGACTGCAAAAAGTGATGGCGTCGGCGGGTGTGGCCTCGCGCAGGCAATGCGAGGAGCTGATCCTGCAGGGCGTGGTCAGCGTCAATGGCCGGGTTGTCGATGAGCTGCCCGCGTTCGTGGACCCCGAAACAGACGTCATCACGGTCGGCGGCCGGCGGATTCGGCGGCGCGAGCCCGTGTACTTCCTGCTGAACAAGCCCAAGGGCGTCATCTGCACGAGCGACGATCCTCAGGGCCGGCCGAAAGCCACCGATCTAGTGCCGCCCATGGAACGAGTGTTCTGCGTCGGCCGGCTCGATGCCGACACGACCGGCCTGATCATCCTGACCAACGATGCGGAGCTGACGGATCTCCTGACGCACCCCAGGTACAAGGTGCCGAAGACCTACGTGGCCAGGATCGCCGGACGCGTCGAGGGCGAGGCCCTGCAGAAGCTGCGAAAGGGCGTCTGGCTGGCCGAGGGCAGGACGACGGAGGCCGATGTGAAAGTCTTGAAGAGCGGCCGCAATGAATCGCTCGTGGAGATCACGATCAAGCAGAGCTTGAACCGGCAGGTCCGCCGGATGCTCGCCAAGTTCGGGTTGCCCGTACAATCCCTCAAAAGGACCCGCATTGGCCCACTGAAGCTGGCGGGCCTGGGCGTGGGCAAATTCCGGCCGTTGACAAAAGCTGAAGCGGCCGCCCTCAAGCGTGCCGCCACCAAGTGAGCCGGCGTCAAGCCCGATGTCGCCCCATTCATCATGGGGGGTGTCTCTGTGGGCCGTTTACAGCCTGAATCCCTATCCTATCGGCAAAAGCCCCGTAATTTCGTCCCACGCGGCAGCGAAGGAGTTGCATTGAGCCGATGTACTTGGTATAAGGAAGGGATGTGTTTCATAATTCAGTAGAAGGTAGGCAGGAGCCGCAGCATTGACGAGTGTTCAGAAACGAGCCGCAAATGGCTTGAGCATCACGACATTGCGACGGGATTCCGTTCAGGAGCACTTCATCACGCTGACCCCTGTGGGTGATGAATCGCCCGAATCGCTCTTTCAGCGACTGGGTGACGCTGTTCGGCAAGTCGGCGGCGAGGTGATTTCCGTAGAGTCGCTCGGCATGTCCGCCGCGGATAGAAGGTGTCTGGATCTGCTGAACAAGGCTCTCGGCGGCAGTGATGCCCCGGTGGGATGGGTGGAGAATACCCGGACGGACAATCTCTGCGGAGTCCACCTATGGGTGATTTGCGGCGCGAAGACGGTTCCCGTGCATCTCGGCGGCCGGCGAGTCGGGACCCTCATCGAGGACCAATTCGGGCGCTACCTGCGCCTGGTGGGCCTGTTGCCGGCCGATACCGCTCTGTCCCGGCCCCAGCAGGCCGAGGAAGTCTTCCGGCAAATGGAAGCGGCCCTGGCGGAGCATGGCATGGCCTTTTCTAATGTGCTGCGGACGTGGTTCTATAATGATGACATCCTCGCTTGGTACGGCGAATTCAACGAGGTCCGCAACACATTTTTCCGCGAGCGCGGGGTCTTCGGCGGCATGATGCCCGCCAGCACGGGGGTCGCCGGACGCAACGCGATTGAGGCGGCCCTGATTTCCGGGCTGGTCGCCGTGGAGTCCAAGGACCCGGCGGTCAAGGCGTTCGCCGTGCCTTCGCCTCTGCAATCGTGCGCGGCGGATTACGGCAGCAGCTTCAGCAGGGCGGTCGAGCTCGATCTGCCCGACCATCGCCGGCTGTACGTCTCCGGGACCGCCAGTATCGACCGCTCCGGCAAGACCGTCTTTCTCGGCGATTGCCGAGCCCAGGTCCGACAGACCATGGAGGTCGTGCAGGCTATTTTGCGGTCCAGGGGCATGGGCTGGACGGATGTCACACGCTCCCTCGCGTACTTCAAAAGAGCCTCGGATGCGTCACTCTTCGAGGCGTATCGGAAGGACTCCGGGCTGCCGCTATTTCCGGCGGTTGTCGTCGAGAATGACATCTGCCGGGATGACCTGCTCTACGAGATCGAGGTGGATGCGATAAAGACCAAGTGACGGCCGAAGGGACGCGGCGGCACGCTCACCACTTCCATGCCGGCCCATCGGCCGCTCCGCGTCAGGGGTTCGATCCATGTCAGCAAGACGACGCAGACGACCTCCCCGTCAAACACCGGGGACAAAACCGCAGAACAGGCAGGTGCAGCGAGAGCCTGTCACCGGGCGGCGGTTGTGGCTGTTCCGTCTGCTGGCGGTAATCGGGGTGCCGCTTGTCTTTGTGTGTCTGCTGGAGGGGACTCTGCGCGTTGTCGGGTACGGGTATCAGCCGGGCGTGACCGTGGCATGCAAAGTGAACGGTGTGCCGCACCGCGGCGACAATCTGACGTTCAGCCGGCGATTCTTCCCTGCGATGCTTGCCCGCGAATTCGAGCCGTTCGTCTTCCCGACCCACAAACCGGCGGGCACATATCGCATCTTCGTATTGGGTTCGTCTGCCGCCCAGGGGGTGCCGAACCATGCGTTTCGGTTCGGGCGAATTCTCGAAGCGATGCTGCAGGAGCGGTTCCCGGAGATGCATTTTGAAGTCATCACGGCGGCCATGGCGGCGATCAACTCACACGTGGTCGTGGAAGTTGCCAAGGACTGTGCCCGATACGAGCCGGACCTGTTCGTCATTTACATGGGCAACAACGAGGTGGTAGGTCCCTATGGCCCGGGGACCGTGCTGACGCCCGCGTTATCCAACTTGCACCTGATCCGGCTGGGCATCGCGGCACGCGAAACCCGGATCGGCCAGTTGCTCTCCGGTTTGACGCGGGGGCAGTCGGGAGGAGGGCCCACTCGCTGGCAGGGCATGGAGATGTTCGTCGGCCAGCAGGTGCGGGCGGACGATCCCCGGCTGAACGTGGTGTACAGGCATTTTCGCAGGAACCTGGAGGATATCTGCCGTGCCGCCGCCGATGCCGGGGCGCAGACGGTCCTTTGCACGCTGGGGACGAATCTGCGGGATTGTCCCCCGTTCGCATCGTCGCACAAGCCGGCCCTGACGGCAGAGCAACAGGGCAGTTGGGAACAGCTTTACCGGCAGGGCGTGCAGCACGAGACACAGGCGGATCATGCTCAGGCGATCCGGTCCTATCGCGAAGCGAGCCGGATCGACGACTCGTATGCCGAGTTGCAGTTCCGGCTGGGACAATGTCACTGGCAGCTTGATGAATATGAGAAGGCCGCGGAGCATTTTACGCGGGCGCGGGACCTTGATGTGCTCCGCTTCCGCGCGGATTCAGGGATCAATGAAGTTGTCAAAGCCGTGGTGGATCAGCGGCGCGGGCAGCGCGTTCACCTTGCCGATGTCGCAAAGTCACTCGCCGACAGCAGCCCGCACGGTCTGCCCGGCGAGGAATTCTTCTACGAGCACGTACACCTGACCTTCGAGGGCAACTACCTTGTCGCGAGAACGGTCCTCGATCAGGTGGAGCCTATCCTCGCTGAGCGGCTCAGAGGAGCCCGGCAGGGCGAGACGCCGACATTGGAACGATGCGCCCAGCGCCTGATGTACACCGACTGGAGCCGCCATCAGTCGCTGGATACGATCGTGAACATGTTTCTGGCCAAGCCGCCGTTTACAAGTCAACTCTACCACAAGGAGCACGTCGCCGTTCTTCAGCAGAAGCTCAAGACTCTGAAAAAGGGGCTCTCGCCCGATGTGCTTCAGGCTATCGCCGAGCAGTATCGTGCGGTCATTGCCCAGGCCCCGGATGACTGGCGATTGCACTGGGATTACGGGAAGCTGCTGGCCGAGGACCTGGAGCAGTACGAGACGGCGGCGGCCGAGTACAGGATCGTCTTGAATCTGCTGCCGCACTCGTACACGGGGTATAACTCCCTGGGCTCGGTGCTGCGGGCCAAGGGCGATTTGCGCGGTGCCGCGGCGGAGTACGAAAAAGTGCTCCGCATGAAGCCGACCGCGGGCGACACTCACTATCATCTCGCATGGTGTCTCCAGAAACAGGGCAAGGAGGATGTGGCCGCGAGCCACTACCGAAAGGCGATCCGCTTCACACCCGATTGCATACCGGCCTATCTCAGCCTGGGCGAGATGCTGTTCAAGAGAGGCCAGTTGAAGGAGGCCCTCGACGTGTGCCAGGCGGGCGTGGCTGTCGCACCGAAACACCCCCTTCTGCACTCCAACGTCGGCCTGCTCTTGATCAAGATGGGACAACGCGAGGAGGGAGAACGAGAAATCCGCACCGCGCTGCAACTGGACCCGAACTCACCGCAAATCCGCAAAGTGGCCGAGACCCTTCTTTTTACTAGGGACAGACCCTAGTTTTGGCCTCCACATCCCGGCAAAGCGAGGCCAAGATGGCCTCGCGACGCAAGGGCAAGATGCCCTCGCCACGAGCCCACGGGCAGATGAGATTGCCCGTGCCACCCGGGATTGTGCCTGTGCGGGTTAAGCATGTACTCGGGGTCAGAACAGCGGATAGATGAATACGGCGGCGCCGGAGCCGCCCAGCAGGACGAGCAGGCACAGCAGCAGCAGAACGAGAATGATCGGCAGGAGCCACCATTTCTTATTGGTCTTGAGGAAGTACCAGAACTCGGAAATCAAAGATGGCCGCTTCGCCTGAGCGAGATCGCTGAACTTCGCCGATTCTTTGTTTTGATGATTCGGTGACATCATGGTGTCCTACATTACGACTGATGGAAGTATCGGTCAAGACTCGCCGTCGGCTTGCGGGCAATCCAGTAACTATCCGCGGCGCGATCGAACCTGCGATGCAGCGAGTCCCTTCCGATCAGGCGAAACACCAACGCGATGGGGGTCAGCAGCAGGAAGTAGAATGCGGCCAGCAGAATAAAGCTGACGACCATTCCGATGGGCAGCCCCACGGCGCTCAGGGCAATATAAACGATCTTTGCCGCGCGAGGCGAGACTAAACTGCACAGCAGAATCGCCGCGCCGATGGCCAGGGCCGCGATTGCCCAGACGAGCGCCAGCCCCCAGAGCAGTACGAACACTCCCGCCAGGACAACGGACGCTGCCAGGGCGCTGAGTCCGAAGACTCGCAGTTGTCTCTTGCCGGGATTCCAGTCTATTTCAATCAGTGGCATTTCAGGTCTATCCCTTTCTCAATCCAGTTGGAACCGTGCCTTGTACTCGTCGATCTCGTGCTGCTTCGCCTGAGGCTGTTCCTGCTTATACAGTATCTGGTTTTCCAGCACCAGCACATCCATATTCGTGGCGAGAAAGCACCGATAGGCGTCTTCGGGCGAGCAGACGATCGGCTCGCCCCGAATGTTGAAGCTCGTATTGATGATCACGGGACAGCCGGTCTTCTGCTTGAAGGCGGTCATCAGCCTGTGCAGCCTGGGGTGCCGCTCGCGATCCACCGTCTGAATCCGGGCCGAGTAATCGACGTGCGTGATGGCCGGGACGACGCTGCGCCTGACCTTGAGCTTGTCGAGGCCCTTCAGCGAGGAAGGCTGAGAGTCCACGCGTTTGTCCTCACGGATCGGGGCCACGAGCAGCATGTACGGGCTGTCCTCCTGCGGGCGCATCTTGAAGTACTCGGCCACGTCCTCGCGCAGCACGCAGGGCGCGAAGGGTCGGAAGGACTCGCGGAACTTGATCTTGAGATTCATGGTCGATTGCATTTCCTGGCTCCGCGCGTCGCCAATGATGCTGCGGCTGCCGAGGGCCCGCGGGCCAAACTCCATCCGCCCCTGGAACCAGCCGATGACTTTGCCCTCGTCGATCAGGTCGGCGACTTTCGTGATCAGCGCCGACTCGTCCGGGAACGTATGGTATTCAGCGCCGCGAGCGTCGAGGACTTGGCGGATGTGCTCATCGGCGTAGGCCGGACCGAGCAGCGATGCTCGTTGCGTGTCGCGTCCCTCCACCTGCCGCTGGTTGCCCAGGAGTTGATACCACACGAACAGGGCAGCGCCCAGCGCGCCTCCCGCATCGCCCGCCGCCGGCTGAATCCAGAGGTTCTCGAACGGTGTCTCGCGCAGGATTCGGCCGTTGGCGACGCAATTGAGCGCCACGCCGCCGGCCAGGGCGAGGTTTTTCATGCCGGTTTGCTCGTGGACGTGCCGGGTCGCCCGCAACATGGCCTCCTCGGTGACCGCCTGGATGGAGGCGGCGATATCCATTTCCCGCTGCGTCAGAGGGCTTTCCGGCTTGCGAGGCGGGCCGCCAAAGAGCCCGTCAAACTCGCGATTCGTCATGACCATGGTGTGGCAGTACCCGAAATAGATCATGTTCAGCCGCAGCGAGCCGTCGGGCTTGAGATCCAGCAGCTTCTCCACGATCAAGTCATAGTACTTGGGCTCGCCGTAAGGGGCCAACCCCATCAGCTTGTACTCGCCCGAATTGACCTTGAACCCCGTGAAGTACGTGAACGCGGAATAGAGCAAGCCGAGCGAATGGGGGAAATCCAGCTCGTGGCTGAGTTGCACCTTATTGCCGCGACCGACGCCGAAACTGGCGGTGGCCCATTCGCCGACGCCGTCCATCGTCAGAATGGCGGCCTCCTCAAACGGCGAAGGGAAAAACGCGCTGGCCGCATGCGATTCGTGGTGTTCGGTGAAGACGTATCGGCCCTTGTAGCGGTGCTCCAATGCCTTGTCCATCTCACGCGGCAGGTGCAGTTTCTGCTTCAGCCACACCGGCAATCCCGCCAGGAACTGACCGAAGCCCCGCGGAGCGTAGGCCAGATACGTTTCCAGAAGCCGCTCGAACTTAAGCAGGGGCTTCTCATAGAACACGACATGATCGAGTTGCTCAGGGGTAAGACCTGCGGCCTGGAGGCAGTAATTGACCGCGTGCAGGGGGAAGCGGCTGTCGTGCTTGACTCGCGTGAATCTCTCCTCCTGCGCGGCTGCAACGATCTCCCCATCGCGCACGAGGGCTGCCGCACTATCGTGGTAGAAGGCCGAAATTCCCAGGATATTCATGTCATCTCCTGATGCGACTATTCATCCATCTGCCTGCCTGCTCGAACCGTCCGCCGTGAGTTCATCCGCATCTACCCATGGCGGACCCAGGAGCCGGACTTTCACGGATAGAATGGCGGATCGACCGCAAGAATGCAAGCCAATAGGAATTTCCTTGAGACCTGCTAAGGGGCCGGCGGGTGGCGAACCTGAAACGACAGCCGCTCATCAGTGATTCCCTGATGCAGTTTCCAGGAACACGAGCCTGAACCGGTGAGCTCATTACCTTGTACGTTCAGCCATTTGCTGCGAGTCGCGGCTCACCCGCCGTGCTCCGGCCGGATTGAGGAGAAGTAGATGAAAGACAAGCTGGGGAAAACAAAAGGGGCGCTCACCCGGGTCAAAGAAGCCTGGCTCATTCTGGGGGTGACATTCGTGCTCCTGCTGGCGCTCGAAACCACCCTGTCGCTCGCCTACGCTGTAAGAAACTGGGTCCGAGCTTCTACTCCTCCGGTTCCACAGGATTGGCGCGTTCAGGCGGATGCCTATTCAGACACCTCCTGGGTGCATCAATATTACAGTGAGTTCGAGGAATCCTCCGCCACCAGGTGGTCGTCCTACGTGTACTGGCGGCGGAAATCGTACGAGGGGCAATACATCAATGTCGATCCCAATGGCATTCGGCGGACGTGGAGGGCCGATAAGGACCGCCGGGCGGGTGATCGACTGTCCGTCTTCGTATTCGGCGGCTCCACCATGTGGGGGGTAGGCGTAAGGGACGATGCCACGATTGCCTCCTTCCTCGCCAGGAAACTCAAAGAAAAGGGAATCGAGGCGGAGGTGACCAACTTTGGGGAATCCGGATACGTGAGCACGCAGGAAGTCATAGCGCTGATCCGGGAGTTGCAGAGAGGCAATGTCCCGGACCTGGCGATTTTCTACGACGGCGTGAACGACGTGTACTCGGCCTATCAGCAACGAGCCGCAGGCCTGCCGCACAATGAATACAACCGGGTGAACGAATTCAATCTGACGCAATCCAGGAGCTATCGGTCCCTGCGAGCCGTGTTCCTTCGCAGGACGGTCGAGAGGCTCGCCATGGTGCGATTTTCCAGGGGTCTCCTTCGTCGGCTCGGCGTGGGAGTCCGGCCGGACGCTGCGGTCACCTACTGGGGCGCACGGGACAACGCCATCGCCGGCAAGGAGGATTTGTTCCGAGAGGTCCTGACCGTTTATGAAGGCAACGCACGCATCGTAAAGGCCCTGGCAGACGCCTATGGTTTCAAGACGCTTCTCTACTGGCAGCCCACGATCTTTCACAAGAAGCATTTGACGGCCTACGAGGAGACGCAGCGCAAGAGTGTTGAAGCCCTCCAGCCGTTCTGCCAGGCGGTGTATGGGATCGCCTGTCGGACGGACCTCGCGGCGGAACGAGAGACGGTCTTTCATGACCTCAGCGGTACTTTCGCCGAGGTATCACAGCCTGTATTCATCGACTGGTGCCACCTGAGCGAATGGGGCAACGAGGTGATCGCCGAGCGAATGGCGGCTGACGCGGCAAGGTTATCCGACGCCGGGTCCGTGATCAGCAGGAACGCTTCCAAGCAGCCCTGACATGCTTCACTGCTGAGAATCTCGTAGATGCCAGGGGAATTTCGACCCTCTACGCCATTTCCTTGTCCTGCGCCTACCCTGGAAAATGCACGATTTTTCATTTGCACAGCCAGGTAATTGTTGCAAAACGCGGGTAGTCGGGTAGAATACTGGTTCCGCGCCTCTTTGGGGGTGGCGGTCCAGTGGTTGTACGACAGACGATGATTCATTGCAGAGATCGTGCAGGAGCAGTTTATGTCGAGAGAGTGCTATTTTACGGGTAAGAGAACGGTCTTCGGGAACAGCATCTCCCGGCGTGGTAAGGCCAAGCGGCTGGGTGGCGTCGGAAAGAAGGTCACGGGCGTCAGCAGAAGGCGCTTCAAGCCGAACATTCAGAAGGTTCGGGCCATCGTGGACGGCAAGGTGGTTCGCGTGCGGGTCTCCGCCAAGGCCATTCACATGGGACTGATCCAGAAGCCGCTCAAACGCAACTACAAGCCCGTCTCGGAGTAAGCCGGCGAATCGGCGGACGGGTTGAGGATTGCTTTTCCCAGCGGGGCGGTCCTGACGCCTCGCTTTTTCTTTACATCGGGCTGTCGTATGGATCAAAGGATCGATGCAGAACAGGTCCGCAAGGTTGCCAAGCTGGCCCGGCTGGAGTTGACCGAGGCGGAGATCGAGGAATTCACCGGCCAACTCGGGGCGATCCTTCAGTACGTCGAAAAGATGAACGAGCTGGACACCAGCGACGTCGAGCCCCTGGCGCATTGTCTGCCGATCAGCAACGTCTTTCGCGCGGATGAAGTGCGTGAATCGCTGGGAGTGGCGAAGACCCTGGCCAACGCGCCGCAGCGGGACGGTTCTTTTTTCAAGGTGCCGAAAATCCTCGAAGACAGTTCTGCGTAAATCTGGAAGGGGAGATACGGGATATGAAAACCATTCGGTGGACACGTCTGACGTTGATTGCTGTCTTGGGGGTTGGATTCCTGTCGGGGTGGAGCATGGCGGCCGATCAAGCAGCAGGTAATGGGGGGCAAAGCGAGCAGATGTTCCAGAAGGAAATAGCCAGGACAGTGAGTCTGCGATACCTGCTGTACCTGCCCAAGGGCTACGGCGAGAAAAAGGAGCAGAAGTGGCCCTTGATTCTTTTCCTGCACGGGGCGGGCGAGCGGGGCGATAACCTCGAGTTGCTCAAGAAGCACGGTCCGCCGAAGCTGATCGAGCAAGGGAAGGAATTTCCATTCATCATTGTCTCGCCGCAGTGTCCGATGAAGATCTGGTGGACGGAGATGCTCGATCCGCTTGTTGCGTTGCTCGACGATGTTCAGTCCAAGTACGCCGTGGACCCCAATCGCGTGTACCTGACGGGCCTGAGCATGGGCGGGTTCGGCACATGGGCCCTGAGTTGCCGGCATCCGGAGCGATTCGCCGCGATGGCGCCGATCTGCGGCGGCGGCGACTGGTTCCTGGCCGAGAGGCTCAAGAACGTGCCGGCCTGGGTCTTTCACGGGGCGAAAGACCCCGTGGTGCCGCTGCGGGAGTCGACGGATATGTTGGAGGCATTGAAGCGGGCCGGCGGCAATGTGCAACTGACCGTCTATCCTGACGCGCAACACGATTCCTGGACCGAGACGTACAACGACCCCAAGCTCTATGAGTGGTTCCTGAGCCATCGCAGGAACACGGGGAGCAAGTAGCCTGGATTATGCCCGTGGATGAGCTGACAGCGATTGAGTTGCGGGACCGGATTGCGGCCGGGCAGATCACCAGCGTGGAGACGACGCAGGCGGTGCTGGATCGAATCAGCCGGATTGACCCGACTGTCGGCGCATATCTGGCGACATTCAGTGACCGGGCGCTGCAGGCCGCGAAGGACGTGGATCGGCGGATTGCTGCTCGCGAGCCGGTTGGGGCGCTGGCCGGTGTCCCTCTGGCTATCAAGGACGTCATGTGCACCAGCTTCGGCGCCACGACCTGCGGGTCGCGCATCCTGGAAGACTTCCACTCGCCTTACGATGCAACCGTGGTTCGCAAGCTCCTTTCCGCCGATGCGGTCATCCTCGGCAAGACCAATATGGACGAGTTCGCCATGGGCTCGAGCACGGAGAACTCGGGACTGCGGAAGACCGTCAATCCATGGGACGCATCGCGTGTACCCGGAGGCAGCAGCGGCGGGTCCGCGGCGGCGGTGGCGGCCCGGCTGTGTTTTGCCGCTCTGGGCTCGGATACCGGCGGCTCGATCCGCCAGCCCGCCAGTTTCTGCGGCGTCGTCGGACTCAAGCCCACCTACGGGCGGGTGTCCCGTTACGGCTTAGTCGCGTATGGCTCCAGTCTGGACCAGATCGGGCCGCTCGGGCGAACGGTGGCCGATACGGCGATGCTGCTGAACGTGATCGCGGGACATGACCCCGCGGACAGCACCAGCGTGAACGAGCAGTTGGCACCCGTGGACAACTACCTGGAGAAGCTCGATGAGCCCGTCGAGAGGCTCAGGATCGGCGTCGCCCCGGGTTTCAACGCGGGGGCCGAGCCGGCGGTCCTGCAGGCGATCAACGACGCTCTCAGCATTTATCGCGATGCGGGCGCGAAGATCGTCGAAGTCGATATGCCGCATCTTGATTACGCGATCGCGGCCTACTACGTCATTGCGACCGCCGAGGCATCGAGCAACCTGGCACGCTACGACGGCGTCCACTATGGCTACCGCACGGAGAACCCGGCCAACTATGTCGAAGTCTACACCAAGTCACGGGAAGAGGCCTTCGGCAAAGAGGTGAAACGCCGCATCATGCTCGGGACCTACGCGCTGTCGAGCGGTTACTACGACGCCTACTACCTCAAGGCCCTCAAGGTGCGCAACCTGATCCGCGGCGATTTCGTCCGGGCGTTCGAGCAGTGCGATGCCATTTGTATGCCGGCCGCGCCCACGACCGCCTTCAAGATCGGCGAGAAGATGGACGATCCGCTCAAGATGTACCTGTCGGACATCTACACGATCGCGGTCAACCTGGCGGGCATTCCCGGGATCAGTATCCCGTGCGGGTTCGATGAGGCCGGCCTGCCGATCGGCCTGCAAATCCTGACGCCGGCCTTCACCGAGGCCGGGCTGCTGCGGATCGCCCGCATGTACGAGGCCCGAACGGATTGGCATAAAAGGCGACCTGCTATCGCCGGATGATTGACGTGACGACTGTGGGATTTCGTGCGGCCGGGCGGCAGCGGCAAGCGCAGCTTGCCGATGGTTTATGTGTATGCTGTGAACCCATCGCCAAGCTGCGCTTGACGATGCCACCCATTGTTGCGTGGTATGAGTCACGAGATGAGCGACCTGACGTACAACGTGATTGTCGGCCTGGAGATTCACGTGCAGCTTTGCACGCGGACGAAGATGTTCTGCGGTTGCGCGTTGAGTTTCGGCGAGGAAGCGAACAGCCGGGTGTGCCCGGTATGTCTCGGTCTGCCCGGGGCGCTGCCGGTGATGAACGGGCAGGCCGTAGAGTACGCAATGCTCGCGGCGATGGCGCTGAGCTGCAAGGTCGCCGAGTTCACCAAGTGGGACCGCAAGAGCTACTACTACCCGGACCTGCCGAAAAACTACCAGATCAGCCAGTACGATCTGCCCTTAGGCGGCCCGGGGTACATCGAGATTCCGCTGGACGGTGGGACGACGAAACGCATCCGCATCCGGCGCGTACACCTGGAGGAGGATGCGGGCAAGAACCTGCACGCGACGGGCAACTACTCACAGGTAGACTTGAACCGCGCCGGCACGCCGTTGCTGGAGATCGTCACTGAGCCGGACATGAACAGTCCCGAACAGGTGCGGGCGCTGGCCGTCGAGCTGCAGCGGATCGTGCGCTACCTCGGCATCTCCGAGGCCGACATGCAGAAGGGCCACATGCGATTCGAGCCGAACGTGAACCTCGTCATCGAGAGGGCGGGCCGGCAATTCAAGACTCCGATTGCCGAGGTCAAGAATCTCAACAGCTTCCGCGCCCTGGAGCGCAGCGTCGCCTATGAGGCCCGCCGGCAGCTCGACGACTTCCTCGAAACCGGTCGCACGATGCAGATGGGCAACAAGTCCACTCGCGGCTGGGACGATGTGCATGAGGCCACGGTCCTGCAGCGTGAAAAAGAGGAGGCTCACGATTATCGCTATTTTCCCGATCCCGACCTTGTCCCTGTGACCACGACGCCGCAATGGCTCGACGAGATTCGCTCGCGGCTTTGCGAGCTGCCCTTGCAGAGGCAGGTTCGGTACGTTTGCGAGTATGGCCTGAGCGAGTACGATGCCGGCGTACTGACGGCCGACTGCTCGACCGCCGATTTCTTCGAGCAGGCCGTGCGCGAGGGCGGCGATCCCAAACGCGTGTGCAACCTGCTCACCCAGGTCGGCCTGAAACTTGCCAACGAGCGTGGCCGTGACCTGCCCGGCCTGGGATTGAGATCGAGCGACGTCGCCGAACTGGCCAAAATGGTGGACGCCGGGGCCGTCGGCGCCTCCGCCGCCAACACGATCCTCGGCGCGATGGTCGAGACGGGCAAAAAACCAGACGTTCTGGCACAAGAATTGAGCCTGGTCCAAAAGAGCGACGCCGGCGAGCTGGAAGCGATCATCGACCAAATCCTGGCAGCCAATCCCGACGCCGTGGCCGATGTCACCAGCGGCAGCAAGAAGAGCCAGAAAGCCCGCGGATTTCTTCTCGGCCAGGTCATGCAGAAGACGAAGGGCCAGGCCAATCCCAAAATCGCCGCCGAAATCCTCAACAAGAAGCTCGGATAAGGAGCCACATGAAGATTGAACGAAGCGCAAAGATTGCGAAGATGCCTGTGAATGTTCCAGGGGCCAAGGACGTGGAGATTCGCGTGCTGATCTCCAAAGCCGACGGCGCGCCGACGTTCGCGATGCGAATGTTCGAGGTTCAGCCCGGCGGCCAGACGCCCCTGCACCGCCACCCCCACGAGCACGAAGTCTTCATCCTCGAAGGCGCCGGCACGTTCGTCCACGAGGGCAGGAATCACCCCATGGCCAAAGAGGATGTGATCTTCGTTCCGGGCAACGATGAGCACTGCTTCAAGAACACCAGCAGTTCCCTCCTGCGGTTCCTCTGCATCGTCCCCCTCTCCGGCGCCTGAACTTAAGCTTGACGCAGGCACGTGGAACCGCTACAGTGGCACAAGAATGGTTTGTTTTGCCAGGTGAAGGTTTCGCGGAACAGTCATGGAGTCGGTTGTTGGAAGAGAATGAGGATTTGGACCATGGTCAAGGTTATGAGCGCGGTATTGGTGTCGGTGGTGCTTGTCATGTTCCTCTGGGGCTGCCAAAAGAAAGAGCAGCCGCCCACGCCGGGACAGCCGTCCAAAGTCGAGCAGCCGGCACCAGAGCAACCGGCCGCGGAGCAGCCGGCGTCGGAGAAGCCGAAGTCGGAGCACCCGGAGCACCCGAAATGATGTCTGTCTCTTGACCGCGGCATAACAGCCCGGCGGAGGATCTTCTATGGGCTGGCGAACGATAACGCCGGTGGCGGTGACGGTCTGCACCGTGCTTGCGGGTTGTGCGCGGAAACCGGAGAAAGGAGCGTCCAACGCCTCTGACCCCGTGCCCAACGTGGTAACAGCCGATATCCAGGCAGGCATCGAGAGTCACATCGAGGAGCAGGTCCGCCTGGGTGGAGGATATTTCAAGCTTCATTTCGGCGACAGTGAACTGCGTCTCAAGCTGGTCCGCGTTCACACCGAATACCTATCGAATCTCGGTCCGCGACGCCACTTCGCTTGCGTGGACCTGGCGGACCTCGACGGCGATGTGTATGACGTCGACTTCTTTCTCGTTGGCGATCCGGGCGCGATGACCGTCACGGAAACGAGTGTTCATAAGATGAACGGCCAGCCCTTCTATGCGTGGGAGCAGAAGGGTGATGGCACCTGGCACCGCATCCCCGTGAAAGAAGCTTCGCAAGGTCACCTTGGCGTCATCACCGATCGCGACGAGTTCGGGTTTCTGTACCGAGCGACACTGCCCGAGATCACCGATACGGCTCGCATGTGGCTTCCTCTGCCGGCCACGGACTCATTCCAGACGGTGGAGGTAAAATCCATCAGTGCTCCCGGCAAGCGGAGCGTGTTGGAGGAGCGTGAACACGCCAACCGGGTCCTTTTCCTGGAGCTCGGTCAGGAGGACAGCGGGAAAACCGTCGAGATCCGTTATCAGGTGCAGCGTCTTGAGAAGGCCGTTTATGCGGCTCATCCGCCCAACCCGGAAGGATTCCTCCATCCGGAGCGTCTGGTACCGGCCAACGAGATTTTCAGCGGTATCGCCCAGCAGGTCGTCGCGGGCAAAAAAGGCAATCTGGTGCGCGCGCGGGCGCTGTACGACCACGTTATCGACCGCATGCGCTACATGAAATACGGCAGCGGCTGGGGTAAGGGCGACGCCGTCTATGCGTGCGACGTCCGCACCGGCAACTGCACGGATTTCCACTCCTACTTCATTGCACTGGCCCGGGCGGTCGATATTCCGACGCGTTTCGCCATTGGCGCGGCAATCCCCTCAGAAAGGAACGAGGGCGGGATCGACGGCTATCACTGCTGGGCGGAGTTCTATGCCGATGGCAAATGGTGGCCCGTTGACATCAGCGAGGGCGACAAGTATACAAGCCTGGCAACTTACTACTTTGGCCACCATCCAGCGAACCGCTTCGAACTTAGTCGCGGCCGTGACCTAGTAGTTGAGCCGGGACCGACCTCAGGCCCGATCAATTTCCTCGCCTATCCCGTGCTGGAAATAGGCGGCAAGCCGGCCAAGGTGAAGGTCGAGTTCTCCTTCATCAGAAGCGTCCGCCGCAGGTGACCCGGATGGGGCGGAATAAGATGCCTGGCGAATGGCGGCACTTGACTTGCGGACGCCTGGCACCCGCGCGCAACCGGGCTTGCTGTTGGATGCAGGTTCGCTGACGGCCGCGCGCGGGCGCGCACATACTTTATCAGGCAGCCGGCTGCGTGTGCTGTGCACACCGTTTGCCCGACGTGAGGCTCGTGTCTTCGCCGGGATGGTGTGCGGTGCACACCCTACGGCTGCGTGTGCCATGTCCGCGATTGCGCGGGCGTGTCAGTCAATCTTCTTGCCTACCGCCTCTCTGGGGCCTCTTTCGCTGATGAACTGTCCCTTGAGGGCTTTGCCTTCGAGCTTGCCTTTGAACTCCATCGGGACTTCGTTGCCGCCGAAGTTCATCGTCACTTTGAAGGTCACGTCATCGCCGGTGACTTTGAGGTCGGTGACGGGAACCTCGGTGTCCCGCATCGTGTAAGTTCCGGTCATGTCCGGCTTGATCTTCAGCGTGCTCGTGCGCCGCGTCCCATCCTGGCTCTCTCGCGTGAACTCCCACGTGCCAACGATGGACGACGCGGCGGCAGCGGGCGGCGTCAATTTCTTGCCGGTGATCTCGCTGGTGCCCCGTTCCGACGTCATCTGCCCCTTGAGGGTCCCGTCCTGCAGCGTGCCCTTGAAGTCACTCTTGAAGGTCTGGTCGCCGAAGCCCGTCTCGATGGCGAAGGTCACCTGGTTGCCTTCGAGCTTGAGGTCTTTCATAGGGATCTCGCCGCCGAAGAACTCATAGCGGCCGGTCAGGTCGGGATAGACCATCATCATGAGCGTGCGCGTGCCCCGCTCGGAGACGGAAGTCAGCTCCCACTTGCCGATGAGCGCCGCCCCGAAACGGTTGCCGCTGGCCTGTATCTCACCCATATCACTCTTGGATACGCCGGTCAGCTTGTCGCCCTGGACCGTGCCGGCAAAGGTCATGCTGAATTCCTGGTCGTTGAACTTGACCTTACGGTCAAACGTGAGCTTTCCATCCTGCACTTTGACGTTGGAGATCACGCTCTCGCCCATCGGGCTGGCCCACTTGACATCCCACGCGCCGTCCGCCTTCTGGGAGACGGTCAACTTGGCGGTGACGTCTCGATCCCCAATGGTATAGGCGAGGTCCCATACGCCTGCGGCTGGAGGTATCGGTTTCCTTCGGGCCCCATTCACGGGGAACTCCCCGCGATCGCTGGACATCGTGCCGGTGATCTTGCCGTCCTTCAGGGTCCCCGCGTAGGTCATCGTGAACTCCTGGTCCCCGAATCGCATGGTGCGTGTGAACGTGAGCTTGTCGCCCTCGAATTTGACATTGGACAGGTCGCTCGAACCCCATTTGCCGGCGAGGGCCCCATCCGCGTTCTTGGAGACCGCGAGCGTGGAGAAGGACTGCCGGCCGTTGAATTCCGTCACCATCTCCCACTCGCCGACAATGTCCTGGGCAACCACGGGCAGTGCCCCGGCAAGAATGAGAACCATGGTCAGAAACAGATGTTTTCCGGTACCCTTGTGACATGTTGCGTGACTCATCGTGGGGCCTCCTAAACTAACTTGGCTGATTCCCGGCGGCGCTGGCGTCAGCCTGTCACGGCCCAAGCCGTGCACAGTCGATCGACAAGGTCCGCTGCTCCACGCCGCCGACTCCAGGACCCATCATACCTCTCCCGGCGGCCAAAGGCAAGCATAGCCGAAAGAAACGAAAAAAAGCTGAAAGAACGCTGAGAGTCTTTGGACGTTTTCGCGGTCGCGGAGAACGACGAGCAGGCGGATGAAGGTGACGACGCCTTTGGAAATTCCGGAGACACCTTAGAAAGGCGGTCCGCACAACGGACCGCCTTTCCATGGTGTCCCCGGATATTCACGTTGGTCGGCGATAGCGCCGTGTGACCCAAGCGTCACATTATCTGTTCCGACGGCGAGGTCAGAGCTACGGCTGCACCGGCTCGACTGGTGGAACTGGAATGCCGAAGAACTGAATCTCGGCGATCTGCATCGAGTTGGCGGTCGCCGCGTTCTTCACGGTCTCGAACACCGTCTTGTACGAAGTATAGGGCTCCACCTGGTTGGCGATGATGTACACCGGTCCGACCGTATTCCGTTCATCCGGCAGGAACAACGTGCCGCCGCAGATCAGTATCCATTTCTCCGCGACGCCATCGCTGTTGTCGACGCTCGCGATCGGATCGTTCGTGCCGTAGACCATCCAAACGACCGGGTCGCGCTCCGGGGAGTCATTGGCCGTGCTGATCTGGAAGCTGTCCAACATGGACGGCCCGATCAACGGAGTCACGATGAAGCCGGAGTTCTCTTCGCCGAAGTTCAGGTACTTGGTCGCGGGGTCGCCATCGATGCACTTGGCCGGGGCTTCGGCGGCCGGATAGCTGCTCTGCCAACCCATTTCGATGGCCAGAATCGGATTCGCCGGCCCAAGCACGTTCGGGCCCACCGCGCCGGGCATCGCGTAGAACGCCACGTCGGCGACCTGCATGTTGCTCGAGCCCTTCGTCCTTGTGAAGACCATTTTGAACGAGGAGTAAACGGCAAAGCTCTCGAACGAGACAACCGGGCCAACCGTCAGTCGTGCTGGGGGCAACTCCAGGGCGCCCGAGGCGATGAGCGTCCAGCTCTCGGCGATCCCGGCGGTGTTGTCGGTGCTCTTGATAGGATCGTTCGTGCCGTAGAGTTCCCACGCGGCCGGGTCACGAGTGGCTGAATCGTTGGCGGTGGTCAATGTGAAGCTCTGCACCATGATCGCGGCGGTCGGGGTGACGATAAAACCGCTGCCGCCGCCGCCACGGTTGAGATACTTCGTGGCGGGATTGCCGTCCAGCACGTTGACCGGCGCTTCGGCGGCCGGATAGCTGCTGTTCGACACGATCCCCTGAGCATCGATGGCGATAATCAGGTCGTTCGGCCCCAAAATAGGCTCGCTGCCGAAGGCAGACCCCGCCATAAGGACCGATGCTGTCAGGAAAACAAGAACCTCTACACGCTTCATCGTAGTACTCCTTCATTCTTCCCCCGGTTCTCTTGGGACAGACATTTTCCGTCCGTCCATTGCGCACAAACCTTGCGCGTTCACGACTTAGCCTTGGATCCCTGGCTCCTGGTTTGAGTATATGCGCACACCCCTCGTGGCGTCAAGATAAATCTTTGAGGTCGTGACTCGCTGACTCGCGTGTGCGACTACATTTCGTGGGGAACCATCGTTTCTGGCCTGTTTCCGCGGATGCCGACCGCGAAAACGGGCCATTCCCACGAAAGTTAGTCGCACACTGACTCGCGGGCGGTGGCGTCAAGCGTCCCGATGTTTCTGGCGGATTTTGGTTTCTTTGCCGGAGAGGAGCCTTTGGATGTTCTGGCGGTGGCGCAGGATGACCAGGAGGGGGATGAGAGTGGCGGCGACGAGGAGGGGCCAGAGGGTGGCGGCGTGCCAGTGCGGGATGGCGAGGATGCCGAGGATCAATGACACGGGGAACATCAGGGCGGCGCAGATGGAGGCGAGAGAGACGTATCGCCAGACCAGGAGGACGGCGACCCAGACGGCTAAAGCGATGAGGGCACAGATCGTGAAGTAGGGCCAGAGGCCCAGGGCGACGCCGAAGCTGGTGGCGACGCCTTTGCCGCCCCTGAAGCCCAGGTACACGGGGAAGACGTGTCCGAGGATGGCGGCGATGCCGACGAGGAGCCATGAGGCCATCAGCGCCGGGCCGTGGATCGTCGCGGCGATGTGCGGCAGGGCGATGGCCCGGAACGCGAGCATGGGGAGCAGGCCCTTGAGCACGTCGAGGCCGAAGCAGATGTAGCCCCACTTCCTGCCGAGGGCGCGGGACACATTGGTGGCCCCGATGTTGCCCGAGCCGATGGCACGCAGGTCCTTGCCGTGCGCCCGGGCGATGATGACGCCGAACGGAATCGAGCCGACCAGGTACGCCGCGACGACGACAGGCACAAGGACTCTCCACATCTTCGCCCATTCTCCAACCAAGTTGATTCCACCGGGCGGCCCGCCACCGGAATTCCCACATGGGCCGGCGCAGATTCTATTCCATGGCTGCGTCACAAGCAAGAAGCTGGCTTGGATCTGACGGGGGGTGCACGACAAACTTGTGGCAGAGCAGGCATGAAAGCCCACGGGTAGCATCGGCAAGCTGCGCTTGTCGCCGCCGTAACATTCAGGTAACGAGGTTGACAATCGCCCCTCAAGGCATTCTAATCATGGATATGCTATTCACGAACGAATCCGGGACCCCAAAAGGGCACACGCGACCCAGAACTGATAGCAGGCCAGCCCCTCCGCACGATATGAAACGGTCTGTCCTTTTCCATCGTGGCGAGGGACGGGCTGTATCATTCTCGGGCCGTGTGGCTGGATTGTGCCTGACGAGGCACGTCGGGCGGATCGATGCCCGTTTGTGCCCGGACGGGCGGGTCCCCGCTCCTGACGCCGTGATCGACCCCCTGATCAACGGCGGCGAGAGTATCAAAACAGGCGAGATCAGCGACGTGTACCGCGTGCAGTGGGCCGGCTGTGATTTGGTGGTCAAGCGGTACAATCACGTGGGTCTGCTGCATTCGCTGCGTCACACCCTGAAAGGCTCCCGCGCCGGTCGTGGCTGGATCAACGGGCAGAGGCTGCTCGAGATGGGAATCCCCACGCCCCGGCCGATCGCCTATATCGACGAGTTTCGCGGGCCTTTGCTGTGGCGATCGTACCTGGTCACCGAGTTTGCCGATGGGCGGCGGCTCAATGAGGTGCTGGAAGATAGAGACGTGCCGGAGGGCGCCAAGCGCCGGCTTATCCACCAGGTGCTCAAGCTGATTCAGAGGCTGAGCCTGCACGGCGTCAACCACGGGGACACGAAGCATACGAACATCCTGTGCGTGGAGGGCAGGGTGGTCCTGACGGACCTGGACAGCGTCGAGACTCACCGATGGGAATGGCTGCACCGCCGCAGGCAGGCGGGGGATATCGCAAGATTCCTCAGGGACATGGGCAACCTGCAGGCGCAGGGAGGCTGCGAGGAGAGCTTAAACGGTTCTCCGGTGAAGTCCGGCGGAATGACGGAATGGGATTTCATCAGCCGAATTGCCGCTGACGGCGAAATGCGGCTCAACAAGGACTTTCCGTGCGGGCAAGAGCTTGAGGAATCGTTGTGGCAAGGCGAGAAGGGGATTCGCCGGCGATATGTGCCCACGGTCATGGAATCGTCGCGGAACTCGCGCGTCTTGCGCTTCCACGCGTCCTGCGGCGGCGAACGCACGATTTACTACAAGGAGTACATCAGGCGATCGCCTGTGGACTGGCTCAAGCAGTTGTTGTATCCCTGCCGGGCCATGCGGGCGTTCCACGCCTCGCTCATGCTGGCGGAGGCCGGTTTCCTCTCGCCGACGGTCATTGGGGCGGGGTGGGCCGGCCGCGGTTTGCTCGGGAAACGCTCCTTTCTGGCCACCGAGGAAGTTGCCGGCGCACGGCCTGTTTACAAGTACTTGGTTCCACCGCATTGCGACGAGAGCGGCTGTACGCACCGGGACAGGAGTGAGCTCGTGAGATCGCTTGGCCGGACCATCGGGCGGATGCACAGGGCCGGCATCGTCCACGGCGACCTGCGGCCGGGAAATGTACTGGCTCGAAAGGCCGCCGATTGCTGGGAATTCTTCTTCCTGGACAACGAGCGCACGCGACGGCGACGCATCCTGCCTGCATCCTTGCGGCTGAAGAATCTCGTCCAAATCAACATGTTGCCCCAAGGGATCAGCCGGACGGATCGCATGAGGTTCTTCCACGCCTACATGCTCGCGAACCCATCGGTTTGTGCCGCCTACAAACAATGGGCCGAGCGGATCATGACGCGCACACGCCGACGGTTCCGCCGCAAAGGCTGGTCGTGAGTCAAGCCGGTCATGCCTTGACGCGGGCCGGATTCAGGAAGATGGCATTGGCCCAGGTGAGGACGCCGCGAGGGTCGTACTTTGGTTTGTAGATATCGAAGAGCATGAATCCTTGGGAGCGCAGGAAGGAATCGATGTCCCCGTAGAGCGGCCCGCCCTCATAGCCCGGATTGAACCACAGCTCGACATAGATCAGTGACGCGGACTCGCGGAGCGTGCGCGCGGCCCCACGAAGCGCCTTGAGTTCCGCGCCCTGGATGTCGAACTTCAGTATCTGGATGCACGGGCTGCCGTTGGACTGCACCCAATCGTCAATCGTGATCACGTCCACCTCCGTGCTGCTCTCAACGGATGCATCTGCACTGAACAATTCGCGCATTCGCCGGTTTGGCGTCAGCAGGGACGTGGAGCCCGGCGCCGCCGTCAGATTCAGGCGGGCTCGCCCTTTCTCGTCGGACAAGGCGACGAAGTATGGATGAAAGCGAGGCTCCTCGCGAGCGTATTGCTGCAAGGTCTCGCTGTACAGGCTGTTCGGTTCAAAGGCAAAGACCTCCGCTCGCGGGAACCTGGTGAGCAGCTTCCTGGAGATGCGGCCGTGACTGGCGCCGGCATCGAGAATGCCGGTCACCTGCCGGCCTTGGAGAAGCCGCTGCATCCGGGCGAAGGGGTCCTCCAGAGAAATGAGGTTCTTCGACTTGCCGACGATCACCTTCTTCAGAAAGACCCCAACCGGGTTCGACATACTCACCTCTTGCTTCACCTTTCACTGGACTTCTGCAAAATGCAGATCAGGCTTACTTGACGGCCTCAAGATTCAGGCTGATCGTGAACGACTGGTCCCCGACGGTCAGGACCTTGCAGGCCTTGTCCTTGAAGTCGTGGTGCCGGCAATTCCCAGGGTCCCACGGCCTCACGGCGGCGAATCCGACCTTTCGCAGAAGCTCCGACAGCGATCTGTGATTGAACGCGCAGTAGTGCACGTTGTACTGCGAGTCCTGTCCGCCCATCAACTGCGTGTGGATCGCATCGAGGTCTTCGCCGGCCGCCTTGTACACATCGAGGAGACGGTCGAAATCCGGGACGGAGAGCCGGAGTATGCCGCCGACTTTGAGGATCCGCTTCATTTCCCGCAGGACCGCGTCCACGTCTGGCGCGCGGATATGTTCGAGCACGTGACACATGTAAATCAGGTCCGCCGTCTCATCCGCAAAACCTGGCAATCGGCCGATATCGTCGGTCACCACGTGGACATGGGCATACGGCTGGGCGTCGATATTGATGAACTCAGGGCTGTTGATCTTGCCGCAGCCGATGTGCAGCAGGACCTTCTTGCCGGTATCCACAGGATACGGCGGATGCGCAAAACGTCTCTTCAGAAAGGATAACCGTCGTTTAAGATTGCGCCGTACACTCGCCAGCACTCTATATATTCCTTCCGGAAACAACCACCTGGACACAGCGTCCATCCGAGCGAACACGATCAGTATACCGGATGGCGCTGGGCCGTATAGAAAACAAAACTCCGGGTTATGGACAAGTCCTTCTCAGGGCATGTGCCCCGGACAATCTCATCCGGGCCCACGCGCAGGTACTCGTAGCCCGCCTCTTTCATAAAGCCGAAAACCTCCTCCGCGGTGACGGCGAACTTGGCGAGTCGATATTCCTCGACCTCCATCAGCACCATCGGGCGGAACGAGTGGATCGTCTGGCGGGCGCCTCGCAGGAACTCGTGCTCGTATCCCTCGATGTCCACCTGGATGAAGTCAACTCTGTCGAGCGGCGCGTGATCCTTCAGCCATCCATCGAGCGGCCCGATCCGGACCTCCACCGTAGCCAGGTCCGCGTGATCGTCGTCCAGCGTGTGCTCCAAGTGATTTTTGGGGCCGAGGGCACAGACCGATTTCGCGGTGCGGTCCCGGCTGCCGAGCGCCATGTTCACCGGCTCAATGATGTCGCCAAGCTTGTTGTGCCTGATGTTGCGCACCAGCAGGTCGAAGGTCCCCGGGACGGGCTCGAAGGCCAATACCCTGGCCGGCTGGTGCTGCGCCGCCAGCATGGAGAAGTGGCCGATATAGGCGCCCACGTCGAGAAACACGTCTCCGGCGCGGACATTGTTGGAAATGAACGTCGTTTCCATTTCCTCCCAGACGGGGTGGACGTCCAGCTCCAGGATGTGGTCCTCGAAGTTGCACAAGACGGCAAATCCGTGGGCCGTCTCAAACCATACGCCCTCCGGGTCGACTTTGAATGGTCGCAGCTCGCCCCGGCGCACGGTGGACGCGAGCTGCTCGAAAAGGAATCGCCGCCATCTCTTCTTCCACCTCCTTACCAATCGCATGTTCGATCCTCCCACAAGCACATGGCGATGAGCTTGCAGAGTCGTTCTCCAACGATGCTGACATCGAATTCCCTGGCGCGCTCGACTCCCTCGCGGCCCATCGATCGTCTTTGGCCGGGATTCTCGATGAGTCGCACGATCTTGTCAACCCAGTCGTCCATCGTCGTGGCCAGGAATCCGGTGACGCTATCTCGGACGTACTCGGCATTGGTGCCGATGGGCGAGGCCACGACAGGCAGGCCGGAGGCCGAATACTCCAGCACCTTGAAGCTGCACTTGCCCCGCGTGAAAGGATTGTCCGGCAGCGGCGCCAGGCCGATGTCACTGGAGGCCAATGATGTGCGGCGAGACGCCGGCGACCATACGACCTGCTCCACGGGCAGGTCGTGCCAGGCGGGGAATGCGTCACAGATGATGCGGATGACGGCGTTGTCGAAGCGGGCGACGACCCGTTCAATCGCCGGCTTGATGATCTCCAGGTAGGCGAGGGTGCTCTCGCTGCCGATCCAGACGAGCCGGACCTTGCCGTCGGGCGTCGGGCGCGGATCGATGCCATAGTCCCGCACATTGAGACCGAGTGGCAGGACCTGTGTATTCGCATTGAACGGCCTGGCGAGGTCGGCGAGATACCGGCTGCCCACGATCACCAAGTCCGCCCGGCGAACGGTCCGGTGGAAACGCCAGACGTGGGTCCGGCTGTAGACGCCCGGACGTTTATCGCTATACATGACGGCATCGTCGAAATTGTAGATAAGCCGCCGGCTATGGCTTCGCAGGCATCGAATGTCGTGCGCGGTCAGCATCTTCTTATGGAGAAAGACGCCGTCGAAGTCGCCGGCCCGCTGAAACAGCCTGCGCCGCGCAAGAAACCCCTTGGGCAATACGGCCACCTCGTTCTCGATGCCGTGCCCGGCAAGCAGATCGAGGTATGCGCCCACGCGCTGGCGAAAGCTGGCTCGCTCCGGATTGTTCGTAATGATCAGCAGTCTCATCGACAGGACAGTCCCCTGGTTATCGTGCCGCCGTGCATTGCCTATCTCGCAACCCAGTCGCGGATTCGGGAGTAGACATCGCCAAACACTTCGCGGTCCGGAGCACGTAGCAGAGCGATGATCGTGTCCGCATTCACCCACTCCGAGAGCGCCAGACTCATGGATTCCGCCTCAGAGTAGTTGAACTGATCCATACCCAGCGATGCCAGGTGACGAATGGACTGAATCGCCGGCTCCAATACCCCGACCGTGTATTCCAGCGATATCGTGCCGATGGGACGCGACAGGCCTTGGATCACCTCGTATTCGAAACCTTCGACATCGATCTTGCAGAAGTCGGGAACGCCGAATTGGCCGATCAGGGCGTCCAGTGTCGTCGTCGGAACCACTTCCTCTCGATCCCAGTAACAACCGGGAAAAAAGGATGCCTTTTGAACCTTCTCAATCCACTCCGCGGACATGGAACAGAGTGTGTGGGCGTTTCCCGCATGAATCGTGGCTTGCCCTTCCTTGCGAGCCAATCCTTTCGGGATCAGGGTGAATTGCGGTTCCCTGCCGTACTTCTCCCGCAGCACCACGACACAATTGGCCTGCGGCTCCACGGCAACGACCCTCGCGCCCAACTTCAAGAAAGCCTCCGTTCGGTTCCCCATGTTCGCGCCGACGTCAAAACACAAATCCCCAGATCGAATGAACTGTTGGTAGAAGCCCATCCTCCGGCGCAGACGTTCTCTCTCCCGTCTCTCTCGTCCTCGTTCTTTCCTTGATTCCCGGTAGGTCCTATAGCAGTCTCGCAGGAAACCAACCATGCCGGCCCGTGGACTCGTCTTGCACTCACCTGATCGAGGTTCTCGATTGACATGCACAATTTGCCCCTTACCCAGTCTATTCATCGAGTGAGTTTTCTTGCCGGAGGTGAAAGAATTCCTGACCGACCCGCATGTGGGCCGGTTTATTCGTCTCCAGGTACGCCGTGTCCAGCCGATACCCGTGCCGGAACTTCTCGTTCAGCGTTTCCACCGAGTGCTCGTCGCCGCCGTACACCGGGTTGGCGATCACCGTGTTGACCCGGTTGATCTGCAGAGTGGTTGCGCAAATCCTCTGGAAATACAGATACGGGGGCAGGCACCGCTTGTGGCTGCGGCACCGGCGGTATCCGAGCCCTTCGAGGTAGTTCGGATCGTGGAAGGTGTTCACGGCGTACAAAATGCGCTTGCGGGAGACGACCAGACCCGCCAGCTTCAGGGCCAGCGAATCCGGGGCGAAGACCTTTCTAAGGATCGGCTTATCCTGCGAGAACGGCCCGATGAACTCACGCACGAACGCGGTCGTGTAGACCGTGCTGTTCAACTCCCACGGATACTTCGCCGCCACGTCGGTGGCGGTCTTCCAGTTGACTCGATGCACCGTCTGGCCGGCGATCATCTGCTGGGAGATCGGGTCCCGCCCGTCGGCAAAGTACTCCGGTCCGAATTTGAGGGTAAACCCGAAGATGTCCCTGCGCTCGGCGAAGGTCCGTTCCACCACCGCGAAATCCACCGAATCGAAGTACACCACGTCGTCGGTGGCAAACATGACGTACGGGGTCTCGATCTGGGCGAGCACCTTCAAGAAATCGTCGTGAAAATCCTTCTCCACGATGACACGGCACTGAGGGAATGCCTTGAACACCTGTTCGTATTCCGGCGTGAACAACTCGCGCTTGTAGAGAACGTGTACGCGCTCCACGGCGGACCCCATGTGCCGCAGAAAACTCTCCAGATATCCCATGAGCTGCAGGGGCCGGTTCCGGGTGAATATGATGTTGGTCAGCGGCTTAGGCATATGGCACTCCAGATGCATCCGGCTCCTGCTCCGCTCGTGTCGAGCTATCAGCAAGTCCTCTGACCACCTTCGCGGGCACACCTGCGGCGACCGAGTTCGGCGGGATCGACGATGTCACGACGGCGTTCGGCGCGACGATGGAGTTTTCGCCGATGGTCACGCCCTTTTGCACGATGACCCGGCTGCCCAGCCAGACGTTGTTTTCCAGCTTCACCGGGGCGGTCTGGGCCGGACCCGTCCGCCGCTGGTCGGGGGCGATGCCGTGAAAGTCACTATCCATGATAGAGACGAAATCGCCGATCAGGCAGTCGTCGCCGATCTCCACCGACTGCACCGCAATGACAGACACATTGTTCGAGAAGGCACAATGCCTTCCGATTCGGATCACGGCGTCCCTGGTTCGCGCCTGCAAGAGGACCTCGCCGTTGCCGTAGCGGGCCGACAGGGGCGAGCCCAGCTTCGTTCGGTCCGAGACGTACACGACCCCCTCGCCGTCGCAGCGCAGGGGCGCCATGAGACCGACGTGTTTGCCCAGGACGAGATTGCCCGATAGTCTCCGGGGCCAGGTGGCCCACTTGAAACAGGCGTACTTCCATTCCCGCAGCCGTGCGAGCCGGCGAAGGCAACCTCGAGTGAATTGTGCGAGACGATCAGGCATGAATCTGCCTCACGACCATGGCAGCCTCTTCCATCGACAGGTGCGGCCCCATAGGCAGACTGAGCACCGCACGAGCGATTTCCTCTGCGATGGGGAAATCGCCAGGGCTTCGACCCATGTCGGAGTACGCCTCGGACAAGTGGGGCGGAATCGGGTAGTGGATCAGGGACCCGATGCCGGCGGCCGCCAGTTTCTGCTGAAGCGCATCACGGGCCGGGTGACGGATGATAAACTGATGCCAGACAGGCTCGGTCCATGGCGGAGCAAAGGGCAGGGTGACATCGGGGCAATCGGCCAAGCCCTCGATATACTGCCGGGCGCGTGCTCTGCGCCGGTCGTTCCATGCGTCCAGGTATCGCAACTTGACGCGGAGAAAGGCCGCTTGGAGCTCATCGATTCTCGCGTTGAAACCTTTGTACCTGTTGTGGTACTTGACCTCCGAGCCGTAGTTGCGTAGCACGCGGACTCTCTCGGCGACCTGCGGATCTTTCGTCGTGACGGCGCCCGCCTCGCCCATCGCGCCGAGGTTCTTGCCGGGATAGAAGCTGTGCGCGGCGACATCGCCGAGACTGCCGGTGCGACGTCCCTTGTACCGGGCGCCTTGGGCCTGGGCATTGTCCTCCAGGACCTTCAGCCCGCGCTTCTCGGCGATTTGCATGATCGGGTCCATGTCGGCGGATTGGCCATAAAGATGGACGGGGAGAATGGCTTTCGTTCGCGGCGTGATGGCCGACTCGATACGCTCGGGATCGATATTGAACGTTCGCGCATCCGGCTCGACGGGAACGGGAATCCCTCCGGCATATGTCACTGCAAGCCACGTTGCGATGTATGTGTTGGATGGGACGATCACCTCGTCGCCGCTCCTGACGCCGAGGGCCCGCAGCGCTAAGTGCAGTGCATCGAGGCCATTGCTTACGCCGACGCAAAATCGTGTCTGGCAGTATTGCGCGTACTCGGCTTCGAATGCCTTGGTTTCCTCCCCAAGGACGTACCACCCCGACTCCATGAACCGGACGTAGGCCGCATCCAGCTCGTTCTTCAACTCCCGGTAGGGGGATTTCATGTCCAGGGCGGGAATCGGCACCGGTCAACTCCTCACGAGTTTCAGGAATTCCTCGTAGCTACGGACATAATCCGCGGCATCGTACTCGTGGGAGGCGAACACGATCAGGACGGCGTCCTGGGAGTACTTGTACTGGATGCCCCACACCTTCGGCGGCAGATACAGGCCGACCCACGGCTGCTCCAGAGCATATTCCTCCCGGTTCTTGCCATCGTCCACGACCACCGCCAGAGAGCCCCTGACGCACACCAGGAATTGATGACACTCCCTGTGGGCGTGCTCGCCTCGCACGCGCGCATCCGGCACGTTGTACACCATGAAGACCCGGCGCGGCACAAAGGGCAGGTCCCGTTGCCATTCCGCCACGCATAAGTCTCCCCGCATATCCTCGACGTGATGGAGGCGGATCAGCTTGACGCCTTCCACGAGGGAATCCTCGGTGGTGGCGGATGTGGCGGAGCGCACCGATGGTTTTGCGATGGTATCGACGTATCCGACGATGCGGGCGGGATTGCCTGTGACAATGGCGTTGGGCGGGACGTCTCGCGTGACTACGGCGCCGGCGCCTACCATCGCCTTCTCGCCGATCCGCAGGCCCGGAAGGACCGTCGCGCTGGCTCCGATGGAAGCGCCGCGGCATACGACCGTGCGCTCGTATCGTTCCGGATGCTGGCGGCTTCGCGGGTACTTGTCATTGGTGAACGTCACGTTGGGGCCGACGAAGACGCGATCGTGCAGCTCCACGCCGTCCCAGAGGTACACCCCGCATTTGACGGTCACCTCGTCGCCGATGACCACGTCGTTCTCGATGAACGTATGGTCGCAGAGGTTGCAGTTCTTGCCGACCTTTGCACCGGGAAGAACATGGGCGAACGCCCAGACGCGCGTGCCGGCCCCGATGCATGCCCCCGGCTCCACCATCGCATGAGGGTGTATGAACGGTCTTTCGCGATCCGTGCCCATAGCTCCGTGTCCTATGCCAGTACCAGGTTGAAAGGAGTCTTTCCCTTCTGATTCCGCGCTCTATGTACCGGGGAATCCTGCGATTGTCAACCCTTGCACGCTGACTCTGCCAGGAGCTTCCTTCGGGCGCGAATGAGGTGGTATGGGTAAACAAGCTGAATGCACCACTTGGCCAGCCGGGGCAGACCGAGGTGCGCGGAAATGCCCTGCCGGATCACGCGGATGCGATCCTGAAAGGCTCCCTCATTGAAGGCGATTTCGAGCTCGAACTGGCGTATCCGCTTGTGGATCGACGCCGCGAGACGATTCCTGATTGCGGCGTCTATCCGGATAGATTCGTGCCGGCACAGCAAGTCCCGCTCATAGTTCTTCAGCGTAAGAAGACGACGTTTCTGCCTCTTGACCACGTCCGCTACGACGTCGATCTCGGCAGATGTGTGGCATTGCGGGCCGGTGATACTCTGGGAGTGCCGGCGATACAGCACCAACGGCTCATCGATGAACCGGATTTCGCCCAGCAGCACCGAGCGAAGGGGAATGGCCTTGTCCTCGTACACCGTCCCCGGATACAGGGGCCCGAACACGTCAAACACCCGCCGATGCCACGCGTGCGAACAACCGTGGACGCCCCCGGCTTTGATATATGCCTCGATGTCATAGGCCGTTTCGTGCGGCGGCTTGCTCACGGTCTCTTGTCGCCGGCCCTGCTCATCCATCATCACGAAGCTCGAATAGATGGACATCGCCTTACCGTCGGACTCGGCGTACGCCTGCCACACCTGTTCCGTCCTCTCGGGCAGGGAAACATCGTCGCCGGCGGCCACGACGATCAGTTCCCCGCGTGCTGACTCCATCGCATGGCTGATGTGCCCGCCAAGTCCGAGGTTTCGCTCGTTGCGATTCAGCCGGACCTGATGGACGCCTCGATAGTCGGCGGTCATCCTCTGCATGATGTCGAACGTGCCGTCTGTGGAGCAGTCGTCGGACAGGAGGATCTCCAGCGGAGAATAGGTCTGTGAGAACGCGCCCTCCACGGCCTCGCCGACGTATCGCTCCCCATTGTAGGCGATGATCATGAACGTGATCAGTGGTCTGTCCACGATGATGCTTGGCCCCTCTGTATGTCCTTCTTTCCGTTGTCACGTGCCTGGGAACGATGATTCTCGCACTCCTCTTCGTAGATTCGCCGCAGTTTCTCGCGGATCACATCATGGGAATAGAATCGCCGGATTCGTTCCTGGGCCGCTCTACCGATTGCCGTGCGCTGCGATTCGGACATGCTACCCATGCGGATCATCGTGTGCGCCAAAGCCCGATGATTCCGGGGAGGCGCGAGCAATCCCACGTCCGGCGAATTGATCACTTCCGGGATGCCGCCGACTTGTGTGGCGACAGCGGGAACTCCGGCGGCCATCGCTTCGAGCAAGGCTCGCCCGACCCCTTCCGCTATGGAGGACAGGACAAACACGTCTATTCCCCTCAGGAGTTGCTCGATGTGGTCTCTTCGTCCCAGGAAGTGTATGGCGTCACGATGAGGCGATTCTTTCGCTTGCCGCTCGATCCGTGCCCTTTCACTGCCGTCGCCCAGGAGCACAAGATGGGCACTCGGGATTTGCTCCCGGACCATGCAGAATGCCTCGATCAGGTAGGGCAGTCCCTTGGTGGGCGTCAATCGCCCAACCGTGCCGAAGACGATCCCATCGGACGGCACGCCGAGCATCTGCCTGGCCTGCGCTCTCGAAACGGCACAGTGCGCGAAGCGATCGTAGTCCACGGAATCCTCCAGGACGGACAGCTTTCCCGCAGGGACCCGCCAGTTGGTTCGCAGGATATCCTGCTTGACGGCCTCCGCCACCGCAATGACTCTCGTTGCGCCGCGGAACACGACAAGGTTCGCAAGTTGGCGACGCACATTCCGGGCCCGGTGCAAGCCGTGGACCTGTACGAGAACTGCGGGGGTCTTGGCGAGAGTGCCCGCCAGCACTCCATAGGAGCAGGCCTTGTGGCTATGGCAGTGAAGCACATCGACGTGATTCGACCTGAGTATCCTCATCAGCCTGAACACCAGTGAAGGGCGAAAGAGGCGGATCTCCCGGTTTGGGCAGAGGTAGAATACCCTGTGGCCCGCTTTCTCCATCCACGTGGCCTCGTCGTCCCGGCCGCTCAGGAAGATGAAGATCGCCTCGAAACGGTCTCGATCCAGGCCGGCCACCAGATCATCCACCGAGGTGACCTTGCCAAAGTATGCCTTCGAGAGTGAGGCGATCACGATTTTGCCTTGCCCTGACATGTGCTACGGCCAACAACCAGGTCCCTTTACATCCTGTGGCGTTCGACATTGCCGCATTCGGTGAGATTCTATGGGGTCGCCCACGCCGGTGTCAAAGGGTAAACGACCGATGCTCAGGGCAATCGCAAAGCCGTTTGAAAACAGGGCCTGGTATGTCATTGCGAGCGGAGCGAAGCAATCTCCCATGCCGAGAGTTGAGATTGCTTCGTCGCTGTGCTCCTCGCAATGACATGACTATGGTCTGTCAAGCGACTTCGCGTTTGCTTTGGGCTGATGGTCGAGATGCGCAGGCAGCCGAGGTAGATCCCCTCGCCCGATTCACGGCGAGCGTTTCCTGCTTTGGGCTATGGCTTCATACACGCGCACAAGCTCTTTTGCGACGCGGCGGCTGGAGATATTCGCTCGCAGGTTGTCCTCGGCAATCGCCTGCGAGGTCTTCTCGATATTGGCCGCGCTTGCATAGTAGCGAATGGCGTCGGCCAAAGCCGGGATGTTGTCGGGCGAGTCGATCACTGTTCCGTGCCGGCCGTCGGTGAAATGGTCAATGGCGCCGTTGAAATGCGTGGTGATGACCGCTTTGCCGGCGGCCAGCGCCTCCAGGATGAACCGGCTGGAAGCATCGCAGAAGGTGGGCAGGACTCCCACGTCAATCGCCGGCAGGATGCTGCCGATGTCCGGGACCGGGCCCAGGAACAGGACGCGGTCTTCAACGCCCAGGCGTTTTGCCAGCCGGCGGTATCCGTTGCTTTTTCCGGCGCCCGCGACGGCGAGGCAGGCCGGACGTTCCATGCCGGTCTTCCCCGCGACTTGCATCGCCTGAATCAGCGGGCACAGGCCCTTGAGGCGAAAGTTGTGGGCCGCAAATAGGAACAGTACCGGCTCCCGTGTCCCCTGGATGCCCAATCGGGCGAGAACCTGTGGGCGAAAGTCCTTCATGATGTTTGTGTCGATGCGTCGGTCGGTATCGACGCCGTTGAGCATCCGGACGATTCGCCTGGGGTCTGTGGCATAGTGTCGCCTGAGTTGCTCGACGACGTAACGGGACAGCGCGGAGATGATCGGGCCGTTCAAGCCATGACAGCACTGGCGCTCGGCACGCAGGAGCTTCGCCCGCCGGCGGTTGGCGAACACCGTGGTTTGCTTCCAGCGGCGGACAAGGGGGTTCCGGTAGCTGGCCGCGTTGCGCAGGGCCGACTCGGCGTACGTGCCGCCTCGCGGCTGGTAGAGGTCGATGCCGGTGAAAGGCAGGACACTGTGGACGATATCGTAGTCCATCTGCGAGACGTGCCGTCGCAGGGCCTCGGCGAAAATGGGCAAACTTACCCGCTTTTCCGGCACGTCGGAGCATAGAATATGGATGTTCGCGGCTGTCGCCTGCCCTTTGGCCGCCAGAAGATCGACCTGTAACCCCAGCGAGGAAAGGGCGCTTACCACCTCGAACATGGACCGCTCGGCCCCTCCCAGGGAGACATCAACTCGCTCGATAATGATGGCGACTTTCTTGATCATTGCCTCTCGCCCGTAACACGTCCAAGAAATGGGATGCGGTTTCCCCGTTTGCGATTGTGACGCGCCATCCGGTGTGCCTTCCGGACGACTTTGCGAATGAAGGCCTTGTCCCGCGGCAAGAGTCTGCGGCGGCCCGTGTATGCCAGGTAGAATCGCAGGCGGTCGGCCCGCGTAAATGATTCCGCGGGGGCCGAGTAATGAAGCTGGGCGATGTCCTTTACCTGGAACCGTCGGCGAAGGAAGGGTCGGGATGCTCTTGCCAGGTCGATCAGGCAGAAATCCCCCTCACTCGAACGGAAGATGTGTGACAGGTAGAGATCGCGATGGCGGTAGCCGGTCTCGTGGAATCGCGCGATGAAGGAAGCGAGCCGGCGGATGAAATCACAACGGGCCTGTTGCTTCTCGGGAATCATCGGACCCTGAAAACATGGCGGTAGTTGAGATTCGAGAGATCGGGAATCCTTGACCTGCTCCGTGATCAGGAAGCTTCTGTGCTCGAAGAGGTTTCGCCACTGCTCTCCGCAGGCGACGGTATTCGGCGTGTTGATCCCGGCGGCCGCCAGCCGGCCGGCGGCCTCGTGCTCCATCCGGGCAAAGCTCCTTCGACGGTGGTGGGAAAGCCAGTTGCGAAGTTGTCCGAGAATCGGCGGCCGGCTGTATCGCTTGAGGTACACTTTCACCGGACGATCAGAGCCGGCCGGCACGACCTCGAATTGGAGCCTTCGGCGAAAACGCCCGATGTTCGGCTTAACCAGGTCCCGGGCCCCATCGAAGGCGAAGACCGCATCGAGCGAGGTCAGTCCGAGCGCGGCGAGCGGCTCTCGGAACGGCTCGGAGACGAGAAAGGACGGCGACGCCCCTTCAAGGTCTCGTCGAACGGTCTGGCTTGGTTTTGAAGGTATCGCCAATGCCATCTCAGGCCCCATGCCTCGTACCGTTGTCATGTTTCGTTCAGAAAGTAATCCGAGATCACGCCCATGAATCGATTGTACTTGATCGCATAGTGGGACAAGCCTTGCGAGCAGAATCGCCGCGAGTATTCCGCGTCCCGCTCGCGCAGGCCTGCCGCCGCCTGCTGCCACTCCGCCTCGTCCATCTGCAGGACCTCCTCGGCCCGGGCCCTGTAGAAGTCCGCCGCCGGCAGGCCGGAGCATGCATTGACGAACCAGGGCATGATCCGGCCGATCTTCCTCAGCAGGAAATCGTGCTCCGGGCCGAATTCCAGGCACGACTCGTCGGTGAAGTTGCTAAGACGCTCCATCTTCTCCGTGTTGATGTATCCGCCTTCGAGACTGATCTGATGGGCCCGCGTGCCGGGGAAGGGAAAAAAGTACGTCCAGCGGAACCGCCCGGGCCTGGCCTGTCCCAGCAATCGGATCGTGTCGAACACGTCCTCCCGCCCCTCGTGCGGAAAACCGATAATCACGAAGACGGAGCTGTGCATCCCGTGCCGCTCGACGGCCGCGATGGCGTCGACGATGCTCTCGTTGCTCATGTGACGGTTGAGAATCGTCCGGCGGATCTTCGGGCTGCCTGACTCGACCCCGAACTTGACGATCCGGCAGTTCGCTGCCGCCAGGTAGCCGGCGCATTCGTCATCGAAGAACCCCACGTGCGCGTTGACCACGAACGGGATCGTTGTCACCTTGTGATACGCCTCGCAGAACTCGCGGACGCATGCCTTGTCGAATGTGAACAGATCGTCGTCGAAGATGAACGTGCGGATGTTGCGGTAGTTCTTCAGCAGGTACTCGATCTCCTCGATCATCTGGCCGACGCTGAACCGGCGGATATAGCGGAGGTCTTCGAACCCGCAATGCAGGTCCTGTCTGTACGCCTCGACCATGACGTGATTGAAGCAGTACGTGCACGAGAAGGGACATCCGCGCGAGGCCATCAGGCCGACCCACCCGTTCTTGACGTCAATCAGCCGCTGGAAGTCCATGTCCTCGTAGTCCTTGAGCGGCAATTCGGTCAACTCGGGCAGGGGGCCGACGGGATTGATCCTGATCCGGCCATGCTCCATGCAGGCGAGATTCGGTACATCCTGCACGCCCCGGCCTCGTTGCAGAGCATCCACAAACTGGGGAAATGCGTCTTCGCACTCGCCGCGAAAGACATAGTCGAACAGGCCGGTCCTGAGAATCTCTTCCGCGTTCGCCAGCGCGTGGATGCCTCCGAGAACGAAGGGGATTGCAAATCGCGGCCGGGCCCACCTGGCCAGCGTCTGAGTATACGCCCACTGGTTCGTCACGACGGAGAACGCGAGGACATCGGGCTTCTCCCTCGCGATCCGGTCGACGAATTGCGGCTCGGTCGGCAGGGGCTCGATCTCCTCGCACAGTTGCCAGAACGCGACCTCGTGCCCGGCCCTTTTCACGATCGCGGCCATGTGGGCGACGCCGTAATTGAAGCCCACCTGCGAATCGGTTGACGGGTATAGGAAGAATACCTTCATCGTGGTCCGGATCAGATACCTATTTCTTTGTAGGTTCCCGTGCAGGCTCGCTGGGATGACGGGTCGTGTG
>Ga0214473_10001014_pt1 | contig 38082 bp, 38 predicted proteins | sample RVTome_7_FD_203509 | JGI IMG/M metagenome (GOLD analysis project Ga0214473, IMG submission 203509) | Soil microbial communities from uranium-contaminated site in the Upper Colorado River Basin, Wyoming, United States - RVT98D197 | ecosystem: Environmental > Terrestrial > Soil > Contaminated >...
GCTCCGCCACCTGCTGCCGTGCATGCTCAACAGCTTCTTTAGCCGGAATCCCTGCCCAATGAAGGCTCGAAGGATTACCAAAATGTTGCGAGAGGAATGGTTTCATTGCCTCCGCCACTTCTGGGGCAATGGGGGTACTTGCATTGAAATCGAGATAAATACGCTCAGCACTCATTCCAGACCCCTTTCATAGGTATGCCGGGATATAGTCTTTTATGAGCTGAATTAGGCAATCTTTATCAAACTTCTCCCCGGAATAGCGAATGATGAACCGATTATCGATGAGCACGTGATAAGGAACGGAACCGCTGCCAAATTTCCGGTACACTTCTCCTTCGGGATCGATGATAACCGGATAAGTCAATTGATGCTGAGAGGTCCAAGAAGATGCTTGCTCAGCATTTTCTTTGACGCCGATGGCAAAAACTTTGAGCCCTTTATCCCTAAAACCTTGCCAGATCTCTTTTTCGATAACAGGAGCCTCCTGTTGACAGCGTGTTCACAGGGTTTTCCAGAAAACCAAAAATATTGGATAGCCCTTCAAATCTGGGAGAGACAGCTTACCGTTGATGGGGAAATCATCAACTTCGTTACCTTCCTTGAACCCGCTCACATGCTCCTCAAAAACCTTCATTTTTTTCTCCCCTCCCTCAAGAATTTAACCTCATTACCGCAGACAATCCGAAGACTCAGCCCTTTAGCGAGGCAGACTTATTTGATCCGTCTTAAAGTTGCTACCATCTTGCCTTTCTCCTGAAGCTGTTCCAGAAGGACCTCTCGCATCAAATCACAGGCTTGGATGATCTTTGGATTCGAAATCCGATAGTAGATATTAACTCCCTCTCGTCTGGTCAAGACGACCCCCTTCGATTTTAAGATGCTCATATGTTGAGAGAGATTGGCCTTGCTGAGTCCAATCTTGCCAATCAAATCGCTGGCAGTCATCTCCTTGCCTCTCAATATGTTCAGGATCTCCAATCGCTTGGCATTGGAAAAAACCTTGCAGACATCAGCGTGGAGTTCAAAGATATTTTCCATTTGTTCCCTCCTCATCAGTTTTGAAGGCTCAAGCCTTTTGTGGGCAGATCTCGATGCAAAGGCGGCACTTCAAGCAGTCCCATTCTGGGATAATAACAGGTGTGCCATTCTCTGGTCGATATTGCCATCGCGTAATCTGTATCGGACATACGGAATAGCGCCATCCTGCGATTACCGCCAGAGGCAAAATCCACCAGAGCAACAACTGCCGGGAGGTGCGTCTTTTTACAGCCATTGAAAACTGGTTTTTCATCTTTTCCGCCTATTTGTTTAGAACATTTATAGTTTAGATATATTTAAACTCTACTATAAAGGAATGAGTATGTCAAGCTCAAAAAGAGGGAGGCAGTAGCCTTAATGGTTACCCGCCTCTTAATGGTATTTTTTTGGCTGGATTACCCGTCTTGTCGAAGATTTTTAAAGGAATTATGAGAGACCCTTGCTTAAAGCACTATCGCAAGCCCCATGACCATACCATCAAGATCGCTAGGAACATTCTGCACGAATGACCCCTTAATTCCCACGAACTTCCCTTTTTCCCGTCGGGCTGTTTGAGAAATAGGGTCATTGTTCAAAATTAGCAAAAACTCAACTCAGCGGTAGGGTGAAAAATTTGAACAATGTCCCCGTCCCCCCTAAATAGAACCGCCCCCTTTTCTTTAATATCCATAAAGCTTTATGTCTCCAGTTTGATTTTCCAACCATTATCAGAAAAGAAGCCTTTTAAGCCAAGATGTGGAATACTGAATTCTTTGCAAGCTGCTGGTATTTTCACTGCGGACTTTTCATTCTCACTAGAAACCACCGTTAGATTCGCATATCGGCCGAAAAGATCACTGCTTTCCCGTTTTTCAATAGCAAGAGCAATTATCCAAGGGTCAGCTTCATTAATCTCTTTAGCAGAATTAATTAGAGAAGAGAACTTAGCAAGGATATCAGTAACCAATTGGGTTTGCCGAACGGTAACGGGGAAAAAATGACTACTATTCTTTTTAATCCACTTTGCAAGAAAATCCGGCTTAGATGTTTTTGGGCAAATTTCAGCATAGACAAATTCATGTGACACTATGCGCTCGCGGTCAAAGAGATCTTGCATTAGCTTCCAGATGTCTTCTGGCAAAAACCCCATAGCATAAACTCTATTAAGCGTTATGAATGCGCTTGAATCAATGCAATAAACTTTGGTGGATGTTTCAGACATACATTAGATAATTCATTTTAAGGCCCAGCACATCGGACGCAGTATTAAAATCAAGTTTATTCTTGTGCATCGCATCCGTGACAATACTGAAAAACATTGACCCGCGGGATGATGTAACTTTGTCAACCGGTGACAATCCCCCGCCTCTTCTCTTGTGAATTGGAATTTTCCTGAGTTCAGCAAGCAAATCAAAGAAAAGTGTCTTTGTGATGAATGAACGTTCCAAGTTTCGACGAAGAATTACCTCAGCGCTCACCTTGAATTTATTTGCAGACTCAGTAAGGTCTACGAGAGTCCTAATCTTTGGAACAACATCATCAGGCACGAGCAATTTGCCGGCGAAGTCATTGCAAGAGAATTCAATCTCCTGATTTTTATCTATCTCATCATGATAGCAAATACTTGATTGATTTTTTAAGAGATGGGCTGCTTCATGGAAAAGAGAAAAAATCCTTCCGGAGAAAGAATGTTTTGAGTTCAAGACAATCCCAAATGGGCGCGAATCCGAGATACAAAATGCTTGAACTTCTTCGTAAGGCAAGGCGAATTGAAATATAAAAACACCCAAATGTCTTTCAAAGCAATTTCTCCATGCTTTAAAAGCTTGACTTGTATATTTAAACGATATTTGGTCTGAGAGGGAAATTTCTAGCTTCGCTCGCAATTGTTCAGGGGTAGTAATCTGTTCTGTCCATTGGTATCTCTCAGTCCAATAGTCCTTTTCAGCCAAATCAGCAGATAGCTTGAGGAACTTCCTTGCCCTCCGGATAGCCAATAGGGTTTCCGGTGAAATGCCGTTCGCCAGCAAACGAAAATTCCTAAAGTCAGAAGGATTTTTAGTCACTGGAGGAGTTTGAGCTAGAAAAAAGACTGCAACTTGTCTTTTATACTTTCCCGACAGTTCTCTAAGTTTGCCCCATGGTACATCCATGCCTGATTTTTCCCATTCAGTATATTTTCCCGGGGCTACATCAAGATGATTAGAGATTTGCTCAATAGTAAATCCTGCCTCGTTTCTGGCCCATCCGAGAATATCTGGGTTTATCTTAACTTTCAATTTGGCAGTCCTTCAGGTAGTGGCAAAAAGGGGCCGGTTCTATTTTTCATTCTTTTCTCCTGGCTGCAATGAGCGGCTATGCTGTGTTGTTCGCCGTAATGCCAATTCTATTCCATGGAATAATTTATAACAGTCGTAATTAAGCTTTTTATTGCTTCGTTACAATTTTTAAATTCAATTCTTGTCAGTACATTTTCCCCATGTTTTTGAAATAGATCACTTATTAAAGCATGAATAAACGACTGAGTTGAAGAATCGACTTCATTGAAATCAATAATAATATTTTCATTTGTATTATTATAGGTAGGAATTAATAATTCATTTCTAATTTTTTTTGCTGAATCCTTGTTTTCTGCAAAATTACTGCAACAATCATAAATTGATATTATCATGTAAATCTAATCCTTTTATAATAATCTTTTTTAGTTTTTTTTACACTAAGTTGATAAGCATTACCGATATTTTGTATAAGACGATTGAAAGTTCTATCATCAGAAATATTAATGTCAATTCCAACTAAGGTACCTTGAAAATATGGCAGATTAGTTTTAATGCTCATATAGTCATCTGTAGCACTACTGTTAAATTTTATAGATTTATTTTTAGGGGTCAATTTTAATTTAAAATATGATGATCCGGAATATATCAGGAAATGATTCTTTGTTGCTTGAGCTATGCATTTGGTAAAAAATAAACCAGCGCCGGCATTTTCAGATGTACCCCCGATTCTAGAAGTTTTTCCTGATATACCTGGTTTTAAAGCTAATGACAAGGCATCTATGCCGCTACTTATTTTATGATGTTTTATTAAAGATTTTTCTAATCCAATACCAGCATCAGAAATGCCAATAGATATTCTTTTTTTCTTTCTGTTATAGTTTGCACAAACATTGCCACCTAGTTCTGAATTTGAATGCTCAATTACATTTCTTAATAATTCACTAAAAACGTGTTTAATAACACGAGAATTTTCCCTACTGGTATGTAAAATAGGATCAATTGTTTTTATAAATTGATCTAGTTCTTCGCTAGTTCTAATTTTCATTAGTGGAATAAAACGACCAGTTTCTTCATGTTCAACAATTTCGACAGGATCTTTGAGACCAAGAATCCGAAATAATCCCATTCTTTGCAAATATGGTATTGATCTTATTGAATAATTTATTGATCCACTAATTTTGATATTATTTATATTAAAATAATCAGACAAAGCAGCATAGAAAGCCAATCCAATTGGATGCATTGCTACATATGATGGATGAAATCTAATATCAATTTCACTATTTTGAAAATTAAAGTCATTATTTGTGAAAATTGAATCAAAATTCCGCAAAGCAATACTATTAGGGATATTTACAATTTTCATATAATCTTACCTTCTCATGGTACTATGGCGCACAACGGTTTCAGCATTGCAGATGGCGCGATATTCGAAGCACGTCTGTGTCTGCCGTTATAAAGCTAATTAAATGTTATTTCGTTCCTGCTCGCTCGACCCCCGCTCTTTATGCAATGCCGTGTTAGCTGAAGTATTTTCTTTAAAATGGCAGATAGTCACCATTACTATATCCTTTATAAAACTTGTCACTGGAAGAAGTGCTGGTATTCTTTATAATAAATTCTTTTACTTTTTCCTTCTTGTCTGTGCCAATTGAGTTAATTAACTGGTCATACGCAACAAAATATATATAATTCTTTTTAGTTGTGTGGTTGTTGACTATGCTACAAGCTAGCGTTAGAAATTCTTTTTTTAAGTCTTCAGTAATTAAATGAGTTCCGAATATTGAGAAAAGTCTTTTGTTAACATAGTTTTCTGTTTCTTGCTCTTTTTTTGTCCCTTCAGTTAAGACATTCATAACATAAAGCAAAATGAGTTCAATATTGTTAGTGTCTAAAAAATTTAAGTCATCATATAATAAATAAATGTAAGTCATTACCTCCCATTTTTCTCCCGTCTCAATTTTATTAACAAGTCTCATTAATTGTGCAACAACTACCTCTCTATCCACATGCGATTTTAAAATTCTAATGTATTTTTTAGGCGCCGTGAGTTGAGTTGGATAATTTGTCTCTTTAAGGTCATATTTTACTAGTAGGTTATACAATTTTATTTTTTCGCTCTTATGAAGTTTCGTTATTATTTTTTCAAAAATTTGTTGTGAAAGTGCGTCATTTTCAAGTTTTGAAATAATGTCTGATGCCTTGTAACCAAGATTATTAAGATAATTTTCCTTTATTTCTTTTAGAACGATGTTCAATAGGCTCTTTGCTACAACTGCCGAATCAAAGTCAAATCTTTCATTTTTTCTTATTTCTCTTCCTGGATGAATTAAATTTCTATAATTCTTGATAACTGTCGAAAGATCCTTAGTTGATTGAGAAATAAGTTTATGTTCATTAGCAAGATCAATAAGAGGAGCAAGGTCCATATTTAGAACCTTTTTAGGATTTAGTCCACTAGGAGGGAAATTGGTAAAATAGTCCGTAAGGATGGATTCAATTATACTACCAGCAAGTATTAAAACTGATTTCGAGGCTTTTGCTTCTAGGCATTTATTTAGCTCTTCAAAGTCTCTTGTCAGTATGTTTCTGAATTTTTCGTCTGTTATAAAATCGAAGTCCATTTTCTTAAAATATTACAGTCAACTCGTTCATATCTGCATTGCGTCTATACTGCAAAAATGGGATGATAGACGCATTGCGAATATACCACCTCTCGATGTCAGTGATTTACCTTTTACCCCCCTTATGCATCCACCCCCCGCTTCTGATATCTCTATCTCGCCAATGGAATAAAAAAACCCCATTCCTTTTTTGAAATGGGGTCTCTGTTTGTTTTCAGACCATCTATCCACCCTTACTACGGTTAAAGGGTTAAAGGATATTCCTAAGTGGCCTCTGGTTTGTTGAAGATTACGGCATCAAAAAGTGAAAGTCAAGGTAAAATAGCCTTAATGGTTACCTGTAGTGTTTTTTTTGGCTGAATCGTTTGCTTTCTCTTAATATTGTGCGAAAACAAGGGGTTTCCGGCATCAAGGGCCAATTTTCTCAGCAAAAATAGGATGCCTGTGCTATAGTGATACGATTGGATAAAAGGCTATGATGGATCTCTTTGAGAGACGCATCCTGACGATAAGCGAGCTCACCGCTGGCATCAAGGATTTGTTGGAGTCCACCTTCGACGAGGTATGGGTGGAGGGAGAGATCTCCAATCTGCGGCGTCCCCCCTCCGGCCACCTCTATTTTACCCTGAAGGATGAGAATAGCCAGATCAGGGGGGTGCTCTTCAAGCAGCAGTCGCGGTATCTGCGCTTTGAGCTGGAGGATGGCCAGCACGTGATCTGCTGGGGAAGGGTGGGGATCTACGAGAAGCGCGGTGAGTACCAGCTCATCCTTGACTATGTAGAACCCCGGGGCATCGGTTCCCTGCAGCTTGCCTTTGAGCAGCTCAAGCAGCGGCTTTTTGAAGAAGGGCTCTTCGACCAGGCCAGGAAGCGCCCGTTGCCCCTGGTGCCCAAGCGGATCGGGATCGTCACCTCCCCGACAGGGGCGGTCATCCGGGATATGCTACACGTCCTGCGCAGGAGGTTTGAGAACATCGAGGTGGTCCTCTACCCGGTGAAGGTCCAGGGTGAGGGGGCAGCTCAGGAGATAGCCCAGGGGATCGCCTACCTCGGCGCTCAGGGGGAAGTGGATGTCATCATCGTGGGCAGGGGAGGGGGGTCGTTGGAAGACCTGTGGGCATTTAACGAGGAGGCCGTGGCCCGGGCCATCTTCGCCTGCCCGCTTCCGGTCATCTCGGCGGTGGGGCATGAAACGGATTTCACCATTGCCGACTTTGTGGCTGATGTGCGCGCCCCCACCCCGTCGGTAGCGGCCGAGCTCGTGGTGCAGCAGAAGCGGGACCTCGTCATGACGATTGAACTGTTGAGGCAGCGAATGGCAAGGGGGATGGATCGCCTCCTCGTCAGCAGCAGGGAACAGGTCATGGGAATGCAGGGGAGGGTTAAGGACCCCCGCCGCAGGATCGAGGACCACAGGCTGAGGCTCGATGAGCAGTGGGGCAGACTTGCCCAGGCAACCCTCAGGACCTGGCGTGAGAACAAGGAACGGGCCGAGCGGGTCCTGCGGCTCCTCCTTGCCCAGGACCCCTGCTATGTAATCCGGTCCTTTCGGGGGGAGATCGCCCAATTGACCAAGGGATTAACGGGGGGCATGGCAACGCTCTTGGCATCCAAGCGCAAGGGATGGGAAAAGGAGGTAGCCAGGCTCGATGCCCTGAGCCCTTTGGCAATCTTAAGCCGGGGATACAGCATCACCAGGCGCCTGCCTGACAATCTCATCCTCAGGGCGGTTGACGAGGTGGAGATCAAGGGTCAGGTGGCGGTGCGGCTCTCTCGCGGCGAGCTCATCTGTCGGGTGGAGGGGAAGGGATGAAGGCGTTTTGGTGGATATCGATCTTCCTCCTCGTAGCCTTCCCCTGTCGTGGGGGAGACTTGGCGAAGGTCAGTTGGTCCCCCCGGGAGGTCAAGCAGGGGGATGTCCTCGCGGTGATGGTGAAACCGAAGGCAACGGCTGTCTCTGTCGCGGGTGATTGGGCAGGGACCGCCATCTACTTCTATAAACAGGAACAAGGGGTTTTCTCCGGCATCGCAGGGGTGGACCTGAAAACCCCGCCGGGCCCGTATCTGCTCAGGGTGGAGGTCAAGGATCACAAGGGTAGGTCCTCTGAGCAGGTCTTTGAGGTGCAGGTGGAGGCAGGGGGGTTCGAGGTCCAGCGCTTGACACTCCCTCAGGAGCTGGTGGATCTGAAAGGGGAGGCCCTGAAGCGGGTCCTGGCGGAGAATAAGCTGCTTATGGGAATCTTCAACCAGGTCAGACCCGAACGGTTGTGGCGCCTTCCCTTTGTCAGGCCCGTGGACGGACCGATAACAGGCGCCTTTGGCCTGCGCAGGATCATCAACGGCCAGGACCGCTCCCCGCACAACGGGGTGGATATCGGGGCACCCTTGGGGACAGAGGTGGTCGCCTGCAACTCGGGGATGGTGGTCTTTGCCCAAGAGTTGTACTTGAGCGGCAAGACCATTATAATAGATCATGGGTTCGGTCTCTATTCCATGTACTTTCACTTGTCAGAGATGCGGGTCAAAGCAGGGGATACGGTGGCGATCAATGACTGCATCGGCCTGGTGGGGGCCACCGGCCGTGTCACCGGGCCCCACCTGCACTGGGGCATCAGGTTGCTCAAAGCACGGGTGGATCCCTCTGCACTCTTGAGGGCTGTTCTTCCGGAGAATAAGGAAAAGGGATATGAAGAAAGAGAAGGCCTTTGAGGAGGCGCTCAAGGAGTTGGAGGAGATCGTGAATCGACTCGAACAGGGGGAGATCCCCCTGGAGGAGGCCCTCCAGCTCTTCGAGCAAGGGGTAAAGCTCTCCCGCTCATGCCACACCACGCTCGATGAGGCGCAGAAGCGAGTAGAGATAGTGCTCAAGGACGAGGGCGGAAAGATGACGGCACAGCCATTTAAGATGGAGGAAGGCAAAGAGGATGGCTGAGCAGCAGAAGGGGCCAAAGCGGATCCTCGACGGCATCGATTCGCCGGCCGATGTGAGGCGATTGGAGCGCAACGACCTCCCCCGCCTGGCCGAGGAGATCAGGGAGGAGATCATCTCCACCTGTTCCCAGGTGGGGGGCCACGTCGCCCCGAGCCTGGGCGTGGTGGAGTTGACGCTGGCCCTGCACTATGTCTTCGATACCCCCCGGGACAAACTCATTTGGGACGTGGGGCACCAGGCCTATGCGCATAAATTGATCACCGGCAGGAGGAAGCGGTTCAAGACCCTGAGGCAGGAAGGGGGGATCAGCGGTTTTCCCAAGCGGGAGGAGAGCCTCTATGATACCTTCGGGTCGGGCCACAGCGGCAACTCCGTCTCGGCGGCGCTCGGCATGGCCGAGGCCCGTGACCTGCGCGGCGAAGACCACAAGGTAATAGCAATCATCGGGGATGGCGGCTTGACGGCGGGCATGGCCTTTGAGGCCCTCAACTGTGCCGGGGAACAGAAACGGGATCTCATCGTGGTGGTGAATGACAATGAGATGTCCATCTCAAAGAGTGTCGGGGCCGTATCCGCCTACCTGAACAGGATCATGACGGGTCACCGTGTCAACCGCTTTCGTGATGATATGAAAAGATTTCTGCAGGAGATCCCCGGCATCGGCTCGTTTGTTCTAAAACTTGTCAAACAGTCCGAGGAATCATTAAAGGGACTGCTGGTACCCGGTATACTCTTTGAGGAACTCGGCTTTCAGTATTTCGGCCCTCTCGAGGGGCATCACTTCGATCATCTCATCGAGACCTTGCGGAACATCAGAAAGTTGAAAGGACCGATCCTCATCCATGTGCTTACCAAAAAGGGAAAAGGCTATCCCCCTGCCGAAGAAAACCCGGACATATATCACGGCGTGGGTCGGTTTGAGCGGGCGACGGGGAAGATATACACCAACTCCTCCCCGCCGACGTACACCGAGATCTTCGGTAAGACCTTGGTGGAACTGGCTCGCGAGGATGAGCGGGTAGTAGCTATTACCGCTGCCATGCCTTTGGGTACGGGCCTTGTTGAATTCGCCGAGCAGTTTCCCAAGCGTTTTTACGACATCGGCATCGCCGAGCAGCATGGTGTGACCTTTGCTGCGGGGTTGGCCCTGGAGGGGCTGCGCCCGGTGGTGGCCATCTATTCCACCTTCCTACAGCGGGCCTATGATCAGATCGTCCACGACGTCTGCCTCCAGCGAATCCCCGTGGTATTTGCCATGGACCGGGGGGGGATCGTGGGCGAGGATGGACCCACGCATCAGGGTCTCTTCGACCTCTCGTATCTGCGCCATATCCCGGGGATGATCCTCATGGCCCCCAAGGATGAAAATGAGCTGCGCCGGATCTTAGCTACCGCGATCCAGTATGAAGATGGCCCGATCGCCTTTCGGTATCCGCGGGGCAGCGGGTATGGCGTGCCTCTGGATAAGGAGATCAAACCCTTGGAGATCGGCAAAGGGGAGGTCCTGCGGGCGGGTGTGGATGTCCTCATCTTGGCCATCGGCTCCACCGTCTACCCCGCCCTCCAGGCAGCCGCCCTTCTCGACAAGGAGGGGATCGGGGTTACCGTGGTCAACAGCAGGTTTGTGGTCCCTCTCGATGAGGAGCTGATCGACGATCTGGCAAGGAGGCACCGAGTCCTGATGACTGTGGAGGAGAATGTGGTGTCTGGCGGTTTCGGCAGCGCTGTCTTGGAGTTTCTCCATACCAGGGGGTGCCCCCTTCCCCGTGTCCATTGCCTCGGCATCCCGGCGCGCTTTGTTGAACACAGCCCGCAGGCCGTATTGCGGCGAAAGTACCGTCTTGACCCCGAGGGGATCGCCCAGGAGGTGAAGTCGGTCTTGCATCATGGGAAAGGAGCGGCTCGATAAGGTGTTGGTGGCGCGGGGGTTGGCGCCGAGCAGGGAGCGGGCGCGCTCGCTGCTCTTGGCAGGCGCCGTCTTGGTCGATGGGCAGCCCCAGGCAAAGGCGGGGACCCTGATCCGCCCTGAGGCAACCATCCGCCTCACCCATGAGCCCCAGCCGTACGTCAGCCGCGGCGGGCTCAAATTGGAGCAAGCACTCGACTTTTTTCACATCAATCCAACAGGGATGGTGGTGATGGACGTGGGGGCCTCTACCGGCGGGTTCACCGACTGCCTGCTGCAGCGGGGCGCCCGGCGGATCTGCGCCGTCGATGTGGGATACGGGCAACTGGCCTGGAAGCTCCAGCAAGACCCCCGGGTGGTCAACCTGCAGCGTCGCAACATCCGCTACCTGAGTTGGGAGGAGGTAGGGGAAAAGGTGGATCTGGCCGTCGTCGATGTCTCGTTCATCTCCCTGGAGTTGGTCATACCCCCCACCCTCGCCTTTCTCAAGCAGGGGGGAGGACTGTTGACCTTGGTAAAGCCTCAGTTTGAGGTGGGCAAGGGAGAGGTGGGCAAAGGAGGGGTCGTGCGCGATCCGGAGAAGCACCGGCAAGTCGTGGAGCGGATCGTACGGTTCGCCGCATGCCAAGGCTTGATATCCCACGGGGTCACGGAGTCCCCCATCCAAGGCCCCAAGGGGAACAGGGAGTTTTTTCTCTACTGTGAGCGCCCCCATGGGAAGGATAGGGGTACCGAAGCCGGTTAAGCTGATCATGGGCTTGATCACCTCCGATGACCATCTCTTCAATGAGGTCTTAGGGGTGTTGGCAAGCAGATATGGCGGGGTTGATTTCGAGAGTGATTGCCTCCCTTTTGAGTGCACGGATTACTATACCCCGGAGATGGGAAAGGGGTTGTTGCGGCGTTTTGTCGCCTTTCGTCCCCTCATCTCCCGGGATGCCTTGGTGAGGATCAAGCACGAGACCAATGAGATAGAGGGACAATTCGCCGTTGAGGGAAGGAGGAGGATAAACATCGATCCCGGCTATATCTGTGCAGAGCACTTGATCTTGGCCACGACGAAGGGGTATACTCACCGTCCTTACCTGGGAGAAGGGATCCACGCAGACCTCACCCTGATCTACCGCGACGGGGATCTCCGACCCCTGGAGTGGACGTACCCGGACTATGCCTCGCCGCAGATCAGGGAGATCATGCAGGGAATAAGGAAGCGTTATCTGCAGGAACTCAAGGAGGGTGGAGGATGATAAAGAGCATGACCGGATATGGTGTGGCGGAGCAAGAGCTCCCCTTGGGAAAGGTTGCTGTGGAGATGCGCTCCCTCAACCATAAATATTTGGACATCTCCCTCAGACTCCCGCGGGGCTTTTTTACTCTCGAGCCTAAGATTCGCGACATCGTGAAGAAGGGGGTGTCCCGTGGTCGGGTGGACCTGACCATGCGGATCGACCCGGCTGCCTCAACCGTCCCCCGGTACCGCCTGGAGGCAGATACGCGCTTGGCAGAGGAATATATCCACCTCTTGGACTCGATCAAGGAGAAGTTCGGCCTCAAGGGAGAGGTGACCTTGGATCACATCGCAGCGGTGAGGGAGATCGTGCCCTTCCTCGAGGTGAAGGAGGACACCGAGCTCTATTGGGATGAGATCGCATCAGTAACGGAAGAGGCATTGCAGGCCCTGGATGATTCCAGGCGGAAAGAGGGAGAGGCCCTCGAGGCGGACTTGATGGGGAGGTTGGAGCAGTCTCGAAGGCTGATGGAGGAGATCAAGGGCAAGACCCCCTTGGTGGTCGACGCCTATCGGGAGCGTTTGCGCGAGCGGGTGCAAGCCCTCTTGGAAGGGAGCGACTTCGATGAGCGCAGATTTCATCAGGAGGTGGCCTATTTTGCCGAACGATCCGATGTCTCCGAGGAAGTGATCAGGATGGAGAGCCACCTGCGTCAGTTTGAATCTAAGCTCGCGGAAGAGGGGCCTGCCGGCAGGGGGTTGGATTTTATCCTCCAGGAGATGAATAGGGAGGTGAACACCATTGGGGCGAAGGCCACCGATATCGATATCGCCCACAGGGTGATAGAGCTCAAAGGTGAACTGGAGAGGATGCGGGAACAGGTGCAAAATATTGAATGAAAGGGAGCACGATGAAGGCAAAAATTTTGAATCTCGGCTTTGGCAACGCTGTGGTCGCCTCGCGCGTTGTCGCTATCGTCAGCCCCCACTCGGCTCCCATGAGGAGGTTGAAGGAGCATGCCAAGGATCTCGGCAAGTTGATCGATGCATCCCAGGGGCGCAGGACCAGAGCCCTTGTCGTCACCGATAGCGATCACGTGATCTTGTCGGGGATCCAACCCGATACCCTGGCACAACGGTTGGCCGCCGCCGTGGACAGAGAATAGGGTCGGGCAAAGGGGAAAGGCATGGCAAACGGAGCGAAAGGGGTACTCTTTGTCGTCTCAGCCCCTTCAGGGGCCGGGAAGACGACCATCGTGCGCAAGGTCATCTCCCAGCTTCCGGGGGTGAGCCTGTCAATTTCCTGCACCACGAGGGCGCCTCGGCCGAGCGAACAGGAGGGGGTCGATTACTTTTTTATCACCCGCGAAGAGTTCAGCGCCATGGAGCAGGCGGGAAGGTTCATTGAGTGGGCCCAGGTGCACGGGGATCTCTACGGCACCCCGCGCGCCAACCTGGAAAAGCTCCGGCACGGGGAGAACCTCGTCTTGGAGATAGATACACAGGGGGCAAGAAAGATCCGGGAGGTGTTCAGCGATGGGGTCCTCGTCTTCATCCTCCCTCCCTCCCTTGAGGTCTTAAAGGGGAGGCTGCAAGCAAGGGGAGGCGATTCCGAGGAGGCGATTGCCGCCCGCCTACACAATGCCCAAGAGGAACTTGATCAAATGGCCTGGTACGATTATATTGTAGTCAACAAGGAGATCGAGGAGGCGACGAGGCAGTTGGCCTCCATCATCATAGCTGAACAATGCAAGACCGCCAGGGTATTAACGAAAGGATAGGAGGAGAACGCTATGGCACGGATAACGGTTGAGGACTGTCTGCGACGGGTGGAAAGCCGCTTTTCATTGGTTGTCCTGGCTGTCAAGCGGGTCAAGATGCTCATCAAGGGGGCGCCCCCTCTGGTGAATACCGATAACAAATTTATTGTCAACGCCCTGAGGGAGATAGCTGCCGGGAAGGTCTCGTATGCATACGAACCCGAGGGCGGGGTGGCGGAGGCAGAAACCCCCCGGGTAAAGTTTGTGGAGAAGGAAGAGGCAGGAGCAAAGGAGGATGCCGACTGAGAATGGAGGCATCCTCATTCCTTTTTTCAATTTAGCCGTGAGGAGGGCGAAACGATGGGAGCTAAGATAGGGATTAACGGCTTTGGCAGGATAGGCAGGGTCATCGTGAGGGCTGCCCAGCGAATCGGCGCTGACGTGGATTTCGTAGCGGTCAACGATCTCACGGATGCCAAGACCCTTGCCCATTTGCTCAAGTATGATTCGGTGCATGGCCATTTCCCCGGCGAGGTGGAGGCAAAAGGGGACAGCATCCTCGTCAACGGAAAGCAGATCAAGGTGACGGCCATCAAAGACCCTGCCCAGCTCCCCTGGAAGGAGCTGGGGGTGGAGATCGTCATGGAATGCACGGGGCTGTTCCGAGAAAAGGAAAAGGCCGCCAAGCACCTTGAGGCAGGGGCAAAGAAAGTGATCATCTCCTCGCCTGCCAAGGGACCGGATATCACCATCGTCATGGGGGTCAACCAAAAGGCGTATGATCCGAACAAACATCACATTATCTCCAATGCCTCCTGTACCACCAATTGCCTTGCCCCCGTTGCCAAGGTGCTCCTTGATAATTTCGGGATAAAGCGGGGATTGATGACCACCATCCATGCCTATACCAACGATCAGAGCATCTTGGACCTTCCCCACAAGGACCTGCGCAGGGCCAGGGCCGCTGCCCTCTCCATGATCCCCACCACCACCGGGGCGGCGACGGCGGTGGCATTGGTCTTGCCCGAGCTCAAGGGAAAGCTGGATGGGCTGGCCATCAGGGTCCCGACCCCCAACGTCTCGCTTGTCGATCTGGTGGTTGAGGTGGAGAAGGAGACGAGTGTCGACGGGGTAAACGCCGCCCTCAAGAAGGCCTCCACAGGTGAACTGAAGGGCATACTCGGCTATGCGGAGGAACCCCTCGTGTCGGTGGATTTTAACGGGAACGCACTATCCTCCATCGTGGATGCCCTCACCACCACGGTTATCGAGGGGCGGATGGTAAAGGTCCTGGCCTGGTACGACAATGAGATGGGGTATTCCGCCAGGATGGTGGATGTGGCTCGCTTCATCTCCGCGTAATTTTCCATGACGGCGCGTCATCCACTGACCAAAGGGTCATCTTCGGGAATCCCGCCTTGGCGGGAAAAATCGATAATCCCCCCTCACCCCCCTTTAGAAAAGGGGGGTGAGGGGGGATTTTGAACCCTATTTTCTAGGCAATTGAAGTTACCGAAAGGGATTGATGCTGTGGCCATCAAGTGCATCGATGAGATCGAGATAGCGGGCAAAAGGCTCTTTATCCGGGTCGACTTTAATGTGCCGTTGGGGGATGGCAATCAAGTGAAGGACGACACGAAGGTCGTTGCCGCCCTCCCCACCATCCGCTATGCCGTGGAGAAAGGGGCCCGGGTAATACTGGCTTCCCACCTCGGGCGTCCCAAGGGCACGGTAATGCCGGAGTTGAGCCTTTCCCCAGTCGCCAGCCGGCTTTCGGGCCTCCTGGGCCAGCAGGTGGTGATGGCCCCAGACTGCATCGGAGAGCAGGTAAGATCCCTCGTGGAGCGGATGAAGGAGGGAGAGGTCCTGTTATTGGAAAACCTCAGGTTCCACGCCGAGGAGACGGACAATAATCAGGAGTTCTCCAAACAATTGGCAAGGCTTGCCGATATCTATGTCAACGACGCCTTCGGAGCGGCCCACCGAGCCCACGCCTCCACCGAGGGGATCGCCCATCACCTCGAGGTCGCGGTCTGCGGGTTTCTCATGAAGAAGGAAATAGCGTATTTGATCAATGCCCTGGCAGCACCTGAGCGTCCTTTTGTCGCCATCTTAGGCGGGGCCAAGGTCTCCGATAAGATCGGGGTGGTCAAGAACCTGATGGGCAAGGTCGATACCATCCTCATCGGCGGCGGCATGGCCTATACCTTCTTGAGGGCGCGAGGGTATGAGGTGGGCAGGTCGCTGGTGGAGGATGATAAGGTGCCGTTGGCCAAGGGGATCCTGAAGGAGACGCAAGAACGCAAGGTGGATCTGCGCCTCCCCTTGGACCATGTGGTGGCCAAGGATTTTACCCCTGATGCCGAACATAAAGTGGTGAGCACGAAGGAGATCCCTGCCGGCTGGGCTGCCATGGACATCGGCCCGCAGACCATCGAGGCCTTCGCCGCGGTGATCAAGGGTGCGCGGACCATCGTATGGAATGGACCCATGGGGGTCTTTGAGATCGAGGCCTTTGCCAAGGGCACCGAGGGGGTTGCCAAGGCGGTGGTCGTATCCGGAGCCCTCAGCATCGTTGGCGGTGGGGACTCCATCGCGGCCCTCAAGGCCCTGGGCCTGGCTGATAAGGTGACCCATATCTCCACGGGAGGGGGGGCTGTCCTGGAACTGTTGGAGGGGAAGACCCTCCCGGGCATAGCCGTTCTCGACCGATAGGGCAAAGGAGTTTATGATGCGCATGCCCATCATGGCAGGGAACTGGAAGATGTATAAGACGGCGCGGGAGGCAATCGATTTCGTGGCCCGTTTACACAAGGAGTTGGGTGCAAGGGATGAGACCGAGGCGGTAGTGGCCCCCTCTTTTGTCGCCCTGGCGCCGGTAGCTGAACGCCTGAAGGGGACCAAGATCGCCGTGGCTGCCCAGGATTGCTTTTGGGAGGAGCAGGGGGCCTATACCGGCGAGGTATCAGTTCCTATGTTACGCGATGCCGGGTGCCGCTACGTGATCATCGGCCATTCCGAGCGCAGGGCCTACTTCGGCGAGAGCGATGCAACGGTCAACAAGAAGGTGAAGGCGGTGCTAGCCCATGGTCTGCGCCCCATCATCTGTGTGGGGGAGTCCCTGGAGCAGCGGGAGCAGGGGAATACCTTTGCAGTCGTGGAAAGACAGGTGAAGGAAGGTCTCAAGGGATTGGGAGAAGCCGCCATCCAGGCCCTGGTGGTTGCCTACGAACCCGTCTGGGCCATCGGGACGGGTAAGACGGCCTCCCCGGGGCAGGCCCAGGAGGTGCACGCCTTTATCAGGAAAATTTTGTCAGATATCTTCGGCACCGAAGGGGCAGGGGTGATCCGGATCCAATATGGGGGGAGTGTTAAGCCGGACAACGTCGATGAATTGATGGCCCAGCCCGACATTGATGGTGCCTTGGTGGGAGGGGCCAGTCTCGAGGTCGAGTCTTTTGCCAGGATCGTGAGATTTGAAAGGAAATAGGAGGTGATCGTATGTGGGGAATCCTTATAGTCGTACACGTCCTTGTCAGCGTGCTGATGATCATGATCATCCTGTTACAGACAGGGAAGGGAGCTGAGATAGGGGCAGCCTTTGGGGGCGGGTACAGCCAGACCCTCTTTGGGAGTTCAGGGCCTGTCGGCTTCTTAAACAAGCTCACCACCGTGGTGGCCATCTTTTTTATGCTGACGTCGCTCTTCTTGGCCGTTTTGGCCGGCCGTGGCCCTACCAAGCCGTTGGGGTCCGGGGTGCCGCAGCAGCATGAGGCCCCGGTTATCCCCGGTCCGTTTCCAGGGGGCGACTAAAAAGGGTTTGGCAAGCAAGGCCCATTCGGATATAATGGGCCCTGAGAATGTGCCGAAGTGGTGGAATTTGGTAGACACGCCATCTTGAGGGGGTGGTGGGTAATCCCCGTGCGGGTTCAAATCCCGCCTTCGGCACCATATATGGATCGGGAAAGAGGAGATGTCGGATCATCTCCTCTTTTTTTTGTACCCTTCACTTGACCCCTAGAACCCTCGACCCCTCCCGCTTTGCGGAACCCCGCGTCCTATAGAATCTAAATTAAGGAGCGGGGTTGAACCCTGCAGTTCCGTGGCTCATTATTGACGTAAAGAGGATTAGCCTATAGAATGCAAAGGCATGTGTGGATGGATTGGACCGCGGAGCAGGGCGGCAGACGAGGTGATTCCGCAGGGGATCGGATGACCAGCCATTGAAGGGGAAGAGATGCGATATTCTCAGTTGCTATTGCCTACCTTGAGAGAAGAGCCGGCTGATGCCGAGGTAGTAAGCCATAAGCTGATGCTACGCGCCGGCATGATCAGAAAGCTGGCCGCAGGCATCTATACGTTGCTCCCCCTGGGGGTGCGGGTCCTGCAAAAGGTAGAGCGCATCATCAGGGAGGAGATGGACAGGGCCGGGGCTCAGGAGGTGGTGATGCCATGTCTCGTGCCGGCGGATCTCTGGATAGAGAGCGGCCGCTGGGACCAATACGGCAAGGAGCTGCTCAGGATAAAGGATAGACACGACCGGGACTATTGTCTCGGCCCCACCCACGAGGAAGTGGTCACCGATCTTGCCCGGCGCGAGATCCGATCGTATCGCCAACTCCCCATCAACCTCTACCAGATCCAGACCAAATTCCGGGACGAGGTGAGACCGCGGTTTGGGGTGATGCGCGCCCGGGAGTTTGTCATGAAGGACGCCTATAGTTTCGACGCCGATGAGGCGGGCGCGGAGCGAAGCTACGAGCGGATGTACGCAGCCTATATGAGGATATTCCAACGCTGCGGGCTCAAATTCAGGGCCGTGGAGGCGGATACCGGTCTCATCGGGGGGAGGTTCTCCCATGAGTTCATGGTCTTGGCCGATACCGGCGAGGATGCCATCGTGAGCTGTGAGACGTGCGCGTATGCGGCTAACCTCGAGCGGGCCGAGGTGGGTAAGATCGCCGAAGCAGCGCGCGAGGAGATGAAAAAGCTCAAGCGGGTTCAGACCCCCGACAAGAGAAGCGTGGAGGAGGTGACCGCATTCCTCGACGTGCCTGCACAGAGGTTGGTGAAGACCATCATCTTTGAGACGGATCAGGGATCGGTGGCTATCCTGGTCAGGGGCGATCATGAGATCAATGAGGCGAAGTTACGCCGACACCTCGGGGCAACGCAGCTCGAGATGGCAGGGGAGCAGGTAGTTGCCGACTGGACCCACGCGCCTATAGGATTCGCCGGGCCAGTAGGACTCGATCTCAAGATCATCGCCGACTACGCCCTGGAGGGGATAAGGAACATAGTGGTTGGCGCCAATGAGGCCGATGCCCACCTCGTCAACGTCAACCCAGGGCGGGATTTTCGTGTTGACGAGTTTGCCGATATCCGCCTGGCACAAGAGGGGGACCCCTGCCCGCGGTGTCCGGGGAGGTTGCAGATCTCCCGGGGAATCGAGGTGGGGCACATCTTTAAGCTGGGCACCAAATACAGCGAGGCCTTTGGGGCTACCTATCTCGATCCCGAGGGGAAGGAGCGAAGCCTCGTCATGGGATGTTACGGCATCGGTGTGGGCAGGACGGCGGCGGCCGCCATCGAACAGAACCACGACGATGACGGCATCATCCTCTCCTTCGCCATCGCCCCTTTTCACGTTCTGATTTTGCCCGTCAACAACAAAGATGCCGAGGTCATGAAGGCGGCGGAAGGGCTCTATGGCACGCTATCGGAAAAAGGGGCAGAGGTCCTCCTGGACGACAGGGATGAGCGGCCAGGGGTAAAATTTAAGGACGCCGACATCATCGGCATCCCCCTGCGCCTGACCGTAGGAGAGAAGAACCTGAAGCAAGGAAAGGTGGAGATCAAGGCGCGGAGGTCCGGTGAGATCACGGTAGTGGACCTCAAGGAGGCGCCGGAACGGGTCATGGCGATGATCTTTGCCGAGGCATGAAGATATATCCTCTGAGGACAAGCACCTGCGGCAGTGAGGTATGAATAATTTTCAAGCGAGAGGGGAGGGATGAAGGTGGATGCGTTGGGTGATTGGCGGCGCACGCATACCTGCGGTGATCTGAGCAAGGCGGATGTCGGCAGCCGGGTCGTCCTGATGGGCTGGGTGCAAACCCGGCGGGATCACGGCGGGTTGATCTTTGTGGATCTGCGGGACAGGTACGGGGTGACGCAGGTGGTCTTTAATCCCGAGAGAGCCCCCCAGGTCCATGAGAAGGCCCATTCCCTGCGGAGCGAATACGTCATCGCGATTCAGGGAGGGGTGGAAAAGCGGCCGCAGGCAATGGAAAACCCTCGTCTTGCCACCGGGGAGATAGAGGTGGCGGTTGATGGATTGAAGATCCTCAACGAATCCAAGACACCCTATCTGCCCATCGAGGACGAGGCCGAGGTGGCGGAGAACGTCAGGCTCAGATACCGGTATCTGGACCTGCGCAGGAAGCGGATGCAGGAGAACCTCCTGCTGAGACACAGGGCGGCCAAGGCCGTCAGGGACTACTTTGCTTTCCACGGCTTTGTGGAGATCGAAACCCCCATGCTCACCCGCAGCACCCCCGAGGGGGCCAGGGACTATCTCGTCCCGAGCCGCATGAATCCGGGCAGCTTCTATGCCTTGCCCCAGTCACCGCAACTCTTTAAACAACTCTTGATGATCTCCGGGTTCGACCGCTATTTTCAGATCGTCAAGTGCTTCCGCGACGAAGATCTGAGGGCTGATCGCCAGCCCGAGTTCACCCAGATCGATGCGGAGATGTCCTTTGTCGGCGCCGAGGATATTCAGGAGTGCATGGAGGGGATGCTGGAGGCCGTCTTCGGTGAGATCCTGGGGGTTAAGCTTACAAGACCTTTTCCAAAAATGGGCTATGAGGAGGCGATGGCCAGGTACGGCTCGGATCGTCCTGACCTGCGCTTTGGGATGGAGTTGGTCGATGTGACCGATGCCGTCTCCCAATCGACGTTTCAGGTCTTCACCCAGGCGATAGCAGGGGGAGGGATCGTGAAGGGGATCAACCTGCGGCGGGGCGGAGGGCGCTCACGCAAGGAGATTGAGGAGCTGGTCGGGGCAGCTCAGTCCTATGGGGCAGGGGGGTTGGCCTGGCTGAAGGTGGAGGCCGGGGGGTTTCAATCACCCATTGCCAAATTCTTCCGCCCCGAAGACCTGCATGAGATAGCCGCCCGGATGGACGGACGACCCGGCGACCTCCTCCTTTTTGTCGCCGATAAAGCCCGGATTGTCCATGCGGTGTTGGGTCAGATGCGCCTCCACCTGGCTCAGGCAGAGGGATTGATCAAGCAGGGAGACTATCGATTCCTCTGGGTGGTCGATTTTCCTCTGCTGGAGTACGACGAGGAACAGAAGAGATATGTAGCCATGCATCACCCCTTCACCGCACCGCGGGATGAGGATTGGGCAAGACTCAAGGATGCCCCTTTGGAGGTCAGGGCCAAGGCCTATGATTGCGTGCTCAACGGCGCGGAGATCGGAGGAGGGAGCATCAGGAACCATGACGGGGCCATGCAGAGGCAGCTCTTCGAGATCCTGGGTATCGGGAAAGAGGAGGCCGAGGCAAAATTCGGCTTCCTCCTCGAGGCCCTCGACTACGGGGCCCCGCCCCATGGGGGGATTGCCTTCGGGTTCGATAGACTGGTGATGCTGCTGTGCGGCGCCGAGTCCATCAGGGAGGTCATCCCCTTTCCCAAGACCCAGAAGGCCACCTGTCTCCTTACCGGTTCTCCTGCCCCGGTGGATCTACGACAGTTAAAGGAGCTTTTTCTCAAGGTGGATATCTAGCCCTGCTTACTCACTAGCAACAGGAGCTCATCCTTGGGATGGATGGTGTTCCCCCGCAGGTTGTTCCAGCGCCGGATATCCTTGATCCTGAGATTATACATGAGGGCTATGTCCCAGAGGGTGTCCCCTTCCTTGACCACGTAGCGGATCTCTTTGAGCGGACCACGAGCCACTGCGACCGTCTGCGGTGGCGCCTTGGGGGCCCGGGCCCTCTTTTTGGTTATCCTGGTCTCCATCCCACCCCTCTCGTCACGTGCGAGGGCCCTGTCCGCAGGGATGGGGATGATGATGGAGGAACCCGTGCGGAGCTGTCTCGGCGATTTGAGATCATTCAACTGCATGATGGGTTCCTTCTTTATCCCGTATCGTCTGGCGATGGTGGAGAGGGTGTCCCCCGACCGCACCTGATGTTGCCGGAAGGTTATCCGCTCCGAGGGACTGAGCTGGGAGAAGTTCTTTAAAAATAATTCCCGCGTCCCTGCCGGTATCTTTACCTCGTAGTTCGGGCGAAGGGGCGGGGTGCACCACATCTTCAGCTCGGGGTTGAGTGCCTTGATGGTCTCATAATCCACTTCGCAGCAACGGGCAATCACCTTGAGGTCTGTGGCATCGGTTACCGTCACCTTTTCATAGCGGATGGGTTCGTCATACTCGATATCGATAAAGCCGTATTTCTCTGGTTCCTTGGCGATGAGGGCGGCGGCGATCATCTTAGGGACGTAATGCCTGGTTTCCCTCTTCAAGTACCTATGCTTGGTTAGTTCCCAGAAGTCTTCGGTTTGATAACGCTTTATCGCCCGGGAGATCTTGCCTGCCCCGGCGTTGTACCCCGCGGCTGCCAGATACCAGCAGCTGAACTGGTCGTAGAGATCCTTGAGGTGTCTGGCGGCGGCGATGGTGGATTTTTCTGGATCCCTCCTCTCATCGATCCACCAGTCGGCCTCCAGGCCGTATCTCTTTCCTGTCCGCGAGATAAACTGCCACGGTCCTGAGGCCCGGCGGCGGGAGTAGGCCTTGGGGTTGAACCCGCTTTCGATCAAGGCCATATAGACCAGGTCCTCAGGCAATCCGTGTTGCTTGAGAACCTCCTTCATCATGGGGATGTATCTCCCCGAGCGCTGCAGCCAGAGGGCAAAGGGCTTCCGGTGGGTGGTCTGGAAGTATTCGATGAAGCGCTCGACCTGATCATTGATCACGATGGGGATATCAAAGGTAATCTCCTTCCCTTTCCCCTGCTCAGCTATCTCGATAGGCAGGGTCTTTAGTTCTTCGCCTATTTCGAGAAGGGGTGCCTTTTCTTCCTCACCTATCTCGAGCGGGGTCTTTTCCTCTTGAACCGCTGCATTCGCTTGAGGGGCGGGATCTTTTTTCAGGAAGGGGGTAGTGCACGCGGGGATAAAGAAGAGCAAAATGCCGATGAGCGCAAGCGATCTATTCACCATGACCTCCTCTGCCGTTTAGTCGAGCTGGAGATAGCTTAACGGAGATGAAGGTGCTTGTCAAGCATGACAAGCGCCGGCGCGACGAGAGCGGGGATTATCCCTCTTTGAGCTTGTACTTCTTGATCTTGTTGTAGAGGGTGACACGATCGATCCCCAATTGCTCAGCGGATTTTTGAATGTTCCAGTTATTTTCCTTGAGAACTTTTGCTATGTGTTTTTTTTCAATCGATTTTATGGTCTTATCATCTGATGACGGCCCGGCCCCTTTTTCCTTTATGACCTGAGGTGATAGATGCAGATCCTCCGCCTTAATGAGGGTTCCCTTGGTGATGACCGTGGCGCGTTCTATCACATTCTCCAGCTCACGCACATTTCCCGGCCAGTCATATTTCATCAAGAGGCCGAGCGCCTCTTCAGCAATTCGCTCCACCTTACTTCCCATCTCTATGTTAAACTTCTCTATGAAGTGCTGGACCAGGAGGGGGATATCTTCTTTATGCTCCCTGAGCGGGGGCAGCTCTATGGAGATGACGTTCAGGCGGTAGTAAAGGTCATCCCTGAATTTTCCTTCATCCACCGCCTTTTTCAGGTCACGGTTGGTTGCGGCGATGATGCGGACGTCGACCTTGATAGATTTCGTTCCCCCGACCCGAGTGAACTCCTTTTCTTGGAGCACCCGGAGGAGACTGAGTTGCAGCTTGGGGCTGATATCTCCGATCTCGTCGAGGAATATGGTGCCGCGGTCGGCAAGCTCAAATTTCCCTTTTTTCTGTGCGATGGCGTCGGTGAAGGCCCCCTTCTCATGTCCGAACAGCTCGCTCTCGAGCAAGGTCTCGGTGAGGGCAACGCACGAGACGGCGATGAACGGGCCGGCAGCCCGCAGGCTTTCATTGTGGATGGCCCGTGCCAGCAGCTCCTTCCCGGTTCCGCTTTCGCCGAGGATTAAGATGTTGGAGTTGCTCTTGGCGATGATATGGGCGAAGTCGAAGACCTTTTGCATCGCGGCGCTCTTGCTTATCAGATCGTAAAATTGATATTGTTTCTTTAATTCCTTGCGGAGGTGGGATATCTCCTTGATCAGCGATTGGCTCTCAACCAATCTTTTGATGAGCATGGACAACTCCTCGGGGTTGAAGGGTTTGACGAGGTAGTCATAGGCCCCTGTCTTCATGGCTTGCACGGCCGTGTTGACCGTCGCAAAGGCGGTGATGATAACCACCTGGGTCTCAGGCCGGGTCTCTTTGATCTTTGTCAGCAGTTCCAGGCCATCCATCTTGGGCATCTTGAGATCGATGAGGGCGATGTCCCAGGATTGCTCCTTGAACTTCTCCAAGGCCTTGAAGCCATCCTCGGCGGCTTCTACCTGGTACCCGTCCTCCCGCAGCCAATCGAGCAGGGATCCTCTCACAATCTCTTCATCATCGACGACCAGAATATTTACCTCTGTTTTCATTCCCTAATCTCCCTGTTGCCCCTTTGCGTGATATGCGCTGTCAATTTTCCTTATTGACCCTCACACTGTTTTCCGGAGAGGGGCTTGTTTCTGTTGCCGTGACCTCCATTGGCAGCGTGATGGTAACGGTGGTCCCCGCTCCGGCCTTGCTGTCTACCTCGATGGTGCCCTGGTGTGAATTGATGATCCCATATACCACCGAGAGCCCTAACCCCGTTCCCTTCTCTTTCGAGGTAAAGAAGGGATCGAATATCTTGGACATATCCTTCTCCTCGATGCCCGCCCCATTGTCCGTAATCTCCACCCGCACCGCCTTCTTTCGCTTGTTTGACAAAGCGGTGGCGACGGTTAAGATACCTTCATTGTGCATAGCCTCGCAGGCGTTGAGGATGATGTTGAGGAAGACCTGCCTCAACTGCATGGGGTCGGCCATAATGGGGGGGAGTTGGTCAAACCTCTTCTTCAACGTGATCTCTTGCAGGGCTATCTGATTGGCCAGCAGCGAGAGGGCCTCCTCCACCACCGCATTGATATCCACATCAGGCTTCAAAGAGGGTTCCCTCTGACGGGCAAAGTCGAGGAGGTTCCTCACAATGGTGCTGCATCTCTCCGTCTCCCTCTCCATGATCGCCAGATAGGAGCGGAATTTTGGGATATCATCCTTCTTGAGGGCGCCACCGGCCAACTTTCTCTCGATCAGCTTGGTATAGGTCAAGATACCGTTCAGGGGGTTGTTTATCTCATGGGCGATGGTAGCGGCCAACTTCCCGATGGAAGCCAGCTTCTCCGACTGCAAGAGCTGATATTGGACTACCTTCAACTCACTTGTCCTCTTTGCTACTTTTTTCTCTAAATTGTTGATCAGGTATTTGATCTCCCTATCGGCCTTGTTGAGCCTCTGGGTCATGGTGTTGAAGGATTCGGCCAGCTGTCCGATCTCGTCGTCGGAGCGGGCAGGGATGGTATGGTCAAAGTCTCCTGCCGCCACCCTCGTTGTCCCCGCAACCAGCTCTCTGACCGGCCGATAGACCCCCCGCTGAATGAATAGCCCAATGATAAGAGAAATCGCCAAGATAGTGATGGCCGAAAACAATATAGTCGTACCCTTGATCTCCTGTATCCTCTTATCGGTAGCAGCCAGAGACAGCGAGATATCGAGCACCCCCAAGACTCTTTGATCACGGGGATGGTAATGACAAACGGCGTTATAGCAATCAGGCTCATTGTAGATAGGGGTTATCATCCCTAAAACCCGATACCCTTCGGCCTTGAAGATCCTGCTCCTCTCGGGAATGTCCAATCGCTCCAGGGGCTTATCCACGGCATGGCATGCATAGCAGGCCTCGGCCTTTTTGTCCACCATCTGCCCCATCTCTTCCTTGTCGGAGGAGAACATGATGGCCCCCACTTTGTTGAATATCCGTATCTTTTCTATCCCCTCCTGCGCGCCGATGGTCTCGATGGAGTTGTAGAGGGCCTCCCGATAGTTGTGCAGCATATCGAATCTGAGGCCCTTTTTCACCGTGTCGCTTAATTGTTTGGCCCCCAGGATAACCTCGTCGATCAGATGGTTCCGTTGGTTGTTTAAGTTCGCGTAGGCGAAGAACCCTATCACAATGACCGTGATTGTTCCCACCCAAAAGATGAGCTTGAAACTTAAACTTCGATACCATAAAGGCTTAAGTATTACCATACGTTCACCGAAGACCTGGCTGAGGCTATCTCATGTACGGGATTCTTGCTCTTCTCTTCTCGACATATCGTTACTGTTGCTGCCTCCCCTTCTTTCCTCATTCGGTCGCCCAGAGAGGAGTTTTTTTTAGTTACCGTGATCTCCATTGGCAGCGTGATGGTAACGGTGGTCCCCGCTCCGGCCTTGCTGTCTACCTCGATGGTGCCCTGGTGTGAATTGATGATCCCATATACCACCGAGAGCCCTAACCCCGTTCCCTTCTCTTTCGAGGTAAAGAAGGGATCGAATATCTTGGACATATCCTTCTCCTCGATGCCCGCCCCATTGTCCGTAATCTCCACCCGCACCGCCTTCTTTCGCTTGTTTGACAAAGCGGTGGCGACGGTTAAGATACCTTCATTGTGCATAGCCTCGCAGGCGTTGAGGATGATGTTGAGGAAGACCTGCCTCAACTGCATGGGGTCGGCCATAATGGGGGGGAGTTGGTCAAACCTCTTCTTCAACGTGATCTCTTGCAGGGCTATCTGATTGGCCAGCAGCGAGAGGGCCTCCTCCACCACCGCATTGATATCCACATCAGGCTTCAAAGAGGGTTCCCTCTGACGGGCAAAGTCGAGGAGGTTCCTCACAATGGTGCTGCATCTCTCCGTCTCCCTCTCCATGATCGCCAGATAGGAGCGGAATTTTGGGATATCATCCTTCTTGAGGGCGCCACCGGCCAACTTTCTCTCGATCAGCTTGGTATAGGTCAAGATACCGTTCAGGGGGTTGTTTATCTCATGGGCGATGGTAGCGGCCAACTTCCCGATGGAAGCCAGCTTCTCCGACTGCAAGAGCTGAAATTGGATCTCCTTGAGCCTCTGGGTCATGGTGTTGAAGGATTCGGCCAGCTGTCCGATCTCGTCGTCGGAGCGGGCAGGGATGGTATGGTCAAAGTCCCCTGCCGCCACCCTCGTTGTCCCCGCAACCAGCTCTTTGACCGGTCGGTCGACCGCCCGCTGGATGAATAGCACGATGATGGCGGAGACCGTCAGGATGGTGATGGCCATGAGCAGTATGGTTGTGCCCCTGATCTCCCGTATCCTCTTATCGGTAGCAGCCAGAGACAGCGAGATATCGAGCACCCCCAGGACCGTCTGATCGCGGGGGTGGACATGGCAGGCGGCATTATAACAATCAGGCTCGTTGTAGATGGGGTTTATTATTCCCAGGAGCCGGTAGCCATCGGCCCTAAAGATCCTGCTCCTCTCAGGGATGGCCAACCTCTCCAGGGGTTTCTTCTCGGCGTGGCATGCATAGCAGGCCTCGGCATTTTTGTCCACCATCTGCCCCATCTCTTCCTTGTCGGAGGAGAACATGATGGCCCCCTCTTTGTTGAATATCCGTATCTTTTCTATCCCCTCCTGCGCGCCGATGGTCTCGATGGAGTTGTAGAGGGCCTCCCGATAGTTGTGCAGCATATCGAACCTGAGGCCCTTTTTCACCGTGTCGCTTAGTTGTTTGGCCCCCAGGATACCCTCGTCGATCAGGTGCCTTCGTTGGGTATTTAAGCTGACGTAGTTGAAGACCCCTATCACGATGACCGTGATAGCCACTACCCAAAAGATGAGTTTAACACTCAGTCTTCGATACGGCATCTAATATCCTCTGAAAATAAAATATCATACTATCCCCTTAAAGTCCACGGGATGGGCGCGGCATGCTCACGCGGGATGGGATATCGAAGGGTTATGAGAAGCCACCGTATATTCTCCCCGAGAGAAAACGGGTGGCTTTTGCGTCGAAAATAGGCTCTTGCTATCTCCCTCTCCCCGTTTTTGCAAGGCTGGGGAGAGGGCGTTTATATTATAGATACCATTTTCATGATATGCGAGTGACACAGCAGTCATAGGAAATTGCTGAGAAAATAAGCTTTTAAATCCCCCTCACCCCCCTGACCAAAGGGTCACCTTCGGCGGCTTCGGCGGTTTTCTAAAGGGTCCCGTACTGTCGCGCAGCGACATCTCCCGTTTTACTCCCCAACCTTTAGATTCTTAATGAGGGGATGCCGCACAGCGGCAGGGACCCCGTCGTCCACAAAAATCATATTGAGGTGCGGAGCCATCATTCAGAGTTTGCCGCCTTGCGGCATGATGTCCTTAAAAGATTTAAAGGAGCATCATTTTACAAAGCAGGGCGGGACGCTGTGCATAAATCAGAGAGGTCGAGATGTATCGCTATGCGATACAGGGCAACGGGGGGATTCATGATCTTTCCTGCCACACCTTCGGCTCCGGTTTAGCCAATGGATTACTAAGAAATGTCTCCCTGCTGCTCAGACGTATACACCGGCTCATGTCAGGCGCATGACGAGCAGCGCCGGAAGGATCAAACGAGCGAGCTATGGGAAATTTTTAGGCCCTACTTTTTAGCCTTCTTTTCATGGCAATCGGTGCAGCCAATCGGGCCGCTCTCCATTTTCTTGTGACAGCCCATGCACTGGCCATGATATGCGCCTTTGAGCCCTAAATTCGGATTTCTCTTAGCAACGTCATAGTGATAGACGATTATGGACTCATGGCATTCCCCACAAGCGGGGGTAGATCCTTTTGCGCTATGGTGGTGGCATTTCGCACAATCGCCGGCAATGTCGGCATGCTGTGCGTGCGAGAATTTAACGGGCCCATATACTTGCGATATGCTGTCCAAGGTGATGGTCTCGGGTATGTCTGTAGGGTATGCCACGGCAATGAATAAGAAGATGCTCACAAACGAGATAGAAACCAAGATCGTTTTCATCATTATTGTACCTCCTTATGTTCGGATACGTTTTTTGCCTCCTACTGATAAACCTCTGGCCAAGAGGCCACCTCCGGGATTATAGCGTAACCTCTAATGTCTTTTTTTCTTCGCGCCTGTCCTGCTCAACGGCCCATGCAGGCGGCTTCCGGTATACCGCCATCCGATGGACGATCCACCTAAATACCCAAATATGCCCAAAGACAATGGTGAGGGCCATGACGACCTCCTGCCACGAAGGGATGTATCGCTCGCTTAAAGGCACAAACCATTTGTAGGCAATGAAGACGTAATTACACCGGTTGATGATAATCCCGGCCATGGCGAGGATGGCGGCTATACGGATCACCTTGATATTTCTATCTCTGAAGCCCCGTAAATAAAGGATACAGGGGATAAGGGTAAGCCCAACTACCTCCGTCAGATACCAGTACCCCATAGGGGTAGCTAGCAGGGATGCGTGAGCGCCGTGTATCAACACGAGGGCCTTTAAGAAGAGATAAACGAACATCACCGCAGCACAGGTCTTGGCGAGGCCGAGGACGATATCGTCATAGGACCTTCGAAAGTCAGTGGTTAATTGGTAGCCGAAGACCCTGGTGCTTATGGTCCCTTCAAAGATGACCATAGAGATGCCCCCAAAGATACCGGAGACAAAGAACAGTACCGGGATAAACTCGGTATACCAGAGGGGATGGATATTGGGCCTTGCCATCATAACCAGTGCCCCGAGGCCTGACTGATGGAGGGTCGAGAGCGTAATGCCGAAGATCACTGCTGCGAGGGTAAAGGAGCGGAGTATCTTTCTGATCCTCTTCAACCCCAGCCACTCGGCAAAGGCCGGCGAGAATTCGAGAAATTCCGCGATCATATAGAGGAGGAAGTGCCAGGCAACGAGGAAGAGGACGGAATTGACCCCAAATTTATTGCCGATGAGGGGGTTTACGATGTTCCACCAGCGACCCAAATCAAGGAGGATCGCACCGGCATAAAAGACATAGGCGAGGAACCCATTGAGGATCGTGGCCCGTATGATGGGGTGATATTTTTCAGACCTGAGGATATAGACGACAAAAGTGAGGACATAAGCGCCCCCTGCAAAGGCTACCCCCACCATGACGTTAAAACCTATCCATATCCCCCACGGGAAGCCGGGGGCCTCGGCGACAACCGTACCCAACCCATAGATGAGGCGATATATGATGAGGATTATCCCGAGGGCCAATATGGGGGCGGAGATTATGTTGAACGGCGTAAAGATCTTACCCCGCGGCTTTAACTCAGCGATAATGAAAGTTATAAAGTCCTTCAGCGTCCGTTTTTCCGGTGATGCCTGTTTACCCCTCATCGCGGTCTCCTTTTATTATGTCGGTAGTTATTAATCTTCTTCCTTCTGTGTCGCTCGGTGGACGCCGAGCAGAAAGGCAGGCCACAAGACGAAAATAATAGGAACGGCGTACAGGAAGCCCGTGCTCAATTCAGGAAGGGAGGTAGTTCCGAGGTCCGTACGGAACCCGAGCTGTTCGAAGGGCACGGCGGAAAGATACATAACGGACGTGCCGCCGACCTCGGTTTCGCCGTAAATGTTGTGGACATAACGGTCGGGATATTGATAGATTCGTCCCCTGGCCTCCTCGATGAGCTCTCTCCTGGTGCCGAAGAGCAAGGCCTCTGTCGGGCAGGCCTCGACGCAGGCGGGGATCTCGCCCTTCACGAGCCTCTTATCCCAGCACAGGAAGCACTTCCTGATCCGCGGGCTCGGGCTGTGGGCTTCAAGTATCGCCTTGTCAAAAGGACACGAAAATGCGCACATCTTGCAGCCCATGCAATTTTCACCCCACGTGACAGGTCCTTCCTGCCTCTTCTTCATCGCCTTCACGAGGCAGGACGATACACAAGCGGCCTGATTACAATGCATGCACCGCTTCACGGCATATACGGTTCCTCTATCCGTTTTATAGCGATTGACGATTGTCCACTGAGTTTCCGTTGTGCGCCGCTCTTTTTCAAAGACAGAGTCATCCTCGATATCGGGAATGGGAAGATCGTATGTCTCTGCACATGCCAGCTCACAGCTGCGGCACCCGATACACCGGGTTGTGTCGATGAGGATGCCGAGAAACTCTTTACCCTCGACGACTCCTTTGGCATTGAGCCTTCCCGGCGCCAGGATACCCCCGCAGGTCATCCCTGCCATTCCGATACCGAGACTTTTGAGAAATTTCCTCCTATCCATTCGTGTTCCTCCTTACAGTTTCTCGTCAAAAGCGATAAGGCTATTTTTTTAATCGATAGTTTTCACTTTCTACTCAACCATGTTCCTCGTGCACCTGGAAGCCACCTTGAACGGTCCTCATGTTGCCTTAATAATCTTATACCCTTCTTCTCAAAGGAGCCTTCTTCAAGCGGCTGAGATGGTGCCGCATTGTATGCCATTTCTCCGGTTTAAACAAGCATTTTTTTGTGCTTTTTTTCATTAGTCAGCCAATATTTGATAACAATTTTGCAAAATATTGAGGGCAAACCTTTCAATGAAGGTTTGCCCTCATATGGTTGATGTTTCACTGTACCCGTTTTACTCTTGTGTCAGAAGAAATTCGCTCGCTATCTTGTCCCATGCATCAGGAGAAAGGGCCTTGGCAATGCCTGATACGGGAAGACCACCATCCTGGGACACGACCCCGAGCTCGCCTCCCATTCGCTCCCGCAGCGTATCCGCCGTCTTATCCATCCATGCCGTTGCCACCTTACCCGTGAGGAGATTCTTTACCGTCGCACGCTTGTTGTCGGGCTTGACCATCATAAGCCATCCCTTTCCATAGGGATCCTGATTGATGAGGTCGGGATTTTTTGCGATGTCTTTATTCACGGCGACGACATCTCCGGTAACAGGGGAGAGCATGTCGATATTCTTTTTGCCGATATCAAGCTTCCATCCCACTGCTCCCTGCTCAATTCGTGAACCAACCTTAGGAAGATCTATCTTGTTGGACCTTCCCACGAGCTTCTGAGCAAAATCGTCCACCCCGACCTTTACCAGTTCAGCACCTTGCGGCATGAGCCAACTGTGTCCCTGGTGGTAGAACAATCCCTCGGGGAGAGAAAACCATTGAGCAACCGAGGCCATGGCCCTTCTCACCGCTTCAATACCTGTCCTCGCAGGCACCCGCAGGATCCTCCAGAAGGGGGCGAGGACCAGGAGAAAACCGATCACCAACAGGTATTCAATGCCTTTTGTCGCGAAGATATCTACGTACGTGAAACCTTCCATTTTTTACACCTCCCTTAACCGTTGTATGCACCGCTTCTCGCAGTCTAACTAAGTCACTCGATGGTTATTTCTTGCTCTTAGAGGACTTTTTCTTTTTGATCCGATTACCGCCATCGGCCATGGTGAGGCCCAGCCGAGCATCAGACGCCAGGACATAATCGCGCTGGAGGGCCCTTGCCCGCAGCTCTCCAAGGTGCTTCAGCACCTGGAGGCCGCCGCCGACGGTCCTTGCAAAGGGGTAAAAGGTGATGTAGATGGCATAGGCCAAGATGACCACCCCAAATGTCACCCCTACGCTGACCATAAATATGGTGGCAATGATTTCTAACATGGCTCATTCCTCCTTTCTTTCCAAAAAGGTCTTGATTAATATGCCCCACTGCTTCTGGGTGATGACATCCCGCAGGGTGTCTATCATCTGTCCGCCATCACTCATGGTGACCCCGATCTCCGTTTCCAGCACACCGTGGAGCCGATCCACCTCTTTTCCCAACCATTGACGGGCATCAGGACCTGAGCAGAATCCTTCTGCCTGCTGCCCCAACCGGGTCAACTCCCCCTCGGCCGGAAGCAACTCTACCAACCAACCCTCTCCATAGGGATCGGTGCTGATCATAGAACTATTTCGGCGAGCCCCCTCATTGACTTCCGTCACCTTACCGGAAAAGGGTGAGGCGATCTCGGCGGTACCGTGGGAACAACTGATCCGCAGGAGGGGTTGATTGCGTTCCACCCATCCCTTGCGACGGGAAAAGGTGATTTTCTCTATATCCCCCAGCAACCACTGGCCAAGGTCATCCAATCCCAGTCGCACCTTTCCGTTGACGGGCTGCAGCCAGAGGTGACCTCGGTGATAATAGACCGTATCATCCAGCAGGAAGCCCCGTACCGTGGCCAGAGCCATCTTGCCTGCAGCGACATCCCCCTGGGCGATCTGCCGATAGGCAGGGCAGTCGATATAGGCCTTGGTGGTACACGGGCACTCCAGCTTGAAAGCGCTGGACGGTATCATCTTTTTTACCGGATAAACTCCGCAGAAGAGGACATCCTCCACTTCCAGATAGGAACATATTTTCTTATTATTACTGGGATGATCGGAGACCCGCTCAGCCTCTTTGCCGCGATAGACGGGACAGCCACGGTGTTGCTCTTTTATGCAGATATTGTCCTCGAGATAGAGTCGATCATAGGGGAGCATCTTTCTGACGGGGAATGCCTTACAAAAGGCCATCTTCTGATCTTTTAAAAAAGGACATCGTTTTTCCATGTGCGCTCCTCACTCTTCCTTGATCTTCGTAGAAGCATTTTCCGTGCCACACGAGAAGGGCCCTGGGCATCCAACCAGATGTTTGAAATTATTACATTTTTTAAAACTGGGGCTATGCGGCTGTCACCCGCCTTTACGGCCACTCTGTTGAATATTTCAACAAAGATCCCCTGTATTTTATAACTGACTGTTTATAAAGAGATTTTTGTGTTGATTAATTAAACAAAGGAGGGATGATAATTCAACACTGTTGCCCAGGCCCCTCAACGCACCTTGCGGCTGCGGCGCAACAGCTCTCTGCACCCTTCACAGAAGGAGGATCCTTTGGCGTCTACATCGGCGATTGTATTGGCCACGGACATCACACACTCCCTGAGAGAACAATGGACGAGCCCGAAGGTGTGTCCGAGTTCATGTTTTATCTCCTTGATCAGCCTTCGCTGCAGCAGGGCCTGATTGGGGGGCAGACCATAAAACTCCTGCCGCATCCGGGCAAGGGAGACGATTCCCACCTTCCCATTCAACTGAGCCTCGCCAAAGACAAAGGTCAAGATCGGTATGAAGAGGTCAGGGGAGATGATGCCGATCATTTTCGAGGCATCAGCGGGGAGTTGGTCCAACATCTCCTTCAGTATCTTCGTGGAGTGATGCTGTTTGCGCGCCGGATCATAGAAGACCTCCGGCTTGATCGTGCTCCGTGAAGTTTTTGTGGCGGACCCAAATTCTTTCTTTATCGTTTCCTCCAGTTCCCTGAGCCCTATCAATGTTTCCGCCTCGCCGATGAGGTGGATATAAATGAAATTATCCTTCTTCATATACCGTGAAAATATCATGGTCGGGGGAGAGGTTCAAGGGTGTTTTGGCGGCATGGCATGGGTGCTCACCGGCGAGGTTCATTATACATTCAGGGAGATCACCTTCCCCTCGCTTGCTCCAGAAGCATGAGACATACGCAAAGTTTATCTTGACAATGAAGAGGTGTTTTGTTACAAAAAGCACAAGCTTTAGAGAAGAGCTTTCAAAAGAAGATAATAAAAGGTAGAGAGCAAGAGATGATCCTGGTTGCGCATAAGAAGAGGGGAGTAGGCATTGCTCGCCTCTTCTTCACTATGAGGCTTTTGTTTTTGGCGTTTTTTCCCCTCTTTGCTGCGTGGACAGGGGTGGCTTTTGCCATAGGGAATGAGGCATGTCTCAAATGTCATGGGACTGGTGACATCCTCAAGATGGGCAGGGATGAGCGGCTCAAGATGGTCATCCCTACCCCCGGGAAAGAGGAGGTGAAAAAGGGGAAACTTACCCTCTATGTGGATGATGGACGGTTTCGTTCCACGGTCCACCGTGACCTGCAGTGTGTTGATTGCCATACCGATATCGAGGCTCTTCCCCATCCCCAGAGGATGGGCATGGTCGACTGCGCGCAGTGCCATGAAGAGATCGTAGACCAATATGACAAGAGCAAGCACGCCAAGGTCAGCCACAGGCTCTGCTATGAGTGCCATAACCCCCATGCTACTACCTCCTTCAGGGAGCTCTCCCAACAGGAGCGGATAGGAATCTGCCTTCAGTGCCACAAGAAGGATGGGCATCAATGGCTGCCCCAGCAAAAGCTCCACTTCCAGTACCTCGAGTGCACGGTCTGCCACTCTCCCGAAGCCGTAAAGGGGCTCTTCTTCAATCTCACTGCAGTGGGCAAGGATGGGAAGAGGTTCAACCTTCCGTATCGCCAACTGGAGGCTTTCACCCGCGGATATAGCGGCGATGTGACCAAGGCCATCGATCGCAATGGAAACGGCATCGTGGAGGTGCATGAGATCAACAGGTTTATCGCCAAGATCAAGGAGCAGGGGGTGCAATCACCGCGGCTCGAGGAGAAGGTCCTGGTATTGCGGCCGTATCATAACTATACCGATCAGATCAAAGAAATCAAAGACTGTACGATGTGCCATGTTTCAACTGCACCTTTCTACTCGCAAGTTATGCTCAGGCTGCCGGAGAGAGCGGGAGGGGTGCGTACCGTCAAGATGGACAAGGCTATCATCGGTAAGATCCCTCCCATCCCCTCCAAGGACAGTTACTTCGCCACGGTTCACGGCAAGAATGGTGTGGAGTGTATAGACTGCCATGCTGATCTGACCATCTTGCGCGCAGGAGAAGGATTTGAGGTCAAGGGGCTGAAGACCCCTGTCTGTGCACAGTGTCATCCCACGGAGACAAAAGAATATAACAACAGTCTCCATGCCCAGGTCAGCGAGCAGATCTGTTTCAGTTGTCATGATCCCCATTCCAGCGTGCCTTTCATGGAGCTAAGCGTTGAGCAGCGCCAGGCCATCTGCACCAAGTGTCATCATCCTGAACTCGGACACGACTGGCTGCCTCAAAAGGAGCTGCACTTCAAAGCCCTGGAATGCGCCATGTGTCATGCCCCACAGGCCGAAAAGGGAATCGTCTTTTACCTCCAGAGGGTGGACAAGGAAGGGAGGGCAAAACGGCTCGAATATGGAGAGGTGGCCAAGCTGTTGGATATGGAAAGGCCTGACCTGGGAAAACTGTTGGACAGAGATAAAAATGGATTCCTGGAGGATCGAGAGGTCCTTTCCTTTCTTAAATCACTCGGTGAAAAGGATCGCATGGACAAAGTCGAGCTGGGGGTAAGGGTCTTGGTTCTCAAGCCGTCTCATAATTATACGGATATGGGGACCAAGGCGAAGGATTGTACCCTCTGCCACTCCACGCAGGCGCCGTTCTATAAGAAGTTGATCATGGAGATACCCGAGCAAGGAGGCAGCATCAGGACCCTCCCCCTGGACAAGAGCATCTTGGTGGGGATTCACCCCATCCCGGTCACCAGCGACTTCTACCTCTTGGGGGAGAGCAAGATCTCTCGGCGGGATATCGCGGACATACTGTTCCTCGTGCGGAAAATCGGTTATAAGTGGCTCGATGTTATTGGCATTGTATTCATCTTAGGTGGTTTGGGTTTTGTCGGCTTGCACGGGTTGGTCAGGATATTAACCCTGAGGATGAGGAAGAAGAGAAGACATAACAGGGGATAACGATGGCACTGCCAAAGGGAGAATTATTACATCCATTGACGATCAGAATTTGGCATTGGGTACATGCGATTGCCATAGCCCTCTTAGTGCTGACGGGGATACAGTTGCGGTTTCCCGATTTGATCACGTGGTTTGGGACCTTTAAGCGGGCGGTGAACCTCCATAATATCCTTGGTTTCATCGTGCTGTTCGATTATGTGCTCTGGTTTGGCTTCTACGTCTTGACACGGCAGCTGAGAGGGCAATATGTCCCTGGACGGGAGGACTTCACCATCGGTATACCGACACAGTCGGCTTACTACTTTGGGCGCCTATTCTTCGGCGATCCAGCTCCCTTTGAGCCCACCCCTGAGGCAAAATTTAACGCCATGCAGAAGGCCACCTACTTCGGCATCATGTTTGTCCTTGTTCCCGTGCTGACAGTAACTGGCGTACTCCTCTGGGATCTGAAACGCTTCCATCCTCTCATAGAGGCACTGGGTGGCGTGAGGACCATAGATGCGTTCCACATTATCTTGGCCTATATAGTCACGGCCTTCCTGGTTGTCCATGTCTACTTCGCAACCTTGGGGCATACCTTCTTCGCCCATTTTAAGGCCATGATCGTGGGATATGAAGAAAAAGAGGGAAGGCATAAGAAGGCCTCTTCCTAGATAGAGTTTCCCCTTAGGCGGAAGATTCCATGATATAAAGGGTTTTAGAGGATAGTCCTTATGATGGTACAAGAGGTGTGAAGCTACGCGAGGCGCTCCACACCTCTTTTTTTGTAGAGTGATTAATCGTCTGACTCACCCGACAACGGTCCAAATAATCAGGAGTATGGTGAATAAGCCGATGACCAGGGCGCTCAGACCTATGGCCCCTGAGAGGAAGTTGGCTAAGATGTTGGGGAATGCTGTCTTTAACTTCTCCAACTCCCCCTTCTTTTTCAGCCGTTCATACTCGATGGGTCTTTCCTCGATGAACTCCCACTTGTAGATCCTGCCGGTGAAGATAGCGTAGTTCATCGGCCACTTGGTAGGCACCCAGTGGGTGTTAAAGAAGTGGACGGTGAAGATGAAACCCACGGCCAGCAAGGCCTCTTCAGAGTGGACGATGCGGGCGATTTGTATCACCCACGCCGGCAGAAATTTTGTGGTGATCTGCGGCAACCACATTATCATGCCGGATAGTCCGATGGCGGCCATCCCCCAGAAGACGGCCAGAAAGTCGAACTTCTCCCAGTAGGTCCAGTGGTCGAAGCTGGGGGGAGGGCCCTGATCCACAAACCATTTGCCCATGGCGATAAAGTCATCCCAGTCCTTCTTTCTTGGTAGCAGGGAATAGGGGCCGGAGAGTCTCTCCTTCCAGTTGTTCCCGGCCCTTTTGTTGAAGAAGGTGAAGTGCAAGCAATACCCCAGGACGATGAGGAATGCCGCAATCAGGATGAAGGCGCAGATCCGGTGCAGAAGTGCGGCAACCTGAAAGCCGGCTATGAAGTTAAGCATAAACTTGGCCCAAGGGGCATCGACGAACTTAATGGGGACACCTGTTGCCGCCAGACCGAAGAAAGTAAAAATGACGACCAGGTGAAGTATCCTGTCC